>Ga0302320_10017371_pt1 | contig 14611 bp, 10 predicted proteins | sample Bog_T0_3_FD_202130 | JGI IMG/M metagenome (GOLD analysis project Ga0302320, IMG submission 202130) | Peat permafrost microbial communities from Stordalen Mire near Abisko, Sweden - Bog_T0_3 | ecosystem: Environmental > Terrestrial > Soil > Wetlands > Peat | place: Sweden: Abisko, Stordalen Mire...
GCGCCGATTGCCGCGGCCTGCCGCGATTTGCAAAACGGGGACCTGGATTGGCTGGGCTTCATCAGGCCCAAGGCCGGCCTGGACGAACTCTTCTTGCCGGACGCGGAGGAACTTTATTACCGCCATTACCTGTCTTGCGCCCGGCCGCTGGCGTTGTGCCAGGCGGTCGTGCGGCGAACGAGTTTTCTGGCGATGGGCGGGTTCCGCGAGACGCCCTTGTTGCAGCGCGAGTTCGGCGACGACTACTGGCTGCGTTCGCTATGCGCCGGCCAGCGGGTCTCCCTGCGTGCCGGCGCGCTGGCCGACGCCCGTTGGAGTTGGGGCGATTTTCCCTTGGACCACGATTTTCGCGTGCCGCGTTATCTTTCGCACAGCTACCGTGTGCGAACGGCCGAGGAGCAGGGAGCAGGGAGCAGGGAGCCTGGAGTCAGACTCGCTGGCCGTTGCTCGCTGCCCCCTGCTCCCCGCGCCCCGCGTCTGGCCGCATTCGCGGCCGATCTCCCGCCCACCTTGCAGCGGACTGTCGCGCGGTTGGATGCAGGGAGCACGGAGCACGGAGCAGGGAGCATGCAATTCTCACTCCCCGCTCCCTGCTCCCCGCTCTCTGCCTCTCGCATTGCCGTGATCGGCGGACCGTGGGAGTACGTCCACAATCGACTCTGCTTCTACAACCATTTTGCGCAACTCGAAGGGCAAGGACTCTTCTCCTACGTCCCGCTGTTGGACCGCCTGCTGACGCCCGAGCGCGACCTGCTGGGCGTTGACGCGGTAGTGATCTCGCGCGGACGCCACCCCAATCTCCGCAACGTGTTGAACTACTGCCGGCGACAGTCGATCGTGACGATCTACATGCTCGACGACAACTGGCTCTGGGTGGGCAAGGATTGGCCCGATCTTTACGCCTCGATCTTCTCTCCCGGGTTGCCGGAATACGAGATGTTCCTGGAGTGCGTGCGGGCGTGCGACGCGGTGATGGTTTACAACCAGCTCTTGGCCGAGGACTTGCGTCCGTACGCTCGGCAGGTCATTTGCCTGCCGATCAACGTTCGGCCGGCCGATTTTCAGGCCTCGCTCCGGAATCCCGTCCTGGCGGAGCAAGTCGCGGCGCTGCGGGCCTGGCGGCAGCAGTCGGGCGGGTTGGTGGCCGGCTATGCCGGTTCGTGGCGCTACAGCGATGGGGCCTTCCAGGCCCTGGCCGCGGTGAGCCGGCGGACCGCGCCGCCGATCAAGACTCTGCTCTTCGGCCGTGTCTCGCCCCGACAACTGAAATTCTTTGCCGACCGGGCCGTCGTGCTGCCGTTTGTGGGCCACGAGACCTACACCGCGGCGCTGGGCACGCTACGGCCCGATCTGCTCATTGCCCCGCTGGATCGCTCGCGGACGTCGATGTCCAAGTGCCCTGCCCGGTATCTCGACTACTCGCTCGCCGGCGCCGCCGGCGTGTACAGCGACGTGCCACCCTACTCGCAAGCGGTGGTTGACGGCAAGACCGGCCTGCTGGTTCAGGGCGATGACGCGGCTTCGTGGTCGGCAGCGATCGAACGGCTGATCGAAGACGCGGACCTGCGGCATTCGCTGGCACGGGCCGCGCGCAGCGACGTTCTGCAAAAGTACGACACGGCCGTGGTGGCGCCCCTCTTCGCCGCGGCCCTCGGCGGCCTGATCGACGGCTATCGCCGGGCCCGCAGCGCCCTCGTTGAGGAGTCGGCCACATGTTGACGCTTGCCCTATGTTCGCACTCGTCCGGCCTGGCCGGCGCCGAGCGGATGCTCTTGAACCTGGCCCTGCTGCTTGAGCGGTCCGGGGCCGTCCATCCGGTGTTGCTGGCGCCGGGCGAAGGCGCCCTGGCCCAGGCCGCGCGGCGGCAAGGGCTGCACAGCGAAATCTATCCCGCACCGCCTTGGTATCTGCTCTTGCCCCGCAGCATGGACGACTACCGCCGCGGCGTCGAGGAATGCTGCCGGACGTTGCAACAGATGCTCGTCGATCTCAACAGCGACGCCGTGCTGATCAACACGCTGACCAGCGTGCCGGCCATGCTGGCGGCCGTGGAACTGGAACTGCCCAGCCTGCTGTGGGTGCATGGCGTGATCGACTCGATGCTCTTGCCGGAGCGGTCGTCGGAATTCGCCGTGCCGCACGATGAATTGCTGCTGCACGCCGCTACGCGGGTGATCGCGCTGCCGAACTACACAGGCGACTTTTGCGCCCGCGTCATGCGGCGTACGAATTTGGACATCATTCCCAATTGGACGCCCGTCGATCCGCATTTCACCGTACCGGCGGAAAAGTACCGCTCGCGCCGCATCGCCTGCCTGAACACTTTCGACCCGCACAAGGGCCACGCCACACTGTTGCGGGCCGCGGCCCTGCTGAAGGCCGGAAACGTGCCTTTCGAACTTCATCTTTACGGCGACGGGGCCATTCTCGACGAGACCCGCCGACGGGCCGAGGCCCTGGGCCTGCAAGATCACGTCCGTTTCCAGGGCCGGACGAACCATGTCAACGAGGTGTACGACCAGGCGCTGTGCGTGGTCAACCCGGCCGACGCCGAGCCGTTCCCCATGACGTTGCTGGAGCCGATGGCGAGAAAGACGCCGGTCGTGGCGACGCGCTGCGGCGGTCCCAGCGAGATCGTGGTCGACGGCCAGAGCGGCTATCTCGTCGATCGGGGTGACGCGGCTGCTTTGGCCGACCGTCTGCGGGCCCTGTTGGAATCGCCCGAGCTGGCCCAACGCCTGGGCGAAGGGGGCCACGCGCGGATCTGCGAGCGTTACCGCGAAGCGGCTGCACGGGCCGCCTTTGTGCCGGTGATCGAGCAGGCGGCGGCCGATTTCCGCGGCTACGAGCCGGCGGTCAAGACGCTGGCAAAGTTCTATCGGCTCTGGTTGGCCCCGCCAGGAAGCGGGCCGGTTACGCGGGAGACCGACACGGCCTGGACGGCACGCGTCACCCGCATGGCCAAACGCGGCCTGCGGCGGCTGTTGCATTTTAGGGCAGGGAGAGTCGAGGGTTGAGAGCTGAGAGTCGAGGGTCGAGCACGCCAGGCTTAGCTCTCCCCTCTCCCCTCTCCCCTCTCAACTCTCCCCACTCCCTGTAATCAGACGGGCAATGGATCGAACGTTTTACAAATGCCTGCCGCGAGGGCGTTCTTTTTTGCAGGGTTTTCTCCTGCGCATGGCCCTCCTATACTGAAGCATGGGGGCACCAAGGAACACGCGTGCCGGGCCGGCGCCTGCGGCCACATGGTGGCAGGAGAACAAAAAGGAAAGTGTAACCCATGCCGTCGCTGCTGATCGTGGACGATGATCGGAGCATCATTCGCATTTTCGAGCGGTGTTTCGAACACACCGACGTAGCAGTCTTCTCGGCCGCCACCTGGCCCGAGGCGGCCCGCAGCGCTGTTACGTTGCGGCCCGACGTGGTGGTCCTCGACGAACTTGGCGAAGGCGAGAGCCTCTCGGCGCTGGAGGAACTCCGCCGGCTCGATCCGGCGGTCCCCGTGATCCTGGTCACGGCCTCGGGCGCCAGCGACGTGGCGATCGAATCGACTCGGCTGGGGGCCATGGACTACTTGACCAAGCCCCTGGACATGGCCAAGATCCGCGAGGTCATTGGCCAGGCGGTCCGCATCAGCGCGCGGATCCGGATGAATGGGACCAGGGACGATCACGAGGAGGCCGAGGGGGCCGTCGCTACGGCGAACTCCGCCACGCTGCTGGGCAACTGCCCCGCCATGCAGGAAGTCTACAAGGCCATCGGCCGAGTTGCCGGGCAGAACATCAACGTGCTCATCCGTGGCGAGAGCGGCACGGGCAAGGAACTCGTCGCCAGGGCGATCCACCAGCACAGCGACCGGGCAGACAAGAAGTTCCTGGCGGTCAACTGCGCCGCGATTCCCGAATCGATCCTGGAAAGCGAACTTTTCGGCCACGAGAAGGGGGCCTTCACCGGCGCTGTGGGCCAGCGGATCGGCAAGTTCGAGGAATGCGACGGGGGCACGCTCTTTCTCGACGAAATCGGCGACATGCCCCTGCTCATGCAGACCAAGGTCCTCCGCGCGATCCAGGAGAAGGAGTTCCAGCGCGTGGGCGGCAACCACACCGTCACGTCCGACGTTCGCATCCTCGCGGCCACCAACCGCGACCTCGACGCGCTGGTGCTGCGCGAGGAGTTTCGCGCGGACCTCTTGTTCCGTCTCAACGGATACCAGATCGCACTGCCCAACCTGCGCGACCGCCGCGAAGACATCCCGCTGCTGGTCGATCACTATCTCCGCTTGTTCAACGCCGAGATCGGCAAGGCGATTACGGGCGTGGCCCCCGAGGCGCTCGAGCGGCTGCTGGCCTATTCCTGGCCCGGCAACATCCGCGAGTTGCAAACCGTGCTCAAGCACGCGATGCTGCATTCGCTGGGACCGACGTTGTTGCCGGAGTTCCTTCCGTCCGAGTTGCTGCAAGAAGCTGGGAGCAGGGAGTCCGACCCCAGGCTCCAGGCGACAGGGGCCCTGCTCCCTGATCCCCGCGACGACGAGGCATTCCACCGCTTCATCGAGGAGCAGCTTCGCGCGGGCACGCGCTCCCTCTATGCCGACAGCGTGAGGCACATGGAGTCGATGCTCTTGACGCACGTGCTGCGATACACCGACGGCAATCAGTCGCGCGCGGCGGCCTTGCTGGGCATCACCCGCGGCTGCCTGCGCAACAAGCTCCGCGTGCATGGCATAATGATCCATTCCTCGGTCGCGATTCAAGAAAACGCGGCGGTCGCCGCCGCGTGCCATGCCGCTTATTCGCCCAGCGCATCCTGGACCGATTTGACGTCCGCCTCGAGTTGAGCCAGCGCGGCCGGAACGAGCGGCAGGTCATCGCGGCTCGAGCTGCGTTCGATCGTTCGGGCGGCGGCCACGGCATGTTCCGCGTCGAAGTTTTCCAACATGCTTCGCAAACGGTGCGCGGCGCGCCGGATCCTGGGTACGCTGCCCTCGTCCAGCCCCGCGCGGATTTCCCGCAAGAGCGCCGGGGAGTCTTCGCAAAAGAAGGCGGCCAACTCCCGAAAGAGGAGTTTGTCGCCGTCCAGCCGTTTCAACACTTCGTCAAAGTGAACGACGCTGCTTTCCATGAGTCCGGCCCTTGCGACGGGCTGTCTTGCCAGAAGAACGCCGCAATCCACTTCACGCAATCGACGTGCCGTTGGTGGCCAAGGCAAACAACTTACCTCTCCTCGGCAACTCGCCCAGCCGTAGCGGGAACTAATGATTTCAACGACCGTGGCAGCGCATCGCGCACGCCAACGTATCACCCGAAGGGATGGGCTGCGAAAGATCAGATCGGCCGCCGGTGATTCGAGTCGCTTTCCGAGCACCGGGCAGGGAGCAGGGAGTAAGAAACGGCATTACTCCCCGCTCCCTGCTCCTTGCGCCCCGCCCTACTGCCGCTGCTACTTTTCGTCGCCGGGCATGGGCGGTTGCTTGGCCCCGGGCGGAGGCTGTTGCAGGAACATCGAGGCCATCTGGCCTACGCTCCGAAGTGTATCGGGCAGCGACTTGGGCGTCGCCAGAGTGACGGTCATCTGCCCTTCGTCGGCCTTGATCTCCAGGCCCTCGAAGCCTTCGTCGGCCACTCGGGTGATCATGGGCATGAGGAAGACCATCGGGCCCGGTGGGGGCTGCTTCTTGAACTTCTCGTATTGCTTCTTGGCTTCGGTGACGCCTTCTTGGGCCTTGGCCGCCAGCTTCGCGGCCGTCTCCGGCGTGCCGGTCGTCACTTCGCTGCGAAGCAGCGTCTTGCCGCTGAAGTTGACGCGAATGGAAACCGACTTGATGTCTTTCGCCACGGCGGCCGCAGCCGGATCGGGTTCCGCGGCGAGGATCTCGTCGATCGACTTCCCGGTCGATTTGGTGAGGCCGGCCCAGAACGGCGCGGCGAAGAACTCGAAGACGATGTCGTTATCGAAACTGGCGTGCTGCAATTGCCGCAGCAACGGCCGGTCGCCCTGCTCCTTGACAAGCATCTTCACCACCGTGCTCTCCACTCCGATGATCAGCGTGCGGCTGTCGGGGGCCAGTGCCGCGCCATCGGGCTGGCCGGACTGACCCTTGAGCTTCTTGTACTTGACGCCGTTGGTCTCCGCGGGCTTCCAATCCGAGGCGATGGCCGCGAGGATGGCTTCGCCGTCAATGTCGTCGCTGAACTGCACGATGAAAGCCGACTCGGGCGTGGTCTTGTACAGCGCCGAGTCGATCACAAGCACGACGCGCTGCACCGACTTCAGCGGCACAAGCTTGGTCAGTTTCTCCAGGTCCATGCCCGGCGGCAGGTTCTTCTGGTTCTTCAAGAAGTTCATCGCGGTTGCCGTAGGATCGCCTTTGGCGAGTTCCTTGGGCAGTCCCGATTTGAGCGCCTCGACCAGGGTCGATTCGCTGATCCGCTGCGGATGGATCACCAGCACGCCGCAGAAGTCCGGCGAAAGATACTTCGACAAGTCGGCCGCACGCACCGAATTGGTCCCATGAAAAATCAAGCCGGCCAGCGTAATCGCCAGCGCCAGGCATACCTGTCCTGATCGTCGAACTAACATGATATTCACCTTTCAGTTCTCAGTGTTCAGTTTTCAGTGTTCAGTCCAGACACTGCATACCGAGAACCTCGAAGTTAATTCATCACTAGGAGAAAAGCTATAACCCTAAGTGGGGGCAAGATGGGTAAGCAAAGAGCCGGGCGCGGGATTCCCTGTTCCCCTCTCCCCTGGCAAATCGCTTGCTCGTCGGATATCTTGGGGCAGTGTTCAGTTTTCAGTGTTCAGTAAAAGCAAGTGTCTTACTGAACACTGAAAACTGAACACTGAAAACTAGAAAGGACCTCGCAAAATGGGCATGTTCGACACCACGGGCACCGCGGCCGTGGCAACGCGAAAGCCGGGCACGCTGGCGAAGCTCCAGCGGATGCAGACGGCCCTCCGCCACGAGGAGCCGGACCGCGTGCCCATCAGCGATTTCTTCTGGGGCGGTTTCATCCGCCGCTGGCGCGAGGAATTGAACCTCCCGGCCGACGCCAATCCGTATTACTATTACGACCTGGACTGGATCGCGACGGTGCCCAACATGGACCCCTGGATCCGCTCCTTCGAGACGGTCAGCGAAACGCCCCAGGAGGTCGTGGTGAAGACCGGTTTCGGGGCCGTGATGCGCAAGGTGTTCGATTGCCCCATGCCGGAGTTCATCGCCTGGGAGACCGACACGCTGGAGAAACTCGAAGCGGCCCAGTTCGATCCGGCCGCCGATCCGCGGCGCTTCTTCGCGGCCGGCGACAACCAGATTGCGGGCGTGGGCGACGGCTTCGAGCGGAACTCGCCCCCCTGGGTCGAGACGGTCAAGTCGCTCTGGCCAGACTTCCCCGTTTACGGCAGCATGATCGAATGCTCGGAGTGCATGACCCGGCTCATCGGTCCGCAAAACCACATGCTCTGGATGGCGATGGAGCCGGAGCGGTTCGGCGCGGCGGTCAACCGCGTGGGGCAGTTCTATCTCGATTGCGCCCGCGCGGCGATCGACGCGGCCGGCCCCTGGCTGGACGGCTTCGTGATCTGGGGCGACGTGGCCTACAAGAAAGGCACGTTCATGCGGCCCGACTACTGGCGGACCTACTACAAGCCCTCGGTCAAGGCGATCGTCGAGCACTGCCACAGCCGGGGGCTGAGCGTGATCTATCACGGCTGCGGCAACGTCCACGCGATTTTCGAGGACTATATCGACGCCGGCATCGACGCTTACAACCCGCTGGAAGTCAAGGCCGGCATGGACGCGCTGGACCTCCGCCGCCGCTGGGGCCAGCGCATGGGTTTCTGCGGCAACAGCAACATCCAGGTCTGGGAGACGAACGACCACGAGGCCATCCGCCGCGAAGTGCTGCGCAAGCTCAACGCCGCGCGGGGTGGCGGCTATATCTTCCAGTCGGACCACAGCGTCTCCAGCGCCGTCTCGGGCCGCACCTACGACTTCATCGTCGAACTGGTCCGCCGGTACGGGAAATACCCGATCGATCTCGGTGAATTCAACGAGGCGATATGACTCCTGTTTCCCCCAATCCACTGCTGGGCGTGGGCCTGCACGCCGTTGGGGCGACGTTCGCCGCCACCTGCTACACGCCGGAAAAGCGCGTCCGCGGCTGGTCGTGGCAGAGCTACTGGCTAACGCAGGCCGCGTTCTGCTGGTTCCTGCTGCCACTCCTGGGCGCCTGGCTCACGATTCCGCACCTTGCCGACGTGCTCCGCGAAGCACCCAAGGACGCAATGCTCTGGGCGTTCGTCCTCGGCGCGGCCTACGGTATCGGCGGCACGGCCTTCGGCATCTCCATCCGCTACATCGGCTTCTCACTGACCTACGCCATCGCCGTCGGGCTTTCCAGCGTCCTGGGCACGCTCGTGCCGCCGTTCGTCATCGGCATGCTGAAGACGGCGCCCAGCCAGTCGAATTCCGCATGGTTGGCCTACCCGGCTGCCGGTTGGACTGCGCTGAAGACGACTTTTGGCCAGCCGGGCGCCACGTGGGTCATCATAGGAATTGCCGTCGGGGCGCTGGGCATCGCCGTGACCGGCGCGGCCGGACGCCTCAAGGAACTCGACCTTAGCGACCAGCAGGCCAAGGGCCAGTTCTCGCTCGTCCGCGGTCTGCTCTTATCGCTCCTGGCGGGCGTGCTCTCGGCCGTCTACGGCTGCGCCCTGGCGGCCGGCGACCCGATTGCCGACGTGGCCACGGCACACGGCGCGGGCGTCTGGCGCGGCAATGTCGTCTACATCTTTTCCAACACCGGCGCCTTCCTTACGACCTCGATCTATTGCCTCTGGCTGCACTTCCGCCACCGCACGCTCGGCGAACTGGTCGCCCTGCCCGCCGGCCAGGAAGAGGCGTCGCTGCCGGTCAATTGGGCCATGGCCCTGGTCACCGGGCTGTTCTGGTACGGCCAGTTCTTCTTCTATAACCTGGCCCACGTGCGGATGGGCCGGTTCCAGTTCACGAGCTGGGCCATCCATATGATCATGCTCGTGCTGATCAGCAACCTGGTGGGCGTCCTGTTGCGCGAGTGGCGGGCCTGCCGCAAGCTGACGCACGGCATACTGCTCACGGCTCTTGCCATCTTGATCGGCGCGGTGCTGCTGCTGACCTGGGGCAACTACCAAGGCGAACGGGCGAAGTCCGCCACATCCTCAACCCCTGCAAGCGAGGCGCGATCATGAAGCGTTACGGAAGCGTTATCCAAGTCAACTCCGACAAGCTCGACGAGTACGTGCGGTTGCACGCCGCCGTCTGGCCGGATGTCTTGAAGATGATCCACCAGTGCAATATCCGCAACTACTCGATCTACCTGCGGCGGCTGCCCGACGGCTGCCACTATCTGTTCAGCTACTTCGAGTATCACGGGACCGATTTTGCGGCCGACATGGCGCAGATGGCGGCCGATCCGACGACGCAGCGCTGGTGGGCCTTCTGCGAACCCTGCCAGGCCCCCCTGCCTGACCGCGCCCCGGGCGAGTGGTGGGCCACGATGGAAGAGGTTTTCCACCAGGATTAGCCGATTGGTGGGTCTTCGCCGACTGTCGCCTTTCGCTCCGCGAAAGTTGCGCAACTTTCGCGGAGCGAAAGGCGACTATGGAGCCCACACTTTTTCATTAGTTGGGCCACTACGGCCAATCAAGATCGCCTGCAAAACGCCGGAAAACCCGGCCCATTTCCCCCGCACGGGTGTTTTGCGTATTATACTGGTCGAGAGGCCCGGTAGACCGCCACCCCAGGGAGCACCCGTTATGCGCCGACTTTCTTTCCATCTCAGAAGCCAACTGATGTTGCGTTCATTGTTGCTCGTCGCCGTTGTGGCCGTCGCACTGCCCGCGGCCCGCGCCGCCGACCCCACGGCCGCGAAGCCCGGTGCGGCCGAACCGGCCGGCCAACCGGCCTCGCCCTTGCAGGACCTCGCCTGGCTGGTGGGCGAATGGGGCGATACCGGCCCCGACACGGCCATCTCCACCACGATCCGCTGGACCAAGAACAAGACCTTCCTGAGCTACTCGTTCAAGGCCTCGGCGCCGGGCATGGACGATCTGGAAGGCACGCAGGTCATCGGTTGGGACCCGGCCGCCGGCACGATCCGCTCCTGGATGTTCGATTCCGACGGCGGTTTCGGCGAAGGCACGTGGACCAAGAAAGGCAATCGCTGGATCATCAAGTTCAAGCAGGTGATGCCCGACGGCCGCAAGGCATCGGCCACCAACATCTACACCGTCGTCGACGCGAACACGATCACCTGGCAGTCGATCGGCCGCGAGGTGGACGGCAAGTTCCTGGAGAACGTAGGTCCCATCCAGATCGTTCGCAAAGCAGCCGGCAAATAACCCCGAACCTATCGAGTGCGATCATGAATAAATACATCTTGACTCTTGCCGGCGTTGCGGCACTTGCGTTGTTTTCTTCGACCGAAGCGTTGGCACGCGGCCCGGCCGGCGGCGGAGCGCGGGGTGCTGGTGGTGGTGGAGCGGCCCGCGCCGGCGGGGGAGCGGCGGCCCGACCCGGCGGGGGAGCGGCGGCCCGTCCGGCAGGCGGCGCATTCAACGCCAGCCCCTCCATGAGCCGCGCGGTGCCCGCGCAACGGCCCGCTCAAGGCGGACAAGGCCTCGCGGCACAACGCCCGGCCCAGGCGGGACAAGGTGTCGCGGCACAACGCCCGGCCCAGGCGGGACAAGGTGTCGCGGCACAACGTCCGGCCCAGGCGGGACAAGGAATTGCGGCACAACGTCCGGCGGCGACTCCCGCGAATCGTCCCGCGGCCGATAACTTCCAGCGTCCCACCCAGAATCAGCTCGGTAGCTTCTTGAATCTGCCCCAACAAGGAGCGCAGGCGGGGGCACGCGGCGCAACGCCGGCCCCGCCGAGGCCGAGCCAGCTTCCCAGCGGCGGACAAGGCGCCCAGTCGAAGTCGGTCACCACGCCCGGCGGTTCTACGATCACGGTCGCCGGCGGCAGAGGCTCGGCTACGACCCCCGGCGGTGCGACGATCAGCGGTGCTGGCGCGGGTGTCAAGATCGAAGGTGCGGGCGGCAATACATATGTCAAAGGCGCGGGAGCGGTGGGCGGAACAAAGGGCCGCAACACCGCCGTCGCCGGCGGCTCCATCACCGCCGCCCGGAACCAATATGGCTACACCGCGGTGAATGCCCGCGGCGCATCCAGCGTCGGCGGCGTCGGCCGTGTCGGTTCTGTCACGGCGGTCCGCGGTCCCGGCGGCAATGTGATTGCCACCGGCCGCGGCGCATCGTTCGTCAACGGCCAGTTCGTCAGCGGCCGATCCTGGACCGCGGTCAACGGCGCGTACACCCGCTGGGGATGCTTCACTCCCGGTTGGTACGGTCGTTATCCGGGCTGCTGGTGGCCGGGCAAGTGGGCCATCGCCACGACGGCCTGGGCTACGCTGGGCTGGGCCACGTGCGGCGGCTACTGCGGTTGCAGCGGCGACGCCTGCTACTACGACTACGGTGGCAATGTGATCTACGAGGACGGCAATGTCTATTACGGCGATCAGCCCGTCGCAACCGCTGAGCAGTATTACGACGAGGCGGTGCAGCTTGCCGATTCCGGCCAGCAGACGCAGGACGAGGAGTGGCTGCCGCTGGGCGTGTTCGCCGTGATTGCCGAGCCCGCGCAGACCCAGACCGACAAGGTCGTGCAGCTTGCCATAAACAAGGACGGCGAGATCCGCGGCAATTTCCAGGACAACCTTACGGACAAGGTGGTGCCGGTGATCGGCGCGGTGGACAAGAAGACGCAGCGCGTAGCCATCCGGCCCGAAGGCAACACCTCGATCGTCGTAGAGACGGGTCTATACAACCTGACCAACGACGAAGTGCCGGTGCTCGTGCATTTCGGTCCCGACCGGCAGGAGTTGCGGACGCTGATCCGCCTGAAGCCGCCGGAGGAGCAACCAGCCGCGCAATAGTAGCAGGCACGCTCCGTGTGCCGTCCGCCAAAGTAGCAGGCACGCTCCGTGTGCCGTCCGCTGCATGATACCAACCTCCGGCGGACGGCACCCGGAGGGTGCCTGCTACTTTTCTTGCCGCCGATAGTGCAAATACTCGCCGGCGGCAAGCTTGGCGCCGCACGGGTTGTCGGCAATGTAACGGCGGATCGCATCGAATTGCTCGAGACTCCGCACCAGATGATCGAAACTCTCCTCCTGCCAGAATCGGCCCTGGCGTCCCAGTTGCCGGTTGATGCGCGTGGCCGTGAATAGCTTCCACGAATAGCATGTCGCTTCAATCTCGCTGTCGCCGAGAAGGCGGACGAGCAGATGCACGTGGTTGGGCATGATGACGAAATCGCCCATCGCGTAACGCTGGCCGTCGAAGTGCCGTAGGCTCTCCGCGACGACCTGCGCCGCTTCGCCGCGGCGTAGCGGGCAGGCCCCCAATCCCCGGTCAAGACATTCGAGATACTCGCGGGAAAACGTCTCGTGGAATTCGCATTGCAGCTCGCGCGGCAGGTTCGCGAAGGCGGCCCTCCATCTTGCATCCGCGGTATCGATGCCGTTGCGCCGCAGCCAATCCGCGCGGCGCTGGCGCCAGAGTCGAGCGGTGGCGGCCGGAATGGAATCCTCCGTCCGAAACGTCACGAAGTAGGTCACGCCCGGCTGATACCAGTGGGGCAAATTGCCCCCTTCATGCACGATCGTCTCCGACTTCGGATCGAAAAGTTCGAAGATCATATCTGCTCCTCAAAGTAGCAGGCACGCTCCGCGTGCCGTCCGCCAGAGTGGCAACCCACGCTCCGTGTGCCGTCCACTGTATGATACCAACCTCCGGCGGACGGCACCCGGAGGGTGCCTGCTACTTTTCTTGCCCCAAATTCAACCGCAAGAGCCTTTCCAGCAACTCTTCGTCGCTCAGGCTGGGGTCCCAGCCGTAGGCGGCGAAGACTGCGGCGTCGAGCTTCTTGTGGGCCAGATCGAGCCAGGCCGGACGCTGATTATAGAGGTTCGTGAGCGTCCGCTTCTTCAGGCTCGCGGCGCAGTCGGCATCCTTCGGCACGATCCGCGGCCAGCGGACGGTGCCAAAGTAGCAGGCACGCTCCGCGTGCCGTCCGCTGGAAGCCGCGTCAATTTCACTTCCGTTTTCAGTATCTTGCAGCCCGCCGCGGACGGCAGCCGGAGGCTGCCTGCTACTTTCGATATACCGTGTCCACGGCCCATCCACCGAGCCGGGAAACTCCAGCACCTCCGTCTTCGTCCACTCGGGCGGATTCAGCCAGCGCGAGCGGAGGTCGTCGAGTTCCTTGGCCGCCGCGGCGATCGCCGCAAAAGTAGCAGGCACGCTCCGCGTGCCGTCCGCCGGCGGCACGGGAAATGGAAACGTCTCGAAACAACTGCTCGGAGTGTAACGCAGTCCACTATCCCGTTCGCGTAGCTGCGTTGCTTGACGACGTGCCCATTTCTCGTGCAACGACGACTGCAGGATTCCAAAAAAGAAATCGTCGCCTCGATTGAAGAACTCGATTGCGTTGCTTACAAGAACCTCGGTAGGTTGCCAAACAAAAAGTCGATGTTTGGAATGCTTTACCGTGACAACGTACCGCGGCAGCCCCCGTAACATTTCGGGCATTTCAGGACGAGGACGCTCGTGTTGCCACCATCGCCTGCGAGTCGTTCCGTATTTTGGGAATACACGCGCTTTGATGCGTTCAAACGGTGCTTCATAGGCGCATGCGTCGTCAAGCGAAAGCGAGGCAGGAAAGTAAATAATCCAACCAACCGGATCGCCGCTTAGCAAATCGGTCCCGTTAAAGTAGGGGCGTATTACGTCGCTGTTTGGTCTTCCGTTTGGATTTGGACAGCGCAACATCTCCGTGGCCTCATCGAGCGTGACCTCAAAGTCGGCGCCTTTTTTGACGCCCTCCAAATGAAGAGGTTGCATATCACGAAGGACCTTTGCGGCCGTTAGATTCGCTCCGCTTGTCAGGTCGGGGGAGATTGATTCTACCGGTCGCTCGTCGATCGTTCTTGTTGCCTCGATCCCTCGATCGAAGCCGATCAACGAAACATGCACGTTTGCGCCATCAAGAATCCAATCGCGATCGGATATCGCAAAAAAGATGTCGCCGGACTCTTTAATCCGTTTCAGCACCTCCCGATTCGCACCGCCGCGAATGCCTTGCGTTGCAAGCAGGCCAGCGCGCGAGGCACGTTGTCGCGTCAGCATATCACGCGCTTTCTCGAACCAATAACAGCACAAATCCGAGAACCCGGGAACGCGGTTTTCATATAGCGCAAACAGCTTCTCAACGTATTCGTCGCCGAGCCCTTGCCGAATTCGGTTTCCGCCCAAGAACGGCGGGTTCCCCACAATAAACTCCGCCTCGGGCCATTCCGGTTCCTTGGGATGCTCCGGGTCCGACAGGTCCAAAATCGCGTCCATCTGCCGGATCGTCTCGATGGGTGTCAGCACCGGATGGTCCGGCATCTTGAAACCGTTGTAGTGCATCCATTGCAAATAGCCGATCCAGATCACCACCTGGGCAAGCTCTCGCGCATAGGGATTGATCTCCAGCCCATGAAGCTGCGCGGGACCGACA
>Ga0302320_10017372_pt1 | contig 14611 bp, 13 predicted proteins | sample Bog_T0_3_FD_202130 | JGI IMG/M metagenome (GOLD analysis project Ga0302320, IMG submission 202130) | Peat permafrost microbial communities from Stordalen Mire near Abisko, Sweden - Bog_T0_3 | ecosystem: Environmental > Terrestrial > Soil > Wetlands > Peat | place: Sweden: Abisko, Stordalen Mire...
CATCACCCGCACATGCAGCTTGTACTTCTTGCGCTCCATCTGCGCAAAGAATCCAAACACGCCCGCAAAACCGCCCTTGCCGCGCAACACAATCTCCCGCGCCGCCTCGGGCATCTCGCGCCACGGCGCGTCCATGGGTACGCCCAGCTCGCCGGCCTGCTTGCGCAGATCGGTAAACCACGACCGGTACTTGGGCCGCTCCCACGGGTCAATGGCGCCTGCACCCAGGCTCAGCCCCTTATCCGGGATCACCAGGTTCAGGTCGAAGTCCACCGTGTTCCCAAATCCCTGGCATCGAGGGCAAGCTCCGAACGGGTTGTTGAAGCTGAACAGGCGCGGCTCCGGCTCCTTGCCTGGCCGATGGCAACTCTTGCACTCGTACTCGCCGCTGAACCGGTGCCTCTTCCGGGCTTGAGTTTCGTCGCCTCCCGAACTATCTCGTGGAACCTCTTCAAACACCACTTCGCCCGATTCGCGGTAGCCAGTCTCCGCCGCATCCACAATCCGCGAGCGATTATGAAGGCTGACGACAATCCTGTCCAAGAGCACAAACACCGGCAGCGTGAAGTCCAGATCCAGCAGCGACTCCGGAGTCGAGAATTCAACGATCTTGCCTTGCTGATAGAGCCGGTTGAACCCGCTCGTTCTAAGCTCCGTCAGCCGCGCCTTCAGCGTCTCGGTATGCGGCGAATCCCCGCCATTGGCCACCGGTTTGCCCTTTGTTCCAGCCTTTGCCGCCCGCACCGGCGCCTTCGCAGATTTTGCCACCGCATCGGCCTCCGGCATCGCGCTGGCCACGGGAAACAGCGCCTGCAGGCGCGTCCCTTCGCCCAGCTTGAGCATTGCCTCGGCAACCTCGTCCATCGAGTCCCGCTTTACCAGCCCGTCGCAAAAGACGCAATGCACCGTCCCGCAGCGCGCATACAGCAGGCGCAGGTAGTCGTAGATCTCGGTCGCCGTAGCCACGGTCGAGCGCGGGTTCCGCGTAGTATTTTTCTGCTTGATGGCGATTGCCGGCGCAAGGCCGTCGATCAGGTCAACATCCGGTTTTTCGATTCGCTCCAGAAACTGCCGCGCGTATGCCGAAAGCGATTCCACATAGCGCCGCTGTCCCTCGGCATAGATGGTGTCGAAGGCCAGCGAACTCTTTCCCGACCCGGAAACCCCGCTGACCACCGTCAGCTTCCCATGGGGAATATCGCAGGAAATGTCCTTCAGGTTATGAGTCCGCGCGCCGCGGATAATGATGGCATCGTTCAAAGGAAAGGCACCGGGAATGAATCGTCCAGCCGCGTCAAAGCCCCATCAGCGAGCCTCGGGACGCAACTGGCCATCCTTCATTATACTTCGATTCCGGAAGCGGTCACCGGAACCGGGTGGCGTCTCAAACTTGAGTTGACGTGCCAGACTGGTTGCGGGCAAGCCATTCGAGAAAGAATTCCTTCACTTCTTGTGGCGCCCTGTCGGTTTCTCGCAGACCCGCTCGAGCCCTCTGGACGATTTTCTCGGACGCGTCTTCCTTTTCGATGGCTTCTCGGCAAGCGATCAGCGCCTGGATATCGGCGCACGACAAGAGCTTTGAATAGGCGTATGTGATCACCGACGGATCCGTAATAAATCTATGGTCGCCAACCGCTAAACGCGTCATCGTATCAGAGCGCGAGCGCTCTGTCGTTACGCTCACCAGGACCACATAATTGTTCTCGTCTGGATCGGTAATCACGATATGAAGATGAGGCTTGGGATTGCCTTCATCGTACAGAAGAAACGTGCTTCCGCTTTTCACGACCTGCAGGCATGCTCAAGCCGCTCTTCAAACTTGCGCTCGTGTTCTAACTCTGCAACGATTGCCTGGATATTTTCAGAAGGTTCTTCCAGAGCTCGAAGAATCTCTTCCATGTCGATGGGAATGCTGCTTCCATGTGGATTTTGCCACTCGGGAAATGTATGGACGAAGTCAACTAAATCCCAACGATTCTTGTGTCCATATTGTTCAAAGACATGCCGAAGCAGGTTCTGTTCCGCGAGCGACAACTTTTTCGCCTTCAGCGGCTCATTGGTCAGCTTGACTTCATAATCGTCAAACGGTGCGGAAATGTACTCGGACCAGACCCGTCCACCTTCTCGAATCAGGTTGTATGTTTGGCTCAGAACTGGGCCCTGGTCCATCGAAACATAGTTGTCGTTGCTTATCGGAATGCCCCACTCGACGAACGCTTCACGATCGGCAATATAGAGAAGCTTGAGGAGTTTAATGTAGTGCATTCGACCGCCACGCAGATTGAGGAGGAATGCCGAGGCTTCCGTCACCTTTTCTGGGTCGAATCGCATTTGCTACACCTTCCAACGTAGGTTCGTTGTCACTGATGATAACGAAAATTAGGCGAAATAGCAAGATCTTCGCTTGCAAACTCGGGCTTGCGCATGCATCAAGACAAATCTACTTCCACCGAAAGATGCGCAGCGAAACGGCGAACGGCACCACGAACCACGCCAGCAGAATCGCTACCTGTGCCATCTGCTGGCCCAGGTTCAGCCCTTGCAGCATATTCCCGCGCATGGCGCTGATAGCCGCCGTCAGTGGCAACGCCTGCACCAGAGGCTGAATCACCGCCGGAAACCGCGATGCCGAAAAGAAAATGCCCGACAGAATCCACATTGGAAGCATCACCAGGTTCATCAGGCCAGAGACCGCTTCCGTCGTCCTGGCTCGCGAAGCCACCAGCAACCCCAGCGCCGAGAACGCCAGCGAAGTCATCAGGCACAGCAGCCCCAGCTCAACAAGCGACCCGCGAAACGGAACCCCGAAGACCAGCCACGTAAACGCCAGGAACACCGCGACCTCGATGAGCAGCATCGCCAGCCTGGACAGCAGGAACGCGGCCAGGTACTGCCACTTCGGCATCGGTGACGCCACCAGCCTCTTCAGCAGCTTCTTCTGCCGCCCCTCGACAATGGAAAACCCCAGCCCCCACATGGCCGACCCCATCAGGTTCATGCCCAGCAGGCCCGGCACCACAAAGTCTATATACCTCGAACCGGTCTCATGCACAAGCTCGTTGTTGGCAGGCACCGCATCGTGCCGCCCCGCAGAGGTTTGAATTGCCCGGTCGGCCAGCAACCGCGCCGTACGCGCATCGGGATTTGTATCGTCGTACTTGTACGCAACCCCGTCCGGCCCCTGAATCGCCAGCAGCAGAATATTCCCCGTGGCCAGCGCATGAGTCCCAGCCGCTTCGTCCAGCGTCACCGCCGTCAGTCCCTTGTCCGCGGCCAGCGCCTGCGTCAGTTGCGGGGTGGTCGCGCCCACTTGCAACACGTCGGCCGGCCGATTGCGGAAGGCGATGCCCAAGCCCACAGCCAGCAGAATCGGAAAGATGAAGATCCAGAAAATGGCCTCGGGTTCGCGCAAAAACAGCCGAAAACGCACCATCGTCAGTTGATAAAGGCTGCTGGTTTCGAGCTTACTCATCGCGCAAATTCCTTCCTGTCAAGCTCACAAACACGTCTTCCAGCGTCGCGGAGTGGGTCCGAAACTCGCTCAGATGCAGACCCTGAGCAGTAAGTGCGGCAAAGATGCGCGGCACCACCGAGTGCAACTCGCTCACCGAAAGCTGGTGCAACCCCGCATCCACGCGATGCGATTGAACGCCCGGAATCGCCAGCAGCGGACCCGCATCCACAACCGCGTGGGCCACAGTAGATGTGGGTGCCCCAGGTCTCGATTCTGAGACCTGGGAGATATGAGAAGTTGGTGCCCCTGGTCCCTCGCCTTTGGGGACCAGGGATCCATGAGAGCCGGGTGCCCCAGGTCTCGATTCTGAGACCTGGGAATCGTGAGACTCAACCACCGCGAACTCCACAATATTCTCCCCGCCCACCAGCGCAATCAGTTCCTTTGGCGTCCCCAGAGCAATCACCTTGCCGTGATCCATAATGGCCACGCGGTCGCAGAGCCGCTCCGCTTCATCCATATAATGTGTGGTCAGAATAATCGTCCGCCCCGCATGTTTCAGCTCGTCCACCAAATCCCACAAGTGACGCCGCGCCTGCGGATCGAGCCCGGTGGTTGGCTCATCCAGAAACAGCAACTCAGGGTCACCCACCAGCGCGCAAGCCATCGCCAACCGCTGCTTCTGCCCGCCCGAGAGGGTTCCCACTCGTCCCTTGCGCTTCTCCTCCAGCTGCGACGTTGCAATCGACTCGTCAACAGAAATCCCGCGCTTGAAGAAGCTCCGAAACATCCGCAGCGTCTCTTCCACCGTTAGCTTGTCAGGGAACTGCGTCTCCTGCAGTTGAATCCCGATCCGCTGCCGCAGTTCGTCCGCGCCGGTGCGCCAGTTCAGGCCCAGCACTTCCACAGTGCCGTCATCGGGAGCGGTCAGCCCCTCACAAATCTCAATCGTGGTAGTCTTGCCGGCGCCATTGGGTCCCAGCAGCCCGAAGCACTCGCCCCGCGCCACTTCCAGGTCCAGCCCGTCTACAGCTTTCACGTCGGCAAACGCCTTTTTCACCCCGCGCAGCAGCAGCGAACGACCATTCCCCGCCGCCCGCGTTGCCTCGCCCGCCGCACCATTTTTCAACTCGCCCATGATCGTTCCAGATTACCGCATCTTCGCTTTACGGACTTGAAGATGGCGCGAATCCTCCCGTGCGAGGTTTATTAGTAAGCCCACCAATCCTCGCCTCCGCCCCGCATGATGTACCATTCTTGCTTGCCGAGTTGCCGCCCAATCCAGCAGCGTCTCCGCAAGAAGGCCCACATCCATGCGCACTCGTTTTTCACTAAGCCTCTCGCTCGTCCTCGTCTCCCTACTCTCCGCCATCCCCGCCCGCGCTCAATCCGCGCCCACGCCCTACGATGAGGTCGATCCCTTCATCGGTACCGCCGGCGGAGGCAACACCTTTCCCGGCGCGACCCTCCCTTTCGGCATGGTCCAATGGAGTCCCGACACCACACGCGATGCCTGGTACTACTACAACGACAAGCAGATCCGCGGGTTCGGCATGACCCACATCAGCGGCGCAGGCTGCGGCCTCTATGGCGACTTCGCCGTTCTCCCCACCACTGCCCCGCTCTCTGCCAGCCCCGGCGCCAGCTTCGATCTCTACGCCGCCGCCTTCGATCACTCCAGCGAGGAGGCTCATCCCGGCTACTACGCCATCACGCTGGCCAACGGCGTGCGCGTCGAGATCACGGTAACCGACCGCGCCGGCATTGCTCGCTTCCACTTCCCCGACGGCCAGCCCGCGCGTCTGCTCATCAACGCCGGCTCAAGCGCCAATACCATTACGCCCGACAACCCAAAGCGCCCTGACCGCCAGGCCTATGCCAACCAAATCGCACTCAAAGACTCCGACTCGTATACAGGGTCGGTAACGGCCGGCGGCTTCTGCGGAACCCAGTCGAACTACAAGCTCTATGTAACCGGAAAATTCAACAAGACCTACAAGAACTCCACACTGTGGCAGGACGATGCGATCCTCGCCGATGCCAACTCAGCGCAGGGCAAGCACACCGGCGCATGGCTCGACTTCGGCAAACAGCGCGAGATCGTCCTCAAAGTCGGCATTTCGTATGTAAGCGAAGCCGGAGCGGCTGCGAATCTCGACAAAGAAATTCCCGGCTGGGACTTCGACCGCATTCACTCAAAAGCCCGCCAGGCTTGGACCGACCAACTCGCCCGCGTCGCAGTGGATGGCGGCTCACCAACCGAGCGCAAAATCTTCCTTACCGGCCTTTATCATTCCCTCCTGTCACCAAACCTTTTCAGCGATCAGGATGGCAACTACATGGGCTTCGACAATCAAATCCATTCGCTCGCCGGCTCAAAGCAGAAGGCCCAGTACGCCAACTTCTCCGATTGGGATATCTATCGAAACACCGTGCAGTTCCAGGCGCTGCTCGACCCCGATCGCGAGAGCGACATTGCGCAATCGCTGGTGAACGACGCGGTTCAAAGCGGATGGTTCCCGCGCTGGCCGGCGGCCAACGACGTCACCTACGTAATGGGCGGCGATTCGCCCGCGCCAGTGCTGGCATCCATTTATGCGTTTGGCGCGCGCAACTTCGATACTGCAACCGCACTAAAGTATCTTGTGAAGGCCGGAACCCAGCCCGGCAACGGGCCGCACGGACAATCAGAGCGCCCCTTCCTCGCCGACTACCGAAAGCTCGGCTACGTCCCCCTCGACAACGACAACACCGCGGCCTCGCGCACACTGGAATATGCCAGCGACGACTTCGCGGTTGCGCAATTCGCGCACGCCCTTGGCGACCAGGCCGACTACGCCCTGTTCCTCAACCAATCGAAGAACTGGCAGTTTCTCTTCGATCCATCCACTGGCTGGATTCGCCCGCGCTCGGCGAACGGCATCTGGCTCCCGGCATTCGATGCCGACCGCTCGCTTCCCAAAAAGCATCCCAATGACGGCCCAGGCTCCGATCAAATGGGCTTTGAAGAAGGCAACACCTACCAATACAGCTTCATGATTCCGTTCGACTATCCCACCCTATTCGCCGCCATCGGCGGAGACGACAAGGTGATTCCCCGCCTCGATAAGTTCTTCCTCAAACTCCGCTGCTGGGGCGAGCCCTGCTACAACATCGAGAACGAGCCGGACTTCGTCGTTCCATATGCATATGTATTCGCCGGCCAGCCCTGGAAGACCCAGGAGGTGGTCACGCACATAGCTCACGACACCTTCAAGCCCGCTCCCGACGGCATTCCCGGCAACGACGACCTCGGCGCAACCTCCGGCGTTTATGTGTGGGACGCTCTCGGCTTCTACCCGGCTGAGCCCGGAGTCGGCGGCCTGGTGCTCGGCACGCCCATGTTTGACAAGGCGACGCTACGTTTGGGAGGCGGCAAAACCCTGATCGTAAGCCGCACGGGCACCGGCATCTACGTCCAGAAAGTCACCCTCGACGGCGCGCCTTACACCAATTCCTGGCTCCCGCTCGATAAATTGCACCCGGGAACCACAAAGCTCGAATTCACCGTAGATTCGCAACCCAACAAAGAGCGCGGCAAGGCCTTCGCGGATCGCCCGCCATCCTTCCGCTGAGGAGCGATCGAACAGGTTGGTTGCCCCATCCATGCTGTCATCCTGACCGAAGCGAAGCGGAGTGGAAGGACCTGCGTCTCGTCAGCATGTCGGAAGGATGGGACTGCTAAAAGTTTCCTCTGGGCCGCCTTCCGGGTAAACTATCAACATGGCGGAGATTCAGCGCAGAAAAACACCCACGGTCACCATAGGCCAGGTTCGCGTCGGCTGGGAGGTCCCGGTCGTCGTGCAATCGATGACCAACACCGACACGGCCGACATTCCCGGAACCATTGAGCAGGTTGCGGCGCTTGCTCTGGCGGGCTCTGAGCTGGTCCGCGTCACCGTGAACAATGAAGAAGCCGCCGCGGCCGTTCCCTATATCGTCGAAGGGCTCGACAAGCGCGGCCTCCGCGTCCCCATCGTGGGCGACTTCCACTACAACGGCCACCTGCTCTTGAAGAAGTTTCCCTCGACGGCGCGAGCCCTGGCCAAGTACCGCATCAACCCCGGCAACGCTTCTATCGGGAAGAAGGATAACGATAACTTCCAGGTCATGGTGGAGTGCGCGGTCGAGAACCAGAAGCCCGTCCGCATCGGCGTCAACTGGGGCTCGCTCGATCAGCAGTTGCTCACCCGAATGATGGATGCGAATTCGAAGCTCGCCAACCCGCTTCCCGCGCGCGAAGTAATGATGGAGGCGATGGTCGTCAGCGCGCTGGATTCCGCCAAAGCCGCGGAGCGTTTCGGCCTGCGCCACGACCAGATCATTTTGTCAGCTAAAGTTTCCGGTGTGCGCGATTTGATCGACGTATATACGAGCCTCGCCTCGCGCTGCGACTACGTGCTGCACCTCGGACTGACCGAAGCCGGCATGGGTTCCAAGGGTCTTATCGCATCCACGGCTGGCCTCGCGCCGCTGCTCCTTTCCGGCATCGGCGACACCATCCGCGTGAGCCTCACCCCCAAGCCCAACGGCGATCGGACGGAAGAAGTGCAAGCCGCGCAGCAGATTCTGCAATCGCTCTCCATCCGCAGCTTCATGCCCCAAGTTACAAGCTGTCCCGGCTGCGGCCGCACCACCAGCACTTACTTCCAGGAGTTAGCCGAGCAGATACAGAGTTACCTCCGCACCTCCATGCCCGAGTGGCGCAAGCAATACCCCGGCGTCGAGGAATTAAAGCTGGCAGTAATGGGCTGCGTAGTCAACGGCCCCGGCGAATCCAAGCACGCCAACCTGGGTATAAGTCTCCCCGGCACGTTCGAAGAACCCAAAGCCCCTGTGTATGTCGACGGCAAGCTCTACAAGACCCTCCACGGCGACACCATAGTAGCCGAGTTCAAGCAGATCCTCGACCGGTATGTCGAAAGCCACTACGGGCGGAGCGCGAAGAGCGAAGAACTGGTAGGTGCACGCTGACAACCGTGAAGGCAGATTGTCAAAAACGCAGAGAGGTGGTATTCTTAATGTAATTCCGCAACGGATGGCGTATTTGCTTATCCGGGCCGGAAGGGGCAAAAGACTGGTGCGGAAAAGCTTAGGAACGCTACCCCAAAGCGACTAAACGAACTGACCGCGAAAAAAGCCTGTTTTAGTGCCGGGATACCTTGAATAAAAATGGAGCCTCACAGGCTCCATTTTTATTTGTACAATGCACTGGGTGAAACGAATGGACGGAAATTGGTCGGAAATCATCAAGAAGGCCCTGCAACTGGGTCTCGAAAGCTCGAAGGGCGCAGTGCCTGGCGCCAAACTACGCCAAATCATTTCACGGATCGCACATGATTTCAGCGAGCAATACCCCCCTCCTGGACATGAGTCCGAAAAATTTCGCGAGTTCCTCGGCCACTTTCCTTCCTTGCTCACGATTCTGTCGCGGGATGGGCAAGATATTCTTGTTGCCCCATTTGATAGGCCGGAACTCCTTGTCATTTCAAACACGCAGCAAACTCAAATCCGCGAAGATTTCTTCGAGGCCTTTACACGCATCCCGCGAGAATCTCCCCCAAAAGAGCCTTGGTATGAACGAAGTACAGATAGCATTAGATGGGCGTCAGCTTTTGAAACCCTTCCGCCATTGGAATTCGTCCGAATCCCACCCGCAACACTTGAACAAGAACTTGCGGACAGAAGGAATTTCTCCTCTTCAACAGAGATCGAACCGCAGGTCCGGCAGACACTCCTCGCCACTCTTGGAGACCACGCTGCGCTTTGGGCTTTTTCTGGAGTCCTTAAAGAGTACGGCCTCGCTTACAAATGGCACTTGTTTCGCTTTCGTGCGTTGGTCCTGCGCATCAGAGCCTGGTGCAACAGTGAAAACATCGATTGGCGTGAAGACTGGCTTCTCCCAAAAGCTGACCAGCCTAGCAGAACCAAGGAAATGACACTGCAAGCCTTCATCGACGGACCGCGGAATCCATATCGCATCGAAGGATTCATGAAAAACCTGAGCGATGAAGACATGAAGCGCATCTCTGTTCCATTGGATATAGTGCTCAAACTTCTAGAAAAGTGAGTTGGTACATGAAAACAGCTATTCTCGCAGGTATTCCAGTGGGTTATGTTGTCACAGCGAGAAGCGCCCTTTCCAAGGTCGCATATCTACACAGCACCTGGTCAATTAAGTTTGTACCAAGCTCCCGAAAGGAACCCGAGGTTTCTGAGAAGCTGGTCCAGCAAGCTCTCGGTCTAGCGGCACAATCTGCAGAGGCCCATGTCATTGGGTTTTCCGCTCAGAGGAGCCGGCAAGATATTTCGGATCGAATCAAATCGTTCTTTCGTTTTCGGTGGTTTGATCACAGCTTGCTCCGGTACTTGGGCAGTTCGGACCCGAGTGAGTTCGTCCGTGGGATAACGTCCGTCTTGGAAGAGGAGTCCGAATGGGCGAAATGCGTGAAGCCAAAAGACACTAGCTCGCCACTTCTACTGCCGGAATCCTCATTTGTCCCAGAGAGAGCACAACTTAACTTATGGCGTCACGCATATGCCTATGGCGACGCCGGGAACATCATAGGAGCTGAGAAAGCAATCAAGAGCTTTGAGAAATCGCACAATAGAAAGGTGAATAGCGGGAGTTTCAGATCGTATAAGTGGATAGACCGAAAGGATCGGGTATTCGACCAAGATGGACCCCGACATGGCGTGGCACCTTTCCCTCGGGGCTGGAAATACTCATATCAAATTGAAGAAGGCTTTCATTTTGATGTGACTCACCTGGAGGGTCACGAGTTCGTCTTGATCGACGCAAACGGCAGGGAAAATCTTGTAAAGCGCGCGTCCCACCTGAACCTTGATCCCCATGGATATGTCAGGAATTCGGCGAGTTGAACTCTTTTCCAGCGGGAGTATCAGTGCGCACAAACCTTCGAATTGCGTTGTTCAGCAGGCTTCTTCGCTATGCGTATTCATACTCCAGCGTCTCCGAATCGACCTCGATTCGCTTCGGCGGCGCTGTGCCGGGTGCCCCCGGGTCTCGCTTCTGAGACCAGGAGTCAATAGAATCCCCTCCCGAATTACTTACGGCGCAGTCGGCTAAAGAAACGGATTCTCAATCCGCACACCCTCTACCACCTGCCCATGCTGCAAGTCCTCCGTCAGCAGCTTCGAGCACCCAGCTTCCACTGCGGCAGCAAGGATCAGCCCGTCATACACTGAGTACCCGTAACGCTCGCAAATACGCGACGCTGTTCGGTGCGTGCCCAGCGTAAGCGGCAGCGGATCGGGGCAGGTCATTAAGACGCTGTCGATAATCTTACGAATCTCCGGCCAGCCGAATCCAAATTTCCGGCGCAGAACGTTCACCAGTTCATTCAGAATCTGGACACTGATAACTCCGCCCCCGTTTACCAACCGTTCGGCCACATCCAACTTGGCGCTGTTCTCGGCAAACGCATAGATCAATACATTGGTATCGAGAAATACCTGCGCACTCATCTTTCCGCCACGGTTTCCGGCTTCGCTTGATTCACAGGCTCATACGGCCCGCGCGCATTCGCTTCTTCCCGATCGAACTTGTAACCAGGAGGGAGTTTGAAGCGCAACCGGCGCATCTCCTCCAGCGCCTGCCTCCGCCGCTCGTCGGGAGAAACCTCAAACTTCCCGTTGCCTTTGGGTATAAGCTCAATCTCGTCCCCTTCGCCAATCCCCTGCGCTGCCACCAGAGAGGCCGGCAGCCGCACCGCAAGACTATTTCCCCATTTCGCAACTTTCATCGCGGACCTCCAGATATACATCGCTCATTGTATATCCAATCTAGCCTTTATATCCATCCTCATTCGAATGAGGTGCGCTGCCGCACATCCCAGCCGCTACATTTCACCAGTTGCCCGCGTCTCACCTCTGAGAACCTTTCCGAAAACTGTGCCAAGCCGGATACGGCGTCTCAGCCAGGGATGCTTTCCTTGTCGCTCTCGAAAAAATCGGCGTCACGTTTGCAGATAATTATGCGTCTGAGGCGCATAATCGGAATTGAGTGGAAGAAAAGGCCGTAACCTGCGCACAATCATGCGCGTGGCTACGAGACGAAAGTCCGCCTGCATGAGCGAACAAAAACTCCCACGCAAGCCGCAAAAAGCGGCCTAACTCCTTTATATCCGCATATCTGCAAATAACTCCTTTGAAAGCACACAGTTACAGCACCACCCGTGCCGTAACCCGATGAAAACAAGGCGGATCTTCGCAGAGATAGGGGGGAGGGGAGGTTACGGATGCATTAACCCCCGGGCTACCCCCATACTGCCTTTGTCTTTCCAATTCAGGTGATGGGCCGCACAGCAAGAAACGCGCGGGCCGGATTGAATCGACCTGGAGGGCCAGGATGATAAGGCGACTGGGATGGATTGCGGTACTGTTGGCGGTAAGCGTAACTTTGTTGTCGGCTGGTTCGCAAAAGCCTTGCCTCACCGCCGACGAAGCCTCGAAGCTCGTCAACAAGGACGTCTGCGTCACCGCCTATATCTATGACGTGGTTCAACTTCCCGACGGAACCCGCTTCCTCGACGTATGCACGCCCCAGACCCCCGACGACGCCTGCCGCTTCACCATCGTCAGCCTGTGGGAGGACCACGACGAGGTCGGCGAACTCCAGAAATATCGCAACATGAACATAAATGTCCGCGGCATCGTGCAGCCTATGCACGGCCGCGCAGGAATGATCCTTAGCCATTCGCGCCAGTTTAACGGCGGGCCGCCCAGGTTCAGGCCCAATCCCTTGCTGGCGCGCGGCTTTAACGCCGGCCAAAGCCGTCCGCCCGTCAACGACCCCAACCTGCGCTCGCAGGGCTCGGGGCGAGCCTTCATGAACTCCCGCGATCAGGAAGCGCGGCCTGTGAAGTAAGCCATCCCAACCCCAAGTCCTTCTTGCAGATAGCCTTATCGCCAGCGCACCATGTTTCGCCGCAGTTCGGCCAGCGGATAAAGCGTCCCGCGCCAGGCGACTCCGCCGCGCTTGAGGGTAAGAATCATCGACCGCAGAATTGCATACAGCAAGATGGCTGTCGCTGGGGCGAAGAAGAGCGCCAGCCACGGGGGAACCTGCGTGACACGCCTATTCGCGACATACGTGAGCGTGATGAACGCGTAGGTAAGCAAGCCGGCCATCATGCCCCATCCGCCGGTTGCCATCGCCCAAAGGGGATAGGCCATCTGCACGGCGAACCCCAGACAAACCAGCAGCGTCAGCCACACACGATATCGAAAGCCCGCAAAGCCATTTTTCTCGAGCAGCGAAACAATGCCCAGCGCGCCTTGAATCCAGTGGATCCGGGCCAGACCGGGACCTACGGCGACGCGCTGCGAATATCCGCCACGCTTGACCATCCAGGCAAAGGACACGTCTTCAATAACTTCCATCCGCAACCTCTGAAGCCCGCCGAGCTCGGTGAAGACTTCGCGGCGGACGAGAGTGAAGCCGCCCGCGCCAAAAAAGTCCCGAGCGCGTGGGTCGGCAACCTTCCACAGGCGTATGCTCCACTGGGACATAGCCTGGAACGCTGCAAAGGCAGCACCCTCGGAGCTGGTCTTGAGCAGCAGCGTGAGGATCAGCACCAGGTAGTCGACGTTTTGCTGCAAAGCATACCGCAGAGCCAGTTCGAGGGCCGTGGGACTGAAGACCACATCGGCATCGGTAAACAGCAGCCAGGGCGCGCTGGCGCATTCAGCTCCCAGTTGCAACGCGTGCGGCTTGCCCAGCCAGCCCTCGGGAAGTTGGCGATTGTGGATCACTTGCAAGCTATGCGGCCCGCCGTGGAATTCCTCGGCCACCTCGTCCATCAGTGCGCCTGTGCGGTCGGTCGAGCGGTCGTTAACCGCAATGATCTCAAGCCGCAGCCCCTTAGAAGCAAGGAGCGATCGGAGCGTGGCCTTGATGGCCTTTTCTTCGTTGCATGCGGGGACAATGACGGTGAGGTGCGGACCATTGCCGTGTGGCAACTCCGGCAATGCGGCCGTATCCAGGCGGGTCAAATCGGGCAGCGTCGGCATTCCCCGCAGCGCGGCAACCGCCTGCCAAAACCAGCCGAGAGCCAGAAGCCAGGTGGTGGTGACGACTCCAACTGCCGCAACGTGCGCCGCAACCATGTTTCCAGTATCACCGAGCGGCCCCGCCCCGGAGCCTCTGTTCATACCCTTTCAAGACAAGAATCAGGCCCCTGGCACATCGCCGGATGTGTGGTTAACTGCGCACAATAAGCTGTCCGCGCAGACCTCGCAGCATCTGCTAATGTGTTCAGGCAAACGCGTGACAAATCATGCAAAATAGCATGATCTAAGGCCGTTCTAAGCGCGCAAAACAGCGTTTTCGATGCACTTTTGACACGCTTTTTGCGCACATAATGGCCTGTCAGGGCGAGGAAAGTGCATGCAGTGATATCAGTTCCAGCGGTTAGCTTTCAGCTTTCAGGTAGGGCGAGGGTCCCCGGATCGGACCGGCTCTGTTCTCTATGAGCGAATGGACGATTTGGGGTGAAGTGAGTTTGGATTTTCCTTGAGCCTATTCCCGGGGATCGTGCCACTTCCAGGTGCCCAGACGGGGGCTTGGAGCAACCACTCATGTGGGAGGGACTCGCGCCGCCGCCACCCGGGCCACCCGCTTGAAGCTACGGTGAGTGAGTATGCTGTCCCCCAATGACCTGAGTGAATGCGCTACAGGCAGTTCGATTCTCCCTCCTCGGTCCCCAAAGGCGATGGACCGGGGGCACGCTCAACCTAATTATGCGCGGCATGAGACTGGGGCCACCCGCCAATGGAGGCAAAGATGGAGCGCCCGGCAGGGTCAAGGCCAATTCATGGCGGTCAGAACCAGCCGCTTTTCGCGGAACAGGGCCGCGCAGACCCGCACGGCCTCCGCATCCAGTTTGCTTCCCGCCTCGCTTTCAATCTGCTCCAAAACAACCTCCAGCTTGACTGCCGGCCGATAGGGCCGATGGGAGCCCATTGCGTCCACAAAATCCGCCACTGCCAGGACCCTGGCTTCGGGCAGAATCGCATTTCCCTTCAGGCCCTGTGGATAGCCCGAGCCGTCCAGCCTTTCATGATGCTGGCGCACGATTTCGGCAACAGGCCACG
>Ga0302320_10017375_pt1 | contig 14610 bp, 14 predicted proteins | sample Bog_T0_3_FD_202130 | JGI IMG/M metagenome (GOLD analysis project Ga0302320, IMG submission 202130) | Peat permafrost microbial communities from Stordalen Mire near Abisko, Sweden - Bog_T0_3 | ecosystem: Environmental > Terrestrial > Soil > Wetlands > Peat | place: Sweden: Abisko, Stordalen Mire...
CGTCATCCTGAGCGAAGGCGAGCGGAATGCTTGTTTTACCGGAATGTCCTGTCGAGCCTGAGTCGAAGGACCTATGTTCGCATTTTCGTGGATCATTCGCGGGGAGTCAGACTCTCGATTACAGATCGTTTCGCTCAGGATGACGGAAAGGTAAGACGGACGCTCCTGCGGGCAATTATCCTTGCCTTGCCTGCACTTCTCACCGCCTGCACAGTCGGCCCTGATTACGTCACGCCCGCCGCGCCCGTTCCCGCCGCTGCGAACTACAAGGAACTCGGCGACTGGAAGCCGGCCGAACCCAAAGACGACGCCATCCGCGGCAAATGGTGGGAGATCTATCACGATCCGCAACTCAACGCGCTGGAGGAAAACGTCATCATCTCCAACCAAAACGTGCTCCAGGCCGAAGCGCAATTCCGCGAAGCTGCCGCTGTGGTGAAGGTGGCTAGGGCGGCTTTTTACCCCACGGTCACGGCGAATCCGTCCTATAACTTGTCGCAGGCTTCGCAGAGCACCAGCAGCAGCGGAGCCAGCCGTTCCAGCCTCGCCTCGAGTGGAGGCGGTTTGGGTGGAACAAGTGGAGGCTCGTCGCAACACGTTGGAGCAACCACCGTCAGCCTCTATGATCTTCCCCTGGAGGCGAGTTACATGGTCGACATCTGGGGCAGCGTTCGTCGAACTGTGGAATCCAATAGTGCAACCGCGCAGGCTTCCTTCGCCAATCTCGAAAACATGCGCCTCTCTTATCAGGCGACGCTGGCCCAGGATTATTTCAGCATGCACGGCCTCGATGCCCAAGAGCAGATTTTACAGACGAACGTCGACGAGTTCCAAAAATTCCTCGATTTGACGACGAACCAATACAATAGCGGCATCGTTTCCGAGGCGGCGGTGGCCGCGGCCAAAACCCAACTCGATACGACCAAGGCGCAGCTCATCAATGTGGGCGTCCAGCGCGCCGTCTATGAGCATGCCATCGCCACGCTCATTGGAAAACCGGCCACCGATTTCGGACTCAAGAAAGTTTCCCTGACCGGGACTCCGCCGAGGACTCCGCCGGGTGTTCCTTCCAGCCTGCTCGAACGCCGGCCCGATGTCGCCGAGGCCGAGCGGCAGGTCGCCGCAGCCAATGCCTCGATTGGCGTGCAGGTCGCGGGATATTATCCGCAGCTCACCCTGAACGGATCGACGGGTGTCGAATCCATAAAAATTTCCGACCTGCTCACCGGGCCGAGCTTCCTCTGGTCCGTTGGCGGGACTCTGGCGCAGACGGTCTTCGATGCCGGCGCGACTCACGGCCGCGTCCAGGAAGCCCAGGCCAATTACGATGCGACCGTCGCCAACTACCGGCAGGTCGTGCTGACTGCCTTCCAGCAGGTGGAGGACGACCTTTCCGGCCTGCGCATCCTGCAGGATGAAGCCGTCACTCAGGACGACGCCGTGAAAGCGGCCCAGCAATCCGTCGACATCACCAACAACGAATACAAAGCCGGGACGGTCGATTATCTCAACGTGATCACCGCCGAGGCCACCGCTCTGAATGATGAACTTACTTCCGTCACGATTCGCACCAACCGGATGAACACCAGCGTCCTGTTAATCGAGGCGCTGGGCGGCGGATGGAATGCGGCAAAGGTTCCTTCCACACACGGCGTCTCGAATCCGCCCGAGGCGCAAAAGCAGATCGATATCGCCAAACCGCAGCCCGCGCCCGCGCATTGACGAAAAAATCACCGCCGTCCGCAGGACCTGCCGTCCGCGGGACTAAATCCCCCGCTCATAGATCAGGTTCTTCAACTCGTCGTTATAGGCGTAGGCGCTGTCGATGGCATCGATCAGAATCGGTTTGTCCTGCGCGACCGGATGCAGCAGGGTTTCGCCCTGCATCAATTCGCGGCAGGAAATTTGCCCTTTTTGCAGCGGGATGGCGAGGTACACATCTTTTTCCAGGCTTAGCTGGCTCAGCGTATGTCCCGCCGGAAGGTCCCGCTTCGCGTAGACGCCGCGGACGAGATTGTTGAGATATTTGTTCTCCTGGTCGGAGATGACTCGTCGCGTTTCCGCGCTTCCCCCGCACATGACCCGCGCGCGGTTGAAAGCCTTGAACCAGGTGTCGATCTGCGCGGGCAGGCTGCAATAAGGAGAGACCGGCATGTTGTCGGCGTCGATGTCGATATGCCGCTCGAACGTGCGTGCGCCTTTCGCGTAGGCAATTTGCATCGAGCAATCCCAATCCTTGTATTCGTGGGTGGAGAGCCCGATGACATGGTTCGGATAGCGCCGGCGCAGATAGTCGATCTGGTTGAGTTCCAAGTCGCCCTCTTCGCACGGGTAAATGGAAACGCAGTGGTTGATGGCGAGAGGAATGTTGCGGTTCTCGAAAAACATCACGAGGTCATCGAGATCCTTGAGCGACGTGCCGCCGGTGGAGCAGATGACCGGCTTGCGCGTCATCGCGATTTTCTCGATCAGCACCCAGTCATTCACATCGGAGCTGGCGAGCTTGAGAATCGGCAGGCCGAGTTCCGTGCAAAAATCGACCGATGCCTCATCGAACGGCGTGGCCATCGGAATGCATCCGTTCTTTTTGATCGCCTCGGTCAAGGTCTGGAAATCAGCGCGCGACATTTGTGTGTCGACCGTCTTCTTGATGTAGCGGATGTCCGTGCGGTTGCGGAAATCCTTGTGGACGAAGCTGTCGACGTCGCGCAACTGCAGCTTGATGGCAGCGCGGACATTGTTGAAGCGCACGATGCGGGAATACTCGCGGACGATCTGCAGGCCGCGTTCGAGTTTGCCGTAATGGTTATTCGCCATTTCGAGCACGAAAAGATCCTCAAAGATGATGCGGTTCATGGGGCGTGATTAAACTTTGCAAAAAGAAGGCTTGCGGTACGAGCAAATTGCTCAACATTTCCGTCAAAGGCGTTGGGCTCGGATTCCAGCGCCCGTGCGGGACGATCTTCCATGAAAGTACTTTTTTTCGCCCAAAGCCGCGGAGCCGCCGGACGCGGCGACTATATTCTGGAGGTCAAAAAGCCCGTGACGGAATCTGAATTCTGGGCCTTGGTGACGGCGGTGTTTCCCGCTCTTGAGCCGCACCAAAAAACGGCCCGCCTGGCGCGCGGCGAATCGTACCTGCAAAAGGGCGAGTTGCTCGGCCCGAATGACGAGGTCGCCGTCATTCCGCCTGTCTCGGGAGGTTGAATGGAAATCAGCATTGAATTGACCGGGCAACTGATTGCGCGACCGCAGAAATGGGCTGCGCCGTTCGATCCCGAAACCGGATCGCTGGTCGAATTCTACGGCATCGTACGGGAAACGGAGGGGGCGGCGAAGATTCCAGCGCTCCGCTACGAGGCTTACGCTTCCATGGCGGAAAAGGTGATGCGCGAGAAGATCGCGCTGCTGGAAAAGAAGCATCCATGCCAGGCGATCCGGGTGGTGCATCGGTTGGGGACCGTTCCGCGCGGCGAAAGCGCGATCTATGTGGGCATCCAGTCGAGGCATCGGCAGGCGGGGTTTCTCTTTCTTCAGGAATTCATGGACGAGTTGAAGAAGGATGTACCCATTTGGAAATGCGCTTAGGAAATGCCCTTCGTCTATATCGCTTAAATCGCCTATTTTTTTAGGCGATTTAGGCCACGAAAGCTTTGCAAGGCTATCGCGCGGGCTGTTTTTGTGGCATAACTTTCCTATGACATCGGTTGTTGAAGCGCAGCGGTTGATTCGGGGGCAGGTGGGGCCGCTTTCCGGCGAGACGGTTTCGCGGGCGGAGGCGCAGGGGCGTGTTTTGCGCGAGGCGGTGGCGGCGGTGGAGGATATGCCGGCGTTTGACCGGTCGGCGATGGATGGGTATGCGGTGCGCGCGGATGATGCGGCGACGGATTTCGAGTTGGTGGGGGAAATCCGCGCGGGGGAGGCGATTGACCGGGAGCTCAAGCCGGGGCAGGCGATTCGAATTCTCACGGGTGCGCGGTTGCCTGGCGCGGGCCTGGCAGCACCGGAGCTGAAGGTGGTGATGCAGGAGCATGTGGAGGTGCGGGACTGGCGGGTGCGGGTGGCGAAGCGGGTGGCGGGCTCGAATGTACTGCGGCGGGGCGAGGACGCGCGGGCGGGAGAAGTTTTGCTGGAGCCGGGGACGGTGCTGGATGCGACGGCGTTGGCGCTGCTGGCCTCGATGGGGAAGGCATCGCTGCTGGTTTCAAGGAAGCCGCTGATTTTGCATCTGACGACGGGGGATGAGATTGTTTCGCCGGAACAGATGCCGCGCGAGGGGCAGATTCGCAATAGCAATGCCGTGCTGATCGCGGCGCTTTGCCGTGAGCAGGGGATTGAGGGAGTAACTCATTTTCATGCGGGCGATGAGCTGCGCGCCTTGATCGAAACTTTTGCCAAGGCGAGGGTGGAGACCTTCGACCTGGTGCTGATCTCGGGCGGGGCGGGGCACGGGACTTATGATTTTACCGGTGAATTATTCAAATGCCTGGGCGCGACGATCCATTTTCGAGGGGTGAACGTGCGTCCCGGCAAGCCGCTGATTTTTGGGAGCGCCGGGGAGCAGATTATTTTCGGGTTGCCGGGGAATGCGCTTTCGCACTTTGTTTGTTTCCAGCTTTTTGTGCGGCAGGCGCTCGACCGATTACTGGCGCGGCACGAATCGACGGCGACGCGAGGTTTTCTGGCGGAGACGATGGCCGACACGCTGAGTGCGCGCGAGGCGTGGTGGCCGGCGGAGGCCGGGCTGGCGGGGGGCAGGCTGGAATGCCGGGCGTTGCCGTGGAAGAGCTCGGGGGACATCACGCGGTTGCCCGCGGCGAATGCGCTGATTCAGGTTCCGGCCTCGACGGCGCAGATGGCGAAGGGAACGATGGTGGAGCTTCTTTTGACGAGGACTTTGTTAGCCTGAATCCCTTCATAATACCTCCATGACGCCAATCGACCGCCGAGCCCTGGTTTCCCGTCACAGCATCGACTGGCCGAGCCTTTCCGGACAAATTCCCTTGGGAAATGGTAATTTTGCCTTTAATGCCGACGGAACCGGGCTGGAGACGTTCGGCGGTAATACCATGTCCCATTGGTGTTGGCACAGTTTTCCCCTGCCGACGGGCACAACGGAAAAGGATATTCACCCATGGGCGGCGCTCGAATCCGGTCGTTTGAAAGGTCCCACGACACCGCCCCCTCTTTTAAAAGATTGGCTCTTCCAGAACCCGCACCCGCTGAACCTGGGGCGTCTCGGATTCATCGACGCCCAGGGAAATCGTATCGCGGAGACCGATTGCGTTTCCACCAGCCGTCACCTCGATTTGTGGACCGGACTACTGACCAGCCGCTTCACGTATCAGGGTGAAGCGGTCACGGTGCAAACATGTGTCAGCCCAACCCGCGATCTCGTGGCGGCAACGATTTCATCGCCGCTGCTACGAAGTGGACATCTACGGGTTCGCCTCGACTTTCCCAGCCCCTCCGCGCCCGGCTCGACCGATCCCCGGACGGGACCCGCGCCCTGGGCCGGCGATTTTTCCAATCCTGCCAACCATCGAACCGAATTGGTTTCGCGCGTTCAAGACGGCTTGAGTCTCAAAAGAACGGTCAACGCCACGACCTACTGGGTGGCGCTGGCTGGCGAGGGAGTCGGTCTCTCAAGCCAACTTTCCGGTCAATCCAGCGCCATCCCGTCGAACCGAGTCGATTTCGGCGCCACGGAATCCGATACTCTCGCGCTTGGCTGTTGCTTTTCGGCAGAGGAGTTTTCACCGGCTGCGCTGCCCACCTTCGACGAAACAAAGGCGGCTTGTGCCGAGCGCTGGCCACGGTTTTGGCGCAGCGGCGGTGCCATCGACCTTTCCGAAAGCAAGGATCCGCGCTGGAAGGAGCTGGAGCGGCGGATCGTGCTCTCCCAATACGAACTGGCAGTCCAATCGGCGGGCGATAACTTTCCGGCCGAAGTCGGACTGACCGGTTATGACGGTTGGTGCGCCAAGTTTCACCTGGAAATGACCTGGTGGCACGTGGCCCATTATGCGTTATGGAATCGATGGTCGATGACCGAAAAGGCCATGACGTACTACACTCGCAATGCTTCCCTGGCCAAAGCCATTGCCGTCAATTTCGACTACAAGGGGCTCATGTGGCCCAAATCAACCGGCCCCACCGCCATCAATGATGGCTGGCCTCAGGAAATGGCCCTCATGTGGAAAGAGCCCCATCCCATCTTCTTTGCCGAGCTGGAATATCGCCTGCATCCCACGCCGGCAACGCTCGACAAATGGAAGGACATCGTCCTGGGCACTGCCGAGTTCATGGCCGACTATCCAACGATCGACAAGCAAACGGGAATTTACTCAATCGATCCCTGCTGGCCTGCCTGCGAAGAGCCGATCTGCAAGGACCCGATTTTTGAACTCGGCTATTGGCGATGGGCGCTTCCGACCGCGCAACTCTGGCGGGAACGCCTGGGAATGAAACGCGAGCCGCACTGGGACGAGGTGGTTCAGCGTTTGGCGCCTTTGCCTGTTCAGAATGGCCTCTACGTCTACCGGGCCGATCTGAGCGACACCTATACCAAGCGCCAGTTCGACCATCTGGATCCGGTCGGCATCTTCGCCATTTTTCCTCCCATCCCCGGAATCGATCACGAGACGGCGCATCGGACGCTGTTGGAATTCGCCAGGAGTTGGAAATGGGACGCGGTGTGGGGTTGGGATTTTCCTTTCATGGCGATGGGGGCGGCCCGCATGGGGGAGCCTGGGATAGCCATCGAAACTCTGCTCAATCCCTCGATCAAGAACCAGTATGACGAACGTGGGTTGTGTAAATTTATCGACGACCTACCCTATCTTCCGGGAAATGGAGGCCTGCTTTACGCGACGGCGATGATGGCAGCCGGTTGGGACGGGGCCCCCAGTCGCCACGCCCCGGGCTTTCCCGATGACGGCTCATGGACAGTCCGCTGGGAGGGGCTGAAACCGGCTCCGTAGGCGGTATTTTCAAGATGATTCAAGTCAGTCGAACACGGGGTAGTGGGTTGGTATTGCTGCATTGAACTCAACCAGGCTGATTGAAAACAGCCGAAAGCTCCACGGGCCGGCGACGGCCTCACTGGGACGAAGCCATCGTTTGCAAGGTGGCTGATTCCATCCAAAGAGAACCGATAATGGGCGGGATTTCCCGAGTCATGGTTCGCAGGCTCCACTGAGGAAAGGCCTTCACGTACTGGATGGGGTCAGGGCATTCCAGAAGACGGACGATCATTTCCCGTTGTCGGGCGAAGGTCTCCCGGTGTGGGTGATCGGGGTGTTCCCAGACATAAAGCAGACGCCGTCGCCCCTCTGGATTTCTCCAAAGCAACCGTCCGTACTCCAGCCGGGCATCATCATCAAGGGAGTAGGTCATGGGGTTGGTTGGTTGCCACCGCCAGTAAGCGGTGCCAACGGTGTGTGGCTGCGAGTGCAGACGCCGTTAAGGAAAGCCCACCGGGCATGATTTAAGTCGCGGGGTTCTCCACGTTTCACCTTCGGCACCAACAAATCGTCGGCAGAAGGGACGATGACTGTCAGCTTCCCATATTGCTTGGTCGATTTACGGGTCTCCCAATCTGATGGCAACTCATTAAGAGCAGCCTTGGGCATGGGGTTGAGATGCCACCCGTTGATGCGCTCAAATTCTGATCCGATGCACGCATCGTAGAAGGTCAGAGCGACTTCGTCGGACTCGGTAATGGGATCGACGTCCATGCTGTTTTCTGGAAGGAGTGCAGTTACGCCCTTCTGGCCAGCGTGCCAGAGCAGACCCCCGGAGCCGATCAAAATGAGGCCGCCAGGTTGCGACAAGCTCTCCCCCAAGGAAATAAGCCATCTCTCAACCTGATCTGGTGAATTTAGCCTGCGCTCTGGCATGATGATTAATTGTACGGTTTTTCCCCTCTACAAACAAGATAAGGAGAAGGAAAGAAATCCGGTTAAGCTAAGCCGCGGAAGCTGGATAAACAAAAGATCGCTTTACCCACGCGCTTCCGGACACGGCTGCGACGAGGATAAAAGTGAGGAAGGTGAAAGCCAATTTCTCATATCTTTGGTGGACTGAGTTTGGCCACAAGGAGCACAGAGATAACAGAGGGAAGGCGGGGGGAGGTTTTGCACGGAGGCGCGGAGGGCACGGAAGGGTGATGGGGTTGGCGGCAAGGGAACGCAGAGAACGCAAAAAAACAAGATGACTACGCATGTAAAAGGGATTTGATAGGAAGTAAAACTGCCTCGGCAAGCGCGTTTCCAAGTGCAACATGGGAACGAGGTAAGTGGCACTACGGATGATAAGTGTGATGCAGGTGACTGCCGCGCGTCTCGGGGCTGGCGAAAAGGTCACGACACATCAACACGATCAACAGTGTCACCCCAACGAGCCATAAGACCAGAATGGTGCGGCTAAAGATACTGGCTGGAAGTGGATACCTAATCACGGCAGTAATTACGAGGGAGAGCGAAACGACTGCAAATAGGAGAAGGAAAATCATAGCCTCGCGACGAATAACCTAACAGAGAAACTACCTCTTCCAAGCTCCATACGTGATCGGCGAACCGTGTTTATCTGTTGTGCGGAGAAGGGTAGAGATGAAATTTGTGTTTCAACTCAAGTTGTCGGCTACCCAAAAAGCTTCTAGGGTTATTTCGATTTTCTTTTTTAACTTCCTTGTGTTCTCTGCGTTCTTTTGTGGCTAATTCGTTTTTTCACTTATGACGACTCCAAAAAAATTCAGTCATCTCGATTCGCAGGGGAAGGCGGCGATGGTGGATGTGGGGGCGAAGGCGGTGGTGTTTCGGCGCGCGACGGCGGTGGGGAGACTGCTGTGCGCGGCGGGGACGATCCGGTTGCTGAAGAGGAAGGCGTTGCCGAAGGGGGATGTGCTGGGCGTGGCGCGGATCGCGGGGATTCAGGCGGTGAAGCGGGCGGCGGATTTGATTCCGCTTTGTCATCCGTTGCCGATCAATCGGATCACGCTCGATTTTCGGGTGTTGGCGCGGGAGATTGAGATCACGTGTACGGTGGAGACGGAGGCGAAGACGGGGGTGGAGATGGAGGCGCTGACGGGGGTGAGTGTGGCGGCGCTGACGCTTTATGATATGTGCAAGGCGGTGGATAAGGGGATGGTGATTTCGGAGGTGCGGGTGGTGGAGAAGGTGAAGGGGGAGGCAGGGGAGTTTTAAATAGGATTAATATGATTAAGAGGATTGGGTGTGAGACGAAATTTTTTTGGAAACCGATCAGCGCGAAACAGAGTTTCGCGAGGATCAAGGGGCGTTCCCAAATGGAATTTGGGAACGAGGAGAGGAAGGGGGGAATATGAAGGTGGGACGGATTACTTGCAGTGACCGGGCTTCGGCGGGGGTCTACGAGGATAAGGGCGGGCCGGAGATTGAGCGGGTGTTTTCGGGGATTTGGCCGGAGGCGGTGGAGTTTGTGGCGAGGATTATTCCGGATGAGGTGGGGGAGATTGAGGCGGCGTTGCGGCATCTCGCGGATGTTGACGGGTGTCCGCTGATTATTACGACGGGCGGGACGGGATTTGCGAAGCGGGATGTGACGCCGGAGGCGACGCTGGCGGTGATCGAGAAGGAGTTGCCGGGGTTTGGGGAGATGATGCGAAGTATTTCGTTCGCGGTGGCGCCGACGTCGATTTTGTCGCGGGCGACAGCGGGGGTGAGGGGGCGGTCGCTGATTGTTAATTTGCCGGGGAATCCGAAGGCGATTGGGCAGTGTTTGCCGCCGTTATTGCTGGCGATCAAGGAGGCGCTACGGCATTTGGCGGAGTAGAAGGCGCTGAAAATTTGACGGAATTAACGGAATTTTTTTGGGAGGGGAGGGCGGCTCCGCCGGTGCTGCGCACGGCAGTATTTTGCGACGGTCATAGACCGCCGCTAGGGACATCGGCGGCTACCTTCGACGGACGCGAGGGGACTCGCGTCCCTACCAGAGGCCGGGTTTGAGGGTCATGGAGGTGGTGGGCTCGAAGATTTCGGAGGGGCGGGCGAGGCGGAGGCATTTGCCGTCGCGCATGAGGATGACGTGGTCGCAGAGTTCGGTGACTTCGACGGGGGAATGCGAGACGTAGAGCATGGGGATTTTGAATTCGTCGCGGATGCGTTTGAGGTAGGGGATGATTTTGAATTTGAGTTCTTCGTCGAGGCTGGCGAGGGGTTCGTCCATGAGCAGCAGTTGGGGCGAGGCGAGGAGGGCGCGGGCGAAGGCGACGCGTTGTTTTTGGCCGCCGGAGAGTTGGGGGATGGCGCGGTCGAGGAGGGGGCCGATTTCGAGAACTTCGGCGACGTGGGTGAGTTCGGGGCCGGCGGAGTGGGCGGCGGCTGCTTTGTGGCCGTAGGCGAGATTTTGGCGGACGCTGAGATGGGGGAAGAGGGCGAGATCTTGCGGGACGTAGCCGACGCCGCGGCGTTCAGGCGGGAGGAAGTGGCGCGCGGAGAGGTCGATGAGGATGCGGTCGTCGACGGCGATTGTGCCGGAGGTGGGGTGGCGCAGTCCGGCGACGATTTCGAGGAGGGTGGTTTTTCCCGCGCCGGAGTTGCCGAAGATGCCGATGACCTGGCCGGTGGCTTCGAGGTCGACTTCGAGGTGGAAGGCGCCGAGGTGGAGACGGAGGTTTTTGAGGGTGAGTTTCATCGTGTGCCCCCCCATTTGGAGAAGCGGTTGCTGAAGAGGATGGCGGCGAAGGCGAGGAGGGCGGAGACGGCGAGGAGCTGGTAGGCGTGGTCTTCCTGACCGAGCTGGATGTCTTCGTAGATGGCGACGGACATGACGGTGGTGCGACCGGGGATGTTGCCGGCGACGAGGATGGTGGCGCCGAATTCGCCGAGGGCGCGGGCGAAGGCCCAGACGGCGCCGGCGATGAGGCCGCGGGTGGCGAGGGGGAGGGTGATGGTGGCGAAGACGCGCAGGGGACTGGCACCGAGGGTGCGGGCGACGTGTTCGAGGCGGGGGTTGATGTCTTCGAAGGCGAGGCGGACGGTGCGGACGAGGAAGGGGAAGGACATGACGGCCATGGCGGCGACGACGGCTTTCCAAGTGAAGACGATTTCGGTACCGAAGACGTTTTGGAGGAATTCGCCGATGGGGCCGCGGCGGCCGAGGAGGTTGAGGAGGATGAGGCCGGTGGCGACGGGCGGCATGACCATGGGGAGGGTGACGATGGTTTCGACGAGGGTTTTGCCGCGCCATTCTTTGCGCGCGAGGAGCCAGGCGAGGGCGACGCCGAAGGGGAGGATGAGGAGGGTGCTGAGCGTGGCGGTGCCTAGGGTCAGGGCGATGACCTGTGCGTCATCGGCGGTCATGGTGGTGAACTGAATTTTGACAGGAGGGACATGAGGGCGGATGAAGGGGAAGTTTTTTTGACAGGATTAACAAGATTTACATGATTGGAAAAGGCAGGGGAGGCAACGGAGTTAGCGGACAGGTGCGTTCCCATGTGCAACTTGGGAACGAGGGGAATAGTAAGAGGTCCTTCGACAGCGCCAAGACAAGCTTGGCTTGCTCAGGATGACGGGTTTTAAAAAAGTCGCTGACGCGACCCATCGCCTTAGGGTGCCGGTTGTTTGGTGATGAAGCCGTATTTTTCAAAGGTCTTCAAGGAACCGGCATTTTCGAGATAATCCAAGAACTTTTTGGCGGCGGCGGCGTGTTTGGAGGCTTGCACGAGCGCGAGGGGGTAGGTGATGGCGGGGCCTTCGGCGATGGGGACTTCGTAGGCGACTTTGATTTTTTTGGAAATTCCGGCGTCGGTTTTGTAGACGATGCCTGCGTCGACGTTGCCGGTCTCGACGGCGGCGAGGGCGGCGCGGACGCTTTCGACGGGGATGACGCGGGCCTGAACTTTGTCCCAGATGCCGATCTTGGTGAGGTATTGCTTGGCGTAAATTCCGGCGGGGACGCTTTGCGGCTGGCCGAGGGCGATTTTGTGGATGGCGTCGCCGGCGAGCTGCGTGGCGTCGGTGATTTTGACGGAGCTGTCGGAGGGGACGACGATGACGAGGCTGTTGGAGAGGAGGTCCTTGCGGGTGTCGCCGGCGATGAGGTTGCTCCTGGCGAGGTCGTCCATTTTGGCTTCGTCGGCGGAGAAGAAGATGTCGGCGGGCGCGCCGGCTTTGATTTGGGTGTCGAGGAGGCTGGAGGCGGCGAAGTTGAAGATGACTTTGTCGCCGGTATCTTTTTCGTAGGTTTTGGCGATTTCCTGGAGGGCGTTGGTGAGGCTGGCGGCGGCGAAGACTTCGATTTCGTCGGCCTTGAGCGGGGCAAGAGCGGTGAGAAGGAGTAGGACGACACTGGCCCGGAGGAAGTTGGGGATATATTTCATAAAAGATGTCGTGGAGTGGTTTATCGGAGGTGGGCGGGATTGTCGAGGCGGACTTTGTTGCGGGCTTCTCAGTAACTGACGATGTCAGGCGGCCGGTGGCACGAGGCGGAATTGAGGGGTTGATTTACGCTGTGGGGCAGGCCAGCTTTGTGGAGTCGGGTGGGGGAGTGGCATTCGGGATTCGTCTTAAAAGAAAGGTCCAATTATGTGCGCCATTTGCGGAAATCCTTCGTTGAAACATGGGCCGGGGTATTCGCGGCGGAACTTTCTTAAAATTTTTGGAGGCGCGGCGGTGGGTACGGCTTTCGCGGGACGGATGCTTTGGGCCGCGGGCGAAGTGCCGAAGCCGCAAAATGTGCTTTCGCCCGACGAGGCTTGGACGCGGTTGAAAAAGGGAAACGGGCGCTATGTCGATGGAGGCATGAATCAGCAGGATTTTAGTGCGGAGCGTAACGTTTTGAAAGGCGGGCAAAATCCTTTCGCCGGAATTTTGAGCTGTGCCGATTCGCGCGTGGCGCCGGAATATGTCTTTGATGCCGGGCTCGGCGATATCTTTATCGTGCGGGTGGCGGGGAATTTCGCGGAGGAGGACGGGATTGCGAGCTTTGAGTACGCAGTGAAGTTTCTCGGCACGCCGTTGCTGGTGGTGCTGGGCCATGAGAAATGCGGGGCGGTGGATGCGGCGATCAAGACGGTGAAGGACGGGGCGGAGTTGCCGGGTCATTTGCCGCATTTGGTGGAGCACATCGCGCCGGCGGTGAAGGCGGCGATGGCGGAGCCGGGCGATTTGCTGGCGAATGCGATTCGCGAGAATGTGCGGCTGAATGTGGAGAGGTTGAAGACGGCTTCGCCGATTTTGAGCGATTATGTTTCGAGCGGTAAGGTGCGGGTGGTGGGCGGCATCTATAAGCTCAAAGACGGCCGGGTGGAGTGGCTGTAGGCTCAAGGTAACGGCAGGCCTGTTTTAACAGGAAAACATGAAAGCATGAAATACAGGAAAAAGGCATTTGGTGGGTGGAGCTGAGCCGGGCCTTTCCCGAACTGGCGGACTTGTCCTCAAGGTCCAGCCATTCTTACCCCTTCGTTCCCCCTGCTTTCCTTCATGTATTTCATGATTTCATGTTTTCCTGTCAAAAAGTTCGTGATTGCTTCAAGAGCGTGCATGCAACAGTCGCGGCGGCGTTTTTTTGAGGAATTGGCGTGCGTTACCGGGGCTTTTCCAGTTCGGCGTACTGTTCTTCCTCAAGGAATTTGGTGAGAGTCTTGTCTTCGATGGGGCGGAAGCGTTCGCTGTTGAAGGAGCGTTCCTGGTAGGGCGGGATGCTTTGGGGCTGGTTGACGACGCCCTGGAGGAGGAGGCCGACTTCGCCCCATTCGCCTTTGCGGTTTTGCGCGAGCATGACGTCGCGGATGACGTAGGTGGTGCCCTTGCTGATCCAGTGGTCGTAGAGTTTCCGAATTTCGGGCTCAACTTTGTCATCGACGCAGACTACTTTTTGTCCTGTGACCATAGGCAGTTATTCTAGCGCAAGTCTCGTGCCTTTGAAAACAGTAACAGGCGAACCGTCGGCGAGAAAGGCGGAGGCGGGCGGCGGGGCGAGGATGTCGGCGAACTGCCTGCCGTAGAGGCCCGCCACGTCGCAATCGAAGGTGGCCTCGCCCGCGCGCCAAACACGCCAGCGGGGATGCTCGACTTGATATTCGACGGTGCCGCCGTCGCGCTGGCGGGCGTAGCCCCAGTAATGTTCGGTGATGAATTCCTCGCAGGACCCGGACAGCGCTTCCGCCGGTTCACCGCTGGTCAAAACTCGCAGCCGATTTTCCCTGCCGCCGAATGACCAACTGTAAGTAGCCTCGATACCGCCGCTGTCGAACGTGCGCCAGCGGTGGTTCATGGGGAGGGCGACGTAGTTTTCGTTGTAGAAGGTGCGGGCGGTCCAGGCGATGGCGGCGCGGGGGACGAGTTCCTTGATAAAGACGACGCCGCGGCGCGTGCCGTCGGGTGCTTGGCGCCGGACGTAGAAGCGAAGGTTTACTTCTTCGAAGTTGGCGTGGAAGGGGATGGAGATACCCATGACGCGCGTGTTGAGAAACATGAAGCCGACCATGCTGACGTAGGTTTTGCCCTGCCATTGGTCGAGTTCGGTGCCGGCCGGGACGAAGGGGGCGAGGGCGGCGGGGTCGATCTCGTAATTGAGCATGGCGAGGGAACGCCATTCGGCGGTGAGGAAGGGGGTGGGCATTCGGGG
>Ga0302320_10017377_pt1 | contig 14607 bp, 15 predicted proteins | sample Bog_T0_3_FD_202130 | JGI IMG/M metagenome (GOLD analysis project Ga0302320, IMG submission 202130) | Peat permafrost microbial communities from Stordalen Mire near Abisko, Sweden - Bog_T0_3 | ecosystem: Environmental > Terrestrial > Soil > Wetlands > Peat | place: Sweden: Abisko, Stordalen Mire...
TAGGGTCTCGGCAAATGCGTTACAGACTGACGGTTCATTCAATGCTGCCGGGGGCTTAATAAATAAGGGCGTTCCCGTGCTGCCTCAGGATACAAATAGCACTGTCTACTCACTAAGCCGGGCCTTGCCTACCGTAGCCGGAACCGAAGTTGACTTAGGCAGCTTTGCGGCAACGGCAACCTTTGATATTACTTACTCGATGCACGGTTCGGGTTATGACCAGGGAAAGAGATATTTCATTCCTGCCTTCTACAATGCGACAGGAGCGGCTTGGCAGACGGTGAATCCTATCTCCGCCAGCGGTGCGTACTATGGGAATGACGCTAATCTGGAGGTAAATGTCAATGGCAACACAGTATCATTCCGCTTACGCAGAACCGGAGGCACGACGGCAGGGACCGCGCAGGTCACGATTGTGCAGCACGGAAGTTCGGCAGTGTTTACCCCGTCAACCGCAACCTCGGCTGTGTCAGCACCAACAGTTAGTTTTGGAACTATTACAGTGCAACCACTGGGTGCTGCAACGTCGAGTCAATGGGTAGGTTACATTGATTCTCTTGGCGTACAACACACTAGCCAACCATCCTTTACTGACATTGGTGGATCACTGGCCCACTCGCAGTTACCTACCCTAGTGAGCGCGGACGTTCCCGCCAACGCAGCCAACACCAGCGGCAATGCAGCGACGGCGACGGCGCTGGCGGCCAGTGGCACGACCTGCTCCGCAGGCCAGGCAGCGGCGGGAGTTGACGCCAGCGGAAATGCCAAAGGATGCTTTACGCCATCTGCGGGTAGCAGCGCGTTCTCGACTCTCACGGGGGGCACGAATACCGGAGCGGCAATGTTGGTCGGAACGGGAGCGAGCTTAGGCACGGCTGGCACTGGTACGATCACCGCGACCAATTCAACCCAAGTCAATGGCGGAGCACTACCGGTCTCCAAATCGATTGTCGGAACAAACAGCGCCGGACAGATCGTGGATGCCACTGCTGCTACGCTCACCAATAACACGTCGGGTACGGCGGCAAACCTCTCCGGAACGCCTGCGCTGCCCAGCGGTACAACGGCCACGACGCAGGCCCCTAGCGACAATTCAACCAAACTGGCTACTACCGCTTATGTAGATGCAGGCGGGGCCTTGAAGGCCGGGCTCACCAACCCGACGCTCGCGGGTGTCACGGTCGGAACGTCTCCGCTCGTCGTCACGACGGCTGGTGCGCTATCTACTCCAGCGGTGCAGATCAGTGGGGCTCCAGTAACTGGCGGCAGTGCAACCACGACAGCTCCGCTGGTCAATATCGGCGGCGGTGCGGCTGGAAACTACAGTACAAGCGGAACGATGCTAAACGTAAATGCTCCGAGCGGATTTGCGGGAAACCTATTATGTTTACAGGTTAACGGCGGGGCATGTCTGGCGACAGTCAACTCGTACGGCGGGATCAGCACGGCGTTCACTCTGTCAGCAAGTCACGGTAGCACCGGGGACATTCAGGCGGGGAATGGCGGCATTCAGGCAAAGTCGTTCGGGGGAATATCCTCAGCCACGCTTACGGCTGGCGCGGCAGCGGGGACATCGCCAACCATAGCGTGCGCAACGTCGCATGTGTGCTCGGCGGTCAATGGAACGATCAACCTGACGACCGGGAGCAGTCCAACGACAGGCGCGCTGCTGACGATTAGCTCATCAGGACTTACGCATACAAATCAGCCGGATTGCCAAGCGCAAGTGACGCTGACGGCCAGTCCGTACACAAACCCGTTGGGCAGCACAAACCCAATGTTCAGCTATTCAACCACGGTGTGGACTCTGAACGTGGGAACGGCGCTGTCGGCATCAACGGCCTACACCGTGACATACACATGCTTGGGGTACTAGGAGCGCGGGCGGCACAAAGAGCAACCGCAAAAGCTGAGGAGATAAGGGCATTCCTATTCCACATTCGCCAGAAAATGGAGGATATGGGCCGCTCGATCAGGTCGGGGGGATGCGTGGCGCAAAGACAATTCAAGAGATAAAAGGGGTCGCAAGAGTATCGCGGCAGGAGGATAAAACGATGATGGAGATGATGGGGCGGATGATTCAGCACCCGAAGACAAGTGTGGCGGGATTGCTGCTGGCTCTTACAACAGTCTCGGGAGTGCTACAGCAGCAAGGAGTTTCCCTGGGCCATGTGGGGACTGGGACTGCGGTATCGCTGGCGAGTGCGCTGGCAACGGCCTTTTTAGGGCTGCTGGCGAAGGACTAGAGTTCTTCTTTTCGGCGGAGACAAAAAAAGTAAGAAGAATCGCCGGTTGAAAAACTCGGAGCCTCGGATGTGATTGGAGCAGTGCCGGGTTTATTCACCGCGTTTGACACCATAAGAAGAGAGTCTGCAACAGCAAGGTACAACGGTAACATGTGAGAGCAAGAGCACCGGCATCGCTGGCGGCGTTTGCATTTTCAAGGAGGAATGCAATGGGAAAGAGATGGAAGAGGGCGTTGGGAGTGCTTGGAGTAATAGGCATGGCAGCTTGTCTGGCGGGCTGTTCCCAGACGGATGCGGTGAAGGCCGCAAGTATGATTCATGCTTATCTGCCTGCAGTGGTAGTGCTGGCGAACGATGCCGCGGCGACGGCGGAAGGGGTTGACCCAGCAGAGGCAGGAGCAATCCAGGCTCTGAGCGCGAAGGTGCAGGCGGAGTTGCAGGAACTGGAGTTGGTGAGCGGCGCGTATGCAGCAGCACCTTCGAGCGATGGGTGGATGAAACTGGGAGTGGTGGTGGATGCGCTGGTGAGCGATGCAGACCAGGGCTTACTGGCGGTGCTGGCGATTAAGAATCCAGCGAGCCAGGTGAAGGCGAAACTTGCACTGAGCGCGCTGGACGCGGCGGTGCATGTAGTGGATGGATACCTGATGACGGCGCGGACTCCGGTCGAGGCGAAAGCCGTGGCGGAGAGCCGTTCCGCAAGTCAGGCGGTGAAACTGGAGTCAGTGGCGAGGTACTGGAGCACGACGGACTGGCAGAGGGTTGAGCTGGCGTTTGGAGGACGAGGCCGGGACTTGGCTGATGCCGGGATGAGACTGGGTTTCTGAGCGCACGGGGTGAAGCGTGAAGATAGCAATACGGCGGAGCGGGGCTTCCAAGGTCGTAGATTTGGAGGCCCTGATAGCGCTGGGCAAGAGGCTGGACAAGCCGGTTGGACGGGGAAGTTATCGCGAGGTGCTGGCGGCAAGCCTGCTGAAGGTTCGCAACAAAAGCGGCCGGTTGGTGAAGCTGGAAGCGAACCGGGCACAGCGGGAATTTGAACTGAAGTGCGGGCTGAAGAACATTGTGCTGAAAGCAAGGCAGATGGGAATCTCGACGTGGGTGGCGGCGAGATTCTTTCTGAGCACAATTACGCGGCCCGGCACTTTGACGGTGCAGGTAGCGCATACGCAAGATGCCGCGGAAGAGATCTTCCGGATGGTACACAGGTTCGTGGAGAATCTGCCACAGGACCTGAAGAGCGGAGCGCTGAAGCGATCGAAGTCAAACCGGAGGCAGTTGGCGTTTCCGGGGCTGGACAGCGAATATCGCGTGGAGACCGCAGGAGACGCGAACGCTGGAAGGGGACTGACGATCCAGAACCTGCACTGCTCGGAGGTGGCACGGTGGGGAGCGAATGCGCCGGAAGTTCTGGCTTCGCTGCGGGCCGCCGTGCCGCCTGGCGGGGAGATCGTGATGGAATCGACGCCGAATGGAATGGGGGGATGTTTCTATCGCGAATGGCAGAAGGCGAACGAGTCGGGATATGTGCAGCACTTCTTCCCGTGGTGGGTGGATTCGGGATACCGAATTGCGGGAGACGCTGCGGACGAGCTGCTGGATTTGCCTTTGGACGATGACGAACGGCGGCTGATGGAGAGATTTGGACTGGGTCGGGAGCAAATTGCGTACCGGCGTCAGTTGAAGAATAACTTCGGCGAGCGGGCTGCCGAGGAGTTCGCGGAGGATCCGTCGACATGTTTTCTGGCCAGCGACCTGGCGGTCTTTGACGCTCGAAAGATCGTGGCACGCATCCATGAACTGATGGTGCCGCTGGAGAGGAGGGAAAATGGGCGTATCCAGACGTGGCTACCGGCGGCGAGAGGACGAAAGTACATTCTGGGAGTGGACGCGGCTGGCGGCGGTTCAGGAGGCGATTACGCATGTGTCCAGGTGATTGACCGCGAGAGCGGATTGCAATGCGCGGAGTTGTACGGACATTACACTCCGGAGGAACTGGCGGCGCAGGCGGCGAAGCTGGGGCGAGAATACAATAACGCGCTGATGGTGGTGGAGCGAAACAATCATGGCCATGCCGTGCTGGCCATGCTGGAACGGGTGGAACAATATGAACCGCTGTATCGCGACCGTCGTTATGTGGGCTGGGCAACGACGATGGTGACGCGTCCCGCGATGCTGGAGCGATTCGGTGCGATGCTAGTGGCGAATATCGAACTGTTCCAGAGCCGGAGACTGCTGGAGGAGTGCAGGACGTTTGTGCGCAGGGCAGATGGACGGATCGCGGCGTCGGAAGGCTCCCATGACGATGCGATCATGGCTATGGCTATGGCGCTGGCGGTACGGGATTCGGGGAGTCAGGCGTAGAGCTAAGGAAAATCGGATGGAGACGTCTTGCAGGAGCGACGGCAACAAACAAGACAATGGCAATAGCAAATGCAAGACCATCACCGCAGAAGTGGAGGGCATTGCTTCCCACCCTATCCGCGCAAATGCGGCGCGGCGAGGGTGGGGCACCCAGCACCTTGGCAACTATAGGCTTCGGGAGGGAAAGCGGGGTAGAGTATAAGTTCCGGCAAAGTTTGGTTGGGAGAGTTCGGGGGCGGGTTTGGCGGTTGCGGCGGTGCAGCATGTGAGAAGGATGCGGGGAGGGGCGCAGAGTCATCTGATGCGCTGCTCGGACGGACACTTCTACGTGGTGAAATTTCAGGATAATCCGCAGCATACGCGGGTGCTGGCCAACGAGATGCTAGCCACGCGGCTGGCGCAGGCGGCTGGGTTGCCGGTTCCGGCGACTGAGGTGGTTGAGGTAGGTTCCTGGCTGATCGAACACACGCCGGAGCTGCGCTTCGAGCTGGTGCATGGCTCGAAGCCCTGTACGCCGGGATTGCAATTCGGCTCGCGTTTTGTGGTGCCTCCGATGCAGGGACTTATCTACGACTACCTGCCCGAGCATCTGCTGGACCGGGTGCGGAACCTGGGAGCGTTTGCTGGAATACTGGCGCTGGACAAGTGGACATGCAACGCAAATGGGAGGCAAGCCGCATTTTGGAAGAAGAGCCGGGAGCGGAAGTTCACGGTATCTTTCATCGACCAAGGGTATTGTTTTAACGCGGGCGAGTGGTCGTTTCCGGATTCGCCGCTGCGGGGGGTGTACGCTCGGAATGACGTCTATCGCGAGGTAACCGGGTGGGAGAGCTTTCAGCCTTGGCTGGGACAGATCGAGAGCATGGACGAGCAAACCATCTGGCGGAGTGGGGAGGAAATTCCGACCGCATGGTACGGCGAAAGCTTCGAACTGGAACGACTGGTAGAGACGCTGGGCCGGCGGCGTTCGCGCGTGGCTGAGTTGATCTTAGAGTTCAGGAACTCGAGTAGGACTCCATTCCCGAAGTGGAAGGACGTGGTGAACTGAGGGAAGGGCGGTGGACGATAGTGGAGAATGTTGTTGCGGGGTGAGGAAGCGATTGTAGGATTAGCGAGATGTCGGAGCAGGGTTGAAAGGCTCCACCCTCCGCCCAAAAACGGGTGGAAGGGTAGGGCACCCGAAACCCAGAATCGGTGAGATGAAAGAGCGGCGACAATGCGAGTTCTTCCTGCTGCGGTATGTGCCGGACGCAGTGAAGGACGAGTTTGTAAATGTTGGGGTCGTGCTGTTTGAGAGCAGCGGCGGCTGGGCTGACGTGCGCTTCACAAAAGACTGGAAGCGGGTTCGATGCCTTGATCCGGATGCCGACGTGGAGATGCTGGAAGGGCTGGAGCGGGAGATCAAGGATAGGCTGCTGGAGGGTGGAAGCAGCCATGAGTGGCTGTTGAAGCGGATGGAGGATACGTTTTCGAATGCAATACGGTTGACTCCCACCAAAGCGGTGCTGGCGGATTCGCCTCAGGAAGAGATCGGACGGCTGGCGGAGATGTACCTGGAACGGGCGAAGAAGGGTAGCCGCGCAGCGGGCGGAAGGACACAGATCTTCCAGACGATGCGCGGAGAGTTTGAACGGCAGGGAGTATGGGCGCTGATGCGGCACAACGTCGCAGTGAGCGAATACACCCATCGCGGCGATCCGCTGAAGATTGACGCAGCCTATCGGCCCAACGGCACGGTTCACATGTACCACGCGCTCTCGTTGGAGACGGACGTGAATGCCGCCAAGGTGCTGGCATTCACCTATCCGAAGTTGAAGGAAGGCGTGATGCGGGCCGAGCAGGCGGAGACGGCGCTGACAGCGATCATCGAGAGCGAGATAGACCGCGAGGACGATGTGACGATGTTCGCGTTGGAAACGCTGGCGGCGAGCCGGATCATGGTGGCGACGACGGCGGAACTGCCGCGGATCGCCGCGAGCGTGAGGCAGCAGATGGGATTGCAGTAGCGGGGCAGATTTCAAGGTTTCGCAGGTTTCAAAGAAAGGACGCTTCGGCGTCCTTTCTTATTTTGCGCGGGGGAACAAATGAAGATAGCAGAAAAGATCTGGGAGCCGGTGCGGCGGGCGGGACTGCGGGTGCTGGGGGGCTACGATGCTCCGGTACCGAAGCGCAAGACTACCCCACTGCCGTCGATTCTACAGACGTTTGGAACACGGCCGGGATTGCTGCCGAAGAAGACGCCTGAGGTATTACGCCGCTTTGCCGAGACGCCGATTGCGCGCAAGGCAATCAACACGATCAAGGATCGAGTGGCAGGAATGAACTGGCGCATCCAACCGCGGAGGGGACGGGTACTGGATGAAGAGATGCAACGGCGCATCCAGGTGCTGACGGAGACCTTGGAACAGCCGAATCCCGATGATTCCTTCCGTTCGTTTGCGGAGCAGGTTCTGGAGGACATCATCGTTGGCGGATATGGCGCCGTAGAGTTGCAACTTACCGGAGACGATCAGAAACCGCTGGCGCTCTATCCGGTGGACGGGGCGACAATCCAGATGCGGGCGGACTGGAATGGCGAGCCGGACGCGGCCCGATATGTGCAGATGACTTCGGCGGGGGGTACGGCGCAGGGGATCGAACTGAACGACAACGAACTGTCATACATAAGGCTCAACGCGCGCAGCTATACGCCGTTTGGCTTGGGACGGTTGGAGGTGGCGTTCGAGACCATTCACGAATTTCTGGGAGCGCACCGCTTTGCGGCCAAGCTGGCGAGCAATTCGGTGGTGCAGTATGCGCTATGGATGCAGGAACTGGACCCTGGGCAGCACGAGCGGTTGATTCGCTGGTGGCAGGATGAGATCGAAGGCACGGGGCGGGTTCCGATTCTGACGGCGGAAAACAAACCGGAGGTATTGCGCTTTGGTGTGGGAACCGATGCGGATCTTCGATTGGCGTGGCAGGAGTTTCTGATCCGGGTGATCGCCAGCGCATTTGATTTGCCGCCGCTGTTTCTGGGAGTGGAGGCGGACGTTAATCGCTCGACCGCCGTGGAGTTGGCGGATTCGGCGTTCCGCACGGCGATTGTGCCGACGGCAAGACTGATGGCGGAGCACATTACGCGGGATGCGATTGCCAAGCGGTTAGGCTGGGGCGATCTGGAGTTTGTCTTCCTTGACCTGGATGCGACGGACCCGATGGAGCAGGCGCAAATCGACCAGATTCTGTTGAGCAGCGGTGTGCTGACAGTGAATGAGGCTCGGGCGGCGCGGGGCTGGCAGCCATTGGAGAAGACGAGAACGGAGGCACGATGAGGATGCATTGGGAGGCAATGGCGTTGGCAATGCCGAGAGTGGATGGGCATCCGAACCGGCGGGAGTTTCGCGGAGTGCTGACGATGGCAAACGCGCCGTCGGATCGCGCTCCGAGCGGTGCGCGGGGACACAAGGTGATGCTGACATCGATGGCTACGGAGCGGGCACTGCCGTCGCTGCTTGGGATGGCAGTGGACTACTCTCCGGAGTTGGACCGGCACGATGCGCGGAGGAAGGTGGGAATCATTACCTCTGCGGATCTGCGGCATATGCCGGGAAAGACTCAGAGCCTGGACGTGAAGGGTTACTTATTCGCGCGGGATTTCCCAGAGGTTGTGGATGAGATGCTGCGACGCAAAGGCGAACTCGGCATGAGTTATGAGATCGCCGACGTTCGCGTGGTGGATGCAGGGGCTCCGGTATGGGTGGCAACGGACTTTACGTTCACCGGTGCGGCGGTTTTACTGCGGGAGAAGGCAGCCTACCTGGGTACGAACGTGGAGTTGGCAGACTAGGTCGAAAGCAACACCATGTGAGAAGCGGGCGGAATTGCTTCCCACTTTTTCCGCGCGAAATTGGCGCAGCGAAGGTGGGGGCGCCGACATCTCCGTTTCTCGTCATGAGTTGCAACATGAATTACACAAGGCATAGCCGGCCAATGAGCCGTTTTTTTATTGGGAGAGCAAATGAACGAAGAGAACAGTGCAACTCAGAATAATCCGATGCAGGAATGTGCCGCGCAGCTAAGTAGCGCGGCGCAAGGGCTGGAACGGATTTTGGGAAAACTGGAAGCGCAGTATGAGGCGCTGAACCAGAAGATCGACCGCATTATCGCCACCGTGGAAAAAGCGCCGGCAGATGAGAGCGGCGAATCCGGGGTTTCAGCAGCGAGCATTCCGACCGATCGGATGACGAAGCTCGAAAACGAAAATCGTGAGCTGCGGCAACGCGCGGGGCGCAAGACGCTGGTTCCGTTGGTGAGCACGCTGCTGGCAAAAAGCGGCATGGGCGAGGGCGTGCAGATTGAAGCCAGCACGTTGGAGAAAGCACTGGGAGGGTTGACGGTGGAGCAGCGTATTGCGGTAAAGGCCGAGCTGGCACGAGCGGGAATGATCGCGTAACAAACTACGCGATGGACGAGTGACGAGCCGGAGAGATAGCGGCGCGGAGGAGCTTCCGCCGGGTGAATTGGCGGAAACAGTTTGAACAACCGGGGCACGGTAGTCGCCTCGATAAAACGAGCCGGTCCAGTGAGTCCGGCAGAGAAGGAAACAATCGAATGGGCACTCAATTTGTGGATTTGCATGCTGCAGCGGATTTCATGGGACCGGGCGCAATTGAAATTGACCGGTACCAGACGGAGATTTTTGACATTGTGCGGAGGCGCGCACCGTTCGGCCAGCGCATCAAGAACATTCCAGCGACCGGTCACCCGTCCCGTTTCTTCGAGCAGACGGCGATTGCTTCTCCGACGGCGGCAAATGGGTTTGTCGATCCGCGCAACATTGTGGCAGCAGTGAATTCACCGACCCGCGTTGAGCGTTCGGTTCCATTGAAGGCCCTGGTTTCGCAGATTAACTACAACCTCTTCGATATTGAAGTTGGCCAGCAGCAGGAGCAGTTTGCCTTCCTGCAGGCGAAGGATCTTGCGGATGCGGTTGTAGGCGTGATGCGTACTCATGACGTTGCGCTGTGGAACGGCAACGACACCTCGTTGAGCGCTCCAACGACCATGCAGTATTACGGTGCCGCACAGCAGATTAACGATGGCGGCCAGGTCGTCACGGTTCCGACCACGGAGAGCATTGTGGACGGGTTGAAGTCGCAGGTTGCGGCGATGGTTTCGAACTCGAGCTTTGAAGTGCGTCCCACCGCGATCTATTCCAGCCCGGTATTGCTGGATTTGATCGATCGGGAGATGAAGCAGGAGTTCAATATCGTGCTGTCGACAACGCAGGTTGCGGGCGGCCTGACGGTGAAGACGCTTTCGACGCAGGCGGGCGAACTGCCACTGATTCCCGATTGGTCGCTGACTTACACGGGCACACCGGGCAGCGGTACGGCTTCGCTTCCGGCCTATATCGTGACCGAGGATCTGATTGAGTATCACTGGCTGACCGATGCCAACCCGCGTGTCTTCCAACTTGGACTGGCAGGCGCACTGGCTCGCCAACTGGTGATTGTAAAGTTTGGCGCGGTGGTGGTTAAGGGCGCTGGATATGCACACTCCAAAGTGACCGTGACGCGCTAATCCGAGAAGCAAGGCGAGAGAGCAAATCTCTCGCCTTGCCCGAGGTTTGGCTGTCGCCAAAGAGTGAAACAAAAGGGTGGCGCAGGCAGTAATCGACACGCATGGGGGAGGGCCAAGGCTCTTTCTAAAGTGCGAGAGAAGAGCGGGAAATGGCATACCTGTCAGCGGATGAATACACGCTGTTCGGGCTGGAGGAGACGACTCCGGACAGCCTGGTGAGTGCGGCGTCGGATTTGATTGATGCGCATTGCCGAAGGAATGGCTTTGGCATAGCGCAGTACATGGAACGATTCCGAGTGGGCAAGTCGCGGACGGTGCGGCTTACCTATCTTCCGCTGGCCTCGGCGGATGGCGTTTCGTCGCCGATTGTGCAAGCGCGGGGACGGTACGCGCGAAACGGTGGCGAGTGGGCCGGATCGACGGAGCTGGCGGTTGAGTTAACCGAGGTGTTTGGGACTCCGGCTGTATGGGGCAGCGTCTCGCCGAGTTCATTGGACGTGGATGCGCAGAGCGGAGAGGTAATCGTAGGAGTTGGGCTACTGTCTCCGGCGCTGGGCGATCTGGAATTGACTTACACAGCGGGATACAGCACGGTTCCGGAGGCGGTCATGCAGGCTTGCGCAAAGCTGGTGAAGAACGCGTTGGCGACTCCGGCGCTGAATGTGTCAAAGCAGAGAATTGACCGCATGTACCTGGAGTACTTTTCCGATTCACTGGTGGATTCCAACGTGAAGCGGCTGCTGGCACCGTATGTGGCGCAGAGGCTGTCGTCATGAACAACGAAGCTGTAGGACTGGAGCGGGCGGCATTGGCAATGTTGCGGACACTGGGCGCGGGTTTGGCATTCCTGTTGGTGCCTCAACCGGCAACGACGAGTGAGCAGACCGGGCTGGGGCTGTCGGTTCCAGTAGCGAACGAAGTGGAGATGGAGCCGGTCTTATTACAAGCCACGGTGACCGGCAAAAACCTGCTTGCGTTGACGACGCGCGGCACGGCGGAGAAAGCGGTCAGCAGCGCGGGCGCAATCGGTGTAAAGGAAACCCTGCAGGCATCGATGTTGCGGGCTGGCAGAACCGAGTACCGGATTGTGTCGGTAACGGTGAAGCGCTTCGGCGGCGCAGAGCTGATGTACGAACTGGAAATCGAGGAATAAATGCAAGCTACAAAAGATACGTTTCTAAAGACTCTGTCCAACCGGCTTGCGGTGGTGAATCCGGCGCGGACGGTGATGATCGATGGGTCGGCGCGTCCGGCAGTGCTTGCATTGGAAAACGAAACGCCGCTGTTACCGACAGCTACCTTGGACACTTTTCTGCTGACTTGGGCGGGAGCGGCCAAGGCCATGCCGGAAGGTCCGCTCATGTATCTGGATTGCAAGATCAGCTATGGCACCGAAGGTAGCAACGGAATGTTGCGCACGGATCGTGGGCGCGTGCTGACCGCCATGGACACGGAATTGCTGCAGTCGTGCAGACCGAATTTTGCCCCCAAATGCGACTACACGCTCACGCCTCAATCGCTGCTCGGGACGAATATTTTCTGGACGGCTCCGATGATGGAAGCTCCAGTCGAGGTGAACGGAATACTACAGCGAACAGCCACGATACGGCTGTTCTTCTTTCCGGAGGTAGCGTAATGGAACGAGGCGCAATGCAGGAGTATTTCGGGCAGGTGCGTGCATACTTTGCGCCAGTGAATCGCACAACGGAAACCGGCACTGTGTTTGATCCATCGGCGGCTTTCAATCTGCACAGTCCTCCATCGCCATGGGTAAACCTGGGTCTGGTGCGCAACTTCAAACGCGTTGCCAAGACTACGATGGGAGCCGTGAGGAGCGGTCTGGCGGGAGTGACGCAAGTGCAGTTCCGCCAGTTGGTGGATGCCCGGGTGAGTCTGGATTTTTGTGAGTGGGGCAAGCTGCAGATGGCGGTGGCGGCCAGTTCGCAGCATATGAACGTTCTGGAAAGCACCGGAGCGCAAGCGCGAGCATCAGGCGGGATTGCGAAGCCGGGGCAGCCGATTTTTGCTGGATCGACGGCGTCGCAGATTCTGCTGGATCCTTCGGTATTAAGTAACTACTCGGTTGGGGAGTTAGTGGTTGTGGATGTGGATTACGCTTCCGGAAACCTGTATCTGGGAACTGGGATCACGGGAGACATTGTGGCGGCGAGTACGCAGATGGATAGCGATGCGGTCCGCCGGATGAGTTACAACGTGGGGTGCGTAGCTGCGGTCACGGCGACCGGGTTGCAACTGGATGCGCCGCTTCTTGGGGGTGTTCCTGCAGCCGGAGCGCGGATGCAGAAGGTGGTGGCATTTCTGGATCGCGAAGGAGCCAGCTTCTTTCAGGAATGGTCGGCACTTTTTGCGCTTGAGGAGGCCAGCGGCGGACGAGTGTATTTTCATTATCCACGTTTGCAGGCATCGGCCCCGGCAGAGGAGACGATGGCAAATCTGGCAAGCGGATTAAACACTACATTGCTACACGCGGAGTTCGCGGCAATGGCATCGACGGACGCGAACGATGCGGAAACCGTCCTCTGCTACCGCTCCTGTGTTCCGGCGTCCGGAGTACCTTCTTACTGATGGCGGGTACTCGCTGCATGACTGCGAAGTAATTGCACGAGTTCGATAAGGTCGGGCTCGATATCGGTAAGGGAATCGCGAATCTCGTCGAGGTCGCATTTCAGCGACATGCCGAGCTGCGCGAGCGAGTCGTTGTGCTCCGGCGCAATGCTGAGAAACAGAGGAAGAGTATGTTCGGCAAAGTTGCGGCCGAGAATGGAGATGTGCGCCAATTGCCGGCTGAGATTTTCCATCGGTGAGCCATCGGGCATTCCTAGATCCAGAAGCCGGAGGCGCAGGCGGGTTTGTAGCGAAACGATTTCGGCAGTTTCGGAGTCAGGCATAAGAAAAGCAGGGGCGAGACTAGCCCTTTCTTTATTGGATGCGAACGCCGCAAATTGGGTTCGTATGAGAGGCGAGATGAAACTAACGATTGACAATCTGGATGGAGCAGGCGAGACGGACTATACCGCGTTGCTCGATACCGAGGCGCCGCCCAAAATTGTACGAAAGCTGAATCAGACCCCGCAATTTACGGCGAATCTCGTGTGCCAGGGCGTAGGTGTATCGGCTGTCGCGGGCAGCAAGGTGCGTCTCTATCGCGACTCGGGAACTTTGTGGTTCAGCGGATATCTAGAAGACGCGCCGCAGCGCAACTACGTAGGTGTTTCGATGGGCACACCGGTGTTCCGCCTGGTGCTGAGCGCGAAGGGTGAAATGTTTGCGCTCGATCGCGGGTCGCTAAGCGAGCACGCTGCAATGGGCGGGAGAACCGCAGGTCAAGCGGTGTCATTGCTGACCCAGGAGGCCAATTCGGCCTTCAGCGTAACTGGCGTGCAGGATGTAGCCAATGCAGGAAACTATACGGTCGAGACTGGCGAACTCTGGACCGCCGCTGCCGGACAAATAGCCGACTGCGCGCGCGCCGTGCTCACGGTTGAGAATCGAGCGCTCACCATGGCTCCTGTGGGTACAGTGACACACACGCTTACAGACAGCGATCCCGGTTTCTCGCCTGGCTCACTACAACTCAGCGCGGGCGCACCGGTGGCAAATGACATAACTGTAATCGGCACCACTGAACCGGCAATGTACGTGCGCGATTGCTTTACTGCCACCGGTACTAAAAAGATCTATGCGATGTCGCGCTCGGCGTTCAAATTGAAAACTGCGGTTCAGGTCGAGGACGATTTCCACACCATGGCACTGGATCCAACGAAGTGGGTAAGCGACTTTCCACCTCCACTCACATTCACCCAGAGCGGCATTGCGTGCGCCGGACCGGTTGCGCTTCGCTATCGCGACCGGCTGGAGATTGGCGGCTTACTCATTTTGGAGCAGACCGGTATTAGCTACACCAGCGGAGCTGGCGTGGTTGGCGGTCTTTTCTGCGGAGGCTTCGCCTACAACTACTGCATTGCCGGAGTGCTTCTGCAGAACGGGCAGGTTCTGACGCTTATCGACGGAGTAGTCAATGCATCGGTCGCGCAACTTGCGCCGAATATGCTTTACGAGTTCCGGACCATAATCTTTCATCCGGAACCGATTCGCGCTGGACAGGTGTACTCGAGCAGCGTTAGCAACGGGGCCACCGCCCGCAGTTCGCAAGTATGGTTCGGCACAACCCACATCGTGCTGACCATGCGTACGATCGATCCCACGAATGCGGCGACGACCAGTGCTCCGCAAGTGGTAATCTACGACGGAACACTGGTGAACGTGCAGGCATACGCGGACTACCTGCCACTATGGGGACTGAACCTCACCTGCACTCTGGGCCACGCGAAGGCGACGAACGAAGGTGCTGTGTGGGTTCAATCGGCGGTGCCGGGCAAGCCCTGGCGTACGCGCTTGGTTGGAGATGTTA
>Ga0302320_10017379_pt1 | contig 14606 bp, 15 predicted proteins | sample Bog_T0_3_FD_202130 | JGI IMG/M metagenome (GOLD analysis project Ga0302320, IMG submission 202130) | Peat permafrost microbial communities from Stordalen Mire near Abisko, Sweden - Bog_T0_3 | ecosystem: Environmental > Terrestrial > Soil > Wetlands > Peat | place: Sweden: Abisko, Stordalen Mire...
GATCCCGCGGGGATGGAGATGAGATTAAATCCAGAGTCGTTGTGACCGCAAGCGGTTGCCGAGTTTGCGCTCGGCTTGGAGCCTTCGACTGCGCTCAGGGCAGGCTCGCGAGGGCCGCCGTTTCCAGACGAGTTCGCTTGGAATGGGGAGAGCAGTTGCGTTCGGTCGGTCGGATCCATGGGGTCAGAGCGCTCTCAGAGCGCGGACGACTTCTTCGATTTTATTCTCCTGAAACAGGCGGATGCCCGCAACGCCGGCCGCTCCAGCGTGCAGGCACGATGCGGCGTTTTCCATCGTAACGCCACCGAGAGCGAGGACCTGAATCTTTGCCCGGCAGGCTTCCCGCAAGGCAGCAAGGCCCGTAGGAGTCGTTCCGGCCGAGCCTGTTTTCCCGAATACCGGAGCAAAGACGGCGAAGTCGGCTTTGTCGGACGCGGCGCGCAGAACATCGGCGGCTGTGTGACAGGAGGCGGCCACGAGAAAGTGGTCAGTGGTCAGTGGCCGGTGGGCAGAAAGCTGCAGAACGGCCCGCACTTCCCGAGATGACAGATCGTGTGCACGGAGATGGACGCCGTCGGCTCCGGCGGCGAGCGCGACATCGGTGCGGGAGTTCATCAGGAGGCGAGTGGTCACTGGCCAATGCCCAGTGGCCAGCTGATTCTCGCGTACAACTGTGACTGCTTCCCTAGCCAGAAGCTCCAATTTTCTCGCGCTCAGATCCTTTTCGCGGAACTGGATGTAATCGACGCCAGCGCGGGCGGCTTCGGCGACTTTGGCGAGCAAAGCACGGCGGCGAGTGTCTTCGTCGCCATGGAACTGACTTCGGTCGGTGATGTAATAGAGCAAACAGCGATCCGCCATCACCTCTCAGCGTACTACGGCTGCGCATGGAAGGAGCTGGTTAAGCGGATCGGACTGAAGTTTCGCCATAGTGAGCGCGCTTGAGAGTGAAGAAAATGATAAGGCTGATGAGGCCGAAGATGGCGAGGATAAAAATGCTCCCTTCCGGGCCGGTGACCCCACCGCTGAGGATGGGCTTACCAACCGGATGCGTGGCGAGGAGATGGTGCTGGACCATGAGTCCGCTGTCGGCGACGCCATAGAGAAACGATTGAGACCAGTCCCATGCGGCATGGAAGCCAATGGCCCACCAGAGAGAGCCGGTGCGCCAGAGACTGAGGCAAAAGACAATGCCGGCCAGGCCGGCGGAGAGCATTCCGATCGGAGATTCGTCTGGATTCTTGCCGTGGCCAAGACCGAAGAGGAAGGACAAGATCACGGCGGAAGTCCAGAAGCCAAACGCTTCGCTATGGCGCGTTTTCAAGACCCATTGATAGAGGCCAGCGAGTCCGCGCGTAAGAGTGTACTGGAGGAATCCGCGGGTGAGGTACTCCTCAAGCAGGGCGACCAGAAGAAAACCGAGAAGCCACGTTGCTCCATAACGGAGAACATCGCTACCAAAAAGCAGACGGCGGTCGACAACGAGAAATCCGGTCTTCCAGAGGCTCAAAACCAGGATGGAAAGACAGACGACTCCCCAGGCGAGTCCGGCGAAAAAGTGCGCAACCTTCTGGCTGCCGCCAAAGCCGTAGGCGGAGTTGGGCCGGCGCTCGATCTTCGACATGATCCAGGTGACGAGCAGAAGCGCGACGAAGGGGATGGATTCAAAAAGTATGCCAGCTTTGGCCGATATCTCCGCGTTCCTCGCGGCGTTTGGATCAACGGGGAGGACTTTGTGCAAAACGAAGTTTGTCGCGTAAAGAGCGACCCCCATCATGGCGATGAAGATGAGCAGGCTCCAGCCAGCGCGGAGTCCGTCTTTTCCGATGAAGAGCTTATGAAGCGGCCGCTGCGCGGGTGCGATCGGGCCGCCGGGTTCGATGGCGATCGTCGTCGGTCCAGGATTCGGCGTTGCGTCGAGACTCACTGTGCCTCCTCATGCTTCGCAAATAGTTTCAGATTCTCGGCTTTCCAGCGCATCGCCGCGTAAATGCGATTGCGTCCGCTCGGATGATCGAAAAAGATCCACTCCTCGATTGGGCCGGGATTCATCTTACGATATTCGCCGAGATGGATCGCCGCCTGCGCAAATCCGTCGGGCTGGCGGCTCGTGTTCAGTCCGTACATGTCGGCTTCGTACTCCTGTGTGCGGATATAGGTGTTCATGATGGGTGTGATGACGAAGCCAAAAATAGAGACCAGCAGAACCACGAGCGGCAGGACGGCCGCGTCGCCCACGCCTCGAATCTGCCATTTTTCGCCCCAGTGTTGGAGCGCCCAGCCGAGTCCCCAACGCAAGTAGACAAAGGCCAGCACCGTGACGATCGACATAAACATGATCCCTTTGTAGATGTGGTTCATCACGTAGTGCCCCATCTCGTGTCCCATGACGGCCTGAATCTCTTCCGGAGAGCCGCGGCGCAAGAGGTTGTCATTGAGCGTGATGCGCATCGTATTGGCAAAGCCGCTGACGTTGGCACTCATGCGCGTCGTCTGCCGCGAGGCATCGATCTCGTAGACATCTTTCGCGGGAATTCCGTTGGCTCGCGCCATGCTCAGAATGGGGTCGACAATCTTCGGATCGTCGAGACGTGTCACCTTATTAAAAATGGGGACGACATAGACGGGCGTAATCAGCACAACGAAGGTTAGGAAGAGGATGGTCACGACCGCGCCCCATATCCACCAGGTTCGTGCAAGGCGGCGGACAACCCCGAACAGCAGCGTCGCCAGCAGACCACCGAGCACCAGTCCCACCCCAAGACTTTTCATCTGGTCGCCCATCCAGGGGCCAAAGGTCTGCGTGGCAAGCCCGTATTTGTGTTCGCGAAAATAATCTTCATACACCGTGAGCGGAAAGATGAGAATTGAGGTGAGCACGAGATATTCCATCCAATACACAAACGTGTGTACCGGTTTGAAACGAGTGACGCGCTCCGCCAGATCGCGCATGCGCGCCGACCAACGCAGATTCAGTAGCAGCAGTGCGACGATGACGCCATAGAGAAAGTCCCAAAGAATCATCCAGTATCCGCCTTCGAAATAGGCGTCGGAACGGGCCGTCTTGTCGTCAGGAATCTGCGCGAGATAAGCATTAGTGGCCGCTGTGGCATCGAAGTGCGGCGAGGCCTGGGCTTCGGCCGGAACCTGGATTACGGATGGCATCTGGTTTGCGGCTGGTGGTTGAGCGAGCGCGGAAGTCGTGCAGAAAGTCGCGCAGAAAAAAATAAGGCAACAGAGTGCGGCCGCCAATCTTATTCGTGAAAACATTCTTGTCGTCTCGTGAAACACTGGACCGTTGCAGTGTATACGGAGACGGAGTGCCGAGAGTTCCATCTGTAGAGACGGGGCTTGCCCCGTCTTGCCTGCATCGGGGAGAACGCGGCGGGAGACGCAGCGTCTCTAGCGGAAGTCAGTTGCCTCTTTACCTGACATCGAGATAGGTTTACGGTCGCGTCTTGGCGATTTCCGGAACGGCCGCCTCGCCGATGCGCTTGGTTTGTTGCGGCGCGAGATGGTACGCGGTCAGTCCCTCTTTCAGGAACTCGAAACTTTCTTCCGGCGAATCGGACATCTTGAACAGGTCGAGATCCGGCGCTGCGATCGTGCCGGCATCGACCATAGCTTCAAAGTTGAGAATCTTCTTCCAGTAAGCGCTGCCATAAATGACGACCACAATTTTCTTGGCCAGTTTCTCCGTCTGGGCAAGGGTCAGGATCTCAAAAAGCTCGTCGAGCGTGCCAAATCCTCCGGGAAAAATCACCAGTCCCTTGGCCAGATACGCGAACCAGAACTTGCGCATGAAAAAATAATGAAACTCGAAGTTGAGCGAAGGTGTGATGTAGGGATTCGGATTCTGCTCGAAGGGCAGGTTGATGTTAAGGCCAATGGTTTTTCCTCCCGCTTCATGGGCGCCGAGATTGGCCGCTTCCATGATGCCCGGTCCGCCGCCGGTGGTGACGACGAAGCGGTGGCGCTTGGCGGGGATATGGGTAGACCATTCCGTCAACAGGCGAGCCAACTGGCGCGCGTCCTCGTAGTAGCGAGCCATGTCGACCGCGGCCTCGGCGCGCTTCATATCCTTGGCCTGCTGCGCGGCGGAGAACTGAGCGCCATTGCCGCGGAGTTCCGTCAAACGGTTCGCCGCGTTGTCGTGGCTGTGGATGCGGGCGGAGCCGAAGAAGACGACCGTGTCCTGAATCTGCTCGCGACGAAAGCGCGAAAGCGGCTCGCTGTATTCGCTCAGCAGTCGCAGAATTCTGCCGTCAGGACTGTTGAGAAATGGTTCGTTCTTGTAGGCGAGGGGAGCGGGTTTGAGTTTGGGATCGGTCATAAGGTAATCAGTCGTTGGTCGTTAGCGGTTCTGGTTTGAGTCAATCTTTATTGCCTAATGTTGCTGCAGTCAAAGCTCATTGTTCGCCGCTTTGCTCGCGAATGACCAACGGCTATCGACCAACGACCGTTCTTCATTCTTCCTGATATTGAATGGCCTCCCAAAATCCGATCCACACATTGAGCACGCCCAGGCCGGTCGCGACCCCGCGCGCAAAGCCGCTGGCTACCACAACACGAAGAGTGGGATACGGGAGGAGGAGTGGATTGTCGGACCATTCCGGACGCCAGGGCAAGATTATGAGCATTACCCCGAGCGTCGCGCACAGGAATACAAAACAAAGCACTCCGATGCGGCGAAGCCACAGACGAGCGACCGAAAGCGAAGACGCCGCAGCGGAACCAGGAACTGGAACGCGGGGGGCGGACGTTGTCGCCGGGGGTTTGAGTTCCCCGACGCGGGCGGGTTCGCTGGCAAAAGGTAGCTTGGGGTCGGAAATCATTGCACGCGTCGTTGTTGGTCAGGCCGTCGATAGGGCCATGGGGCGGGCGTGGGATCGGTGGTATCCCCAGCGCAAATTCCGAACCCACTTCGTGCATTCTACGACTTTAGAGCCTGAATGCGCTCGGCCACGTCGCGATAATCGATATTCGTGCCGTATACGCTGGTGAAATGACGCAGGGCCGCTGGCTTGTCCTGGGCACTTTCACACGCTGATCCGAGTTCGTAGTTGATGGCAAGGCGCGCTTCGTCATCGAGTCCGGGAATGTTCAGCGCCTTTTCATACCACCGGATGGCGGCTTCAGGAACTCCTTTATCGAGGAAGCACTGGGCCAGCCAGGTATAGGTCTGAACGGGTTGCGCAAAGGCATGGCCGCGATCGATGGCAGTACAGACCTTCTGCAATTCGGCAATGGCTTCGTCGAGCAGACCCATTTCGCGGAAGGCAACGCCGAGATTGTAATGCGTTTCCGGATCGCTATCGCCGGCGATAACCTCTTCTTCGAGTTCCTGCTTCAACTCGCCGAACATCTCCGAAAGGTCGACGCCGCCGGAGGGATGCATGGCCTGGGCTCCGGCTCCCAAGGGACGCACGGGCGCGGGGCTGTAGCTCATTGTAGAAACGCTCACCGCAGGCGCAGGCGCAGCGGCAGCGCCTCCTCCCGATGCGGCGATCGCCGGCATTGGCATGATCGGCGAAGCGGGAATTTCAATCTCGTGACGTGTCATTTCGAGTTGCGCCACGGGCTCAGTTTCTGGCTCGGCCGTTCCGGCGACCGCGGGTGCTGCAACCGGCCAGCCCGGCAATGGATGTGTTTCCGGCGGCTGTGCTTGCGGGAAGGACTCGCCGAGCGACGCTTCAAGATCGGCGACAAACGCGTTCAGCTCGCTTGCCGGAGCGGGTGCGGCGTGCGCCGGTTCCAGATCAGGCAGAGACTCCGGTAGAGCCTCCCGATGGACTTCGTCGTGAGTTTCCCAATGAGATGCGGCCAGCAGATCAGGCGAGGCAGTGACCTCGGCGCCGGGCTGGGCCTCCATTTCAACTTCGAAATCCGCAGGCTCGTCGGCGTTGATCTCCGTGATTTCCGGTTCTGGTTCGGCCGGAGGCTGGCCGGCAGATGCAAGGGCAGCCCGCAACGGATCGAGAATGCGGCTATCACTGGTCATGGACTCGAGCTTTTCGAGACCCGCATGGGCCTGGTCGGTCATGAAGTGCTCGAGATAGAACCGGATTTCCTCGGCCGTTTCGGCGATCTCGGGATTGCTGGAGATATCGGCTTCGGCGGTAGCCGGCGATTCTGCGGCTTCAGCGTGGTCGTCGACAGAAAGCGAATGCTCCCACTCGGACGCGACGTCGGACGAAGAATCGGGCGCGTCGGAGGGCGCATGCCCGGCTACAAAGTGCCCAGACGAATCCTGATTGGGCGAATCATGGACGGCGAATTCCGGATGCACCGCATCGCCACCTTCGTGAGCGGAAGCCGCAGCAGTTGGCCAAGGCGGAGTCGCAGCGGACCGAGCGGCAGTAGGCGAAGCGATGGCGGACGAAGCGATCTCGGCTGCATGGGTCATCGTTGATCCAATCGACGCTGATCCAAGCGACGTTGATCCGACCGGGAATGATCCAACCGGCGGGGTCGCCGCTGGCGCGCTCTGCTCATAGCGCGCGGCCAACTCTCCATAACGCACGGCTTCATCCGGGTAGCCGGCATCGTGGTACACGCTTTCGAGCGTGCGGCAGCAGACGGCGGCTTCGGTAAAGCGGTGGAAGCGGGTATGAAGCGCGGCCAGGCGCTGGTTCAGGCGCGCATCGCGCGGTGCTTGCGGCAGAGCGCCCAGCAGAGGCACGACCGCTTTGTCCGGCAAGTTGTAGGAAAGGAACAGGTCCGCGTCGGTGACCGCGGAACGCACCGCGATCGCGATGTGATCGGGATAAGCCTGATCGATGACCGGGGCGATTGCCTCCAGCTCCTCGACGATGACTGCCCCTTCTTCGGCGGTGATCCCGAGGGCAGGCGCTGCTCCCTCCATGCGCGACACCACCTGCTGATAGTTCTGCTGGTGGAGCTGGTTCTGGGACTCGGTAGTGGCCAGCATCTGGTAGAGGTCGCGGGCGCGAGCCAGGTTTCCGTCCTTGACGCAGGCGTGCGCCAGAAGCTCAGTGACTTCGTTGACGTGGGTGCTCTCGCCAGCCTTGTTCATCAGCAGCAACAGCGCGTCCAGTGCGCCCACATCGTCGCGCACATGGGTGATCATGGAATGCAGGCTGCCGAGCAGCTTGGTCGAGTCCGTCGCCAGCAGCCGATCGGCATGCCGGGTGTAAACCTCTAGAGCCTCGCGATATTGACCGAGTCGGGCGCAACCCTCCGCCAGCAAAAACAGTCCCTGGGGATCGTTGTGAACCGTGATCAGCTTCTCGGCAATCGGGGCGGCCTTGACCAGATTTCCCGCCTGCAGGTAGGCCCGCAGCAAGTCGCGCAGCCCTTCGGGATGCGAATCGAGGTCGGACGCTTTCTCCAGGTACTCAATGGCGCTCTTCGTATTACCGCTCTCAAGGGCGGATTTTCCGCGCAGCAGCAGAACGTAGCTGTTACCCGGATCGAGCACCAGCATCCGCTTCAGAAGATCTTCGGCGGCCGGGAGCGAACCACGGGCGCGCAGCGCTTCCGCTGCCGCGCTGAAAATCTCCCACGCTTCCTTCTTTTTTCCCAGCCGAACATAAACTTCGGCGAGTTTGACCCGCATGGGAACATTTTCCGGGTCCATTTCGAGGACCTTCTGGAAAAGACGAACGGCCTGGTCGAGGTCGCCAGCCTTCATGAAATCTTCGGCCACCTGCAAATATTGGGCACGGGCGTCGTTGAACAGGCCCTGCTGGGTGTAGAGCTCCGCCAGTTTGAGCGAGGAATCCACGCTCGGCTGGAGCTTGGTGATCTTCTTGTACATGGCGATGCCCTTAACCGTGAAACCCTGGGCGGCATAGGCATCGCCAACCTTCTTGAAGCACTCGATGGCTTTTTCGCCGTCGCCCAGACGGGAGTAGAGATCGCCGATGGTGTTGTTGACGGTAAGGTCCTTTTCATCGTTCCTCAGGACCTTTTCATACTCAGCGATGGCGTTCTGCAGCTTGCCCTGCTGGACAAACTTTTCCGCGGCGCTGAGAACCTTTTGTTTATTGAAACCAAAACCAAACGCCATAGGGAGCGGACTCCAGCCGTTTTCCTGTCCAACGCCCGCAATATCCGTCAGCGCCGAACGGGTCCGAACCTCGCCGGGAGATTCCCGGACGAAACCCCGCAAACCCGCGCGACCAAGACCGCGGAGTAAGATCACGGAGTAAGGTAATTGTAAGGCCGGGTACCCGCAGTTCGATGGTTACCGACGATTACCGGGGGTTACCGAAAGGGAGTGTACGTCCGGTTGCCGGAAAGAGTCCCCTTCCCGGTTCCGCAATAGGGCGGAACCACGGCAGCCAGACGCCGCCTCCCGTCATGGTGTATTCTGCTACCCCCCTGCGTTCTCCACTACGCGATTGAGGATGAGCTGTGAACTCGTCAAAATCCAAAAAGAGTTCAACCCCGGCCAATCAAACCGACCGCATAGTAGATTTGTACGACAAACTCATCCGAACCATCCCCGGCATCGAGCGCAAGGGCGCTGCCAACCCCTACACTTCTCTGAATGGCCACATGTTTACCCTGCTGCAAGGCTCTCGCTCCCTGGCGATCCGACTGCCTGAGGATAAGCGCGAGGAATTTCTGAAGAAGCACAAGACTGCCCTGTTTGAGGCGTATGGCGTGGTGATGAAGGAATACGTGGCCGTCCCGGACGCGCTCCTGGAGAATACGAAAGAATTGCAGAGATACCTCGAATTCAGCTACGCATACGTCACGACCTTGAGGCCCAAAGCGACGAAACAAAACAAGCAGGCGTGAGCGGCGAGTGATGGACGGCGAGTTTGACTGGAAGGTTTTGCTTTTGTCGACTCGCCACTTACATTTTGCCATTTCGCGCTGCATCGCGCGATACTGTATCGGCCCAGCGTTGCCGAACTCCCGCCAGAAACTTCGTCTTGTCGGCTTTCATTTGTGACACGAGCGGTTGATTGCCCGTCTCTTCGTGCGCCGCTGCCCAAAGAACCATTTCCGTGAGTACTGGCGTCAGGTCGATTCCTTTCGCGGTCAGAGAATAAATGAGCTTGCGTCCGTCCGCCGGATCCGGCTGCGCCACGATGATCCCAGACGCGATCAGCTTGCGCAGGCGATCGGCCAAAATGTTCGTCGCAATGCCTTCATAGCACTCCATAAATTGCTTGTAGGTCCGGAATCCGCGCAGCATCATGTCGCGGATGATCAACAACGACCAGCGATCGCCCAGCATCTCCACCGAAGCGTTCAGCGGACACTCCGACCGGCGCTTGGAATTGGCCTCCCCGGGCATGTTTTTATCATAATATTTTTCACTTGCATTCTACAAGTAGTATGTTGAATAATGCGCCGCAGTGGGGGAAGTCGGAAGTTCAACGTATTCGATCCATAAAAACCATGCAAAGCCTTTGAGGAGGAAAGACCATGCCAGAAAAGCCCACGCACGAACAAGCGCAACTCCACCTGCAAATCTATGAACTGCGCCGCGAGGCGCGACTACGCCAGGCTCGCGATTGGTTCATGAAGAACTACTTCGTGGAAAATCTCGAGGACTGGATGCGAATTGCGGCGCCCGGCACGGAAAATGGCGCGTTCGTGATGATGGTGCTCAGCTATTGGGATCAAGCCTGCGCCATGCTCAACTACGGTCTCCTTCATGAAGACCTTTTCTTTGAGACCGGTGGCGAGTTTTTTGGCGTCTGGGATCGCGTCCGGCCCATCATCACTCAGGCCCGGGAGAAGTTTATGAATAAGCAGTTCCTGGCAAACCTGGAAAAGGCGGCGCAGCGTTACGAAGCCTGGATGGAAAGCCGCAACCCTGGCAACATTGCCGGCATGCGCGAGTGGGTCAAGCAGATGCGCTCGCAGTCAGCCAAGGCAGCTTGAAGCTGATTCGAACCCGAGAGTAATCTCGGATTTCGAGTAAGGTCTGGAGGAAGATTTATGTCATCCATTGCTTCGACGGCTGCTTCTATCGCTGCCGTCTCCAAGACGAGTCTTTGGGTCGGGCGCACGCTTAGCGCTTTGGCAGTTACTTTGTTCCTCGTCACCGGCCTGTTTTCTTTGCTGAAGCCGGCGGTCGCCGTACAGGGATTTACTCACTACGGCTACCCCGACGGCGCTCTGCTGCGCATCGCTACGGTGGAGATCGCCTGCGCCATCGTCTATGCGGTCCCGCAAACGTCGGTTCTCGGCGCCATTCTTTTAACCGGCTATTTAGGTGGGGCAACCGCCACGCACGTGTGAGCTGGTGAGCCTTTTTTCTTGCCGATTGTTGTCGGAATCGTGGTCTGGCTGGGGCTTTTCCTGCGCGAGGAGCGGCTGCGTGCCCTCGTTCCATTACGAAGTCCCAAGCCAACTTTGTAGATGCCATAAGAACGGAGTTTCTAACGCCAGCGATCGAGGTACAACCTGAGGTACAACCTTAAGGAGAACGACATGCAAAAAATCACGCCATTCTTGTGGTACGACGGGAGGGCCGAAGAAGCGGCTAATTTTTACACCTCCATTTTCAAGAACTCGAAAATCCTGAACATTGCCCGTTGCGGTGACGCAGGGCCGGGACCGAAGGGAACCGTGATGACCGTGACCTTCCAACTAGAAGGACAACAATTCATCGCGCTGAACGGCGGCCCGCATTACACTTTTTCTCCGGCCATATCGTTTTTTGTCGACTGCGAGACGCAGGCGGAAGTGGATGAGTTGTGGGAGAAGCTCTCGGCCGGCGGAGCAGAAGTGCAGTGCGGATGGCTGAAAGACAAGTTTGGCTTATCGTGGCAGATCATTCCACGGGCTTTAATGGACCTGATGCAGGACAAAGATCCGGCGAAATCGTAAAGGGTCTTCAAAGCCATGCTGCAAATGACCAAAATTGACGTTGAAGGGTTGAAGCGAGCGCATCGAGGACAATGAAATCGGGTTTGAACGAATAAGGGTAACTCCTGAAAAAAGCCTCGAACATGAAGTTCATGACCAACCCAAATCAGCATCCCATATCCAAGGAAAAGCCCATGAAGCCAAAAATAGTCAGGACGATCGTGTTAAGAAGCTTCGCGCTAATTGCCGTGCTCGTCGCGGCGTGGTCGGCACAAGCATCCGACGCCAAAACACTTTATCCGAGCATGGCTGCGCTTGACCAGTATCTGATGGAGCGAAATGCCGAGATCGCCCTGGCGCGGAGCGCGGCCCCGGAATCCATCTCACGCGGTGCCGAGGTTTTGGTCCTGGGACGGCATGGCTACGAAACCGCAGTCAAAGGTAAGAACGGTTTCGTGTGCCTGGTTGAACGCGGGTGGACCGCCCCAATCGACGATCCTGACTTTTGGAATCCCAGGCTACGCGGTCCAATCTGCCTCAATCCGCCAGCTGCGCGATCTTATCTTCCACTCACTATCAAAAAGACCGAGTCCGTATTAGCTGGACAATCCAAGGCGCAGATGTTCGAGAGCATAAAGGCCGGCCTTGACAAGAAAGAATTGCCCACGCCAGAAGCTGGCGCAATGTCTTACATGTTGTCCAAGGAACAGTACTTGGGCGATAGTGCCCGGCACTGGCATCCTCACCTGATGTTTTTCCTTCCAGAATCAGACGCTGTAACTTGGGGAGCAGGTCTGCCAGGCTCCCCGATTATGGAATCAAAGGACACCCAGGATCGACTGACGGTGTTCCTGATTCCGGTGTCCAAGTGGTCGGATGGAACGGCTGCTCCCAGGAACTAGCAGTGAAGTTCGCTCTTGGCGAATTCGGGTTTGTCCAGTACTAAAGACTTAAGGAGCGGTATATGAGCCAAGTAAGAGTTCTAGTCGGCACCCGCAAGGGCGCCTTCATTCTAGAGTCGGACGGCAAGCGCGAAAGATGGAATGTTAGCGGTCCGCACTTCGCGGGCTGGGAGATGTATCACCTGAAAGGATCGCCCGCCGATCCCAATCGCATCTATGCTTCGCAGTCCAGCGGGTGGTTCGGGCAGATCATTCAACGCTCCGACGACGGCGGCAAAACATGGCTCCAGCCCGGGACGCCGCCCGGAGAACAGCCCACCCCAGGTCCTCCGCTGGCCGCAAGCAACAAGTTCGTCTATGACGCGACTGCCGAAACCGGCAAACCGCTCACCACGCATCAGTGGTATGACGGTACGCAACATCCCTGGGAGTTCAAGCGGGTGTGGCATCTGGAACCGTCGCTCACCGATCCTGACACGGTTTACGCCGGCGTCGAAGACGCCGCCTTGTTCCGGTCAACCGATGGCGGAAAGAACTGGCACGAACTCCCTGGACTGCGCGGCCATGGCACCGGCCCCAAATGGCAGCCGGGCGCGGGCGGCATGTGCCTGCACACCATCATTCTCGATCCCAGCAACCCGCAGCGCATCTGGATCGCAATCTCGGCGGCGGGCGCCTTCCGCACCGACGACGGCGGCAAAACCTGGAAGCCGATTAACCGCGGACTGAAGTCACAATACATCCCCGACCCGAACGCCGAAATCGGCCACTGTGTGCACCACGTTGCCATGCATCCCAATCGTCCGGGAGTGCTCTTCATGCAGAAGCACTGGGACGTCATGCGCAGCAACGACGCCGGCGAGTCGTGGCAGGAGGTCAGCGGAAATTTGCCGACTGATTTCGGATTCGTGATCGACGTGCACGCCCATGAGCCGGAGACGATCTACGTCGTCCCGATCAAAAGCGATTCGGAGCACTTTGTTCCGGATGGCAAGCTGCGCGTATTCCGCAGCCGAACCGGAGGCAACGAATGGGCGCCGCTCACCAAAGGCTTGCCGCAAAGCAACTGCTTCGTGAACGTGCTGCGCGACGCCATGGCCGTCGATTCGCTCGACAAGTGCGGAGTGTATTTCGGCACCAGCGGCGGTCAGGTATACGCATCGGCCGACGCTGGAGACAGCTGGGCGCCTATTGTTCGCGATCTTCCGGCGGTACTTTCGGTTGAGGTGCAGACGCTGGGGTGATTCACACTGCCCTGAACAAACTACGATGATCAGAGTCATACTTCCGCAGCATCTGCGAACGCTGGCGCAAGTCCGCGGCGACGTAGAGATTGAAGTCAATGGTCAGGCCACGCAGGGCTCAGTCCTCGATGCGCTGGAGGCCCGCTATCCGATGCTGCGCGGGACGATCCGTGACCAAATCACACAGCAGCGGCGGGCGTTCCTGCGCTTCTTCGCCTGCGAGCAGGATCTGTCCCATGAGCCGCCGGACGCCCCATTACCTGACGCGGTCGCGTCGGGGAAGGAGCCCTTTATCGTTATCGGGGCCATTGCCGGGGGTTAGAAGCTGCCGCCCTCCGCCCGAGGGCCGGTGGGAGCACACCCGCACCTACGTGAAAAGGGACGGGCGCGAGCGCTCGTCCCTGTACTCCAACTTCCAAGTTACCGCTTCTCGATCGGCGTGAATGCCCTGGTGTCATGCCCGATCCAGATCTGGCGCGGGCGCGCGATCTTCTGCTCGGGGTCATTCAACATTTCCTGCCATTGCGAGAGCCAGCCAATGGTTCGCGGAATCGCGAACAGAACGGTAAACATTTCCGGTCTGAAGCCCATCGCCTGGTACATGATGCCGGAGTAGAAGTCGACGTTCGGATAGAGCTTGCGCTGTACGAAATAGTCGTCTTCCAGCGCAATGCGCTCCAGTTCCAGAGCAATCTCAAGTTTGGCATTGCGTCCGGTAACCTCGAACAGTTGGTCGGCAGCCCACTTGATGATCTTGGCCCGCGGATCGTAATTCTTGTAAACCCGGTGCCCGAAGCCCATCAGCTTGCCCTTGCCTTCCTTGATTTTCTTGATGTAGGCCGGGACGTTGTTCTTGGAACCAATCTCGTCCAGCATGCGCAGCACTTCCTCGTTCGCTCCGCCGTGCAGGGGACCGGAAAGAGCGGCGGCGGCAGCAGACGTAGCCAGGTAGGGATCGCTCTGGGAACTGCCCACGGCGCGCATGGCGTTCGTGCTGCAGTTCTGCTCGTGGTCGGCGTGCAGAATGAAGAGAATGTCGAGCGCGCGTGCGATCACAGGATTGGCCAGATACTTCGGCTCCACCATCTTCCACAGCATATTCATGAAGTTTTCGGGATAGGTGAGGTCGTTGTCAGGATAGACATACGGGAATCCGACGCTGTGGCGATACGACATGGCCGCAATCGAGGGCATCTTGCCGATCAGTCGCTTGATCTGCAGCAGCCGGATAGCGGGGTCGTGAATGTTCTTCGCATCCGGATAGACCGTTGACAGCGCCGCTACGGTGCTCACCAGCATCGCCATGGGATGCGCGTTATCGCGGAAGCCTTCCATGAACTTCTTGGTGGATTCATGAAGCATGGTGTGGTGGGTGATGTCATTCACCCAATTCTTCAATTCCGCGGCCTTGGGCAGTTCGCCGAACAGGAGCAAGTAAGCGACTTCAAGATAGGTACAGTTTTCGGCGAGAACGTCGATGGGATAACCACGGTAGCGCAGGATTCCACGATCGCCGTCAATAAAGGTGATCGAACTCCGGCAAGAAGCGGTATTCATAAATGCGGGATCATAGGTCATCAATCCGAAATCTTCCGGGCCGGTCTTAATCTTGCGCAGATCCATCGCACGGATGGCTCCATTCTCGACCGGAAGGGTGTAGCTC
>Ga0302320_10017381_pt1 | contig 14605 bp, 14 predicted proteins | sample Bog_T0_3_FD_202130 | JGI IMG/M metagenome (GOLD analysis project Ga0302320, IMG submission 202130) | Peat permafrost microbial communities from Stordalen Mire near Abisko, Sweden - Bog_T0_3 | ecosystem: Environmental > Terrestrial > Soil > Wetlands > Peat | place: Sweden: Abisko, Stordalen Mire...
TTAAGAAGTTTGGCGATTAGTTCTTCCTTGTTACCGGATTCGGCGGCGAGTTCCGTAATCACGGCTACCAAGGCGAGACGGGATGTTTCGGCTATTTCTTCGGGGGGTTTTAGACATAATAGTTTGAGGCTCCAGAAGGCCCATCTGATAGTCTCTCGGAATTTTCACTTTTCATAAGGTAAGACTATTCGCCGTTGTACGGCGTACCTTGGTGATAACGCAGTTTCCAAGACCCGGATTGACGTGACCAAATTGAGCTACGACGCCCCCATTGGACCGCTCCGTTGACCGTAACGGCACTGTTATAGGTGACTTGGGCCACCTCGGAAGTGAGTAAGCGCACCGTCAAGTTCAATAGGGGGATTCGAGCGGCAAAAGGCTTTCCATCCGTGTTAATCAATTGCTCTCGACTGTGAATCCGGCCTGAGCGGCCAATCTCGAAGAAGTCGGAGGCGAAGACCTGATCCATCCTTTTCCTGTCGTGCCTGGTTTCCGGGCACCAAAGCTCTGTTTCGAGGCTTTCTAGGGCGTCAAAGTCTTGTTTGCTGGGTTCCATAGGGTGGAGAATCCAAAATGACCGGCGTTTCCGCAACCTCGTTAAATCCCAAGTAAATCCAAATTAGGAGACTACCGCCGGCCTCCCACCCTTGACACCGGGGCCGGCGAGTCCTTAGTTCTAATCCTTTTCCACCCAAGAAATCCTCAGCCCGGAACCTCCCGCCATGCCCGCAGCCAACGATATCCGCAAAGGCCAAGTCATCAAATTCAACGGTGAGCCTCATTTGGTGATGGAGACCCAGCACCGCACCCCCGGCAATCTTCGCGCCTTCGTGCAGGTGAAGATGCGCAACCTGCGTTATGGCAAATCATTGGATCAGCGCTTCGCCTCGACCGAGTCGATGGAAGTGATGCCGACTGACCGCCGCACTCTCGAATTCAGCTACGCCGATCGCGACGCCTTCGCCTTCATCGATCCCGACACCTTTGACCAAATCGAGCTGAGCGCCGAGACCCTGGGCGATGTGAAGAATTACCTCACGGCCGGCGGCAAAGTCGACGTCCTCTTCGTCGACGACAAGGCCCTGACCGTGGAGCTCCCCTCCGCTGTCAATCTCAAGATCGTCGAGTCGGCCGATGGCATCAAGGGCGACACCGCCAGCAATGTGCAGAAGCCGGCCAAGCTGGAAACCGGCTTGGTTGTCCAGGTCCCGATCTTCATCAAGGAAGGCGAGACGATCCGCGTCAGCACCGCCGACGGTTCCTATTTGGGCCGCGCCTGAGCTGGGCAGGGCCGGCCGGGCGGTGAGCGCCGCCCTGGCCCTTATTCCCGTTCGGGACCCGGTCGCCGATTAGGCCACCCGCTCGACGATCAAAGGCGGGGGCGTCGGGCGCTTGGGCGCCAGGCGGTAGGCGTTCTTAAAGTATTCGAGGGCCTGCTCCAGCTTGGCCTCGTCGTTGTAATGGATCATCATCAGGGGCTCGCCCTGCTTGACCTGAGTGCCGACCTTGCGGACCTCGGAGACGCCGACCGAATGGTCGATCTTGTCATGCGGGTGCTCCTTGCCGGCGCCGAGGAGATGAACGCCGCGGGCGATCATGGCCGCATTGATGGTATGGACGTAGCCCCGCTTCGGCGCGGGCAATTTGCGGATGTGGCGGGCGACCGGGAATTTCTCCGGATGGTCGATGTAGGAGGTGTCGCCGCCTTGGGCTTTGACCAGTTCCTTGAACTTGGCCAGGGCCGAGCCGTCGTTGAGATGGCGCTGGACAGTCTGTTTGGCGGAGAGGGTCGAGCCGGCGACGCCGGCCAGACGGACAATCTCCATCCCGAGCTTGAGGACCAATTCCTTGATGTCTTCCGGTCCGCCGCCTTTGAGCAATTGAATCGCTTCCTTCAGCTCCAGGGAAGTGCCGACCGTGTCGCCCAAGGGCTGGTTCATGTCCGTCACCAGGGCGACGCAACGGCGCTTCATCGAGCGGCCCACGCGGGTCATGGAGCGGGCCAATTGCTTGGCCTGCTCCAACTCCTTGATGAACGAGCCGTTACCCCATTTTACGTCGATCACGAGGCCTTCAGCGCCGGCGGCGAGTTTGCGGGAAAGGACGCTGCCGGTGATCAAAGGCAGGCTGGGAATGGTGCCGGTGTCCTTGCGCAGTTCGTAAAGCTTGGCGTCGGCCGGGGCCAGGTCCTCGTTTTGGGCCACGATCGCCCCGCCGATCCGATTGAGCTGGGAGGCGAACTGCTCATTGGTCTGGTGGCCTTTGAAGCCGGGAATGGCCGCCAGCTTTTCGAGGGTATTGATGATGTAGTCGTGCTCGACTCCGCACATCATCGGCACCACGACCCCGGAGGCCATGGCGAAGGGGACCAGGACCAGGGCGGTCTTGTCGCCGACCCCGCCGGTCGAATACTTGTCGATCTTGGGCTTGGCGATCGCCGACAGGTCGATCACCTCGCCGGAAAGCATCATCTCCTCGGTCAGGTCGGCCGTCTCTTGGGCGGACATGCCGGAAAAGTAGATGGCCATGGCCAGGGCCGCCAGCTGGTGCTGGGGCATCTCGCCGTCCAGCGTGCTATCTATAATGTAGCGGATCTCCTCCTGGCTGAACTCGCCTCCGTCGCGTTTCTTTTCGATGAGAAAATTGAAACTCGGTTTAACAAAGCGTCGGGCTGGGATGTTGCGCTTGCTGCTCATGAGTGAAAATTAGAAAGAGGTATCCGTACCGGTAAAAGTGTAAGAGCCAAACACCTCCTACGCGGATGTCGAGCCAAAACTGCACACCGCAGCCAATTGCGGATTGCGCCGGGAGCCCGGCAAAGGTCTGATTTTGCTGACGCCTCATGAGTTTCTCCTTCCACCTCGCCGACGATCTCGAAGCGGTCCTCACGGCCGCAGCCGCCGCCGCCGGCCTGGACTCCGGCCAGTTCCGGCCGGAGGTGCGCTCGGCCGATCCCGCCCACGGCGACTACCAGGCCAACGGCGTCCTGGCTTACGCCAAGCGGAACAAGGCGAACCCCCGGGCCCTGGCCGAGAAGGTGGTGGCCGCCCTCCCCGCCTCGGCCGCGGAGGCCTGGGCCGTCTCGATCGCTGGCCCCGGGTTTATCAACTTTGCCCTCCAGCCCGCCGGGCTCATGGCCTGGCTTCAAGCCCACGCCACCGCCGAGCAGCTGGCGGCGGGAGCGGCCCGGGGGCGCTCCGGCCAGACCTGCATCGTCGATTACAGCGGCCCCAATACGGCCAAGCAGATGCACGTCGGCCACCTGCGCTCCGCCGTCATCGGCGAGGCGATCGCCCGGTTGCTGCAATTCTCCGGGGCCAACGTCATCCGGGACAATCACCTGGGTGATTGGGGCACCCAGTTCGGCAAATTGATTTACGCCTACAAGCGCTGGGCGGATATGGCCGCCCTTGCCGCCACGCCCCTGGAGGAGTTGGAGCGCCTGTACAAGGCGGGCAATGCCGCCACCCCGGAGGATTCGCCCGAGCTGAACGAGGCCCGGTCGGAACTGCTCCGCCTGCAGCAGGGCGATCCGGCCAATACCGCGATCTGGCAGGACTTCACCGCCATCAGCCTCCGGGCTTTCCAGAAAATCTACGACCAACTCGGGATCCGGTTCGACCACCACCTGGGGGAGAGCTTCTACAAGGACCAGGTCGAACCGGTCTACCGCGAGCTCGCCCAGGCCGGCCTGGCGGCGGAGAGCGAGGGCGCCCTGGTCGTCTTTCATCCGGAGCATCCCCGCTTCAAGACCCAGCCCTTCATCGTGCGCAAGTCCGACGGGGCGGCCAACTACGCCTCGACCGACCTGGCCACGATTCTCTACCGGGTCGAGCACTTCCACGCCCAGGCGATCTACTACGTGGTGGACAAGCGCCAGAGCGACCATTTCGAGCAGCTCTTCCTCACCGCCCGCAAATGGTTCGCCGCCACCGGGCGGCCCATCCCGCTGATGGAACACGTCGACTTCGGCACCGTCCTGGGCCCGGACGGCAAGCCGCTCAAGACCCGGACCGGCGACCACGTCAAACTGACCGACCTCCTCGACGAAGCGGCGGAGCGGGCCTACACCCTGGTCTCGGCCAAGAGCCCGGAGTTTTCCGAATCCGAGCGCCGGGCGATCGCGGTCGTCGTCGGGGTCGGCTCGGTCCAGTACGCCGACTTGGCCCAGAACCGCTCGAGCGACTACCTTTTCGCCTGGGAAAAGATGATCTCGCTCGAGGGCAACACGGCTGCGTACCTCCTCTACGCCGTGGCCCGGATCCACTCGATTTTCCGCAAGGACGGGCTCGTGCCCGGCTCGGCCCCCGCCGAGGCCGGGGCCGACGGCCTGGCGACCCCGGCCGAGATCGCCCTCGCCCGCAAGCTGGTCAAGTTCCCCGACGCGATCCGCCAGGCCACCGATTCGCTTCGCCCCCATTTCCTCTGCCTCTACCTCTACGAGCTGGCGGGCGAATTCAGCGGTTTCTACACCGCCGACAAAGTCCTGGTGGCCGAGCCCGCCGTGCGGGCCCGCCGCCTCCTCCTCTGCGCCCGCACCGCCCTCACCCTGGAGACGGGACTGCGGGTCCTGGGCCTGCGCCTCCTCACCCGAATGTGACCCGGCCGGGCCGTTTTCACCCTTGCCAGTCGGTCTTCCCAACCTAGTTTCGTTCCTTTCTGCCCATGATTTCCTGGATCCAACGCACTTTTCAACGTCACTTTCGCATCATCTTCATCGTCCTGCTCGGCGTTACGATCATCTCCTTCATCGTCACGATCGGAGCAAGCTCCGGGTCCCTCAACCAAAGCGGTCGAGGCGGGATCACCCGCGACTTCTTCGGCCATAACTTGGCCTCCCAGGCGGACATGCAACAGCTGAACTCGGACGCGGCCCTGAGCGTCGAGCTTCAGATCGGCTACACCGGCATGGACGACCAGCAGCTGCAGCAGTACGCCCTGCAGCGGGCGGCCGCCCTCCACCTGGCCCGGGAATGGCACCTCCCCGCCCCCACGTCGGAGCAGCAGGTCGACTTCATCAAGGGCCTGCGGGCCTTCGCCGACGAGAAAGGCCAGTTTGACGCCATTCGCTACGACGGCTTCCGCCGCAGCCTCCAGAACAATCCCCGCACCTCCGAGGCCGACATCGCCCGGGTCGTCGCCGACGACACCGAAATCCAGACGGTCCGCCAGCTCCTGGATGGGCCGGGCTACGTCCTGCCGGCCGACGTCCGCGAGGCCATGGTCCGAGCGGACACCACCTGGACCATCGGAGTCGCCACGGTCGACTACGCGAGCTTCAAGCCCACCATTGCCCCGTCCGCCACCGAGCTCGGCCGCTATTTTCAGGAGAATGCCTTCCGCTACCAGATCGCTCCCCGGGTGGTGGCCAGCGCCGTGGAATTTCCCGCGATCAACTACATCGGCCAGGTGCAGGTGACCGACGCGGAAGTCCGCGCCTACTACGAGGCCAACCCCGCCCAGTTCCCGGCCCCGACTCCGGCCAAGGAAAAGGCGGGCAAGCCCCTCTCGACGATCAAGGCCGATCCGGCCAAGGACTTCGCGGCGGTGCGGCCCCAGGTGGAGGCGTCGCTGCGCCTGGTTCGGGCCAAGAATCTCGCGGCCAAGGCCGCCTCTGACCTGGCCTACGGACTCTATCAGGCCAAGGTCGCGGACGGCCCCGCCCTCACCGCCTTCCTGGCCGCCCACCACTTGAGCGCCAAGCTCCTCGCCCCCTTCACCGCCGAAGCCGGTCCGGCCGAACTCGGCGGCTCGCCGGAAATCGCCGCGGCCGCCTTCAAGCTCGACGCCCAGCAGTATTACACCGAGGCCCTCCCGACCCCCGCCGGCGCCGCCATCCTCCTCTGGCAGCAGCAGCTCCCGGCCCGCACCCCGCTCTTGAGCGAAGTCCGCGCCAAAGTCCTGGCCGACTACACCGAAGGCGAAAAGCGTCAGCGCTTTGTCCAGCTCGGCTCGACCCTCCATAATTTCATCGCCGCCCGGATCAAGGCCGGGGAGTCCTTCGACAAGGCCGCCGGCGAAGCCGCCACCGGCGGGATCAAGATCGAGGCCAAAACTCTCGCACCTTTCAACATGCGCAACCGTCCTAAGGATTTGAATTCCACCGTGGCCGGCGCACTCGAAACCCTGAACAAGGGCCAACTCTCCGCTATGGCCGTCGACGCCGACCAGGGCTTCCTGGTTTACGCTGCGGAAAAGAAAATGCCGAACCTCAACGAAGCCGGGCCCGAATTCAACGCCATGCGCCTGACAATCGCGAGCTACATGGCCCGCCTCGGGGCCAACAACTACCTGGGTGAACTCGTGACCGCGGAACTGAAGCGGACCGAGCCGAAGGTGCAATAAGAGGCCCTCGTCACCTATGTCGCGCTTCGCCGCTGGCGCCGCTTTTTTCTCGTCCCTTCTTCTGGCCTCGATCGCGGCCCTCCGGACGCCACTGGCGGCGGCGCAGCCGACCGAGACCTTCGGCGTCCCGGGCATGCGTCCGGTGCAGGTGCCGACCACCGGGGCTGTGACCCACGCGGCTGAAAAGGCCGCCTCGACCGAAGACAATTCGGTCATCGACCGCACCGCCCCGGCGCTCGACTTGGAAGAATGCGTCGCCCAGGCCCTGGCCAAGAATTTTTCCGTCAAGATCCAGACCTACCCGGTCGATCAGGCCAAAGCCGGCGTGATCATCGCCCAGTCCGTCTACGACCCCGTCCTCGGCGTCACCTGGCAGAAGTCCGTCCTCCAGGACCCGGCCTACACCACGAGCACGGCGACCGGGACCCAGCAGCCCTACTATAACGATGAATTCGGCACGGCCTCGGTGACGGAGAACCTTCTGACCGGCGGCTCGGTCACCGGCGCCTACACTCTGGGCAAGGACCTCTCCGACGTCCCGACCTATCTCAGCCCGATCAACCCCCTGAGCGGCCTCAATCCGGCCTATCTGGGCAATGCGTCGCTCACGGTCGCCCAGCCTCTCCTTCAGGGCGCCGGCACCGACTATGCCCGGGCGGCGATTCAGATCAGCGAGTACGGCGCCAAGATCGCCGGGCTCAACCTCAAGACCACGGTCCTGAGCACGATCGCGAATGTCGAGACCGCCTACCACAACCTGGTCTTCGCCCGCCAGCAGTACGAGGAAGGGCTGATTTCGCTCAATCTGGCCAAGGAGCTGTACAACCAGAACGTGGTGAAGCGGAACACCGGGGTCCTGACCAATCTCGACGTCTTGCAGGCCGAGACCGGCGTGGCCACGGCCGAAAGCCAATTGGTCGGCTACAAGCAGACCGTGCTGAACAACGAGGATGTCCTCCTCGAGGCCATGGGCGAGCGCGAGTTCAAGACCCGGGTGGGCGACACCGCCCTCCCCCCTTTGACCGACCTCGACGTCAGTTTCGACGTCTCCTACAAACTCGCCCGGGACAACGGCCCCACCCTCGCCATCATCCAGGCGACGATCGACCAGTTTCAGCTCGCCGCCCTCCGCGCCAAGCGCAACAACCTGCCGTCGCTCAACGCCACCGCCGGGGGCGGCTACGCCAGCGCCGAGACCACCCTCAACGAGGCCAATTCACGCCTCTGGAACGGACCCGGCTACAACTGGCAGGCGGCCGTGACCCTGAGTTTCCCCTGGGGGCTGCGCAATAGCCGCGCCCTCTACCGCCAGGCGATGGACAATGTCTTCAGCGGCCAGGCCCAGCTGGACCAGACCGACCAGACCCTGGTGGTCAACGTCCGCTTCGCCATCCGGGCCGTCCAATCCAGCCGGGAGGGCCTGGCGGCCGCGACCAAGGCGGCGATCCTGGCGGAAAAGCAGTACGAACTGGAGTTGGCCGAATTCAAGGTCGGGCTGGTCACGAGCTACGACGTCCTCCTGACCCAAAACCAGCTGGAAACCGCCAAGGTGGCGGAGATCCAAGCCCGGGTGAATCTCTATAACGCCCTGGCCAACCTGCACATGCTGGAGGGCACCTCCCTCCAGACCTACCGGGTCAACCTGGCGAACTAAGCGGGGAAAAGAGTTCGGCGCTGTTCACCAAGCTCGCCGCCGGCACGACCCGATGGGGCGGCAGCTGGGTTCGAAACCAAGTCCGCTGCTTTTTCACCAAGGCGCGGGTGTTCCGGATGATCTCCGCCGCCAGATTTTCCGGCGCCAGCCGGCCCTGGAGAAGCGCGATGACCTCGCGGTAGCCGATGCCCCGGGCCGCGCTGGGATTGGCCTCCAGCCCCTGCGCCAAAAGGCCGCGGACCTCCTCGACCAGGCCGGAGGCGAGCATGCGCTCAACCCGGACGGCGATCCGGCGGTTCAGTTCCTCCTCCGGCCAGTCCAGCCGGGTCAGCTCCCGTTGCCAGCCGGCAAAGGCCGCCGGCTGGCGGGCAAATTCCTCCGCCAATTCCCGGAGCGGCCGGCCCGAGGCCAGGCAGCGCTCCAAGGCGCGCGCCACCCGCCGGGGATTGGCCACGTCCAGATTCCCCAAGCCATCCGGATTGAGGCTGCGCAATTCCGCCACGAGGGCGGGCAGACCGGCCGCGGCCAGGCGGGCGGCCACCGCCTCGCGCACGGCCGGCGGGACCGGCACGGCGTCGGTCACGGCGGCAAAGAAAGCCTTGAGATAGAAGCCGCTTCCACCCACGACCAGAACCGGCCGGCCCCGGCTCCGAATGGCCGCAGCCGCGGCCTGGGCGAGCTCGACATAGCGGGACACGTTCATCGGCTCCGCCAAAGGGAGAATATCGATGAGGTGATGCGGCACCCGGGCCCGCTCAGCCGGGGTGGGCTTGGCCGTGCCGAGATCCATGCCGGTGTAAAACAGCAGCGAGTCGCAGGAGATGATCTCGGCTCCGGCCGCCTCCGCCCAGCGCAGCGCCCACTCCGTCTTGCCCGAAGCGGTGCATCCGGTAAGGAGATGCAGCGCCGGCCCGCTCACGCGCTGGCCTCGCTCCCCAGAGCGGCGCGGTCGCGCCCGCCCGCCTTGGCGGCGTAAAGGGCTTTGTCGGCGTCGGCCACGAGGGAGTGGCCGCCGGCCCCGCCGGGCGTGAGGACCGACGCTCCGACGCTGACGGTGAGATTCAGATTCACGCCGCCTCCGACCGCAAAGGGGGCATCGCGGATCTCCGCGCAAATCTTGTCAGCCGCCAGGCGGGCCCCCGCCGGGTCGGTCTCGATCAGCATCAGGGCGAATTCATCGCCGCCGAAGCGGGCCACCGCGTCGACCGAGCGGACCACCTTGCGCAGCCGGACCGCCACTTCCCGCAGCACCGCGTCGCCGGCGGGATGACCGTGCCGGTCGTTGGCGCCCTTGAACTGGTCGACGTCGAGCATGAGGAGCGCCAGGGGATGGTCGAAGCGCCGGGAGCGCTCTTCCTCCGCCGCCAATCGGCGCTCGAACTCCCGGCGGTTGAGCAGCCCGGTGAGGGAGTCGTGGGTCGCGAGCAGGCGGAGGGCCTCGAGGGTCTCGCCCAGTTTGAGGGCGTAGCGCAGCGAGCGCTCGAGGGCCGGCGGACTGATCTCGCCCTTGACCAGGTAGTCCATGGCCCCGGCGTTCATCGCCTCGGTATCGACCTGGGCGGAGGACTCGGCGGTCAGAAAAACGATCGGGGTCCGGCAGTGGCGGGCCGCCGCCTCCCGGATCAGCTGCAGGCCGTCGCGCGGGCCCAGCTGGTAATCGAGAAGGCAGGCGGCGTAGTCGCCGGACAGGAGCCGCTCCAGGCCCGCCTCGTAGGTGTTGGCCCATTCCAGTTCGAACGAGCCTTCGCGGAAATGCTTGAAGTGCGCCTGGGTCAGACGGAATTGCAGCCGGTCGTCGTCGATCAGCAGAATTTTTCGGGCCATGGCAGAAAGGGCCGTCAGCGGGCGGGGCGCGAGGTGCCGGCCACGAGATCGGCGGCCTTAGCCGCGATCGCGCCGGCGATCTTCCCCGGCGTGGCCCGGTTGTCCTTGATCAGATTGACCAGCGCGCTGCCCACCACGACGCCGTCGGCGTCGGCCGCGACCTGGGCGACATGGGCCCGGCTGGAGATGCCGAAGCCGACCGCGACCGGGAGGGCGGTGTGGCGCTTGATCCGCGCCACGGCCGCGGCAATGCCGGTCGCCAGCTGGTCGCGCACCCCGGTGACCCCTTCGCGCGAAACGTAGTAGATGAAGCCGCTGGCAACCGCCGCGATCTTCGGCAGGCGCTCGTCCGGGGTCGTCGGAGCGACGATCGCCACCACGTCCATGCCCTGGGCCCGGCAGGCCGCCGCCGCCTCCGCCGCCTCTTCCGGCGGCAGGTCAAGAATCAGGATCCCGTCGACCCCGGCCTGGCGGGCCGCGGCGATGTAGGCGGCCACCCCGTGGGTGAAGACGAGATTGTAGTAGGTGTAGAAGACGATCGGGACGTCGCTCTGGGCCCGGATCTGGCGGACCAATTCCAGGACTTTGGCTCCGGTCATGCCGCTTTCCAGGGCCCGCTGGGCGGCCAATTGGTTGGTCAGGCCGTCGGCCAGCGGATCGGAAAACGGGACGCCCAATTCCAGGATGTCGACCCGGCTCGCGATCAGGGCGCGGCAGGCCGCGAGCGAGGTGTCAAAGTCGGGATCGCCCGCGCATAGGTACGCGATGAAGGCGGCCCGGTTCTGAGCCCGGGCGCTGGCGAAGGCTTGGGCGATGCGCGACATAAAGTATCAAAGAAGGGGGAAACCCTCCGCCGGGCGAGTGAAAATCGCCCTAGAAGGTAAACTCCACCAGCACCGGGCAGTGGTCCGAGAGCGAGGTCGGGAGCACCTTGCACTGCACGTTGCGGCAGGCCGCGGGCAAAAAGACGAAATCGAGCAGACGCCGGGGCATGGGCGAGGGATAGGTGCCGCCCGTCTCCGGCCGGACGATATAGTCGCCGTAGATGGACAGATGCTGCAGCAGGAGGGCGGTGGCATCCTCCCGGGCGTGGGAATTGTTGAAATCCCCGCAGATGATCGGCGGCATGGCCCACTTCGCCGCGTCGCTCTTCTGCTTGATCCGCAGCCAGCCCAGCAGGTGGTCGAGCTGCTTCAGCCGCTGGCTGCGGGAGCTGAAATGGAGGTGGAGGTTGACCAGGGGCACGGTCCTGCCCCCGACGTCGATCTCGGCGAAATGAAAGCCCTTTTCTCCCACCTGGCGCTGGCCGAAGGCCACGGTTTCGGTGTCGACGAGGCGATGGCGGGAAAGGAGGGCGTTGCCATAGCAGAGATTGAGTAGGCCGACCCGGCGGTTGTTGATGCCGAAGACCGAATGCGCAAAGCCGGTGTGGGCCCGCAGGTAGTCGAGATGGTCGAAGTTGCCCGCCCAACGCGAGCGCTCGTCGATCTCCTGCATGGCCACGATATCGGGATTGATCCGGCCGATCAGTCCGGCGATGCCGCGAAGGTTGACCTGGATCTTGCGGCGCGACGTCAGCCCCTGGATCGGCGTCAGGCCGCGCCCATGGGCAATATTGAAGGTGATCAACCGCAGCCGGGGCATTCTTCCGGGAGCCTAACCCGCCCGCCGGCGGGCGTCAATCAGGCCGCCCGCAGCGCCCGGGCCGGCTTTTCGAAGTAGAACATGAAGCGCCAGGCGGAATTGCCGTAGTTGTTGGCCTTTTTCTGGCTGGCGACCTCGAAGGCCAGGCCGCGCTCGCGCGCATAGCGGGCGAACCACTCCGGGCGATAGTAGAGGTGATGAAGCCCCCGGTACATCTGGCGGTACTTTTTGACCCCGAGATTCTTCCGGCGCAGCCGCTCGGCCAGGGCTTTTTTCGACCGGTCGTTGAGATCGGTGATCAGGCAGCGGCCGCCGGGCTTGAGGACGCGCAGGATCTCGTCCAGGGCCTCCTCGGCATAGGCCCAGTTCGGGAAATAGAGGAAGACGCCGTTGCTGGCCGCATGGTCGAACGAGGCGGCGGCGAAGGGCAGCCGGTTGGCTTCGGCATGGCGGAGCCGCGAGCCGCCGGGCAGAACCGCCTTCGCGATCTCCACCAGCGTCTGGGAATAGTCGACCCCGCCGACCTTCACGCCCTTTTGGGCGAAGGGCAGAAGGAAAAGTCCGGCCCCGCAGCCGACCTCGAGGAGGGAATCGTCCGGGTGGACGCCGAGGCGCCGGCGGAAATAGCCCACGAGCTTGAGGAACTTGGCCCGGTCCATTTGGCCGGCGCCCGTGTCCCAACCGTTAACCTTGAAGAAGTCGGCCAGAGTCAGCGTCTTCAGCTCCGGCTCCGTGCCCTTGCGGATCCAGACGGCGCGCCAGTTGGTCGACGTCGCGGTCGGGCCGGCTTGGGCGCGGGCGGCGCGGGCGATGGCGGCGCGGGCGGCACGGGCCGCGCGGGGCGTCAGCGTGATCCTCATGGGCAAAGGCTCAGGCGGCGGCGACGATCTTCTCCCGCCGGCCGGCCTCGGCCAGGTAGGCGGTGATCCGCTCGTAGTCCTCGATATAGTCAACCTCGGCCCAGAAACAGTCGGTGATTTCGCGCACCTGGATCGCGAAGCCGTCGCCGCACATCTTGTAGAGGGCGTCCTCCCACCAGAGGCCGTGCTGCTGGAAGCCGATCAGCTGGTCGACCCGGCTGCGGAAGTCGCGCACGAATCCGCGGTGGATCTTGGCGATCCCAATGTATTCACCGGTCGTGTCGGCCAGCGGCAGATCCTTGCCGTAAGCCTTCAGCATTCCGTCGACGTAATTGAATTTGTAGTCGGCCTCCTCCCGCCGGCGGGGGTCGGCGAACATCACCGCCGGATCATTCGCCGCCATCACCGGGTCGAGCAAGGCGGGCTCGAAGAACATATCCGCATTCATCAGCATGACGTCATCCCCGCCATCCAGCTCCTTGCGGGCAAACCAAAGCGAGGCGACCGAGTTGGTCACGTTGAAAAAAGGATTGAGGTAGTACCGCACTTTCAGGCGCGGATCGATCTGACTGCGGACCAGGCCGCTCTGGTAGCCGGTGACGATGGTGACATCGTGCAGGCCGTGGGCCTGGAGCAGGCGGAGAGTGCGCTGGATCAGGCTTTCGCCGCCGACATCGGTGCAGCACTTCGGGACATGGCCGAATTTCTTCTTCAGTCGGGTGCCGACGCCTGCCGCCATAATGATGACTTTCATAGGCTAATGATTGATGGCCGCGCTGGCGGCGGGACTCATCGCGAGGGCCAGGGCGAGATTGTCCTGGGTGGTGAGAGCCCCGAGATGGCCGACGCGGAAAATTTTCTCGGCCAGGGCTCCCCCATTGGGACAGACGGTGAAGCCGCGGCGGTGCAGTTCCGCCACGTGGACGGTGGCGGGGCGGCCGTCGGTCGGACAGAGGGCCGTGACCGCGTTGGAGGGGGTGGCCGCAAACAATTCGTAGGGCAGGCCATCCAGAAGGCCGCGGAAATGGTAGGCCAGATGGCGCACCCGGGCGACCGAGCGATCGACCCCTTCGGCGAAGATCTCCTCCAGCCGCTTTTCCAATTGTAGGATCAGGCCGACCGCCGGGGTGAACGGCGTCTGGCCGCGCTCGAGATCGGCCAGGTGCCGGGAAAAATCAAAATAGTAGGAGCGGTGTATCCGGGAACGGGTGAGCGCGATCGCGCGGGCGCTCAGGACGACGAAACTGAGGCCGGGCGGCAGGGCGAGGGCCTTCTGGGAGCTGAAAATCAGGGCGTCGATCCGCAACTCCGCCATGTCGATGGGGTCGGCGAGAAAAGAGCCGATGGCGTCGACGATCAGGAGCAGGCCGTGCTTTTGGCAGTAGCGGGAAGCGGCGGCCAGATCGTGCAGGGCGCCGGTGGAGGTTTCGTGATGGGTGATGAGGAGGGCCGAGGCCCCCGCGGCCGGCACCCGGGCCAAGTCTTCCTCGCCGCAGCTGGCGCCGGGCGGCACCGCGACCGGACGCACGTGAACGCCATGGCAGGCGCAAATTTCGGCGAAGCGGGCGCCGAAATCCCCGCCTTGCACCACGATGGCGGTGTCGCCGGCCGGAAGGAGGTTTAGCACCGTCCCTTCCATCGCGCCCGTGCCCGAGGCGGTTAGGATCAGGGCGCGCTCGCGCGCGCCCGCCCCGCTGAGTTCGCGCAGGAGCCATTCGCAGCGGGTGACGGTGGAGGAAAAGGCGGCGGTGCGATGGTAGACCATCGGCTCGCGGGCGGCCTGGCGCACCGACTCCGGCAGGGTGACAGGACCCGGAGTGAACAGGGCTTCAGCCGGCCGGTTCATAATGGGGGGTGTCGCCGAACATGGGGTACCAGGGACCCCGCAAGAGCTCGAAAGTCGCCTCGGCAGCGACCTCCGGAATCTCCAGTCCCTCCCCGTCTGCAGGCAGGTCCGGAGCACTCGAAGGCTCGAGGCTCAGCTCCAAAATGGTGGGGGGTTGCAGCATGGCTCGATCACTTAAAGCAAATGATGAGCCAAGGCCGAATATGCCTCCTTTAGTCGCTAACCTGCAACGGGATAAAAATCGCCTCTTGAGGGCAAAGATGGGATTAAAATGCCCCTGGCAAATTTTGCCCATCTCCGCCGAACAGCTTGACTCCCCCTTTTTGCCCGGGAAGAGTCACCCTTCCTTTTGGTACGGCGGTCATAGCTCAGTTGGTTAGAGCACTAGATTGTGAATCTAGGGGTCGCGGGTTCGAGTCCCGTTGGCCGCCC
>Ga0302320_10017383_pt1 | contig 14602 bp, 10 predicted proteins | sample Bog_T0_3_FD_202130 | JGI IMG/M metagenome (GOLD analysis project Ga0302320, IMG submission 202130) | Peat permafrost microbial communities from Stordalen Mire near Abisko, Sweden - Bog_T0_3 | ecosystem: Environmental > Terrestrial > Soil > Wetlands > Peat | place: Sweden: Abisko, Stordalen Mire...
TTTAGTAGGTTCTCTCACAACGCTCAGGGTCGATCTCCCTGTAATTCGAGGACGCGATCTTGAGTGTGCCCTAAACGGAATTGGATGACGCCTCCCCGAAGTCATTTGACGTAAAATCGCCTAGTCACTCATTGACGGCGGATTCGTCCTGACTAGTCGGCTTCTCGACAGTGAATCGTCCAAGATGAACTGGTGGTCAGGGAGTTTCGTAACAGGCTCTGAAAAAAGCCCGCATCCGGAGGGGATGCGGGCTTTTCGTGTAGAGGAGGTGCGTTTGCTGCCTCGGGGCTAGGTGCCGGGGACTTCAGGGGCCTGGGCCTTGGCGTTGAGCAGGATGCGGTTGTGTTTTTTGTAGTCGGCCATGACGGTGGAGAGAAAGACGTTGAAGGCGTCGGAGCGGCGCTCTTCCAGCATCTGGTCGCGGGTCTGGTCAAAGTTTTTGGCGATCTCGTCGGCGCTGGGCTCCTGCTTTTCGAGGATTTTGAGGACGACGCCGGTGCGGCCGGCGTTGATGGGCAGGCTGATGTTGCCGACCGAGAGGTCGAAGATGCCGGGGGCGACCTGGCCGACCTGGCCGAAGTCAGGGACCTGGCCGGACTGGCCGACGAGATCGCTGGTTTTCAGGGTTGCGCCGAGTTCCTTGGCGGCCTTGGCGAGGTCGTTGATGGACCGGGCCTTGTCAGACAGTTGCTGGGTCTTCTGGGCGAGGAGCTGGGGCAGCTTCTCCTGGCGGTAGTCGTCGTCGACGTGGGACTTCCAATCGGCAAAAGTGGGGGCGTGGGCGGGAGCGATGCCGGTGACCTGGAAGATGGCGTAGCCCTCGCCGGTGGTGGCGAACTGGGGCGGGTCGCCCTGCTTGGACTCGAAGGCCTTCTGGACCATGGGATGGCTGTCAGGGAGTGCGCCAACGATGGTCTGGCTGGTCATGAGCGGGGTGGTGATGACGGCCAGCTTGTGGGCGGCGGCGGTTTTTTCAAGGCCGTTCTTGATGGCCTCAGAGGTGAGGGCGTGAGCGTAGTTCTCCTGGGCCTCAGCCGACTTCTGGCGGATGAGAGTGGCCTGGATGGTGGGCAGCACCTCATTGAGCTGCTGGGCGTGTGCGGGCTGGCGCTCCTCGACCTGAACGATGTGGTAGCCGAACTGGGTTTTGACGATTTTGGTGTCGCCGATGGCCTGGGTGAAGATGGCGTTGTCAAACTCGGGGACCATGGTGCCGTGCTGGGCAAAGCCTAGCTCACCGCCCTTGTCTTTGCTGCCGGGATCGTCAGAGTTCTTTTTGGCGAGGTCAGCGAAGTTGGCGCCGGCATTGATCTGCTTGAGGAGGGCTTCGGCTTTGGCCTTGGCGGCTGCGTCCACCTTCGGGTCGGCGCCCTGATCGACCTTGATGAGGATGTGACGGGCGCGGGATTGCTCGGGGGTCTCGTACTCAGACTGATGAGCGGTGTAGTACTGCTGAATCTCGTTCTGGGTGGGCTGGGGGACGCCGCCGGGGACTTCGCTGGAGGTAAAGGCGAAGTAAGTGATCTTGCGCTGTTCAGGCGAGGCGGTGGCGTAGCGAGCGGCGTTGGCCTTGAAGAAGGCTTCGAGGTCGGCGTCTGTGGGATTGATCTCTTTGCGGACGTCGTCGGTGGAGATGACGGCGTAGTCAAACTTGATTTTGATGTTGGCCTTGCGGTAGTTCTCGCGGACTTCCTTGTCGCCGACGGTGACGCCTGAGGTGATGAGGGCCTGGAGGCGCTTGATGGCGATGTCGTGCTTGATGTCTTCTTCAAAGTCCTTGACGGAGAGTTGCAGGCGGGTGGCGATGAGGTTGGTGTACTGCTCCTGGCCGATGAAGACACCGTTGGGGAAGAGGACCTGGCCGGTGGGACCGGATTTGAGGTAGTGAATGACATCGTCATCGGTGGTGTGGATGCCGAACTTGTCAGCCTCAGCGAGGAGGATCTGCTGCTGGACGAGCTGCTGGCCGGCCTGACGCTCAAAGATGGAGAGGATCATGGCGTTGTCAGCGTATTGGGGATTGCGCTGCTGCACCTGCTGGCGCGCCATCTGGCTCACCTTCTGCTCGCTGATGGTGATGCCGGAGGAGAAGAGGCGATTGTACCAATGGGGGTAGATCATCGCGTAGGTGTCAGCATTGGAGGCGCCCATGCCGGTGAGGCCGGGGATGAGGTAGATGCACATGGACACGGAAGCGGCGGCGATGATGACGACGAAGAGTGCCTTGGTGAGGCGATTGTCACGTTGCAGGAAACGGATCATGGGTGGACTTGAGCCTTCTACTCTCTATGCGCAATGTCGCTTGTGGCGATTCACAGTCATTATAGACGACGGGGGGAAAAGCTGGAGGGAACAGGGAGTCGGGAACAGGGAGCAGCTTTCAGCTTTCAGCTTTTAGCTAAAGGCTGGGCAGTTGAGGGTTGTGGTGTCCCATGTCTGAAAATCCAGACATGGGGCACCCAGCATTGGTGGCGGGTCGAGAGTGGGAGAGCTGGGGGTTATGGTGTCCCACCCATCTGCGATAAGGCTGCAGATGGATGGGGCACGGAGCCGGTGTGGCGGGTCGAGAGTGGGATAGCTGAGGTAGAGGTATCCCCGGTCCCCAACTGCGAGGGACCGGGAGCGCCCGCATTGCGGTAAATGGACACGGGGGAGTTGTGGTGGTGTGGAAACAGAACGGGCATCCCTTTGGAGGGATGCCCGTTCCGGCTGGCGCGGGGGGTGAGAGGGGTTAGCGCCAGTAGTAGAAGCCACCCGAGATGAAGTAGGGGCGGTAGGAGACGCGAGGGTAGTAGGCGTAAGGGTAAGCGCCGTAGGGATAGCCGTAGGGGTAATAGGCGCGGCGGTAGAGGGAGGGTCCGCCGGCGAAGAGGCCCTGGGAGAGTCGAGCGGCTTCCTGGGCGGAGACGGGAGCGACGGTGACGGGGGACTTGAGGTGGAAGTCGACGCGGGCTTCTGCGGGGGTCCAGATGCCGGGGCCGGGAGAGGCGGCGGAGGCGGCGGTGCCGGCGGCGACGCCTGCTCCGGCGCCGACGGCGCAACCAAAGCCACGGCCGACGGCGCAACCGATGATGGTGCCGAGGATGCCACCGCCGAGGGCGCTGCCGACGGTTTGGCCGGCCTTATTGGGGCTCTTGACCTTGAAGGTGTCGGAGTCGAGGGGGTAGCTTTGGCCGCCGAGGTCAAGGGATGTGAGTTTGAGGGCGAGCTCGGCGCTGCCGGCCAGGTCGCCGGCCTTCTTGCTCTCAGTGACTACGCCGTGGACGATGGCGCCGCGGGGGATGGCGAGGAAGTTGCCAATGGCGACGTCCTGGATGACCTGAAACTGGACGGGCGTGCCGTCTTTGGCGTTCTTGGTGGTAACGGGCTCGCTGGTGCGGAGCTGGAGAAGGGTTCCGGCAGCGACGCTGACGGGGCCGTTGGGGGTGTCATACTGCGGAGCCGGGGGCTGCTGGGGGGCATATTGCCGGCGCTGGCCCCACTGCGGGGGCGGCGGCGGCGGGTAGGGCTGGTACTGGCCCTGGGGCTGATTCTGGCCCGGGGCCTGCTGCGGGAGGCCTTGAGGGATGGAATTGGGACCGTCGTCAGAGGGCTGGCTGGCGGCCTCTTCAGGACCGGGCTCGGGGGCGAGATTGGGCTGCGCGTCTTGCGCGGCCTGGGGGTTGCCGACCTTGAGGTTGTTGTGGACGCCGGTGACGCCGGTGACCTGACGGACGATGCTCTCGGCCAGCTCTTTGGAGGCCGCGCTGGAGACGGTTCCGGCGAGGGTGACATCGCCCTGAATGGTGGCGGCGGTGATGAGGTCCTGCTTGAGCGCCGGGGAGGAATCGAGGGCGTGTACGACGTCCATCTCGATTTGTCCGTCGGTGTGCTGGGCGGGGGTGGGCGCCGCATCCTGCGCCGAAGCGGGGGCTGGAGCCGGCGCCGGGTCCTGAGCCAGAGCGATGGAGGCGCTGAAGGCGACAACTGCCGCCAGGGCGAGGGCCTGGGGGATAAAACTCTTCGAGATTGCCCGAATCATGATTGTGCTTCTCCTCTGCCTGAGGTGCTGCTCCCGGATCACTCCGTTAGACGGGGAGATGCGGGAGCTGTCACTGGTTGGAACCCGCTGGCCAAGGAAAAGTTCCGGTACAAGGAGACAACTTTAGAGCGGGCGAGGAGGCGATCATGGCAGTTTCACTCCGAATCTTGCCATGGCGTCTTCGCGAAGGGTGGTTCCCGCACCGGGCAGGACAGGAGTCACGAATCGGCCTGCCACGGCGGTGGCCGGTTCGACAAAACAGGTGCGCGTCCAGGGAATGTACTCCAGGATCACGCAGGAAGGGTGGGCCAGGGCGAGCTGGAGATGGATCTGCATCATGTCGCCCACGTGGGGCGCGACGGGCAGGCGATGGGCAAGGGCCAGATCGGCAACCTGCAGCCACTCGGTAACGCCGCCGAGCCGGGTTGCGTCGGGCTGGGGATAATGAACTGCCTGGGCGCGGAAAAAGGCCGCAAAGGCATCGAGGGAATAAAGCTGTTCCCCCAGGGCGATGGGGGTGCGGATGGCCTGCGCCAGGCGTTGGTGCCCTTCGACATCGTCAAACCACAGGGGCTCTTCAAACCAGGCGACGCGAAGATCGTCAAAGCAGCGCCCTAGTTCCATGGCGGCGGGAAGAGAGCAGCGCCCGTTGGCGTCAACCATGAGTTGGGGACCGTCGCCGATGGCGCGCCTGACCGCTTCAACGCGCTGCATGTCGACGCGCGCATCCGGCGATCCGACCTTGATCTTCACGCCCTTGAAGCCATCTTCTTCAATGGATCGGCGGCAGTTGTCGACGAGTTGCTGGAGGCTGAGGTTGAGCCAGCCGCCGTCAGTGTTATAGGCCGGCATTCCATCCCGGGAGCCGGCGCCCAGCATGCGCCACAGCGGCAGCCCCGCGGCCTTGGCCTTGAGGTCCCAGAGCGCGGTGTCAACAGCGGCCAGGGCAAGCTGGGTGATTCCGGCGCGGCCGACCCACAGGGCAGGCGGAAAGTGATAGAGCTTGCGCCAGAGGGCCTGGACATCGTGGATTGATTCGCCCATGAGCAGCGGCGCATAGACGCGGGCGATGCAATCGGTAATGAGAAGATCAGAGCCGAGGTGGGCATGGGTGCCGGTGTAGCCGTAACCGCGCAGGCCGCCTTCGGCGCCAAGCACGACTCCGACAATCCCCCAGTGGGTGAGTTGATGGACGCTGTCGGCGATATGGTTGCCGGTGACTGGGACATGCAGGAGGAAGGGCGAGACCGAGGTAATCTTCAGGTCCGGTGTGGCTGGAATCGGTGTGCCCGCTGTCGCTATGGGGTTCACTGAAATTTCTCCGTTTCTCAGCAAGCATCATACAGGCGGAGCAACACGTCCAGAGGAGCGAGCCCGGTGGCGTGGCGGAGTTGAGTGTTGCTGGAAGCTGTGAGGCCGGGACCCGGTGAGGCCTCGACCTATTCTGAGATTCCTTAGCCGAGGGCCTGATTGATGGCGGCGGCGAGGATTTTGAGGCCGGCGGCGACGTCAGAGCCGAGGTGAACGCGAAGGGCGCGACGGCCGCGGGACTCGAGGACGGCGATGTCGCCAGCGGCTTGGGCGTCAATGACAATGCCGAAGGTGAATTTCTGGCCGGGGATATCGAGGTCGAGGGCGTGGTCGGCGGTGATCTGGAGAAAGACGCCGGTGTTGGGGCCGCCTTTGTAGTCCTGTCCGGTGGAGTGGAGGAAGCGGGGGCCGAAGCCGAGGCAGGTGGCTACGTGTTTGGCGTCGCGGACCTGGTGGCGGAAGACCTGGATAGCGGCTTCATGCTGGGGGAACATGGGCAGGTAAGCGAGGGTGGCGAAGTAGTCGCCGGGGTGAAGCTGGTTGAGGTGAGCGCGGAGGATTGAGACGAGGGTTGGGGTGGGCGCGGCGGCGGTGAGGTAAGCGGCGTAGCCGCCGGTGGCGTAGAGCTGGAGGCCTGCCTGGGCCGGGCCGGCTACGAAGAATGGAGCGCGCTCAGGAAGCTTGCCGGTCTGCTCGTAGGCCGAGGTGAGGGCGCGGGTTTCGATTTTGGCGGACTCGACGTCGGGCTGGTTGAAGGGGTTGATGCCCATGATGGAGCCGGCGACGGCGGTGGCGACTTCCCAGGTGAAGAACTGGCCGAAGAGCTGGTAGATGTCATCGAGCTGGATGTGAATGACGGGATGGCCGGCGGCTTCGATGGCGGCGATTTTCGTGTCCTGCGAAGCGTCGCTGGTGCTGTTGAGGCGGACGTAGGCGAAGATGCGGTCGTTGCCGTAGACGGCGGGCGGGGCGATGGCTTCGCGATCGACGGGGGTGATTCCCTTGCCGAGCTTGCCGGTGGACTCGGCGATGAGCTGCTCAAGCCATGCGCCGAGGTCGTAGATTTCAGGCGAGGTGAAGATGGTGATTTTGTCGCGGCCGGCGTTGGCGGCAGAGCCGAGCAGGAGGCCGAGTTGGACGGCCGGGTTCTGGGCGGGGGGGAGTTTGGCGGCGGCGACGGCAATTGCGGCCTCAGAGAGGAGCTTGCCGGTGTCGAGGCCGGCGACGGCAGCGACGACCACGCCGAAGTTGGAGAGGGCGGAGAAGCGTCCGCCGACCTGGGGGTCGCCATAGAAGATGTGGCGGAAGCCGTCGGCCTTGGCGACCTGCTCCATTTTGGAGCCGGGGTCGGTGATGGCGAGGAAGTGGCTGCCGGCGTTGGCGGGGCCGACGGCTTTCTGCATTTCCGCGAAGAAGTATTGCTTGAGGACGTTGGGCTCGAGGGTGGAGCCGGACTTGGAGGCGACGATGACGAGGGTATGGGCGAGATCGACGGCGTCGCGGGCGGCCTTGACCTGGACGGGATCAGTGGAGTCGACGATGTGGAGGGCGGGATAGCCGGGCTGATGGCCGAAGGTGACGGAGAGGACCTCAGGGCAGAGGCTGGAACCGCCCATGCCGAGGAGCAGGACGGACTTAAATCCGGCGGCCTTGACGTCGGCGGCGAGGGCGGTGAACTCGGCGGCCTGGGCCTGGACGCGCTGGACGATGTCGATCCATCCGAGCCAGTTCTGCTCGCCATCGTTGGTGAAGAGGGTGGGGTCTTTTTGCCAGAAGCGGTCGATTTTGTGGTTTTGGGTCCAGTCGGCAGTGGCGAGGTCAACGGCGGCGCGAAGGTCAGCGGGGAGTGCAAATCGGATAGTCATGTCGGTATCCATTGTGCCTGAAGAGGGCGGGAGGGGGCCACCTGCGGTGGGGCCAACTGCCTTCGGCCACCTGCGCCACCTGCGGTGGGGCCAGCCGCCTTCGGCTGGGAGTGCCACCTATGGTGGTATCCCGCCCTTTCCTCCGCCCCGGCGGAAGCCGGCGAAAGGATGGTGCGGAAGATGGTACGGATACAGGCGGTCAGAGACCTAGTTGGGGCTGGTGTGCAGATGGCGGTGATGGATGAACGAGTAAGAGACGCCGATGGTGACGCCGCGAGGCTTCATGCCAATTCCGGTGGTCGTAGGATTGGCGTGGGTTTCGAAGAGGCGCTGCCAAACCTGCTCCTCGAACCCCGCACGCAGCCACACGTTGTGCGAAAGATAGAAATCTGCGCCGCCGCCGCCTTCATGCAGGCTTCTGGTGTCGTGGTTGTAGTGTAGAACCGCGCTGTGGAAGTCGATACTCGCGTGCTCCCACATGAATTTGCCGTAGGGGACGATCTTTGGGAAGTGGCGCCAGGAGTAAATGACCCCGCCGCCGCCGGTATCTTCACGCAGGTTATTTGGTTGTGTGGGCCCGGGGCCGATGCTGATGTCGCGTCCTTCGATCTCGAGGGCTAATCCGTGGAGAATGGCTGGGCCGCGATCGGGATAGAAATCGAGCCAGACGGTGCCGCCTTCCATATGGCCTTTCCCAGAGACATTCGATGTGGGTTGGCCGGAATAGTCGTCATGGTAGGCGGAAGCGCCAGCGCCCACGAAGAGGCGTGGACCGGTCTGGATGGCCGCGGGAGCGTCTTGTGCGAGGCCGGGGAGAGCAGCGGCGGCAAACAGAAGCGCGAGGATCAGTCGGTGAATCGGTCTGAGGAACATGCGGCCTCTCCTTCAAGAATATAGGACACTCTCCACTGCGAGTACTGGCGAGCGGCAAATTAATTGTTTCAGATCGGGGATTGCAATGGGCGAGGCTCGAAAAGCATTGCCGTTTCGGGTTCCCCTCCTCTGGTCTGAGGCCAAATTGGGCCTAGTGGAGCAGCACACCCGCCTCAATGTCAATGGCGGCAATGAAAAGCGAGAGAACTTCGACTCGCTGGGCAGCCAGCGCACGTGAAGTATCTAGACGCAGCATGGCGGGCAAGGTGTCAACTGCTTTTCGTAATACCGGCAAGACGGAGGAATAAGTGGGGAAGCGGGTGTCGCGGCCGATTTTGGCGAGAGCGCGGAGGGCGCCGATGGCGCCTAACTGCTCAAGGATGTCGGCATCGCGGAGGATGACGGCCTCGATGAGGATTGGCTCGTCGTAGGGCTGGTGGGTGCGGATGACTTCAGCGACGGCATCGAGCTTGGCGGGGGGAAAGCCCCAGCCGGGGAGCAGGGCGCGGGCCTGGGCGATGGTGTAGGGGACGTGGTTCCAGGCTTTGAGGGCTTGAGGATCTTCAGGGCGGTGGCCGATGAAGACGCCGAGGTCGTGCATCCAGGCAGCGGCGAAGAGGACGTCGTCGTCGGCCTCAAGGCCCCGGGCGATTTGGCAGGCCAGGGCGTAAAGGCGGGGCATGTGGCCGAACTTGTCAATGGGCTGGGTTTCAGCGCGGATGTAGTCAATGACCGATTGACGCCAGGCGGGTTGGGTCATGCGGTTTTTCCGGCGTTGGTGGAGGGCCAGTTGGGGGTGATGCGGAGGAGATCGAGGCCTCCCTGGTCGTGGATGACGAAGTCGGGCGAGGAGGCAGGAACAGCCACGATGCCACAGGGATGGAGGGCAACAGGCTCGAAGGCGGGGCCGGAGATTTGGGCGGAGCCGGCGGCGGCGAAGAGATAGGCGAGGCCGCGGGCGGGCTGGCCGGGACCGGGGAGGGTGGAGCTGGCCCGGCTGGCGGCGACGGGGATGCGCTGGACGCAGAAGTACTCGACATCAATGAGGGTGGTTCGGTCAGCCAGGGGCTGGGGCGGGATTTTGCCGGCGCGGGTGGAGAATTTGGTGGCCTCAAGGGATTTGTCGATGTGGAGTTCGCGGGGGCGGCCGTAGTCGAACATGCGGTAGGTGATGTCGCAGTTCTGCTGGGTTTCAAGGATGACGGCGCCGGGCCAGATGGCGTGGACGGTGCCGGCATCGACAAAGATCATGTCGCCGGCGTGTACGGGGACGGCGTTGAGGCTCTGCTCGAGGGTTCCGGCGGCGATTTCAGCTTTGACCTGGGGCAGGGTGGTGCCGGGCTTGAGGCCGAGGGCGACGGCAGCATCGGGTGCGGCGGCGAGGGCGTACCAGCACTCGGTTTTTCCGCGGGGCTGGCCGTATTTGTTGGCCATTTTGTCGTCGGGATGGACCTGGACGCTGAGTTTCTGATTGGCGAAGATCACTTTGAGGAGCAAAGGAGAGCCCGGTGCAGGGGCGTTGGGGCCGAGGAGCGCGTCTTGCTGTTCGGCAAAAAGGGTGGAGAGGGATTTTCCGGCCTGGGGGCCGGTTTCTACGAGGCAGTCGTCGCCAGTGAGCCAGACTTCGCCGATAAGTTCAGAGTAGGTGTGGCGGTCGTACCAGGGGCGGAGATCGGGGCTTCCCCAGACCATGGGGCGAAACCAGGGGGAGATGCGGAAGGGGGCGAGTGAAGAAGGGGTGGAAGCGGGATTTGCCATGGGAATCGCTCGGGTGCTCCGTGAGGTGAAGGGGTGGGGCGGGCTGACCGCGGAGGACGGGCCCCGCTGCGCGCGGCCAAAGATGCGGGCCGCATATCCAACTTTAACAGAGGGGGAAAGCGGGGCGCGGCCGGCGCAGGAGTTTGCCCGACCCAGCCGCAAGCGGGTAACCTAGGGGCAGTGGAAGAGTGTTTTGGTGGCCGGGAGGGAGCGGATTCGAGGTCTCCTCGAAGGGTGCAAGGGCTTCAAAACAAAGCACCTCAAGCATTCATCATCGATCTAGTGTGGTGTCAACTGAGTTTCTTCGAAGAACAAGCGCAGATCCTTCGACTCACCACCCCCGGGCTCCGCCCCGGGGCTGAAAAACGCCTGGGGCCCGTTCGCTCAGGATGACAGTGAGAATTATGCTGTACGTTTTTGTTACGCCACACGCAGCGGCTTCACAGGAATATAGCGGAGGGAAAACGTGACGAGTGGAGGCGACTCGCCGGTTTTTGATCGGGCTCGGCAGGTTGCGGAAAGCGGCCTTGGTCGAGGCCGGATCAGAGGCCCGCAGGGGCTAAGGCCCTGTTGATTCTTTTGCGGTTGCGGCACGACTGAAGTCGTGCCCTGACACTTCTTGCAGCTCCGGATGCGTATTTCCGCAAGCTGTCGAGGCCCCAGTTCCATTGCAGTCGAGCTCCTGGTACTGAAGAATTACCCCCCCAGGCAATGAACGAGGAGAAAGCGGAAGCACATGAGCAAGCAAGTATCAATTTGCGTGATCGGTTCAGGATATGTGGGCCTTGTGGCGGCGGTATGTTTCGCGGAGATGGGCCACACCGTGGCGTGCGTGGACAACGACGAGGCGCGGGTGAAGATGCTGCAACACTGCGGCGTGCCGATTTTTGAAGAGGGGCTGCCGGAGCTGTTGAAAAAGCACTGCGGGAAGAGCGTGGAGTTTACGACGGACCTGGCGACGGCGGTGAAGCAGAGCGAGGCGATCTTTATCGCCGTGGGGACGCCGCAGGGGGACACGGGAGCGGCGGATCTGTCGTATGTGGAAGCGGTGGTGAGCGAGATTGCGCGGGCGATCAATGGCTACAAGGTGATCGTGGAGAAGAGCACGGTACCTGTGTATACGAACGAATGGATCCGGCGGGTGCTGCACCGGCACGGGGTGGATCCGAAGAGCTTTGACGTGGTTTCCAATCCGGAGTTTCTGCGGGAGGGGACGGCGATCCAGGATTTTCTTCATCCGGACCGGATTGTGGTGGGGGCGGGCGAAGAGCGGTCAGCGGAGGTGATGCGGCGGATTTATGCACCGCTGACGGGGGGGAGCTATTATGCGCAGGCGGGGGCTCTGAAGGGAGCCTGTAGCGAGAAGGACCCGGCGAAGCTGCTGGTAACGTCGGCGCAGAGTTCGGAGATTATCAAGCACGCATCGAATGCGTTCTTGGCGCTGAAGATCTCATTCATTAATGCCGTGGCGAACCTGGCCGAGTCAGTGGACGCGGACATTGAAGACATCGCGGCGGGGATCGGGCTGGACAGCCGGATTGGGCCGAAGTTTTTGCGCGCCGGTCTGGGGTATGGCGGGAGCTGCTTTCCGAAAGACGTGGCGGCGTTTCACTGGGTGGCGCAACAGCAGGGAGTGGACTTTCAACTGCTGCAGGAAGTGCGCAAGATCAACGAGACGCAGAAGGATATTTTCTATAACAAGGTGCTGTCGGCGTTGTGGACGCTGCGCGGGAAGCGGCTGGCGGCGCTGGGATTGGCGTTCAAGGGCGACACGGACGATATACGGGAGTCGCCGGCGATTGACGTGATCAGGAAGCTTCTGGAAGCGGGAACGACGGTGACGGCGTTCGATCCGGCGGCGATGGAGCGGGCCAAGGAAGTGCTGGCGCCCTCGGCGAAGATGCACTATGCGGAAGACATCTACGCGGCGGCGAAGGATGCGGATGCGGTTCTGATTTTGACCGACTGGAAGGCATTTGCGGAGATCGACCTGGTGCGCCTGAACAAGGCGGTGAAGTTTCCGATTGTGATTGACGGGCGGAACTTGTATAAGCCGCAGCAGATGCTGGAGCACGGATTCACGTATGTGAGCGTGGGGCGTCCGGCGAGCTACCAGGCGCAGCAGGGCAAGCCGCGCAGCAAGGCGCTGTAACGGGACGCGCCGATTTTTTTGCAGACGGAAAGATATACCGGGACCCAAGCCACCAGCCAGAAGAAGCCCCAGCCAGGAGAAGCTGCAAGTGACGATGCGCGTATTGGTAACCGGCGCCGCCGGATTTCTTGGATCGCACCTGACCGATCGCCTGTTGGGCGAGGGGCACAGCGTTGTGGGCGTGGACAACCTGGCGACGGGCGACACGGACAACGTGGCGCACCTGGAGGGGGAGCCGCGGTTCAGTTTGGAGCAGCGGGATATCTGCCGGCCGTTCGATGTGGGGCGGGTGGACTACGTGTTCAACATGGCCTCGCCGGCGAGCCCGCCGGAGTATCTGCGGCTGGGGATCGAGACGCTGCGGGTGGGGTCGGTGGGGACGGAGAACACGCTGGAGATTGCGGCCAAGTATGGGGCGGGGCATCTGCATGCATCGACTTCGGAGTGCTATGGAGACCCGCTGGAGCATCCGCAGAGGGAAGAGTACTGGGGGCACGTGAACCCGGTGGGGCCACGGAGCGTGTATGACGAGAGCAAGCGGTATGCGGAGGCTCTGGTGATGGCGTATCACCGGTCGCGGGGTGTGAACACACACCTGGTGAGGATCTTCAACACGTATGGGCCGCGGCTGCACCCGGTGGACGGGCGGGTGATTTCAAACCTGATGATGCAGGCGCTGCGGGGCGAGCCGCTGACGATTTATGGAGACGGCAGCCAGACGCGGAGCTTCTGCTACGTGGACGATTTGATTGAGGGGATTCTGCGCTTGTCGCGGACGAACGAACACATGCCGGTGAACCTGGGGAATCCGAATGAGTTCACGATTCTGGAGTGCGCGCAGGCGGTGCTGGCGGTGACGGGATCGAAGAGCGAGCTGCGGTTTGCGCCGCTGCCGGAGGACGACCCGACGCGGCGGCGGCCGGATATTACGAAGGCGCGGAGGCTGCTGGGGTGGGAGCCGAAGGTTGAGCTGGACGAGGGGCTGAAGCGGTCGCTGGAGTTTTTCAGGGCGAAGGCGGCGGCCGGGCATTAAGTTTTCCCAGGATTCCGTCTGCAAATGCGGACTTCATGGGCCATTCTCGGGTTCTCCCTCCGGGAGACTGGCTGGCATTTCTATTACGGCCTGCCACCGCAACGCGCAAAGACCGCGCGTCGGGGACCCCGGCCCGGTTTTGTTGTGAATTCCAAACTTTTCCGGATACAATCGAGGGAAACTCTCGTCCCGGAGCGTGAATGAAGCTCGCGAGCATTCTTCTCTTTGCGCTGGTTTGTTCGTGTGCCCATGCCGCCCCGGCCTCGGATCAAGCCCCAGTTTCCAATCCAGCCCCACTGTCAGATCAAGCCCCACACTACCAGTTCTACGGCGGTTACTCCTGGCTCTCCAACTCCTTCAACGGAGCTCCCGGATCGAGCCAGCCTTTAAGCGGATGGAACGCCGGCATCGCCTTTGCGCAGTGGCATCACCTGCGCTTCAAGCTCGATTACTCGATGTTCAGCGGAACCAATCTCGGCGCGCCTCAGCACGCTTTTTTCATCCTTGGCGGCGGCCAGTACGACGTTAACTTCCATCGCGAACGATTCTTTGCGGAGGCCCTTGCCGGCGAGGGCGGCTTGAATCGCGGCTGGTACAACGCCAACTCTGCCGGCTACCAGAATGGCAGCACGGGCGGCACGGCATCGTTCACAGAATTCCTGGGCGGTGGGGTCGACACGCCGCTCAGCGCGCACACGGCGTTTCGCATCGAGGGTGGTGTCCAGCACTCCAACTTCGACCCCGTCAGGCCGCGTCCGGACCCAGCTCCCTACCATGTGAACGGCCTGCCCAACTACTTCGGCCGCCTCTCCGCAGGGATTGTCTGGACGCCGCGCCCGGTACCCGCAGTCCGGCCCCTTCCTGCAATTCCATCGACTCCGGTCGAGAGCGAACTCGTCTTCGAGGGCATGAATTCAGTCGGTCATTTCAGAATCTTCGCCGACGCCTGGTGGAGCTATCTGTCTGGCGGCGGCGTGGAATACGACAGGCATTCGTGGGGCAGGATGCTGTGGGCCCGGAGGGATTACAGCGCGGGATTTCTGCCCGCTCTCATCCTCCGCCAGCCCAGCAAGACCGACGTTTGGGGAGACCGGTTGTCCACATCCCTTGAAACCGTGCCGGGCATCAATATCTCACCCATCGGCATGCGCCTGATCTGGCGCGACGGCACGCGCTTCAAGCCCTACTACGTGGTCAAGGGCGGCATGAGCATTTTCACCCAAAAAGCCTTTTCTCAATTTGCGGCGTACGAGAACTTCAGCCTCCAGCAGGACATCGGCATGCAGTTCCGCGTGACCAATCGCTGGGACTTCCGCACCGGCTTTGGAGTCTTCCACACCTCCAACGGCTTCGTAGTGCCCAGCAATCCCGGCCTGGATGCAATGACATGGAACGCCGGACTCTCTTACCACATCGGCGGTTCCAAGAGCAGCCAGTAAACGGCACCTAGTCTGCGGCTGACTTACGGAATCACCTGGACCGACGCAGACCTAACCTGCATATCTCACAGGCGGATTGTCGATTTGGGTGAGCTTGGGAGCGGAAATAGTTGGAAAGGCCGTCTTTTCTGTGTCATAACTACGTTGTCG
>Ga0302320_10017384_pt1 | contig 14602 bp, 14 predicted proteins | sample Bog_T0_3_FD_202130 | JGI IMG/M metagenome (GOLD analysis project Ga0302320, IMG submission 202130) | Peat permafrost microbial communities from Stordalen Mire near Abisko, Sweden - Bog_T0_3 | ecosystem: Environmental > Terrestrial > Soil > Wetlands > Peat | place: Sweden: Abisko, Stordalen Mire...
GCGGCAAACCCCGCGCTGGCGTATTACAACATCTGTGCCGTCCTTTATAACACCGGCGACATACAGAATACGCCGGCTGCTTGCCGCAAAGCCCTGCAAGCCGATCCATCGAAGGCCGATGCCTGGTTCATCCTCGGCTCGGTGCTCTTTGCCGACGCGCCCCTTGACGCCACTAAGAGCAAGCCCGTGATCTCTGCGGAGGCGCGGCAGGCGCTTGAAAAATACCTGGAGCTGGCTCCCAACGGTCCCCACGCAGCCGACACGAAAGCCATGCTGGAGATGGCGGCAAAGTAACTCGTTGGAGATAAGTTACAGATTCACTTCTGACCAATCCCAGTCATCACTAACATGCGCGGCTCGGTCATCTCTTCAATTGCGCTGCGCAGTCCTTCGCGGCCAAGGCCGGAGTCTTTTACTCCGCCGTAAGGCATGGGGTCCAGTCGCCAGGTGGGCGTGTCGCCCACAATCAGCGCGCCCACTTCCAGTTCGCGATAAGCAGTCAGGATGCGGCCCGCATCACGAGTCAGCAGCCCGGCCTGCAAGCCGTAACGGGAGTGATTCACCTCCGCCAGAGCTTGTTCAAAGTCGTCGTAGGGCTCAATGCACACCACCGGCCCAAAGAGCTCTTCATCGCGTACTTTCATGCCGGGCTTGGTTCCCGTCAAAATCACCGGCGAGATCACGGAATCTTTGCGCTCGCCTCCGCCCACCAGCTTTGCACCGCCTGCCACGGCTTCCTTTACCCACGCTTCCACCCGATCCGCCTCGCTCGGACGTACCAGCGGGCCCACCTCAGTTGTCTCCAGCGATGGGTCGCCGCACACCAGCTTGGCCGCGCAGTCCACCACCTTCCACAAAAAAGTCTGAAAGATATTTCGCTCCACAAACACCCTTTGCACGCTGATGCACGATTGCCCCGCGTAGCCGAATGCGGCGTGGGCGGTGCGCGCGGCCGCGTCGTCAAGCCCGGACCAGTCTCCGTGCACAATCAGCGCGGCATTGCCGCCCAGTTCCAGCAGCACGCGCTTGCGGCCGGAGTGAGCCTTCACCTCCCAGCCCACCTTCGCGGAGCCGGTGAAGCTCACCAGCTTGATGCGATCTTCCTTCTCCGCCAGCCACGCGGTGTCGGCATTCTCCAGCGGCAGCACGGCCAGCGCTTCCTCAGGCCAGCCTGCCTTCAGAATCACCTCGCCCAGCGCCAGCGCGGTAAACGGCGTCTGCGGCGCTGGCTTCAGAATGAGCGGGCAGCCGGCGGCAAGCGCGGGCGCTGCCTTGTGCGCAACCAGGTTGAGCGGGAAGTTGAACGGCGTAATCGCCAGCACCGGTCCCACGGGAAATCTCTGAATCAATCCCCAGCGGCCCTCGTTGCCTTCGGTCAGATCCAGCGGCAGGCTTTCGCCGCTCAGCCGCGAGGTCTCTTCCGCAGCCGTTCGAAATGTAAAAACAGTGCGATCTACTTCCTTCCGCGCCAGCGTTAGAGGCTTGCCGGCCTCGGCCACAATCAATTGCGCAAACCGCTCCCGTTGCTCCACGAGCGCAGCGGCAATATTCTCAAGAATCTCCCGCCTCTTCCAACGAGGCAGCGCTCGCGTCCGCCGCAGGCTGGCCACGGCGTGGTGTACCGCTTGACGTGCATCGGCGCGCGTAGCGACGGTCACCCGGCCCACCAGCCCCTGGTCCCAGGGCGAGCGCACCTCCAGCGTCTCCCCGTCGATCCATTCCTTGCCGCACATCAGAAATCCGGTTTGTGTGCCCGGCCGCATCTTCATGGTTTCGGCGCTCCTGCTTCGTATTCAGCCTAAATGGTACAGGCGCGGGGGTCGGTTAATGCAATCGTCCAGAATTATCGTTTGAGCTGAAGTTCAATTTGAAGTGGCTTTGCAGAGATCCCCGTTTTCCCTGGCGACAAGCTTTGCGGCCAAGATGATCGAAATATTTCCCAAGCAAGTGCATTTCAGAACCTCAACGAGCTCTTGAATAAAGTGAATGCCTTCAAAAGGCTCTGCGCCAAGTAACGCTCGCCGCAGAATGGCGCTAAGCGCGTCTGCCCCACCGCAGGTGGCCCATGCGATAAACTCCACCCATGATCCATGACGGCCGCAGTCGCAAACTTCCCTTCAATGCCGACGAGGCTCTCGCCCACCTGCGCGCCGCGGACGCCAAGCTCGCCGCGCTCATTGACCGTGTCGGTCCTTTCGCCCTGCACCTGGGTGCATCGCCGTCGCCCTTCGAATCGCTGCTGGAATCCATCCTGTACCAGCAACTCAATGGCAAAGCCGCAGCCACCATTCACCGCCGCGTGCGCGAGATCTACAAAGGCGACCCCTCGCCCAAAGCGCTGCTCTCTACGCCCGACGAAATCCTGCGCGCCGCCGGCGTCTCCGGCAACAAGGCGCGCGCACTCAAAGACCTGGCCGCTCGCACTCTCGATGGCACTGTGCCCTCGCACGCCGCCATCCGCAAAATGGCTGACGCCGACATTGTCGAACGGCTCACCGAAGTGCGCGGAATTGGCCCGTGGACAGTGGAGATGCTGCTCATCTTCCGCATGGGCCGCCCAGACGTGCTGCCGGTCACGGATTACGGTGTGCGCAAAGGTTATGCTCTGACTTTTCAGCGCGTGCCCAAAACGCGGCCGCTTGAGGCAAGCGATCTGCCCAAACCTGACGTCGTCTTCAAGCGCGGACTGCGTTGGGCGCCGTTTCGCTCCGTGGCCAGCTGGTATCTGTGGCGCGCCTGCGACCTGGTGAAAGGCACGCCGCCGGCGGGGCGCGCTTAAACGAGGGGGCGCGCCTAAAATAAGTTGAGGCGGTTGGCGCTGGTTTTTGAGGCCGCCGCGTGATGGGACCTACTCGATGGCCGCAACCAAGCGCTTCGTCTGCATTCATGGTCATTTCTACCAGCCGCCGCGCGAAAACCCGTGGCTGGAAGTCGTCGAAATCCAGGACAGCGCCGCGCCCTTTCACGATTGGAACGAGCGCATCTGCGCGGAGTGCTACGCCACCAACGGGGCGGCGCGCATCGTCAATAACAAGAACCAGATCACGCGCATCGTGAACAACTATGCGCGCATCAGTTTCAACTTTGGCCCCACGCTGCTGAGCTGGCTCAAAGACAATGCTCCGCGCACCTATCGCATGGTTCAGGACGGCGAGCGCCGCAGCCGCAAGACCTTCGGCGGACACAGCTCGGCCATGGCCCAGGTTTACAACCACATCATCATGCCGCTGGCCAGCCAGCGCGATCGCATGACGCAGATCCGCTGGGGCATCGCGGACTATCGGCACCACTATGGACTTCCGCCAGAGGGCATGTGGCTCTCTGAAACCGCGGCAGACACCGAATCCCTCGAGCTGCTGGCCAACAACGGCATCCGCTTCACCGTGCTTGCGCCGCACCAGTGCAAGTGTATGCGCCCGCTGAAGGAGGACGCGCAGTGGGTGGAAACACCCGACGCAACCGTCGACACCACGCGCCCTTACTTGCTGCGTTTTCCCTCCGGCGCTTCCATCGCCGTCTTTTTTTACAACGGTCTCAACTCCCGCGCCATCGCTTTTGAAGGCCTGCTCAACTCCGGCGAGAACCTTGCAAACCGCATCAAGACCGGCTTTAAGGAAGCCTCCGTGGCTCCGCAGCTCACCAGCGTGGCTACCGATGGCGAATCCTACGGCCATCATCATAAACACGGCGAAATGGCTCTGGCCTACGCGCTCTCTCTGCTGGAGCGCGACAAAAACGTCAAGCTCTGCAACTACGCGGACTTTCTTGAGCAGTTTCCTCCGGAATACGAATGTGAAATTGCTGAAGATACCTCATGGAGCTGCAGCCACGGCGTTGAGCGCTGGCGCTCAAACTGCGGCTGCAACGGTGGCAGGCCCGGCTGGAACCAGGCATGGCGCGCGCCCCTGCGGCAGGCCCTTGACGAGCTCCGCGACGCACTCGTTCCGCTTACGGAACAGGCAGGCGACAAATTATTCAACGATGTGTGGGCTGCGCGCGACGGCTACATTCAGGTCATTCTCGACCGCAATCCGGAAAACGTGGCGCGTTTCATCAGCAAATATGCCTCGCACCCGCTCAGCGATGACGAGCGCATGCTGGTAATGCAGCTTATGGAGATGCAGCGGCACACGCAGCTCATGTACACCAGTTGCGGCTGGTTTTTCGATGACATTTCCGGCATCGAGACTGTGCAGATCATTGCTTACGCCGCTCGCGTGTTGCAGCTGGCCCGCCGGCTCTTTGGCGCGCAGGCAGCCGCGCTCGAGCCCGCCTTCCTGGCCCGCATGGCCCAGGCTCGCTCCAACGATCCCGAAGCCGGCGACGGCGCAAAGATCTACAAAGCCTGTGTTATCGCAAAGCAACTGCAGCTGGAGCAGGTTGCCGCTCACTACGCCATCGTGTCGGTCTTCTCCTCATTTCCTGAGGAGGCCGATCTTTACTGCTACCACGTTCGCCGCATCTCGTACGACATCTTTACCTCGGGCCGCGGGCGTCTTGCCCTGGGCCGCGCCCACATTGCCAGCACCATTACCGGTACCAACAACACCTTTTCATTTGCGGTTCTTCACTTCGGCGACCAGAATATTACCGCCGCCGTCAAGCGCTACGATCCTGAGGATGCGGCAGGCTTTGAAGCCTTCGCCAGCCAGGCCGGGGAACACGTGCAGCGCGCCGATTTTCCTGAGGTGATTCGCCTGCTCGATCAGTACTACGGCAAGGTGGACTACTCGCTGACCTCGCTGTTTACCGATGAGCAGCGGCGCATCGTCCAGCTGATTTTGAACTCCACGCTCTGGGATATTGAGAGCTCGCTCACCACCATTTATCAGGACCACGCCAGCCTGCTCCACTATCTCTCCCAGGCGGGACTGCCCAAGCCGCCCGCGCTTACGCTGGCCGCTGGATTCGCAATCAACGCGGGCATGCGCAGGCTTCTCGAATCCGATCCCATCGACATGGCGCAGTTGAAGTCGTACCTGTGGATGGCCAAGGCAGACCAGATACCGCTGGAGACGCCTACGCTCTCTTACATTGCAGACCAGCGCATGAAGCGCGCCATGGTGGAGCTGCAAATGTCATGGGGATCGCTGGAGATGCTGGACCGGGCCCTTGCCCTGGCGCGCACTTTCATGGAGCTGCCCTTCGAGCCCAATCTATGGCAGGCTCAAAATATCTGGTACGAGATTTTGCGCGGAGGCAGCGACAGGCTCACGTCGCTTGCAGCCGAAGACAAACCGCGTTGGACAAAGGGCTTCCGCGAGCTGGCCGCGTGCCTCTCCATCGACTACGCGGCGATTGAAGCTCCGGATGCGGTGAAGGCAACCGCGGCAGACTGAGCGCTATTGATTCTCGTTGTGCCGGAATGGAATCCTGCTGCGATGAGTTTCCTTCGTCGCTTCCATCAGCACAAGCGTATTTCCATCGGGGTCGTGCACAAAGACCAGCTTATCGTGCCGCTCCACCTTGAGCCCCGCGTCCCGCAGCGTCTCCGCCGTCTTGCGCGCGTCTTCCACAGGCAGCAGGAACTGAGGCACATCGCCCACGTGCGTGGGGTGGAGCACGATGGTCAAGTCCTGATCGGATGGAAGGCTCAATCGCACATTTCCGCCCTCATTCGCCGTATCGAATCCGAGTGTCGCGGCAAATGTCTTTGCCGCATTTACATCCTTCACCGGCGCCTCAAAGCCGATCAATTGGTCAGAGACGCGTCCCGCGCCAAGGTGTTGGCCGCGGTCAAGGGCTGGCTTCGAATCCGGCATGTACTGCTGGAACTCAATTTGCCGTCCATCCGGATCTTTCAGCGAAAATCCCAGATTGCCTGTCGGGAACGTGATCATCGACGACGGCTTAAGGCCCGCTGCGATGTAGTTCGCGTTCAGGTCCTTAATCGCCTCCGATCCATAGCAGACATGGATCCAGCCCAGCGGCTGCGAGGGATCGGTCTGCGGAAATAGCTCGAAAAACTGGCGGTCGTTGATCTTGACGAATTCCTGCAAAATCTTGCCGTCGCGGACGGTGGTAAACGCTTCTTCAAACCCCAGCTTTCCAAAAAACGCGACCTCGCGATCGAGATCGCTCACGCGAAAGGCCACGTGCGCAATGCCGGTAATCTCCGCTCTTTCCTTCTGTGTCTGCGCCTGCAGGCCAAGCGAGCCAATGCATACAATCATCATCAGCCCAGCGCCCATCCATCGTTTCGTCATCGCCATCTCCTCAATCACCGGCACAGCCATCCGCCATCGACCACCAGCACATGGCCGTGCATGTAGTCGCTGGCGCTTGATGCAAGAAAGACCGCCGCGCCCGCCAGGTCCTCGGGATCTCCCCATCGCCCTGCCGGAATCCGCTCCATAATCTGTCGCGACCGCACGGGATCCTTTTGCAGCGCTTCTGTATTATCCGTAGCCATATAACCGGGCGCAATGGCATTCACGTTCACGCCCTTCGACGCCCACTCGTTGGCGAAGGCTTTGGTCAGCTGTCCCACTCCACCCTTAGATGCGGCGTATGCCGGCACTGTGATTCCACCCTGAAAGGTCAGCATCGATGCAATGTTGATAATCTTGCCCGAGCCCCTCGCCAACATGTGCCGCCCGGCGTGCTGGGTCAATCGAAAGACGCTGGTCAGATTGACGTCGATCACGGTTTGCCAGTCTGCCTCGGAGTAATCCACCGCCGGCGCGCGGCGAATGGTGCCCGCATTGTTGACCAGAATATCGATTGCGCCAAAGTGCGCAATGGTCTCTGCCACCAGCATGGCGCAAACGGCCTTATCGCCCACGTCGCCCACCAGAGAGAGCGGCTTCGCTCCCAGGTCGGCAAGCTTTTTCTGCGTCGCTTCCGGCACGGCGCTCGAACCGTGAATGGCCACGTTGGCGCCGGCTTCTGCCATCGCGATGGCAATGCCCGCGCCTAGTCCGCGCGACGATCCGGTCACTAAAGCTGTCTTGCCCTTCAGATTGAATTGATCAAGAATCAAGGCCCCATCGATCCTTTCCGGCGCTCGAAATCGCCGCTCTATCGCTGCCGATCATCTTACCCGCTCGGCCGCAATCCCGGCATTCCATTGCCATGCGAAAGCGTTTCTAATCATTCTTCTCCGCATTCCGCGCCTTCACTTTGAACCAGATCGGCGTTCCCTGAAATCCAAACGCCTCGCGAATCTGATTCTCAAGAAACCGCTCGAAGGCAAAGTGCAGCTTCACGTCGCGGTCGGTAAACAGAATAAAAGTGGGAGGAGCCACCGCGCCCTGGGTCATATAAAAAATCCGCACCCGTTTCGACATGGGAACCGGCGCGCGCTGAAAATCAATGCGCTCCAAAAAGCGATTCATCTGGCCGGTGGTGACGCGCTTGCGCCGCTCGGCGGCCACGGTAATCACCTCATGCAGCAGCCTGCCCATTGCCTTGCCGCCTACCTGCGTTCCTTCCAGCGCGGAAAGAAAAATCACCGGAGCGTAGCTCAAATACTTGAGCACATTGCGCAATTGCTTCTCGAAAATTTCGCGATCCGCCGCCGGCTTGCCGTCTGTCCGTCCTGTCGTCACCGCGTCCCACTTGTTCACCACAATAATCACGCTGCGTCCGCTCTCATGCGCATAGCCGCCGATGGTAGCGTCGCTCGCCGTCACGCCTTCGGTAGCGTCAATCACCAGCAGCGCCACGTCCGCCGCTTCAAGATGACGCCGCGCCATCACCACGCTCATCTTTTCCGCCATCAGGTGCGTTTTACCTTTGCGCCTGATTCCCGCCGTATCCACAAAGCGCAGCGTGCTGCCCTCAAACTCCACCACCTCGTCAACCGCGTCGCGCGTCGTTCCCGCCACCGGCGACACAATGGCCCGCGTGGTTCCGGTCAGCGCGTTCAGCAGCGTGCTCTTGCCCACGTTCGGCTTCCCGATGATCGCGATCGAGGTCTCATGCTGCTCAAACTCACCATGCGTCCGATTGAAGTTCGCGCCCTTCTTTTCGTCTTCGTCCCGCGCATAATCAGTCTCATCGCCGGCCTGCAAACTCGATTCCTCGATTCCTCGCTCCCTTGCTTCCATGCTCTCCGGAATCGCCTCAGCAATCGCATCCAGCAACTCGCCGATGCGCAACCCGTGTTCCGCGCTGATGGGATACACGTTGCGCAGTCCCAGGCGGCGAAAGTTCTCCGCATCGGAAATCTGCGATTCGCCTTCCACTTTGTTCACGGCCAGAAACACCGGCTTGCCCCCGCGTTGAAGCAACCGCGCCAGGTCGTAATCGGGGCTGGCCAGCTCCGTCCGCGCATCCACCACCATCACCAGCGCGTCCGCCTCTTCAAGCGCGGTCTTGGCCTGGTTAAAAATCTCCGTCGGAATCAGCTCCGGATCGTCGGGCACAATGCCGCCCGTATCCACCAGCCGGAAGCGTCGGCCGGCCCACTCAAACTCGCCATAGATGCGGTCGCGCGTGATGCCGGGCTCATCGCCCACAATCGAGCGACGGCTGCCGGTGAGGCGGTTAAACAGTGTGGATTTGCCCACATTGGGCCGGCCCACAATCGCCACCAGTGGCAAAATGGCCGAGCCGGCACTCTGGGGCACAACCGATCTGCGATACGTGGGCAAAATAAGTCTCCTGCTCTGGTTCTACTTTACGCGGATTGAGGCTGGGACCGGTCTAGTTCCAGATGCGGCGGACGCCGTAGAGGTCGAATGTCGAATCACTGCTTATGAGGGGAATGCCCAATTCGAGTGCCTGCGCAATAAGCAGCCGGTCGAAGGGGTCCTTGTGATGCAGCGGTAATCTGCCGCTCCGAATCACTTGCCTGATGGACGTTTCAACAACCCGGAATCCAGCTGCCACCACCTGGCCCTCGAAATCATCGAGAAGATTCGAGATGTTCTCCAGCTTTCGAACCCCGGACTTGATCGCGATTTCCCACGGAATCACGATCGATATCAGCAGTTCCGAGGTGGGTTCGGCGATGATCGCCATTGCGCGATCGGCAATTTCAGTGGGTGATCGAAGAGTCCACAAGAATGTATGCGTATCAAGGAGAAATTTCATTCCTCACTGGCCGGCTTTTCAGGTATCGGCACCAGGGGCACATCAACCAAATAGTCGAACCCCATTTCAATCAACTCTTCGTCTGTCGCCGGGCCAAATGCGTCCGGGGTCCAGCTGATCTTGGGGTACGCACCCATGAGACGGAACGGAACATTCGGCTCTGCCTGGGGCTGGATTGCCGTAATCTTCGCCACCGGCTTTTTTCCGCGCATGACAATAATCTCCTCGCCCGCCTCTGCCTGTCTGATCAGCTTCGAGAATTGAGTCTTAGCCTGATGCACGGTATACGCCATGGACTAAGTATGCTTAGTCCACTTCTCGAAGTCAATCTGAATCGGTGCATCTGATCTCTAACATTTGTATTTTCTTATACTTCTTCATGTCTCTCCGGCATCCAATTTGCCGGTTCATCCCCTAGGGAGGTGCCCCATGCACACTCACGGATCTGTCCTGAACGTCCAGGGAGCGAACTTTGCTTCGGTCTCAAACGGTGAGCGTGCCGCCGCATCCCAGCGTGCCGCAGAGGTACGCAAACGCCTGCTCAAGAGTGCCCAGGCTCCGGGCGGCGATACCACCCCGGAGGAATCCAAGCTCATCGGCAACTGGCTCAACGTTTACCATAACCAGTCTCTCGCCGATGACGAGTACCACACCTCCTCACCGGGTGAAGAGACCGATCTGCGCTGAGCCTCGCCCGCCGGGCCCCGCATTCGCCCCGCTCACTATGATGGAGTGAGTACCCTGCGTCTGCGGCCCTCATGTCTGCATCCACCCCCACAACCCGAGCCCTGCCCACGCTGCATGAGTTCTTTGCGCCGGGCGGCATCCTTGCCAACTCGCCCCTGCCCTACGAGTATCGCCCCGGCCAGCTTGAGATGGCCAAGGCAGTGGAACGGGCCCTCGCCGAGCGCCGTCATCTCATCGTCGAGGCCGGCACCGGAACAGGCAAGACCCTGGCCTACCTGCTGCCCGCCCTGCGCACCGGCCAGCGCATCATCGTCTCCACGGGTACCAAAGCTCTGCAGGACCAGCTCTACTTCCGCGACATTCCCTTTCTTGAAACCTTGCTGGGAGATTTGCGCGTCTGCTACATGAAGGGCCGAGCTAACTATCTCTGCCGCCACAAACTCGTCGCAATGCAAAACCAACCCATTCTTACCGGCCTTGAGGAGATCGACCAGTACCAGCAGATCGCCGCGTGGGAAAAGATCACCGAAACCGGTGACCGGGCAGAGCTGTCAGGCATGCCGGAGAACAGCGCTCTTTGGTCCAAGCTCGATGCGCGCGCCGAGGCCTGCCTCGGTTCCACCTGCCCGGATTACCGCCGCTGTTTTATCACCGAGATGCGTCGCCGGGCCATCGAGTCTGACATCATCATCGTCAACCACCATCTGTTTTTTGCCGATGTTGCCGTCAAGCAGGCCGCTGCGGGCGCGCCAGACGCAGGCATTTTGCCCGAAGCTGCCGCGGTCATCTTCGACGAAGCCCATGAGTTGGAAGAGGTCGCATCCAGCTACTTCGGAACCTCGGTCAGCAATCTCCAGTTTGAAGATCTGGGCCGCGATCTCGACGCGCAACTGCGCGGCAAAGAGGGAACCGCCAATATTCCCGCCGCCACGCTGCAACTGCGCGAGCGGGCGCGCCTGTTTTTTGCCGGCCTGCCCATGAGCGGCGATGGACGCCAGCCGTTCACGGAACGCGAGGAGTTTCTCGAACACTCCGGCGACCTCTATCTCAGCGTTCGCGCCGCGCTCAAAATGCTTGAGGCGGAGATGGACCGGCTCGAAGGTATCGATGAAGCCCCGGGCCTGAAAAATCGCATCGCCCGCCTGCGCAGCGATCTCGAATTCATGCTGGAGTCGAACGCCAGCAACATGGTGTATTGGCTGGAGCGGCGCATCTCGGGCGGAGCTGCGCCGGAGAGAAATCCCGGTGGCCGCCGCGGTGCCTTCTCCCAGGCCAGGCACACATTCCTGCAGGCCACGCCCATCGATGTCTCCGAGCTGTTACGCGATCTTGTGTTCGACCAAATTCCAACAGCGATCCTTACTTCGGCCACGCTCACCGTGCAGGGCGGCTTTGAGCATCTGCGCCGGCGTCTTGGCCTGGCTGAAGCGCGGGAGCTGGTCGTTCCTTCTCATTTCAAATACGGCGAGCAGGCGCTGCTTTATCTTCCGCCCAACATGCCCGATCCCCGCGATCCCGAGTTTCCCGAGGCCGCAGCAAACTGCATCCGCCGCGTGCTCGACATTACCCGCGGCCGCGCCTTCTGCCTCTTTACCAGCTATGCCCAGATGCGCGATCTCTACGAGCGCCTGCTGCCCGTGCTCGACTTTCCCATCCTGCTGCACGGCACCGCTCCGCGCAAGGCTCTGCTTGAGGAGTTTCGCTCGACCCCCAACGCAGTCCTGTTTGGCACCGCGAGCTTCTGGCAGGGTGTGGATGTGCAGGGCGAGTCGCTGAGCTGCGTCATCATTGACCGCCTGCCCTTCGCCGTGCCCAGCGACCCCGTGGTGCAGGCCCGCATGAAAGCCATTGAAGAAGCCGGCGGCAAGCCATTCTTCGATTACCAGGTTCCCGAGGCCGTCCTCACGCTCAAGCAGGGATTCGGCCGCCTCATCCGCTCGCTTGAAGATCGCGGCGTGCTGGTGCTGCTCGATCCGCGCATCCGCAGGCAGCGCTACGGGCAAACGTTTCTGGCCAGCCTGCCGCCGTATCGCGTGACCGCGACGATTACGGATGTCGAAGCATTCTTCGGTACGTAAATCTGACAAGAGTTCGAAGGGATGAGCAGTGAAAACTTTCTTTCTGCCAATCTTGAATTTGTGTACCACTGGTGGTACACTGGGCAGGAGTTGATATCGGACATCTCGTCGCTTAAGCCGAATCATCGTACTACGGGGCTCCCACCCCGGAAACGTCGAACCTGCCGCCAGAAGGGAGAACTCTTTATGAGTTCTGGCGATATATTTCAGAAAGCATTGAAGCGGATTCCGGCAGTTTTCTATCGCACAGAGGCGGGAAGCGAGCCGGTACGAGATTGGCTGAAGGCGATGCCCGCAGCCGATCGGCGGATGATTGGAGAAGATATTAAGACCATCGAGTTCGGCTGGCCGGTCGGAATGCCGACGTGCCGCTCGATGGGAGGTGGGCTTTACGAGGTCCGGACAAATTTGACTGGTAACCGGATTGCGCGCGTCTTCTTTTATGTGGATCGCAAACAGCGGATGGTTCTGTTGCATGGCATCCTCAAGAAGACTCAGGCAACTCCGCCGCATGAACTTGAGCTTGCGCGCCGGAATATGTGCAGCCATCAGAATGGATTGGCATGAGCGCTCGACAGAAGCCAAAATTCGACCACAACGGTTCCACCTTCGACAGCTTTCTCGAAGAAGAAGGCATCCTCGAAGAAGTGGAAGCCGTGGCAGTGAAGCGCGTCATCGCATGGCAGTTGGCAGAAGCAATGAAAGCCGGCAAAATCAGCAAGAAGGCAATGGCTGAGCGCATGGGCACCAGCCGTTCGCAACTGGACCGCCTGCTTGATCCGGAAAACAGTGCAGTGCATCTGCAAACCATAGCTAGAGCCGCTCGCGCAGTAGGCAAGCGCCTGCGGCTTGATATGGTAGACGCCGCGTAGTCAGCTGTCAGTCGATCGCGCCATCGTAGAATTGCACTAATGATCAAAGGCAAATCAAAGAGTTCCTTGCGCGGCAGCGGCAGTTCTTTGCCTGGGAAGATTCTCCCCGGCACTCACCGCAAACGATCAGCCGCCAACCCCCGCCTCTTCACCACGCCCGAAGCCACTAGCATCAAAAAAGAGATCTGCGCAGTAGGCCGCAAGCTGTGGCTGCGCCAGTTCGTTGACGGCAACGGCGGCAACATCTCTTATCGCATTGGCCCCAACGAAGTCATCTGCACGCCCACCATGGTCAGCAAGTACGACCTGAAGCCAAGCGATCTGTGCATGGTCGATCTTGAGGGCAACCAGATTGCGGGTAGCAAGCAGCGCACCAGCGAAATCCTTTTGCATCTTGAGATTTATAAAGCAGTGCCCGAGGCCAAGGCCGCGCTACACTGCCATCCGCCTCACGCAACCGCCTACGCAATCACCGGCCTCGTGCCGCCGAACCATGTGCTTCCAGAGTTCGAAATCTTTATCGGCAAGGTTGCAATCGCACCCTACGAAACGCCGGGCACCGCGGCTTTTGCGCAAACCGTGCTGCCATTTGTGAAGCAGCACAACACGGTACTGCTCGCCAATCACGGCGTTGTCTGCTGGGCAGACACGGTGACGCACGCCGAGTGGAATTGCGAAGTGCTCGAATCCTATTGCTGGACCCTCCTGATCGCCAGCCAACTCGGCGCGCCGATCACTCGCGTCACCGATCGCCAGGCCTCTGATCTGCTGGCCATCAAGAAGCGCATGAGCCTTCCCGATGTCCGCTTCGACGGCAAGTGAGCGCATCTGAAATAATCGCAACAGAAGCCGAGCTTCCCGCTAGGGCCATTATTGATCCGGCCCATAATTACTGATATCCCGTGCCCCATCCTTGCGCCTTTTTCCTGGCGCAAGGGTGGGAAACCTCAACGCAACTTAAGGGCCGGATCGATAGCTGGCACAAAAGTTGTAGAGCGCAACCTCATTAAAAATTCATCTGCGAAAACCGCATCTTTCCGCGGCGCAATGCGTCTCATCCATAAGCAAAGCCATCTTACAGAGGGTGTGACAAATCTGGTGCCGGGGACGATTTTTGCCCCTTTGTAACAAGCTCTGTTGCACAATAGTCAGATAGGGAGAAGCCACCGTGCCGCGCATTCACTTTCAACAGCAACTCGCCGAGCTGAAAGACAAGCTGCTGGCCATGGCTGCCCTTGCGCAGCAGGCAGTGGAGGCTGCGGTGGATGCCTACCTGCAGCGCGACAAGGGATTGTGCAAGTTCGTCAAGCAGAATGAGACGGCCATCAATACCGCGCAGCGGGAGCTGGACGAGATGGCCTATGAACTGCTGGCCAAGGAGCAGCCCATGGCCGTCGACCTGCGCTTCATCCTGGCCGTCATCAAGATCAACGGCGACCTGGAGCGGGTGGGCGATCAGTCCATGAGCATCGCGCGCCGGACCAAAGAAATTCTTAATCTTGAAGCCGTGGAGCTGCCGGTGGATTTTGCCGCCATGGGCGAGTTTGCCAGCCATATGATCCGCTCCGCGCTGCAGGCGCTGCTGGAAGGCGACGCGCGGCTTGCCGATTCAGTGCGCGGCATGGACGACGAGATCGACCGCATGAACCGGCGTGCCCATGACGACCTGCTCAAGATGATTGAGCGGCAGCCGCTGTTCACCAAGCAGGCCATGAACGGCATCCTGGTGTCGAAGAACCTGGAGCGGATCGCAGACCACGCCTCAAATATCTCCACAGACGTAATCTTCTGGATTCGCGGCGCAGACGTGCGCCACCAGCTCAGCATGTCGATGGACTGAAGGCAGTCCACAACGGCGGACAGAAGCGGGGGGGGGCCAAAAAAAGAGCGCCCCCGGTGGGTTTGGGGCAAAAAAAAAAAAAAAAA
>Ga0302320_10017386_pt1 | contig 14601 bp, 11 predicted proteins | sample Bog_T0_3_FD_202130 | JGI IMG/M metagenome (GOLD analysis project Ga0302320, IMG submission 202130) | Peat permafrost microbial communities from Stordalen Mire near Abisko, Sweden - Bog_T0_3 | ecosystem: Environmental > Terrestrial > Soil > Wetlands > Peat | place: Sweden: Abisko, Stordalen Mire...
AGCTGAAAATTATCGCGCCGTGGCGGGAATGGAGCATCAATTCGCGCGAAGAAGCGATTGCGTACGCGAATGCGCACAATATTCCAGTGGAGCAAACGAAAAAAAATATTTACAGCCGCGACCGAAATATCTGGCACCTCAGCCATGAGGGCGGCGTGCTGGAAGATCCGGCCAACGCCCCGGATGAGGCCATGTGGCAGTGGGTGGTAGCACCGGCAAACGCGCCAGAGACGCCGACGACTGTCGAGATCGGATTCGAAGCAGGGACGCCAGTCTCGGTGGATGGGAAAAAGCTCCCGCCCGTGGCGCTGCTCGACAGATTGAACGAAGTGGCTGCGGCGAACGGAATCGGGCGGATGGACATCGTGGAAAACCGGCTCGTTGGAATCAAATCGCGCGGAGCGTATGAAACTCCGGGCGGGACGCTGCTGGTGACGGCTCATCGCGAATTGGAATCATTGGCACTGGACCGCGAGACCGCGCACTACCAGCAACAGCTCGCGCTGCGTTACGCAGAGATGGTCTATTACGGCATGTGGTTTACTCCGCTCAAGGAATCGCTGGATGCGTTTTTCACCCAGTCGCAGAAGCGTGTGACGGGTTCGGTTTCGTTGACGCTTTGCCGCGGAATTGTGAATGTGGCGTCGCGGACGTCTCCGTATTCGCTGTACCGCACGAATCTTGCAAGTTTCACGATGACGGGCTACAACCCGAAAGACGCGGAAGGATTTATCAATTTGTTTGCGTTGCCGATCACGGTGCCAAAGGAAGCAGCGGTTCCGTCGGCTGTGACGGGCGATAGAGCACAGACGAAGGCGACGGCCAAGTGACAGCACCCGGCGATCAAAAAATGTGGGGAGGGCGATTTGAACGCGGCCCCGACGCGTCTTTCTACGAGTTCGAACGGTCCTGGAGCTTCGACCGGCGGATGCTGCCGCAGGAACTGGCGCTCGATCGTGCCTGGGCGGGAGCGATTACGGCGGCTGGAATTCTGACGGCCGACGAAGAAAAAAACATCGTCGCCGCGCTGGATGAAATCGAAGCTCGCACCAAGACGGATCAGGCGTGGCTAGACAGCTCGAAGGCGGAGGACGTTCATCATTTTGTGGAAACGGCGCTCATCGAAATGCTCGGGCCGCTGGGCGCGAAGTTGCATACCGGACGCAGCCGGAACGAAATGGTGGCGACTGAGTTCCGGATGTATGTGAAGTCCGCGGCGAAAGATGTGGCGTGCGCGCTCGCGGGGTTGCTGGGCGCGTTTGCGGCGCAGGCGGAGAAAAATTTCGGCGTGGCGATGCCGGGCAATACGCACATGCAGCACGCGCAGCCGATTTTGCTGTCGCACTGGCTGTTGGCGCATGGTGAGGCGTTCTTCCGCGATTTCGAGCGAGTGGTGTCGGCGGCGGCACGGGCGGATTCCTGTCCGCTGGGTTCCGGAGCGCTGGCGGGATGCGCGTTTCCGCTGGACCGGATGGCGCTGGCAAAGAAACTGGGATTTTCGAGGATTACGGCGAACAGCCTGGATGCGGTGAGTGATCGCGACTTTGCGCTGGAGTATTTATTCACGCTATCGGCGCTGGCGATGCACCTTTCGCGGCTCGCCGAGGATTTCGTGCTGTTCGCATCGCCGGAATTTGGGTTTATCGATTTGCCGGATGAATATTCAACGGGCAGCAGCCTGATGCCGCAGAAGAAAAATCCGGACGCATGGGAATTGATTCGAGGCAAGACGGGGCGGATTTACGGATCGTTGGTAGCGCTGCTGACGACCTGTAAGGGGCTGCCGTCGAGTTACCAGCGGGATCTGCAGGAAGACAAGGAAGCGCTATTCGGCGCGCAGGATCAAGCGTTCGCGATCACGAAGATCGCGGCGGCGACTCTTGCGGCGACGGGATTTCGCGCGGCTAGACTGGGCGAAGCGGCGCAAGATCCGGGCCTGGTGGCGACCGAGTTGGCGGACTATCTGGTGGGCAGCGGCGTGCCGTTCCGCGAAGCCCATGAAATCGTGGGCAAAGTGCTGCGCGCGGCGGAGCAAGACGGAAAATCGATTCGCGAGTTGGGGGTGGAACGGTTGAAACAGTTTTCGCCGGCATTCGGAGACAACATCGCGAACGCGCTGACCCTGGAATCGGCGCTGGCGCGCAAAGCGGCTGCGGGCGGTACGGCGCCGGAGGTTGTGAGAAGCGCGATTGAGAATTTCAAGGCGCGCATTGCGAAGCTGGGAGGAAGTGCGTGACGGCAGGGGGGAATAACACGCTGACGACGATTCAAACGGTGTCCGAAGCGGATATGCCGCGCGGTTTTTCGTTTGCCAGCGCGCATTGCGGACTGAAGAAAAAGAAGCTCGATCTGGCGATCTTTGTGAGCGAGTCCCCGGCGACGGCGGCGGCGGTGTTTACGACGAATCAGGTGCAGGCGGCGCCGGTGCTAGTCTCGCGGGGAAATCTGAAGAAATCACCGGGCAAGATGCGGGCGGTGATCGTCAATTCTGGAAATGCGAATTGCTGCACAGGCGCAGAGGGGATGTCTGCTGCGAGAAAAACTGTGTTCACGACCGCAAAGCAGCTGAAATGCAAACCCGAGCAGATCCTGGTTTGTTCGACGGGCGTGATCGGGGCGCGGCTGAAGGTGGAGAAGATTCTGGCGGCACTGCCGAGTTTGGCGACGGCGCGGAGTCCGGGAGCGGAAGCGTTTGCAGAATTTTCGCGTGCGATCATGACGACCGATACGCGGCCAAAGACGGCGACCGCGAAATACACAGTCAACGGCAAGACGGTTCGAATGGTTGGCTGCACGAAGGGCGCGGGGATGATCGAGCCGAACATGGCAACGATGTTGGCGTTTCTCGCGACGGATGCCAGGGTGAGCCCTGCGATGCTATCGCGCGCGCTGCGCGATGTGGTGTCGCGGACGTTTAACGCGATCACCGTGGATGGCGATACCTCGACGAATGATACGGTGACGCTCCTGGCAAACGGGGAATCGGGCGCGCGTAAAATTCAGCGGGAAGATGGCGACTACAAGAAATTTGTCAGGGCGCTCGAGACCGTGTCGAAGGCGCTGGCGATTGCGATTGTGGCGGATGGCGAAGGAGCGCAGCGCGTGGTCGATGTGGAAGTAAAAGGCGCGCCCAGCAATCGTGCGGCGGATCGGATCGCGCGCACGATTGCAAATTCTCCGCTGGTGAAGACGGCCATTGCGGGCGCCGATCCGAATTGGGGTCGCGTGCTGGCGGCTGCGGGACGGTCGGGGGTGGCGTTCGGTCCGGAGCGCGTGGACATTCACCTAGCGGGAGTGGAAGTTTGCAAGCGGGGCGGAGAAACGGATTTCGATGAAAAAGCCACACACGAGAAAATGCTGGCGAAGTATGTGCCAATTATCGTGAATCTGCACGCCGGCAAAGGCCATGCGCATGTGTGGACGTGCGACTTCACGACCGAGTACGTTCACATCAACGCGAGTTACCGCACGTAAGATGTTTTTCCGCTATTTTCCAACCTTACTTGAATTCGTTCTGGCCAAATCCTCACGAAGACCCAGCCTTGTTGACTGGCACAGACCTTAGGAGCAAGATGCTGCCAGAGTTGCTGGAGCGCCCGCTTCAGCCGGGTGTGGCACGCCCCTCTTAGAGCCGCCCGCGGCCGATCCTCCGTCTCTTCAGCCTCGCGTCCCGTGCGTGACAGTGGCGGGAGCACAAGGAGTGTCGATCGTGAAGAAACTATACGTGGGGAATCTCTCGTTCAAAGCGACAGAAGAACAGGTGGCGGAATTGTTTTCAGGAATTGGCGTGCATCCGGATGCGCTCAGTTTGCTGAAGGATCGTTTTACGGGGCAGCCCCGCGGATTTGGATTCGCGGAGATTGGAAACGACGGCGAAGCGGAAAAAGCGATCGAAGCTTTGAACGGAAAGGATTTCATGGGGCGCGCGCTGGTGGTGAATGAAGCTCGTCCGCAACGGGAAGGCTCAGGGGGCGGCGGGCCGCGCGGTGGGGGTGGCCCAGGGGGGCACGGGGGCGGAGGGAATCGAGGCGGACGCGGAGGCGGCGGTGCTGGAGGGCGCGGTGGATATGGCGGCGGGGGCGGGGGAGGCCGCGATCGGTAGATCGCTTTTTCGGCGGACAGACTTGCGTGTGAGTTGGGAGACGGGCGCGGCGTGATTCGCGCCCGTTTTTATTTTCCGATCCTTGGCGAGGCCGTTGTGCGCTAGGCAATGGCGGTTTGATGTGCGGGAAGCACGGAGACCGGCGGGCCGAGCTCAACGGCGCCATTTTTGTAAACGAATTTCACGGATGTGGTTCCGGCGATGGCGGAGCGAACCATTGCGTGGATGTCCAATTGAGATTCGGCTTGGTCGAGAGTGCCCGATGTGGCGCGAAGTGCCGGATTGCGCGGCAAAAAGACCGGGCAGCAATCGTGGTAGGGCTCGGAGGAAATTTCGTACGTTCCGATTTTGCGAGCGGTCGCAAGGATGTCTTGCTTATCTGCGCCTATGAGCGGACGAAAGACGGACAATTTCGTTGCGCTATCGACGGCGACGAGATTCCGGAGAGTCTGCGAAGCCACCTGGCTGAGGCTGTCTCCAGTGACGAGGGCGAGAGCGCGGTCGCTCACCGCGCAGGCTTCGGAGATGCGGAGCATCATCCGGCGATAGAGGAGTACGCGGTATTCTTCCGGGGCAAAGCGAACGATTTCGCGTTGGGTGGCGTCGAAGGGCACGCGGAAAAGCCGGGCGTGAATCTGGTAAGGGACGAGCTGGCGCACCAATTCGGTGGCGATGTGGAGCGACGATTCCCCGGGCTGCGCGCCGCCAGCGTAGAAATGCACAAAGCTGAGGTGCGCGCCGCGCTTGATCATCTGGTAGGCGGCAACGGCGGAATCGAATCCCCCAGAGAGAAGACACAACATCCGGCCTGCGGTGTTTGCAGGAAGTCCGCCGACGCCGTCGATTTTGTTGGCATACACGAGCGCTGGGCGCGGAGTGATTTCGACGAAGCAGGTGACGTCCGGATTTTTCAGGCGAACCGGTCGGGAGCGTCCGGCGGCGCGCAATTTTTCCTGCAGGTGCCGGCCGACTTCTTTTTCGATGGCGACGCTGGAATGCGGAAAAGACTTATCACTGCGCTTGGCACGCACAGCGAAGGAACGAAAGTCGAGCGGACCCATTTCGTCCCAGGCAGCGGCCGCGATGGCGTCGAGGTTGCGGTCCACATCGCGAGTGACCGCAAAGAACGCAATACCGGGGACAAGCTTCAGCCGAGCGATTGCTTCGTCAAGCGGTGCGGCGGCGCCGAGCCACACGATCATGCGGTCGCCAGCCTGCTCGATCATCACGAGAGGAATTCCCTCTAAGGCGCTGCGAATGCCGGTGCTCAGTTTGCGCAGATAGAATTTGCGGTTGCGACCCTTCAGCCAGAGCTCGTGGTAGTGGACGACGATGGCGGGGTTGGTCATACGGATTTCACGCGAAAGGCGCGAGACGCTGGCGCAGACCGATTATAACACTGCCTGGTTTGGCGCGATGGCGGCCAGTCGCGCGCGGAGCGGCGAGATTTGTAAATTGAATCGCATCGATAGATAACCAAAAGGAAACTTCATAACTTCTAGTGCAACGTTGAGGCGGTTGTGGGGTTATTATCGGCGGCAGTTCGCTATGCGCTTTCCGCGACGGGGTTTTGGCGAGCGCGAACGGGCTCGACGGAGCGGAAATATCGCGCTACCGAAAGCGACGGAAACGCATCCAATTAATGGCGAGCAGCGAGGTTGGAGGTTTTCATGTGGAACAGGCGGGATTGGGACGATTTCTTCGACATCGTACGGAAGCGTGGAGCGAAACACCGCCCGCTGCGTCCGGTGGATTTGTCGCGCCGCAATCGCGTAACGCCGACCGAAGGATATAGCCTGGCTGAGCTCGATGACGCCGGCATCAGCATCGAACAAGCGGAACTTTTCGGACTGCCGGTGGATGCGGGACGCGTGGGCGCGTATGGCCCGAATATCAGTTCGCTGCGGGATTATATCCGGGCGAGCCGTTCCCGCTTTTAGATCCTTGATTTAATGGACGCCAATTGGGCGCCGTGACTGCCCGCATTTCGTACCCCGTATTTCCGAGCAGATTCCTCCAAAACAGATAAAATACCGCTCTCCGGATTGCTCCGGATGCGTCTAACGGCGCATTGGAACCGCTGTGCCCGCACTTACGTATTAACAGGCAGACATTCAGGAGAGTTCTCGATGAAGAAGCTTGGCCCAGCCCTTGCGTTCATTCTTTCCATCTTAAGTTTTGGGATGCCTACGACGGCTTCGGCGCAGCAAGGCGCGAAGCCGCTTTTGTTGAGGCAGCCGACGCTGAGCGCGACGGACATCGTGTTTGCATATGGCGACGATCTTTGGCGCGTTTCGCGCGACGGCGGCAACGCCGTTCGATTAACGGCAGGACCGGGAGTGAAGGCGGGTCCGCATTTTTCGCCGGATGGACAAACGATCGCGTTCACGGGCGAGTACGACGGGAAATTGAATGTGTATGTGATCCCGGTGACGGGCGGAAGCCCCCGGCGAGTGACGTTTCACGCTGGGCCGGACGCGGTCGTGGGATGGACGCCAGACGGCAAGAATATTTTGTTTACTTCGACGCGCGACAGCTTTGCCAACAATACGCGGGCATTATTCACGGTTCCTGCGGAAGGCGGATTTCCGACAAAGTTGCCGCTGCCGGTCGGTTGGGAAGGATCGTATTCGGCGGATGGAAAGTATCTAGCGTACCGGCCGACGCCATTTCCGTGGGGAAACTGGAGCCACTACCGCGGAGGGACGTCACCGCGGATATGGATCGCGAATCTGGCGGACTCATCGGTGGTGGCGCTGCCGCACGAGGACTGGAACGATTTCAATCCGATGTGGGTGGGCGACACGATTTATTTCCTATCGGACCGGAATGGCGCGTACACGCTTTTTTCCTATGACCCGAAAACGAAAACCGATTCGCAGCTGATCGAGAACAAGGGAATGCCGCTCAAATCGGCGGATGCGAACGGCGGGACGATCGTGTACGAGCAGTTCGGCGCGATTCACCTGTATGACCTGGCGAGCAAGAAAGAACATCCGGTGATGATCGAGGTTTCGGCGGACTTGGTAGAGCCGCGGCCGCGCTTCGAAAAAGTGGCGAAGCAAATCAACAATTCGAATATTTCGCCGACGGGAGCTCGAGCGGTGTTTGAAGCGCACGGCGAAATCCTGACGGTGCCGGGTGAGAAGGGCGACATTCGCAACATAACGAATTCGCCGGGAGTGGCGGACCGAGATCCGGCATGGTCGCCGGATGGAAAGTGGATCGCGTACTTTTCGGATGAGTCAGGCGAATACGCACTGCATTTGCGTTCACAAACAGGCCGGGGCGAAACGCGCAAGATCAATCTGGGCAATCCTCCGTCGTTTTTCTACGGGCCTACGTGGTCGCCGGACAGCAAGAAAATCGCTTACACGGACAAGCGTCTGAATCTTTGGTTCGTGGATCTGGATAAGCCGACGCCGGTGAAAGTGGATACGGACTACTACGAATCGCAAGGGCTGAACCCGTCGTGGTCGCCGGACAATCGCTGGATTACTTACACGAAAATTCTGCCGAACCATTTCCGCGCGGTATTCGTGTATTCGATGGATACGGGGAAGTCCACGCAGATTACGGATGGCTTGAGCGACGCGGAGTACGCGGCTTTTGATGCGAACGGAAAATATCTGTACTTCACCGCGAGCACAAATATCGGGCCGACCGTGGGCGGGCTCGATATGTCCACGGATGGAAAGTTCGTAACGCGGAGCGTGTATCTCGCTGTACTGCGGAAGGATTTGCCGTCGCCGCTCGCGCCGGAAAGCGATGAAGAAAAAACCGACGCGGAAAAGAAAGTTGCAGCGGGCGACGATAAGGATGCCGCGAAGGACAAGAAAGACGCGAGCAAGGACGACGCGAAGGCGAAGGATGACGATGCGGACAAGTCGGAAAAGAAGGAAGCGGTAAAAGTCACGATTGATTTCGACAACATCAGCCAGCGGATACTCGCCTTGCCATTGCCCGCGCGGGATTATGCGGCGCTGCTGGCTGGAAAGACGGGGGAAATTTTTGTGGCGGAGGTTCCGCCGACGGTCGATCCGCAAGGACCACCGCAGTTGATCTTTTCGAAGTTCGACTTAACCAAACGCAAGCAAGACCAGTTGATCGCGGGTGTGCAATCGATTTCGCTATCGGCGAACGGGGAGAAGTATTTGTACCAACAGGGCGACACGTGGGCCATTGCCCCGACGGCGTCCCCTGCGAAGCCGGGCGATGGCGCGTTAAAGATCGATTCAATGGAAGTGTGGGTGGAACCGCGCGCGGAATGGGCGCAGATGTACCACGAGATATGGCGGATCGAGCGAGATTTTCTGTACGACCCACACTGGCACGGCGTGAATCTGACTAGGCTGTCGAAGGAATATGAACCGTATCTGGACCGGATCGCGACGCGCGACGATTTGAATTATTTGTTCGCGCAAATGCTGAGCGAAATCAACATTGGCCACATGTTTGTGGGTGGGGGCGACATGCCGGAGCTGCAGCCGCTGCAAGTGGGATTTTTGGGCGCGGACTACGCGATTGAAAACGGCCGCTACCGGTTCGCGAAGGTGTACAGCGGTGAAAACTGGAATCCGCACTTAATCGCGCCGCTGACGCAGCCCGGAGTGAATGTGGCGGTGGGCGACTATCTGTTGGCAGTGAATGGTGTAGAAGTAAAAGCGGCGGAGGATGTGTACCGCTATTTTCAAGAGACGGCGGGAAAGCAAACCGTGCTGAAGGTGGGACCGAATGCAGACGGCAACGGGTCGCGTGAAGTAACGGTGGTCCCGGAGCCCGACGAAACGGCGCTGCGCAACCGTTCGTGGATGGAAAGCAATATGCAGCGGGTGAATGAGCTAAGCGGCGGAAAGCTGGCATACGTTTATTTGCCGAACACCGCGGGCGGCGGATTCACGAATTTTAATCGCTACTACTTCGCGCAGGTTGGCAAAGACGGGGCGTTGATCGATGAACGGTTCAACACCGGCGGGCAGGCGGCCGACTACATTATTCAGTACCTGCAACGGAAGATTTGGAATTACTGGACGTCGCGCGAGGGCGCGAACTACACGACGCCGCTAAGTGGAATTTACGGCCCGAAAGCGATGCTCACGAATGAATTCTCCGGATCGGGCGGCGATGCGCTGCCGTGGTATTTCCGGCACGTGGGGCTGGGTCCGCTGATCGGACGCCGTACCTGGGGCGGACTGGTGGGAATCGGCGGGTATCCCAACCTGATCGACAATGGATACGTGACGGCGCCGCGGTTTGCGTTTTTCACGACCGAGGGCGAATGGGACGTGGAGAATCACGGTGTCGCGCCGGATGTGGACATAGAAATGGATCCGGCAGCGTGGCGGAAAGGCCATGACACGCAACTCGAAAAGGGCGTGGAAGTGTTGATGCAGGAACTGACGAAGAACCCTCCGCAGCCGGTCAAGCGCCCAGCGTATCCGGATTACGGGAAATACTCGACAGCGCACTAAACATTTATTCTGGACTGAGGCCGGCACGGCGGAGTGAGAGCTTGATTCTTGCTCCGCCGTTAAGGTTTTTCACTTCGCACTACCAGCGCAAAAATCCCGCCTGCGATTGCTCCACCGATTACAACCACGTCCCAAGCAAGACCCGTCGCTACCGATAATGCAGCCGGTGCTCCGAACGGAAGCAGCAATGCCGCTGTCGCAGCTTCGCGGACGCCGATTCCGGCTTGCGTGACGGGCAAAGCAGCACAGAGTTTTGCAAGCGGCCAGGCGAAGAGCCAGACGCGGAAAGGGAGGTCCAAGCCGCATGCTTTGGCCAACCGCACATTGAGAGAGATGAAAGCGAGCTGGACTGCAGTGCTCATCGCAAGAGCGTAGAGCATGGTGCCGGGCTGGCGAATGATCGAGCGGCCCGCTTCGCGGAGGCGAACGAATTTGCGGCGAAGTTTGTAGGAAAACCAGCGGACTGGCAGGAATGCGATCAGAATTGCGAGCGTGACGAATGCGACGACGCCGACAGCGGAGACCAGCAAGAAGATTTTGCGGTTTGCTGGGTCGAGTCCGCCGGGCACAAGCAGCGCACCCAGCGCGGCCAAAATCGCGAGGGCGCTGAAATCGGAAATGCGATCGACGACGCTGCCAAGTAGGACCCCGGCGCGAGAACGCCCAACACGAAGCGCCATGGCGATGCGGAGGATATCTCCGCCGATGAGCGACGGCAAGAACAGCGAGCCGAACAACCCAGCGAAATAGCAGCGCGCCGAATTGCGCAGGCTCATACCTGCGCCGCCCATGTTTAGAACGAGGCGATATTTGAATGCGCCGATGACGTGAGCTGCAAGATATCCGGCGATTGCAAGAATCCAGAGTTTACGGCTTAGCCGTCCGAGCGTATGCCAAACTTGATGGGCGGGTAGGAATCGAAACAGAAAATAGAGGATGAGCGCGCTACCGCCGTACTGCAGGGCGGTTTGCAAAACCGTGCGCCATACTTTCTTAGGTTGCGGAGCGACGTCGGATTGGCTGGTCACGTTGGCATTCATTCTCTGCTAACTTTAACTTGGCCGGCATATTTCGAAGGTAACGAGAAATCGGCGCGTATCGTATGCGGCTATGCGCGACCGCACTTTGGGCCGGGGGCAAATCCGGTTGCACTCCGGCAGGCAACACCTTAAGGTATTTGGACCCCGCGTGGCGGGAAAAGAAGTCACGAAAATTCTTCGGTAAACCAGGGTTGGCAACGTGAAAAAACGAATTCGAGTCGTTCAATATGGAATTGGTCCCATTGGTGCGTCGATCGTAAAGCTGATGCGCGGAAAATCGTCGTTGGAGATTGTGGGCGCGATCGATAAAGATCCGGCCAAGGTGGGGCGCGACCTGGGTGAGTTTCTGGGCGCTGCGGATGCGCCGTGGGGCGTGATGATTTCAGCCAGCGCTGGCGAAGTGTTATCGAAGCCGGCCGATGTGGTGGTGCATTCAACGTCTTCGTATTTGCCGTCAGTGATGGATCAACTGCTGGAATGCGTGTCGGCGGGTTGCTGCGTGGTTTCGACTTGCGAGGAGCTGGCGTATCCGTTTCGCAAGCACCCTGAACTTTCAAAGAAGCTGGATGAGGCGGCGATCCTGGAAGGCGTGGCGCTGGTGGGAACGGGCGTGAATCCTGGCTTCGTGATGGACAAGCTGGTGCTGACGCTTTCGGCGGTTTCGAAGACGGTGGATTCGGCGCGGGCGATTCGCATCGTGGACGCGTCCAAGCGGCGGTTGCCGCTGCAGAAGAAAATCGGCGCGGGAATGACGCCGGAAGAATTCAACAAGCAAGTGGCGGCGGGAGTGATCAAGCATCACGGGCTGCCGGAATCGATCGCGATGGTGGCGGATGGACTAGGGATCACCCTCGACGACATAAGCGAAACAATTGAGCCGATGATCGCGGACGAAACAGTAGAGACCGAATTTCTGGAAGTTGCGCCGGGGCAGGTGACGGGCGTGCATCAGGTGGGACGTGGCACAAAAGACGGGCAAGAGAAAATCTTCATGGAATTGAAGATGTATGTCGGCGCAAAAAACCCGTCCGACACTGTTGAGCTAAAGGGCGAGCCGAATCTGACGTTGACGATTCCGGGCGGCACACACGGTGATGTGGCGACGGCCGCGGTTGCCGTGAATGCGATTCCGTTGGTTGTGGCGGCGAATGCCGGGCTGCGAACGTCACGCGATCTGCCGCTAGTATTTTTCCCCGGAACGTAGGGCGCGAAAAGGCGCGAACGATTCGCGGTGAGAATTCTTAGCCGGCGGGGATGTTCGACTAGGTGTTCTTCTGCCAGAAACGCGAGACCGCGGCGAAATCGGGGTCGTCTTTCGCCGCGTCCAAGACAGTCGTGTAGGTGCCGTAGGCGGCTTCGAGCGCCGGCAGCTTTACGCCCTCCTGCTTTGCCAATTCCAACGCGAGACGCATATCCTTGTGCATCAGGCGCATCGGAAAACTGGCGGGATATTCGCTCTTCAGCATCAGCGGTGCTTTCACGTCGAGCACGCCCGAACGTGCCATGCTCGCTTGCATCACTTCCACCAGGCGTTCGCCTGCGAGGCCAGAGCCGCGAACGAGCGCGAGTGCTTCGGCGAAAGCATCCACTTGCAACGCTAAGATTGAATTCATCGCGAGTTTGATGGTTTGTCCGGCACCGTTTGGACCAAGCAAGAATATTTTCTTGCCCATCGCTTCGAGCACCGGTCTGGCGCGATCAAGAACTGCGGCTGTGCCTCCGACCATGAAGAGCAGCTCGCCCTTTTCGGCGCCCCAGGTGCCGCCGGTGACAGGGGCGTCCAGAAAATCGATTCCTGCCTCGACGCTGGCGGCAGCGATCTGGCGAGCGAGGTCGGGGGAAATGGTGCTGGAGTCAATATAGAGCCCGCCCCTTTTGAGGCCCGCGAAAACCCCATCTTTGCCCCACAAAACTTGTTCGACGGCCTGCGGATCGCTGACGATGCTGATCACGACGTCGGAATTCGCGGCGAGTTCGCGAGGGTTTGCGGCAAGTGTGGCGCCTGCGTTGACGAGATCCTGGGCTTTCGAGGCGCTGCGATTCCACACGATTAGCGGAAATCCTGCTTTGAGCAGATTCTGTGCCATCGGTGCGCCCATCAGACCGAGGCCGATCATTCCCACCGTCGCTTTCATTCGCTCCCCCAAGTACGGCATGTAGAAATATACCTGCGACGGCATGGGAACGCGAATGGCGCGGCTTCGCTTAGGGTGGTGAGAGAGATTCGTTCAGACGGTGCGGAGAACAGGAACGGCGGAGCCCTGGTTCGTGGAATGGACCTCGACGACGCGAATCACGTAAGTGTAGGGAATCTCAAAGCGAATGGTTTTGTCTTTGCCACCTGACGAAAAACGATCTTCCAGACAAATGGATTTCTCGGTGTCGGATACGAGAACTCCAACGGCGACAAAATGAACGTCGGCAGAACGGTAATCGACTTCCACCCGTTTGCCGACGAATGAAGTGTAGCGCCCCATGCAATGCCAGTGTGAATTCCGGAGAATCGTTCGTCAATGGTACCGTGGTTGGAAGTTGCCGAAAGTTAACTACAAGAAAACTAGTCATCAACAGTTACGGGGGTATGTAGACCGAAGCCGGTTTGTAAGGTTTTCTAAAGACGGGCTATCGCTTCTTGCTCTCGGGCGGTGGCGCACCGGAGACGAGAGAAAACTCGACTCTGTGCCGTACCGGATCAATGCGTTCGGCACGGACGTGAACCAAATCTCCCAGGCGGAAGATGCGCCGCGCCCCTCCGCCCCGGGAGCCGCGATAGGGTTCCGCGACGATGGTGTGGTCGCGCTCGCGATATTCGCAGCGTTGGCCGGTAAAATCCTCGAGGCGATCAATACTGACGAGACCTTCGACAAAAATTTCCATCAGCTCGACGAAGAAGCCGAATTTCTGTACGGAAATGATCAGGGCTTCGTACTCTTCGCCCAGATGGCCTTCCATGAATTGAGCGGTTTTCCAGTCCATCAATTCGCGCTCGGCGAGGTCGGCGCCGCGTTCGGATTCCGAGCTTTCGCTTGCAATTTCCTTCAGTTCTACGCGGCGATACGGGCCAAGAGCGGCGACGGATTCCTCGACTCCCGTTTTCGGGTTGGCGAGCTTCGCGCGAATCGGAGCGGCGCCTGGATTTTCGAGCGCCCATTTCAAAGCGCGGTGAACGATCAAATCGGGGTATCGACGAATGGGCGAGGTGAAGTGAGTGTATTGCTGGGCGGCGAGAGCGAAGTGTCCGAGGACGTCCACGGCGTAGCGTGCCTGCTTGAGCGAACGCAGCATCAGGTAAGAAAGAATGCGTTCTTCAGGCTTTCCGGCAATTTTGGCGGCGAGTTTTTGATAATGCTGCGGGCGAATGTTGACTTCGCTGGAGGCGGCTTCGGTGACGGTCATTGGCCGCGCGCGGCCCTTTCCGCCGCGGCGGCCACGCGAAGCCTGGCGGTTGGCGGTGTGGCGAACGACCACACGGCGTTCGGCAAGATCGTCCACGCCGAGCGTGTAGCCGAAGGCATGCGCCAACTCTTCGAATTCTAAGACTTTCTTGGGATCGGGCTTTTCGTGGACGCGGTGAAGCGAAGCAACACCGCGTGATTCGAGGTATTGCGCGACGGCCTCGTTGGCGGCGAGCATGAATTCTTCGATGAGGCGGTGGGCAATATTGCGTTCGCTGCGGACGACGCCAACCATGCGGTTTTGGTCGTCGAACTCGATGACCGGCTCGGGTAGATCAAAATCGATGGAACCGCGATCGTGACGGAGTTTGATTCGCAAATGGGCAAGTTCGCGCATCAGCTTGAAATCTTCGACGAGCGCCGAATATCGCTTGGCCATCTCGGGATCGCTTTCGAGGACCTTGTTGACGTTGGTATACGTCATTCGTTCGGCGGAACGAATCACGCCGGGAAAGAACTCGGCGGCAATCATGTTGCCGGCCGCGTCCATTTCCATCACAGCGCTCATCACCAGACGATCGACATGAGGATTT
>Ga0302320_10017388_pt1 | contig 14600 bp, 16 predicted proteins | sample Bog_T0_3_FD_202130 | JGI IMG/M metagenome (GOLD analysis project Ga0302320, IMG submission 202130) | Peat permafrost microbial communities from Stordalen Mire near Abisko, Sweden - Bog_T0_3 | ecosystem: Environmental > Terrestrial > Soil > Wetlands > Peat | place: Sweden: Abisko, Stordalen Mire...
CAGCAAGTAGGCGTCGTAGATCTGCTGGTGCCCAGACACCCTCTCGCGAAAAGACGCGGCTAGCGTAGCCCAGCCTGCCGAGATTGGTCAAAGGCGATGAATGCGAGGTCGCCGCTCCCGGATGGTTGCATGGACTTGAGTACGCAGCCTTCCGCACACACCAAGTTTGGTTCTGCACTGGACGCGGGGTTCAAGTTGCGCGAACCAAGAAAATCAGCCGCCAGTCTCCGCCCCTCAAGGGTGGAAACTGGCGGCTGATTCATTGCACGAGAGGATAGGCTTTGCTAGCCCCTGCCCTCCGTATACCTAGGCGACCAGGCGGCGACGAAGAAGACCAGCTAATCCCAAAGCCGCAGTGCCAAAAAGAATGAAGCTGCTCGGCTCGGGTGTCTCGGTGACTGTGAAGCCGGCCGGCTCTGCAATGTCTCCGCCTGGATTGCTCTGCAAGGCGCTGTCAAAGTAGTAGGGGTCGACAAAGGTGTCATAGAGATTGATGTCGACGCCATTGGCCAGCTCGAAGGAGAGGCCGTTGCCGTCAAACGAAGGTCCGCCGGGAAAGTAGAGGATTTGGTCAGCCCCGGCGTAGGTGGACAGGCTGACGATGGACGAGGTTCCGAAGCCGGGATCGGAGACTAAACCGTAGAGGACGCTGGTGATGTCATAGCCGCTTTCGGAGCTGTTATAGGTTCCAACGAAAACGCCGGCGCCGGAGTAGCCGAGTGAACCACCATCGAATGAAATGGAGAACTCATCGGCCTTGGCGCTCTGAACGCTCAGAGCGGCGGCCACGATCATGCAGAGTAAAAGAACTTTCTTCATAAGGTACTCCTCTTCTGGATTAAGAATGCGGTCAAGACAAACTTTGCAGGACGGCGAAGTCTCAGTTTCGCCGTCCGTGCCAGGTATCGACTCTACGGATTGGTTGCCGTGTTGGGCGCGCCTGCGGCTGCCGCTTTGGGCAGTTGCAGGAAGGTCTTGACGAAGAGCGTGCCATTGCCCAGCACCTCGCTGTACGCCTGCCCTGGAACCACCGTGAAGCCGTTGTTATTGCCATTGATAGCACGATGGAAGTACTGCGAGACGTTGGCGGTCTTGGTGCTGGCCGATGTCTGTAGCGCTGACAACTCATAGATCAACGGATTGATGTTACCCTGGCGGCCGCCATGCACTTCGTCGTATAGGGCGATGACGCCGGCCAACTGCGGAGAGGAGGAGCTGGTGCCAATCAGCAGATTCGGAGCGCCGCCAATCCAGACGATTGAGGCGCTGCGAGGTAGCGTCGTGCAGTCCTGCACGGTCAGGTCGGCATCGCCGGGGCAGCCGCCCATCTGGAGCGAGACGTCGGGAACAGCGCGGGCGGTGCTGGAGCCGGTGTTGACCACCGCCTGGTAGTAGGGCTTGGCGAAGACAATGCTGTAACCGCCGCCGGAGCCCCAGGTGTTATTGCCGACTGTGTACCCCCCAGGCCAACTCTCCGCGACGCGCGGGTCGTAGTTGGCGTTTTCCACGCTGTATTTGGCGTCGTCCACACCGGGTGTAGCGGTGGTGGAGAGGTTGGTGCCGCCGACACCCGTTACGTTCGGATCCGAAGCCGGCGATTCCACGCCCAGAACATAGTCGGTACTGAAGTTCTGGTTTTCATAGAAGGCCGCCGGGTAGCAGGCAGCTGCGCCGTTATCTCCGGAGCTGGCCAGGAAGGTGATGCCCTGGATGTTGCCCTGCACGTACAGGTTATGCTCCAACCCCAGCAAAAACGTGTAGTCGGTGCCTCCGTTGGCTGCCGCTGTATAGGCCAGTTCGCAGCCGCCGAAGGAGGAACTGACCACGTCCGCCAGATTGTCATCGACGATCTGGGTGTAGCCGTCAATGATGGAGCCGTCGCTGAGATCCGGGATGTTGTAGAGGATTTCATGTGCGCCGGGGGCAGTGCCGAGCGACATCTGGGTATCGAGGGAAGCCTCGTCGGCCGCGTAGTTGCCGAAGGCACCGCTACCCCCGTCGACGTCCTCGACGGTGACGGTGGGAACGGGGACACTGGTGTAGAGGCTGAAGTCCTGATCAAGCGGGCCATAAGTGGAGTTGAAGGTGTCCGCCAGGTCGGAGGGCAAGATCGTAGAAGACATCAGGATGCCGATGGTGCTTCCGGCTCCGGTAATCTGCTTGGCGGGTCCGCCGGCCGGGGTGACGGTGGTGAGGAAGGAAGGAAAGTCGTAGGCCTCCACCATGTCGTTGGGGTAATAGAAGCTATTACTGCTGCTCAGGCGGAAGCCGGGAGAGAGCTGGGCGGTTTGGACGGCGAGACGCTCGGAATGGATGTGGCGAGCAAGATGCGGCGCAAAGGCGGGGATCATGGCGCCGGCGGCAACCAGCTCTCTTGGCAGGGTCACTTGGTGGTTGGCGGCGCTTTGCTTGATCTTGCCGTCTGCTGTACGCACGTTTTCAATGTGTGTGGAGAGAAGGGCTTCCACGTCGCGAACCGAGCCCACGACCTCGATACTCTGGGTGTGCTGCTTGGTTACGGTCAGTCCTGCGGCCTGAAGCCGGGCCTTGACAGCGGCGAAGGCGGCTGGATCGGGTCCGAATTTGGCTCCAAATTCGGCCGGAGTAAGCCACTTGTGATAGCTGGACGAGGCCGGATTGGTCTGGTCGATGAGGAGTTGCTCAAGCGCGGCTCGATTGGTAAGTGGCAAGAAAACGCTGAAGTGAGTCGATTCGTCTTGGTGGGCCGCACCGACGACCTGTGGGCGCACATGCTGAGTTGCGCTGATGGACTGGGAAAATCCGACAGTCGTGAATGCGCAAAGCACAGCCGCGCACAGAATGAAATGTGGTTTCATAGTCACTCCTCGTTCGTTATTTGCTTTTTCGGGAAAGTGCGTGTTGTTTTTTTGGAAGGTGCTCGCTGAATCCATATGTAGCAAGATGTTGCTATCGTGTCAAGGGATTTGAACCATTTACGGCAATTCTAAATCGGGGAATACTGGAACAAGCGGCGCAGTTCCTCCCGTAGGGAGGCGAGGAAAATAGCCAGGGGGAAACCGTGGGTAAGCGGTTCGATCGAGAGATTCCCGCCCTGTGGGGGCGGTGTGAGCTCCCTGCACGGTCGCTGGATTCAGAACTGCTTTTGGATTTTCGATCTCAATTCGTTCCCGGCTCGATCTAAATCTATCGGCCCTGCAATCGGCCGCTTGCTATGACTCTCTGTGTGGCGGACGCCACTATGCCAGCAAGTAGTCGATGCCGCGCTCGTCCAGCATCTGGCTATGTTCCGGGGCCAGACCGCGGTCGGAGATGATCTGGTCTAGCTCAGCTAGATCGGCAACGTGGATCATTGCCTTTCTGCCAAATTTTGTGTGGTCCGCAACAATGACAACGCGCTGCGCGCATTTCATCATGGCGCGAATCGACTCGACAACCAGTGAACTGGTGTCACTGAGGCCATCGCGGGTAATGCCGCGAATGCCCAGGATGGCAACGTCGGCTGAAACGCTGTGGAGCATTCGTTCACAGATCGGGCCAAACTGAATGCCGAGGTGAGGATAGAGGTATCCACCGGTCAAGGTAACCTCGGTCTGCCTGCACTCCCAAAACACCTGGGCAACAGGGATTGAGTTCGTGATGATCTGAATGGGACGGCAAAAAAGGCATCTGGCCACTTCCGCCACAGTCGATCCGCCCCCCAGGATGATGGTTTGCCCATCCTGAATCAGATCCGCGGCAGCCCGCCCGATCAGTATCTTTTCCTCGTGGCAGCTTACCGACAGCCGCTTGAAGTCGAGCGCCTCCTCGCGAGACGACGTAGACATCGCGCCCCCGTGAACGCGCCGGATGTTGCGGCTGCCTTCCAGCTCGATCAAATCGCGGCGAACCGTTGCCCTAGAAGCCTTGAGTCCGGCGCACAAATCCTCCAGGCTGACGAAGTCCTGCCTTGATAGGGCTTCCTGGATATATCGGAGACGCTCGACTTGGTTCATCGTAAGAAAAGTCCCGTTCGATAATCGCCGGAGAGTTCTGAACGCCGCTCATGCGGCGCTGGTGATTCACTTGCCGCCGAGCGCTCCCATCACCGCATCCGTGACCGACTTGACCAGCGCCTCGATATCCGCGTCGGGGGCTCTGCCGGTGTTCCCGTCGCATGGGCTCGGAGTCAGTGCGATCGAGCCCGGCACTTCAAGATCGGACAGTTGGCACTCTTTCATTCTTGAAGTATCGAAGCGGATGTCGGGCAGCCCCAGCTTCTTCTTGATCGCCAGCAGGTCAGCGCCTTTCTGTTCCGATATAAAGGAAATCGGAGCGCCCAGTTGCGCAGCCAGCATCAAGGTCCAGCAGTAGGTCTCGAGCACTTCGGCGTACCACTCGGCGTGGGTCACTGTGTCTGCCCAGCAAATGATTCCGTGATTGGCAAGCAGCACCGTGTTGTGTTGCTTGACGAACGGCAATACAGTCTGGGCAAACGCCGCAGTTCCCGGCGTTTCATACGGCGAGATTGCGACCTTGCCCACGAACACTTCAAACTCGGGGATGACCAGATTCGGCGGAACCTTACCTGTGATGGCATAAGCTGTTGCATGAGGCGGATGGCAGTGAACACAAGACTTGGCCTCTGCCACCTCCTTGTAGATTTCAAGGTGCAGAAAAATTTCACTAGTACGCGGCTTGGTTCCCGCAACTTGATTTCCCTCGAGGTCCACCAGGCTGAGATCCTCCGGAGTCAGGTCGTACTTGCTCACCAGTGTTGGCGTGCAAATCACTTCATTGGGGCCGATGCGATAAGAAATGTTGCCGCCGTTTCCGTCGACAAACTGGCGCATCCACAGCTTGCGCCCCACGGCGCAAATTTCTTTTTTGATAGCTTCGGCTTCAGGCGTGAAAAACAGCTTTGGATTCGCTGCGCTGCGACTCTGGGGCGCGGCGCCACTGCCGTAGGCGCCCGAAGCAGGCGCGGCAGAAGCTTTAGGAGCCGAATGCGCGGCGGGACTGCCGTTGCCGTTCGCGACCAGAGCGATATTATGCTGGGCTAGGAAGTCGCGCGCCGAAGGGGTCACGACGCAGTTCTCGCAGATCAGCACCCGGCTTGCGCCAGCCGCAAGGGCGCTCTCGGCATCGCGCATCGCTACGAGTTTCTTGCCTGAAATATCAATGCTCTTCACTTCGTTCTTCACTTAGCCACCTCAAATCGTCAAGAAAGTTTCTACGGCTCGATGCCGATTGAATCTACAATCAGAGAACAATACGCATCCACTGGCACGGCATTGGGCCAGAATGGATTCGCGGCCTCGCGCCCTTCGGTAAACGCCACCATCTGCCCCTTGGCGGCGCCGAGCGCATCGATCGCAACCAGCGACTTGCCTCCACCCAATCCATTGCCGGCGCGCAAGTTTTCCATCGTAACTGGCTCCAGAACGACGAGCGTCTTGCCGCGAAACGCCGCTACAGCCGGGTTAAGAACCAAGTGGCCCCGAACGATGCCCAGTCTCATGCGTTACTCCGCCTTGCACCTTCGCGCGTTTGCAAATCGCCGTCAACAATTCCCACTACAACCATGCGAGCTGGCGTTGTGTTGCCAAGCCTCACTCGCGCGATATCGCCATCGGTTGAAACCAGCACAGTGTCTCCGCTTCCCGCGCCCAGCCAGTCGATAATCACGATCGGCTCCAATCCGGCACTGCCGTCGGCTTCAAGCCGTTGCGCAATCAAGAAGCGGCATCCATCCAATGTCGGATGCTTGGTGGACGAGACTACCGTGCCCTCAATGCGCGCCAGAAACATGGTTATACGATCCGCAATGCGTTGCCGACGACCATCTGCCGCTCGCGCGTAAAGGTGAGCGGCGTCGTGATGCCCTCGCCGGTTGGTGTCGCAATGCTATGGCTGAAATACCCAGGACCGCCAACGCCCAGAGCGGCTGGCGATGCGGCATTGTGAATGAAGAGGGTGGTATTCAGGGCGCGCGCCATGCGCGTCGCTGTCTCTACGTTTTGCGTGTGAATGATCGCCGTGTGTCTGTAGCCGTGCTCGGCCTTGACCGAAGCGGCGATGCCCGCGTCCACATCGCGCACACGCACCACCGGAACGAACGGCATCATCTGCTCTTCCACAACGTAAGGGTGGTCCTCAGCCGTTTCTCCAAACAGAAGCTGCGTGTTGGCCGGCACACGCACACCGGCGGCCGCAGCCAGCACCGCAACATCCTTGCCCACGAATGCCTTGTTGACATGCGCCCGGCCGCAGCCGCCGCCCGCGCCTTCAAATGTGAATGCGGCTTTGGTGAGCCGTTCAATCGCGGCTGCATCCAACTGATAAGCCCCGGCTCGGCGCATGGCGTCGATAAACTGATCCGCGACCGAAGCGACGACAAAAATTTCCTTCTCGCCGATGCAAAGCAAATTGTTGTCGAAGGATGCGCCGGCGATAATGGACTCCGCGGCGCGCTCGATATCGGCGGTCTCGTCCACCACAACCGGAGGATTGCCCGGCCCAGCCGCAATCACACGCTTGCCGGACTTGCTGGCCGCCTTCACAACGACAGGGCCTCCGGTAACACAGAGCAGCGCGATCTTTGGGTGATTGAAAATCTTCTCGGCAGCTTCGATGCTAGGCTCGAAGATGGTGGTGAGAACATTGGCGACTCCAAGCTCACGCTCGATCTCGCGATTGAAGAGTTGCAGCGCATATTGCGCCACCTTCGCGCCCGACGGGTGCGGACCGAAGACAGCGGTGTTGCCGGCGGCAAGAATGTTGATGGCGTTGGCTGCCATGGTCGGCACTGAATGAGTGACCGGCAGCATCATGCCAATGACGCCCCAGGGCGCGCGCTCAATGATGCACAAGCCAGTCTTATCGCTGCGTGCCGTGCTGCCGCTGCTGCGCATGGCTTCAACGCCTTGCACGAAGCGCATGTTCGTCAGCTTCAGAATTTTGTGGTCGAGGCGGCCAACTTTGGTCTCCTCGAATTCCATCCGGCCCAATTCCTCGCGGCGATCCATGCATATCCGACGAATAATATCGATCATGCGCCCGCGATCTTCAAGGCTCATGGCCGCAACTTTCTTCTGCGCCTCGAAGGCCGCGTTGGCGGCTTCGTCCACGGTCGCGAAAACTCCATCGCGCGACGTGTACTCCGGCGCCGCAGCAGCAGCCGTGAATGCGCCTGGCTGTTGCAACTGGACGCGTAGCCGCGCAACCACTTCCTTTGCGATCTCCGCGATCACTTGCTCCTGAATCTGCATTTACGGCTTCTCCAATACTTTGCCCTCGACCTCGACGGCATCGACAATGCCGACGATTACAGCATCAACCGGCGCATCTTTGGTTGCCGGCGTCAACCGAGCCGAACTGCCCTGCGTAAACAACACGCACTCGCCCACACCAGCCCCAACACTGTCCACTGCAACCACGGAACTGCCCGAGATTTGCAGCTTGCCTTCCCTGCTGACATAGGGCTGAACCAGCAGCAGCTTCATCCCGCAGAACTTATCGTTCTTCTGGGTGGCCACAACATTGCCGATGACTTTAGCTATGAACATGCCGACTCACCTCGTGCGCCAGGACAGAGAAACCTCTGCCGCTTGCGATTATTTCGGCAATACATTTCCGAGTGTTCCATGCGGCCGCGCGATGACATGCACGCTCTGCACTTCGCCCACGGCGCGAGCGGCGCTGGCGCCGGCATCCACAGCGGCGCGAACCGAGCCCACGTCTCCCTGCACAAAGACCGAGCACAGACCGCTGCCGATCTTGTTCCAGCCGACAAATTCCACGCTGGCTGCCTTCAGCATTGCGTCTGTAGCCTGAACCAGTGCAACCAGGCCCTTCGTCTCGATCATTCCAATCGCTTCATTGGCCATTTCTATTCTCCCAATTCCGTATTACTTCAAGAGGCTATCGACAAGCGCATCGTGCGGACGCGCAATCACGTGCGAGGAGACAAGCTCACCCACGACCTTGGCCGCGGCCGAACCCGCATCTACGGCAGCGCGCACGCTGCCCACATCTCCGCGCACAATTGCGGTGACATATCCGCCGCCAATCTGCACGGTCTTTACCAGTTCTACGCTGGCGGCTTTCACCATCGCGTCACATGCCTCGACGAGTCCGACGAGGCCCTTCGTTTCAATCAATCCAATTGCTTGACTCATCTGGTCTCCTCTGCCTGCTAGGCTCCGGCAGCTTTCTTGGGCGCGGCCTTCTTGTCCTGCTGGACAAAAGACGGCAGTTCGTCGTGGGGGCGGGAGATCACCTGAACGCTGACCACCTCGCCGATTCTGGATGCTGCTTCAGCGCCCGCGTCAGTGGCTGCTTTGACTGCGGCCACGTCTCCTTCCACGAAGGCGGTCACCAGTCCTGAACCAACGGACTGCCAGCCGGCGAACGACACGTTTGCTGACTTGAGCATGGCATCGGTCGCTTCAAACAGCGCCACCAGGCCCTTCGTCTCAATCATTCCAAGCGCTTGCTTCATCGCTTCCTCTCTTCTTTGTTCGAGTTACTTGAGCAGTTCAATTTCTTTGGTCAAATGGATACCGCAGGCATTCGCCTCATCCGTGTCCATGTGGACGTTGAGTTTTGACGCGGGGTCGATACGCACGTGAACGTTGTTGAATGTGACACCGGCTTCGCCACCTATGCGGAGCTTCATGCGGTCACCCTTCGCGACACCGAAGTGCGCGGCTTCCGCTGGGTTCATGTGTACGTGGATCGCGGCGCGAATCAAGCCTTCCTTGAGCTCGACCACGCCCTTGGGCCCAATGACGATGGCTCCGGGCGTACCTGCAATGTTCCCGGAGAGCCGGACGGGAATATCCGAGAAACCCAGCATGATGGCGTCAGTGAATGCCAGCTCGATCTGCGATTGCTTGCGCATGGGGCCGAGGATGCGAAGGTTTGAAATCAGGCGGCTGCGTGGCCCGACAATCGTCACCGTTTCCTTGGCCGCGAAGTTGCCTTCCTGAAAAAGCGGGCGATCGAAGGTAAGTTCTGAGCCCGGCCCAAAGAGCACGTCCATGTCTTCACGGCAGACGTGCATGTGCCGCGACGACGTTTGCACGGTGAGTACCGGCGCGGGGCTCTTCCCTTTCCCAAGGTATTCGAGAGCGACCTGGCGGACGATCTGCTCCACCAGCGATCTGTCGATGGAACCAACCGAGTTCGACATTGTTGAGCTTCCACTTCCCATAAGACATCCTTGGCCTAAGTCGCCTGGCCCACCAGTGTTTGCTTTGCGGCGATTGCCCGGCCGACAACAGCCGCTGTTTCGCGCGCTACGATCGTCTCTTCGTTTGCAGGGACCACCAGTACCTTCACGGCAGAGTTCGCCGTTGAGATCGCGCCCTCGCCTTTGATGGTCCGATTCTTTTCGTCGTCGAGCTCGACACCGAAGCTGGACAAGTCTTTCAGGACGGCGCTGCGTATCTCCGCGCTGTTTTCGCCGATACCGCCGGAAAACGTGATGGCGTCAAGGCCGCCCAGCGAAAGCATGAACGCGCCAACATAATGGCGGATCGCCCGCACGAAAACATCAAGCGCGAGTTGCGAGCGATTGTCGCCCGCGGCGGCGGCCCGATCCAAATCGCGAATATCGCCGCTCGCGCCGCTGATTCCCGCCAGCCCTGAACGGTTCCCCAGCAAGGTCGCCATCTGGTCCGGATCGAGCCCGAGTTTCTTCATCATGTGCAGCACGGCAAAGACGTCGATGTCACCAACCCGGTTGTTCTGCGGCAGGCCAGACTGCGGCGATGTGCCGAAGCTGGTGTCTATGGCCACGCCGTTACGGAAAGCGGCAATGCTGGAGCTGCCTCCTAGATGACAGGAGATGTGGCGCAGATTGTTGCGGCCCAGCAGCGCCTGGGTTCGCTCACTGGCGGAGCGGTGGCTGGCGCCGTGGAATCCATAGCGGCGGATACCGAACTCCTGACGCCACTCGTAAGGCACGGCGTAGGTGGTGGAGGCTTCGTCCATCTGGCGATAGGGGCCGGTCTCGATCACGGCGACCAGCGGAACGCCCGGAAGCTCTTTGCGAAATGCCTGAATCGCTGCGATATAAGGAGGGTTGTGCGCGGGCGCAAGGAATGAGAACTCTTCCATTGCGGCCAAAAACTCGTTGTCGATGAGTTGAGGCGCATGATGCGGGCCGGCATGAACCACCTTGAACCCGACCGCGCCCACCTCCGCCAAACTCGCCAACGCTTTTCCCGGACCCGAAATCGCGGCGATACAGTGGCGAATGGCCGAAGCGTAGTCGGGGCAGTCACTGCCCGGCTGGCCGATCCGCTCTACGCGTCCCTCTGCCAATACGGTCTCGCCCGGCATGTCCAAAACCCGGTACTTGAACGAAGTGCTGCCGATATTTGGAATCAGACATTTCATTTCTGAACGTTTCTGAACAGTCTTGAATTATTTTAGATAATACCGTACAGTTTGAGTCAGAGTCAATCGCAATTTAACGGAACTCTGAGGTTGAGCCTTTCATGACAGGAAATGCGGGAAAATCCCGAGTGGGTCTGGCAGCGGGCACGCCCCAACAATCGACTGTCGATCGCCTTGAGGAACTCGGCATCGTTGGCGCGGGCGGAGGCGGGTTCCCGGCAGCGGCGAAGTTCAGAACCAAGGTCTCGCTGGTGATTGCCAATGCGGCTGAATGCGAGCCGCTGCTGCACAAGGACAAAGAGCTGCTCCATCACTGCTCGGAGCCTTTCCTGCGCGGCCTTTCGATTGCCATGGAGTTGGTCGGCGCGCCGGAAGGCGTCATCGGAATCAAAGAAAAGTATCACGAGATTATTGAGGCATTGGAACGGCAAGCGCCGCAGGGTGTTCGGGTTGTGCCTTTGCCCGATTGCTACCCCGCGGGCGATGAATTCATCCTCGTCCATTTAGTGACCGGCCGCGTGATTCCGCCCGGCGGGCTTCCCAAGGATGTCGACACGGTTGTCTCGAACGTCGAAACACTCATCAACATCGGCCTGGACCGGCCGGTTACGCATAAATACCTCACCGTGGCTGGCGCGGTCGAGAATCCCTGCACGCTGCGGGTTCCGGTGGGCATCTCCATCGGTGAAGTGATCGAGGCGGCGGGCGGGGCCACGGCCGGCGACATCGGCGTGCTGCTCGGCGGCGTGATGATGGCGAAGCCGGCGAATAGCCTCGACGTTCCCGTGACCAAGACAACTGGCGGCATCGTTGTGCTGCCCGCCTCGCACTCGCTCATCCGCCGGCACAACGCCCCCATGATTCAGGTGAACCGCATCGGGCGTTCAGCCTGCGATCAATGCCGCTTCTGCACCGAGTTCTGCCCGCGGTTTCTGCTCGGGCATCCGATCGAGCCGCATCGCGCCATGCAGTCGCTGGGCTTTGCCACCGGCGCCGACCCCATGGTGGCCACGCTCTATTGCTGCGAGTGCAATCTCTGCACCATGTACGCTTGTCCCGAAGATCTCGATCCCAAGAACGTATGCGTACAGGCCAAGCCGCTGGCGCGGGAGCGCGGGCTGACTTTCAAGGGCGACCCGGCATCGATCACACCCCATCCCATGGCGGAATTCAGGCGCGTGCCCATGCGGCGGCTGATTGCCAGGCTGGGTTTGGGCGAATTCAACAATACTGGCCCGCTCCTCGATCACACATTTTCGCCGCGCAAGGTCAATATCCTGCTCAAGCAGCACGCCGGTGCTCCGGCGGTTGCGGTGGTCAAGTGCGGCGACCGGGTTCGCGTGGGCGACTTACTCGCCGTACCGCAGCAGGGCAAACTTGGCGCAAGAATCCACGCCAGCATCGACGGCGTTGTCACGGTAACTGGCGACGCGGTCCTCATTGAATCCTAGTTTGCGGAGTAGAGGAGTTACAACCTTGCCTGACATCAGTTCTATCGGACTTATCGAGTTATCCAGCGTGGCCACGGGTTTCCTGGTCCAGGACACCATGCTGAAAGCCGGGAACATCAAGCTGCTCCTGGCCCGCAGCATCTGCTCGGGAAAGTACCTCATTGTAGTCTCCGGCGACGTAACGTCGGTAGCGGCGGCGGTGCAGGCCGGCGGGGTTGCCGCGGGTCCAGCACTGATCGAGAGGCGGCAGATTGCGCGGGTCCACCCATCCGTGCTGGAAGCAATCTCGAATGCAGTCGATATAGATCCAAAGCAGTTGCGCTCGATCGGGATCGTTGAAACCTTCTCTGCGGCAAGCATCATTGAAGTTGCCGATGCGGCCGTCAAATCCGCCAACGTGACATTACTCCGCGTTCACCTGGCCATGGCTCTGGGCGGCAAAGGATTTGTGCTGATGGCCGGCGATGTAGCCAGCGTGCAGGCTGCCGTGGCAGCGGGCGCCAAGGTTGCGGGCGATGACGGAATGCTTGTGGGCAAGGGCGTGATTGCCGCGCCGTCTGAAGAACTCTTTCGCGATTACATATAATCAGCGGCTTAGCCAAAGAGAAACTCCACCCGTGATCGACCGGTCCGGATTGGCGACTCCATTGATCTCCTGATAGCCAGTGTTACTCAGGTTTCCCAGCCGCAGATAGGGGCGGATTCGCCCCGAGTCATGGGTCAAGTTAGCGTTCCACACCGGATAGGGGGAAGCATTCCATGCGGCGATACCTGCCTGCTGATAGGGTTTTGCAATCTCCACCGCGTTGGTTACGGCAATGTTGTGCTTCAGTATGACCGTCCAAGTCGCATGTACATTTTCAACAGGGTAATTGAGCGCGTACTCCGATTGCAGGCCGCTCAAGGAAGGCTGCGCTCCGGCAAGCCCCGTCCACGCGATGCGGATCGTCTGGGTCTTGACTGGCGCCCAGGTCACGGATGATTCAACCCCCAGAAAGCGAAGGCCGCTTAGATTCGTTGCATTCCATTGCGAAGTGGGCGAACTGCGCACATAGTCGATAGTGTCGTGCTGGCGGTTATAGAACCCAGTTGCCGAGAGCAAAAGACGACTCGATGGAGCCCAATCCACCCCGCCCTCGCCGGACCATGCCGACTCAGGCTTTAGGTTGGGGTTGCCGTTGGTGGATGGGTCAGAGTAATAGAGATCTGTATAAGTCGGAATCCTGAAGCCATACCCGCCGCTAGCTCTGAGTTTGATTGCATCCGTCAGCCGCAAACTCCCCGCCAGATGCGGTGAGAGCACGGACTGAGCGCCGCCTGAGAATAACTCTTCCCTGATGCCCGCCGATAAGTTCCAACGCTTCTTTGCAGGATGCAAATCCATATCGACATAACCCGCGCCGCGATTGCGGGCGTGCAGGCCAAGATTGTTACTTTGGATGCTGTCTCCGTCCGATTCAAGCCCAAAGAGAAGCACTGAAGTGGACGCTATCGTTTCGGTTCTGCGCACCGACGCCTGCCATGAGCCGTCAATGTGGTTGTTTTCGTAGACGGAAGGCGCCTGGCGCAGCAGAATAAACTCGTCTGTATGCCGCCTGTAGCCGAAGGCCGCCACAGTGCGGCTGCCCAACTCCTGGCGGTCGCTGGCAAACCATCCCTTGGTCCGTTCCCATGAGTCATACGGTCCATAAAACTGGTTTGCGCCGAAGGAACGGTCGCTCGCGGCAAAGAGGAGGTCTGAGACGCCTAGCCGGGAACCTGCCCAGCTCTCCAGCGAACTATCTTCGTTGGCGTAGTCTCGGTCGGCCATAAATCCGTCGGAAGAATTTCGGCCCGCTGTAAGTCGTGCGCTCCACCGCTTATGCGCCAAAGCGGCCAGCAGAGACTCTTCGTACGATCCAAAGCTGCCTCCGCCGGCACGCAGGCGCAGCGAAGATACCGCGGGCGCGGCTGTGAGAAAGTCGGCGACACCGCTCAACGCATCCTCGCCGTGCAGGGTCGAGCCCGCGCCGTGCAGGACTTCGATCGAGTCCATGGCTTCGATCGGAATGGGAAGGTCCAGATTATGATGTGCAGTCTGGCTGTCGTTGATGCGGAATCCATTCAGCAGCACCAGTGCCTGCTCAAATGTGCCCCCGCGCAGCACCAGATCAGCCTGTCCGCCGCCAGCGCCGCGCTGTTCCAGGAAGATCGACGAGTCCTGCCGCAGCAGATCCTGCGGCGACTCAAGCGAAAGGGCCTTTGGTTCCACCGGCAATACGAGCACGGAAGAGACCGATTCGGCGAGTGGTACCGGGACCGCGGAGCCAAGAACCACCATGGTTTCAACGGGCTTGGGCAGCGCCAGGGGCGTGGTTGCAGGTGCGCTCTGAGCGAGAGTATCGTGCGGGTGGATTGCCAGCAAGAGGCAACCCGCAATCCAGATCATTTTCAGGATAGTCGGCATCGACCTTCATCTTCGCCGTTGCTACGCCATTCTTCAATCATGATTTGATATTGCTTTGAATAGTTGAGCAATTCAATTATTCTATTTTTGCCATGCGCATCGATGCCTTTCTGAACGAAAGTCCCATGTTTGCGGTCAACCGGGCCGCTCGCCGCTTTGAATCGCTGACCACACAGGTTCTGGCCGGCGACAGCCTCGGATTTCTCGAAGGCCTGGTGCTGGCTGCCATGTTCTTTGAAGCTCCACTCCTCGTCAAGCCATCGCAACTGGCTGAAACTTTTGCGACGACTCGCGGCAATGTGAGCCACTGCGTCTCTTCGCTTGAAGCAAAGGGGCTG
>Ga0302320_10017389_pt1 | contig 14599 bp, 16 predicted proteins | sample Bog_T0_3_FD_202130 | JGI IMG/M metagenome (GOLD analysis project Ga0302320, IMG submission 202130) | Peat permafrost microbial communities from Stordalen Mire near Abisko, Sweden - Bog_T0_3 | ecosystem: Environmental > Terrestrial > Soil > Wetlands > Peat | place: Sweden: Abisko, Stordalen Mire...
GGATGACAGGAACGGGCACGCGTTTGCCGGCTTGGCCCGCGTAGGCCATTCCATACCAGGCATGGGTCTGGTTTCCCCCGCCCTGGTACATGAGCTGCGGTCCGAGAAGCCGGCCAACTGTCCAGGCGATGACAAGTACCGGCGCCACGAGATCGAGTGCGACCACGAGCCGAAGCTGCGGACACCAGCGCCTGACGCAGAACAGTCCGGTCGGCACGCCACCCAACAGCCCTCCGTAGCTGGAAAGTCCTCCGTGCCAGATGGCGAAGATGTCGCCGGGGTTCTGCACGTAGCCCTGGGCGCCCCTCAGGTTCGCGACCACGTGCACGAGGCGGGCGCCGAGTACGGATGCGATGACGATCCAGATGAAGGCCCTGCCGAACCATGCATCGGGGTACCCGTGGTCGCGCAGGCGCTTGGCGAAGTAGCGGTATCCGAACCAGAACGTGATCGCGAGTCCGATCCCGTAGGTGTGGATCTGGAGCGGTCCTAGGTGAAAGACGACAGGAATTGGGTTCACGGCTCTCCCATGGCGAAGTCAACGGTAGTGCCGACCTTCGCCGCAGCAGGTACCGGTCGAAAGATTGCCACGCGGCCTTGGGCCGGCTCTGCCTACCTTCTCGTTGCAACTCGGCTTATGTCGCGCTCCGAGTGCCGAGCCTTTGTAGCAGAAGACTAAGACGCCTAAACCGTGAGCGAGGGCGAAGGCTGCGAGCCGATGGGGGTGCCGAGCACACGGGCGGTGCGCCACTGGCCAAGCGGCGGGCACATAGCTCGCGGGACCGTTCTCGTGGCTGTGGCGCATCGACTAGGTCGGCCGGTGGCCCGGCACCTTTCTCTGCAGCGGGGGAGTCGTCGCCTGGGCATCTTTGGCACTACCACGCCATTTCGTCGGTTCACCGGCCTTCGTCGCCCATGGCGGACGAGCTAGGGGTCTCCTTTGTCGCAGCGCCACCCGAGCGCCCGCACGAGGACGCGGTGATCGGCGCCATCTTTAGCCGAAAGCGTCTAGTCGCAGAGGTCCAGACGCGGAGGGACCCCGGGTAGCCGGTCAGCTTGCGCTTCCGTACTTCCCGGGGTCATCCCCTGGGCGGCTCGCCCTCCAGTCCGACACCCGGGAACCTTGCGGCCCTGCCGGATGCCTGAGCCTTAGGACCTGCCCCGAGAGGCAAGCCTTTGGGCGGAGGTCCGTCCACCTCTCCTCTGTCGTCCCAGCCGCACGCCCTACGCTCGGGACTCCCCTGCGGGCTTCCGTCGCCTTAGGCGATTGACTGGATCGCTTTTGGTTAATGGCAGCTTGCGCTCATCTTGCTAATTCGTCAAGCGGTTTTCGCGAAATCCACCGTAAGTGCACAGAACTACCGGTTTTTCCCCCATCCATCCCCAGATCGATACCAGCGTCGTCCACAGCTGAGGGAATCTGGCGGCTGACTGACCACCAATCAGCTAGATCGAGACCGTCACCTGGGCCTCGAAACCGAAGCTTGGCGTTTCGACCTCACCTCGGTAATGTCCCTACTCCGGGTCATCTCGACGCAGGCCGAAGCCCAGGCCAAAAGGGGACCAGACATGTCAGACGCCGCCAGGCTCCAGCGGCCCAAGCCTCTCGTGCTCGCCGACTTGTTTTCGACGACTCTCTTTCACGACATCGTTCTTGTCGTGGCGGCGGCCGGTCTGGTCGGAGCGCTCGCTCAGGTGTCCTTCCGTCTCTCATTCACCCCTGTGCCCGTCACCGGACAGACGCTGGGCGTTCTTCTTGCCGGAACTGCGCTCGGCTGGAAGCGCGGCGCGGCCGCTATGGCGTTCTACGCCGTGGCGGGAGTTGCCGGTGTGCCCTGGTTCACCGGCCATGCCAGCGGCTACGTGGGTGCGACGTTCGGCTACATCGTCGGTTTCATTCTGTGCGCCGGCCTGTGTGGTTTCCTCGCCGAGCGCGGCGCTGACAGGGCGCTCGTGCGGTCCGTACCGGCGATGATCGCCGGAGAGATCGTGCTTTACGGCGTGGGCGTGACCTGGCTTGCCTTGAGCCTCCACCTTGGAGCGCAAAAGGCGATCGCTCTTGGGCTCACGCCTTTCCTCGTGGGTGACGTGGTCAAGGCCGCCCTTGCCGCAGCCTTGCTGCCAGGAATCTGGGTGCTCGCCAACAGGTGCTGGACAGAGCCGCCCGCCCGAGCTAGTGGCGAAGGACATAAGGCCAAACAACGGTGGTAGGGTCCGCTCGGGTTTGGCCTGGAGGCGCGATTCAATGACTACGGACTGGGACGGGCAGGGACTTCCGCCCGCCGCGGTGGCCAGGATGGAGCGAGGGCGAACCTCGCCTGTGCGAAGCAGCCTGCTCTCAGTGCCCGGCCATGTCGGTGTCGAGGCTTGCGGCTTTTCGGTCGTCGGCGAGGTGATGGGCTGCATCGTTGAGAGCATTGGCTTCACTGGATGGGCGGGCTGCGGATACGGCGGCTACGGACTCGGTGGCGCCGGCATCTTCGGAGGCTTCGGCGGTGTAACTACCACGGTCACGAGTGGTCAGGCCGGTGGGTGGGTCGGGTACGCACCTTACGTCGATGCCCTCTACCACGGCTTCGATACAGCGCTATACCGGATGCTTCTCGAGTGCCAGGCTCTCGGAGGCGACGGTGTCGTCGGCGTTCGCCTCGAGCAGCATCACTTGGGCCAGGGCAACCGTGAGTTCATGGCTATGGGTACCGCCGTGCGAGCGGCCGGTGGCCAGCGGCCGGCAAAGTTGTTCTCGACGACCTTGAACGGCCAGGACTTCGCCAAACTGCTCCAAGGTGGCTGGATGGCCGCGTCGGTTGTCATAGGCATCTCGGTTGCTATCCGCCATGACGATTGGGCCACGAGAAGCCAGGCGAGCGCCTGGACCTACAACACTGAGGTCTCGGGCTACACCGAGCTCGTCAACCACGTGCGAGCCGACGCGAGGTCACAGCTCGCCCAACGGGTCGGCACACTGCATGCCGACGGGGCCATTACCAACTCGATGCAGCTGAGCATCCACGCCCAAGAGGTGGGCGAGAACCACACCGACCACGTCGCTGAGTCGCGACTGATCGGCGACGCAGTTGTCCGCTTCCACCCCGAAGGGGCGGCGCCGTCCAAGAGTCTTACGATCCTGCCGCTATCAAACCCGAAAGGGAGTAAACGATGACCATCGAAGCCAACGAGCTGGGTATCCCCCAAGATGCGATGCGGCGCCTGGCGGAGATGCGGCCAGGCCAGCCAGGATCTCTGTTCACCTCCGACTTGAGCGTGAACGAGTTCCTGCTCGTGAGGGAGGCAGGTTTCAGGCCCCTCGGCCTGGTGCTCGGATCGAGCATTTATCACGTCGGCCTGCAAGTGGGCCGGTGGAGCCAGAACATGGAGCTCGACACTTTGTCCCAGGCCATGTACCACGCCCGCGAGCTGGCCATGACGCGGATGGAAGCCGAGGCAGACGCCCTCGGTGCAGACGGAATTGTCGGGGTTCGACTTGAGATCGAATTCAAAGAGTTCGGCAACGACCTCGCCGAGTTCATCGCGGTAGGCACCGCCGTGAGGTCCGACGACAAGGGCAATTGGCGAAACGATGAGAACAAGCCCTTCACTTCTGACCTTTCGGGCCAGGACTTCTGGACCCTGATCCAGGCGGGTTATGCGCCTCTCGGCATGGTCATGGGTAGTTGCGTCTACCACATCGCCCACCAGGGAGCTTTGAAGGCGATGGGCAACGTTGGTCGCAACGTTGAGATTCCAAAGTTCACCGAGGCCCTCTATGACGCCCGGGAGCTGGCGATGAGCAGAATGCAGGCGGAGGCAGAGCAGCTGAAAGCTGAAGGGATCGTCGGGGTCCAGCTGCTGTCGTTGGCGCACAAGTGGGGTGGGCACACGACTGAGTTCTTCGCCATCGGCACCGCCGTTCGCCCGCTGCGGGCCGACCACATCATTGCCAAGCCGCAGATGGTGCTTCCCCTTACCGACCGGTGAGCTCGGAGATCGTCCCGGGAGAGCGGCGCGGCGAGGAGGTCTTGCAGACTCCGCCTGACAACGAGGTCGAACTGGCGGGCCAGCCCAGCGTGGTCGACCTTGTCGCGGCTGCGATCCGAGCCGACACAGCGGACCTTGATTCGTATCACCGCGTCCTGTCCTCGACAGTCGCCGGCCTGTTGCCCGTCGGGATGGTCGAAGTAGACCGTGAGCGTTCCATGAAGGACCGCATGGCCGGGCGAGAGGGGCGGGCAACCTCTATCCGTATCCGTCTCGGCGAGCTCACTTTGGAGCTTGCCACCAGGCACGGTGGCCTTGTGGCGACCTCCTCTAGGGAGGTGAGGGGCGTGGTGATCAGCCGCCAGGAGATAACCGTCGCCGAATGGACTCAGTTGTTGGCTCAGCACCTAGCAAAGCTGGCGACGCAAAGCGCAGACGCTCGCGACGCGCTCGGGAAGCTTTTGGGTGAGAGCTGATCTAGCTCCCGACGCTCGAGCGGAATAGACGCTCTCGCTGTCGTTTCGATCAGCATCGGACTGCTGGAGGAGCTGAAGGCTCCCGCCGATGATGCTGCGAATCACGAGAGTCGCGCCGAGGGCGATCCCACGACAGGACAGCCGAATTCTTTAGGTTCGCCGACTACGCCTTTAGGAGCCGGGCTCTCAGCGCCCGGACGCGATGCGGCGCCTTGTCTGGCGCGCGGCTGCCACGTCGCCCGGCTGGCCGCGATGTTCTAGGGCGGCGATCACGGCCTCGCGGTGATATGTATCGACGTTGCCGCCGAACTTGAACTTTGCCCGCACGTTCTCGACGGCGATCTGAAGGCCGCGAATGGTTCGCAGCTCGGCCTCATGGGCAAGTAGGGGATCAGCCACCTCGATTCCTGGTTGGATGGCAGCCAACTGGCGCCGCAGGATGGCCGCTACCTCGGGCGGATCCGAGATGACCGTGGCGTTGCCCTCCAATTGGACTGCGGCGTAGTACGTCGTCGGGATGCCGAGCAGGGGATCCTCGTCCCCGATTGTCTTCCAGGCGGACGGCACGAATGCCCAGTCGCCCGCCACGCTCAGTAGCACGCGTGGCTGCTCGGCGATCGCTTCAAATATGGGGTTCTTGCCGAAAAGGTGCACGATGATCTCGTCCTGGTCGAGCACGAACTGAGTTGGCACGACGACGGGGACGTCGCGTCCTTTGCCGGCAGCGACTAGGTGACCGAATCCTTGGTCCGTGACAAAACCGCGCCACTCTTGTTCTCCAAGGCTGCTGTCTGGCTCTGCTATGTACACGCGACTCCTCTGCGGACGGTTTCGACGGCTAAGACCTGGGGTCGAAAAGAGGTTCTGGGCTCCGGCGAGTACTCACCTTCACCTCGCCCATGACCGGAAAGGCTCTGCCGAGGACCCGGGGCGAGCCGCTCGACGGCGATTCCCTCGGGAACGACGATCTCGACTGAGCCGCTGATCCCGAGCGCCGTGATGACTATTTCGGGACCTTCGATCTCTGCCCGGCTCAGGTCGATATGGCACTGGCCTATTACAGCCACCACCGAGGTGTGGCCGTTCAACTGCCAGCGGCCCTGGGACTCGGACTCGCCCATCACGGCGACGATAAAGCGGCGGGGGCGCTCGAAAGGTCGGCGAGTACTTGAGCCAGCTCTTTTTGGGTTCGGCTCGCCAGTGCCGCGCCTGTCCGTTCGGAAAACTCGTCGAGCGGCAGCCTGCCAGCCACGCAGTGGTCGAGCAGTTGAGTGACTACTCGGTCCCTGTCGGCATCGCCGACGCAGTCGAACATGGCGACGGCTGGTGGGTCGATCATGCCGGGTACCGCTCGCCCGTCGGGCATCCCAAGAGCAAACGGCGCCGAAGACGGCAAAGCCGGCTCCATAGGTGCTCTTCGGCCATGGTCCCAGTCTCTTCTTTTCGCTCCGTCACCGCCAGGGCTTGCGCCGTTGGAGATGTGGTCGCGTGCCGACGCGCAGTAGCGTCGGGCGGAGAACACAGATGAGAAAGACGGGAAGTGGTTCAACGATGAAGGCTCTCGTCAAAGCAAGGCCTGAGCCGGGCCTTAGCTACGAGGATGTACCAGTTCCGACTGTCGGGCGAGGTGATGTCCTCATAAAGGTGCTGCGCACGGGCATCTGCGGCACCGACGTGCACATCTACTCCTGGGATTCATGGGCCCAAGAGCACGTCCCTGTACCGCTCGTGATCGGTCACGAGTTCGTCGGCAAGATCGTCGAGCTCGGGGTGGATGTCGACGAGCTTGCTATAGGCGACCTCGTCAGCGGTGAAGGCCACCTTGTCTGTGGGCGATGTCGCAACTGCATTGCCGGGAGGCGCGTCCAGTGCGCACGCACCAAGGGGATCGGGGTCAATTACCCAGGCGCCTACGCCGAGTACATCGTCCTGCCTGCCTCAAATGTCTGGCACCACCGCGACGGTATCGACTTGGACGTGGCGGCGATATTTGATCCGTTCGGCAATGCCGTGCACACGGCGCTCACTTTTCCCGTCCTTGGCGAGGACGTGCTCATCACGGGCGCCGGTCCCATCGGGATCATGGCGGCGATCGTCGCCCGCCACGCCGGGGCACGCAATGTCGTGATCTCGGACGTCTCCGAATACCGTCTCGAATTGGCGCGCTCGGTCGGGGTGACGAGGGCCGTCGACGTCTCTCACTCCACCTTGGCCGAGGCCATGCGCGACTTGGACATGAAAGAGGGCTTCGACGTCGGTTTCGAGATGTCGGGACAACCCTCGGCATTCCAGGACATGCTCGCCAACATGGCCCATGGAGCCAAGGTAGCCATGCTCGGACTCCCGAACGAGAGCTTCGGCATCGACTGGTCGCACCTTGTAATGAACATGATCACCATAAAGGGCATCTACGGCCGCCAGATGTTCGAGACCTGGTACTGGATGTCGGTGCTCGTCGAGTCAGGCGTCGACATCTCGCCTGTGATCACCCACCGCTACGCCGCCACCGACTACGAGGAGGCCTTTGAGGCCATGCGCGTCGGTCGTTGCGGCAAGGTCGTGCTCACCTGGGCTGAAGACTGATCGGAGGTCGCCATGTTCACCAAGGTTCGCCAAGAGATCAACACCCAGCTCGACGAGATCCGCCGAGAGGGGCTTTTCAAGCCCGAGCGCGTCATCGTCACTCCCCAACAGGCCAAGGTCACTGTCGAGGCCGGCGACGAAGTCTTGAACCTGTGTGCCAATAATTACCTCGGACTTGCCGACGATCCGCGGCTCGTCGCGGCGGCCAAGGAAGCACTTGACCGTTGGGGATACGGCATGGCGAGCGTCCGCTTCATCTGCGGGACCCAACAGGTCCACAAAGAGCTTGAGGAGGCCCTGTCGCAGTTCTTGGGAACCGAGGACACGATCCTTTACTCCTCGTGTTTCGACGCCAACGGTGGCTTGTTCGAGACTTTGTTGAACAAGGAGGACGCGGTCATCTCCGACGAGCTGAACCACGCCTCGATCATCGACGGCATTCGCCTGTGCTCAGCGACCCGCTACCGCTATCGCAACAGGGACATGGGCCATCTCGAAGAGCTCTTGAAGGACGCTTCATCGGCGAGGCGCCGTCTGATCGCGACCGACGGCGTCTTCTCGATGGACGGCTACCTGGCGCCACTCGCCGATATCTGCGAGCTCGCCGACCGCTACGACGCCATGGTGATGGTCGATGACTCGCACGCGGTCGGTTTCGTGGGCGAGCACGGTCGTGGCACTCCAGAGCTGCACGGCGTGTCAGATCGCGTCGACGTCGTCACGGGCACGCTCGGCAAGGCTCTGGGCGGGGCGAGCGGTGGGTACACGAGTGGCCGGAAGGAGATCGTCCAGCTGTTGCGCCAGCGGTCCCGGCCCTATCTGTTCTCGAACTCGCTGGCTCCGGTCATCGCGGCTGCATCTCTTGTCGTGCTCGAGCTTTTGGACCAGAGCGATGACCTGCGGGCAAAGCTTCGCGAGAACACGGCGGTTTTCCGCCGCACCATGACAGAGCGCGGTTTCGACATCCTTCCCGGTGAGCATCCGATCGTCCCTGTCATGCTGGGCGACGCTGCTTTGGCCGGACGCATGGCAGAGCTGCTCCTGCAAAACGGCGTCTATGTCACCGGCTTCAGCTACCCGGTAGTCCCAATGGGTCGCGCACGCATCCGGACCCAGATGTCCGCCGCCCACACACGCGATGACCTAGAGCGCGCCGCCAGTGCCTTCACTAAGGCCCGCGCCAGTCTCGAGTGAGAGCCTTCACCCATGTACAAGCCGATTAGTGCCACAACGCCCTCACGACACGCCGACAGGGCCAGCTATGACGCCGACAGTGTGCACCAGATCCTCGATGAGGCGTTGATATGCCACGTCGGCTTCATCGCCGACGGGCGGCAGCAAGTGCTCCCGATGTTGTTTGTCCGCGTTGGCTCCACGGTGTTCTTCCACTCTTCGACAGGTGCTCAGATGGCGAGGATGGCGGCTCACCAGGGCCAAATCGACCTGGTCGTGGAGGCGACGATCCTCGACGCGCTGGTCCTTGCCCGCTCCGCGTTCTGCCACTCGGCCAACTACCGCTCTGTGATCGTGCACGGGACAGCCACCTTGGTGCGCGATCCGGCCGTCAAAGAGGAGATCCTCGACGCACTCATGGACAAGCTCGTGCCGGGACGCTCCCGTGAGGTGCGCAGGGCGACCGAGCCTGAACTTCGCCAGACCGCGGTCCTTGCCCTTCCCCTCGTCGAGGTTTCGGCGAAGATACGCACTGGTCCTCCCTCCGACGACGCCGAAGACCTGTCCCTCCCGCACTGGGCCGGTCTTTGGCCAGTGCGTTTGGTGCGCGGCACGCTTGAGGCGGCCCCCGACCTGAATCCGGGGATCGAGCTGCCCGAACACCTCAGGCGCCTCGGAGAGGCCGACTGATCGGGCAGATATGCGCGCCGTCCTCCAGCGGGCCACCTGGGCCCGTGTCAGCGTCGCGGGCGAGGCAATCGGGGCCCTCGACGGCCCGGGCCTCGTAGTCCTGCTCGGAGTGAAAAACGGCGACGGTGAGGCGGAGGCTCTCGCGGTCGCCTCCAAGGCTTGGAACCTTCGCATTTTTGGCGACGAGGAGGGACGGATGAACCGCTCGCTCGCCGAGATAGGGGGTGGCCTGCTCGTAATCAGCCAGTTCACGCTCTATGCAGTCACATCCAAGGGCAGGCGGCCCTCTTTTGTTGCCGCGGCGCCTAGAGAGGCTGCAGAACCGCTCGTTGATCGCGTCGTGGAACATTTCCGCTCTTTTGGGGCCAAGGTGGCGACGGGGCGTTTTGGGGCCGAGATGCTCGTTGAACTAGCCAACGACGGTCCTGTAACCGTGGTGATCGACACGGCGCGGTGATGACCGCCCTTTGGCTCGGCCCGCTCCGATCTGGGAGGCTCGAACCATGCGCTATGTGATCCTCGGTGCCGGCGCGGTCGGCGGTGGCATGGGTGGCCGGTTGTTCGAGAGTGGTCACGACGTCGTTTTGGTTGCAAGAGGGGCCCATCAGGCAGCCATCGCCAGTCGGGGGATCGAGCTTCGTGATCCCGACCGGAGCGTCACGCTGCCGGTCCCATCGGTGAAGCGCCCCTCAGAGGTCGCCTGGAAGGTGGGTGACGTCGCCGTCCTTGCGACAAAGACCCAGCACACAGAGCCACTCCTCGCTGAGCTTGCCGAGTGCGCCCCAGCCTCGACGCCGGTGGTCTGCGCGCAAAATGGGGTCGAGAACGAACGAATGGCGTTGCGCCGGTTTTCCAACGTGCAGGCGATGCGCGTGTACTTCTCCGTTACGCACCTCGAACCGGGCCTAATTGAGCTCCCCTTTGCGCCTTTGAGCGGGCTTTTGGATCTCGGCCGGTACCCGGCGGGTGTCGACGAGGTGAGCGAGCAAATTGCGGCGGACTTGAACGAAAGCACCTTCGGCTCGCTCGCCGATCCTCATATCATGGCCCGCAAGTACCGCAAGCTGCTTTCCAACCTCGGCAACGCTATTGAGGCGGCGTGCGGATCGCGTGTAGCGGACCCGTTTGCCAAAGAGCTCTGGGAGCGCGCCCAAGACGAGGCTTTGCAGTGCTTTGCCGCGGCCGGGATCGAGGTTGGTCCGCCCGATCTCGACACCGAGCGGATGGCGGCCATGGGTCCTTACCGGCTCGTGGCCGGGCACGACTTGTCTGGTGGCTCGTCGTGGCAGAGCCTGGCTCGCAAGACGGGAAACGTCGAGGCGGACTGGTTGAACGGCGAGATCGTGCTCCTGGGTCGCCTGCACGAGATCTCGACGCCGGTGAACTCGTTGCTACAGGCGACGGCTAACCGTATGGCCGCCGAGACCATCGCCCCGGCGACCATACGTGGCGAGGACCTCCTGGCTCAGCTCTGAGCGGCCTTCATCAGGGAGCAAAGCTCGGCTGTGCGTTCCGAGGGCGTCACCTTCTCAATGACGATGCTGTCACTTGCAACCCATCTCGCAGCTTCCACCAAGGCGGCCACGACGTAGGCGGCAGCGTCCTTGCTGGCCAGCGAGACGTGCTTGGCGACCAGGGTGCTTCCAACCCGCCCCGGGTCCACGAGCCCGACGAGGCGGTCGCCACCGAGTACCGGCATCGAGAAGTACCCGTGCTCGCGCTTGGCCCGCGGCACATAGGCCTCGAGTCGGTGGCGAAAACCGAAGAGCCGCTCTGTCCTTTCCCGGTACCAGGTGAGGGAGTCAAACGGTGAGATGAGCAACGCCCGGCCCTTCATGCGCCGGTCGAGCACCTCGAGGGTGCTCCCGGTTATGTAGGCCGGATGGCCCCATCCTTCGACGACGGCCGCCCTAAGTTCGGTCTTGGGCAGGATCTGTTCGACCTGGCGGCGCGTGAGGCCGTGATACGCGGCGAGGTCGCTGGCGCTTGCCACGCCGAGGGCGCCCGCTGCCGCTTCGACGAGACGTATCTGGCAGGCCTCGTCACTGAGCTCGGCGGAGTAAATCTCGGGGGGCACAGCGCGTTCAGCTAGGTCGTAGATGCGCTGGAATCCCTTGCGCTGGCGGCACACGAGCGCGCCGATGTCCAAAAGCCACTCGGCGGCGATCTTGGTCTCGCTCCAGTCCCACCAGGGCCCTCCTTTCTTCGCGCCCCCGAGCTCGCGGGCCGAGAGCGGTCCTTCGGCAAAAAGGCGGTCGCGGACATACAAGCAGCTCTTGTCAGCGTCCTCGAGCCGGTGCCACCGTCGGCCTCGGGCGATGCGCGCTCTGCGCTGTGAGCCGTAGGCGGGCCAGTCTTCGATGGGCAGGATGCAGGCCGCGTGTGACCAGTACTCAAATGTGGTGCTTTTCGGACCCCAGTAACCCGCGTCGATACGGGCCCTTTCGATCGGCCCGAGGCGGGCGAAGGTGACGAGCTCATGCGAGCGGGCGAGAACTGAGATCGTGTCGAGCTGCACGGCTCTCACCTGGCGGAGCATCGCACCAAGGCCGCCCTTGATGCGCCGGCCGAGCAGGCCTTGTGCCTCGAGGGCAACGCGTCGCGCTTCGCGGGCGCTCAAGGTGACCGGTGGTTTGGGCATCCCTATTTACTACTCGCGTGGGCGTCATCGGTGCCCCAGACAAAGGCCGCATTCCCGGAGCGACGACGTGGCCCGCCCATGAGTGTCAGGCTTGCGCGATGCAACAGGCCCCCGATGAGATCCCTCGGATCCCGGCATCGGCCGGGGCGCTCATCTTCGACTCTGAAGGGCGACTGCTTATCTTGCGGCCGACCTACAAGAAAGGTTGGACGATCCCGGGCGGACAGGTGGAGGCCGAGGGAGAAACTCCCTGGGAGGCCTGCCGACGAGAGGCCCGAGAAGAGAGCGGAGTGGAGCTCACCGGTGGGAGGCTCGTCTGCGTCGACTTTCTCCGCCCTCGTGAGAAAAGGCCGGGCGGCGTCCGCTTCCTGTTCGATTGTGGAGTGCTCGACGCCGCTCAGCTGGGCCGGGTGCGGGTGCAAAGCGAGGAGATCGCCGAGTACCGCTTTGTGCCTGTTTCCGAGGCGCTCTCGTTGTTGAGCGGCCCTCTCCGTCGGCGGGTACGTGTCGCAACCGGTGCGGTGAGGTGCCGGTATTTAGAGGACGGCAAACCCGTCACCGGCGTAGCAGGTTGAGCGTCTTGCCCGGCGTCGGTGACGCGAGGGCTGCTTTTTTGGCCGCGATCGAGGCGGAACTCGGTGAAGGTGCCCGGCCTGATCTCAAGGAGCCAGCCGCGGTGCTGTCGCGCCGTTACAGGTCGGAAAGCTTGTCCGCCTCGCGGGGCGGCTTCGGGACAGGTGAGGGGCACGCCTATCTCGCTACAAGGCTGCCAGCTACTTTTGCCGTGACTCGGAGGGTGTTAGCCGAGCTCGCCGAGCTGAGGCCAGCCTTTCGGCCTGAGAGCCTCATCGACCTCGGAGCTGGCCCCGCTACTGCGAGCTGGGCGGCGGTTGACGTGTTCGGACCGGTGAGGCGCGCACTTCTTGTCGAGCGTGACGCCTCTATGAGCAGCCTCGGTGCCCGGCTGGCTGAAAGCGGCCTCAACGAGCTCGTCGCTGACCTCAAGTGGCTGCGGGGTGACGCCGGTGACCTCGAGTTGCCTGAAAGTGATCTCGTCATCGCGAGCTACCTCTTCGGCGAGCTCGGTCGCGAACGAGAGATGGTGTCGCTCAAGACGTGGTGGACCGCTACGCGAAGCGAGCTCGTGATCGTCGAGCCCGGGACGCCGGCGGGTTTCGCGCGGCTGCGGGCCGCGAGGAGTGCTCTCATTTCCTGGGGGGCCTATGTGGCAGCTCCTTGCCCGCACGACGGCCCTTGCCCAATGGAGGGCTCTGACTGGTGCCATTTCGCCGTTCGCATCGATCGGTCGGCTCTGCACCGTGATCTCAAAGGGGCCCGGCTCGGATACGAGGATGAGAAGTACTCCTACCTCATTGCCTCGCGCGACCAGGTTGGAGCGCGGCTGGCCCGGCTCGTCCGCTCGACCCGGCTGCACAAAGGCCACGTGCGGCTCGTCGTATGCGAGGAAGCGGGGCTCAACGAGCGCGTGATCAGCCGGCGCGACGGTGATCTGTACCGGCGCGCTCGAGATGCGCGCTGGGGCGACCGGTTGGAGATCCACTCCTCCATATAATGCTTGCTAGCAAGCAAATAATTGGAGTCGTGGAAACTAAAGGGTGCGCTGACCGGGGAACGGGATCACTTAAGCCACCTGCTGCCTGCACCGGAGAGGGCACGCCTCAAGATCTCGGAGCTGTGACCGAGGCGAACGCCGCTCGCCTTCGTATCGCAGTGGCGCGGCTTTCAAGGCGTCTGCGTCCTACTACGGCCGCTGGAGCGCTGACCGCGACCGAGGTCGATGTCCTCGTTGCCGCTGAGCGGCGGGGTCCGATCCGCCTGTCTGACCTCGCGAGTTTCGCCGGGCTCAACCCGACGATGTTGTCCCGGCTCATCCCCAAGCTCGAACAGGCCGGCCTCATCCGCCGGCTGGCCGACGATTCCGATCGGCGAGTGTGCCGTGTGGAGTCGACCATAACGGGCAGCGACCTGATCGCGCGCATCCGCTCCGAGCGCAACGACGTGCTTTTGACCCAGATCTCGCAGCTCGACCGATCGCGCCAAGAGGCGATTGCCTTGGCCCTGCCGGTGCTCGAGGAGCTGGCGGAGAGTCTCCCGGCGGGCGTTCGGCCAAGACCCGTTGGGCATCGCCGATGAGCCGCCTGCTCGCGATTGTCCGCCGCACCTTCTCAGCTCTTTCGGTTCCCAACTTCCGCCGCTACGTCCTCGGCCAGGCCACCTCTTTGATTGGGACCTGGATGCAGACTGTCGCTCAGTCGTGGCTCGTCTACACCCTCACGCACTCAGCAACGGCGCTCGGTTTCGTAGTCGCACTTCAGACGCTCCCTGTCCTCATCCTCGGGCCATATGCAGGTGTCATCGCCGATCGTGTCGACAAGCGCAAGCTGATGATCGTCCTTCAGACCTTGATGGGACTGCAGGCCCTCGTGCTCGGGCTTCTCGCAGTCACCCACGTGGTGCGCTTTTGGGAGGTGTGCGTCCTCGCCGTCGTGCTCGGCCTCAACAACACCTTCGAGAACCCGGCCCGCCAGTCCTTTGTCCTCGAGATGGTGGGTCCTACAGAGCTGCGCAACGCCGTGAGCCTCAACTCGACCATGGTGAACGCCGCCCGGTCGGTCGGTCCGGCCATCGCCGGCATCTTGATAGCGACGGCCGGCGAAGGCGTCTGCTTCCTCGTCAATGCGGCGAGCTTCGCCGCTGTCGTGTACTCGCTCGTCTCGATGGACAAGGTAGCCCTCAACCCGACGAAGCCGACAGGACGGCACAAGGGCCAGATGCGCGAGGGCATCCGCTATGTGAAGAACGAGCCCCGCCTCGGCGTCCCGCTCGTCATGATGGGACTCGTCGGGACTCTCGCCTATGAGTTCCAGGTGACCTTGCCGGTCGTCGCCCGCCAGACGTTCCATGGCGGCGCGGCCACCTACGGATTCCTTACCGCGTCAATGGGAATCGGTGCGGTCCTAGGGGGCCTCGTCACCGCCGCGAGGGGCCGTACCGGGCTTCGCTACATGACGGTGGCCGCCGTAACATTCGGTCTGGC
>Ga0302320_10017391_pt1 | contig 14597 bp, 17 predicted proteins | sample Bog_T0_3_FD_202130 | JGI IMG/M metagenome (GOLD analysis project Ga0302320, IMG submission 202130) | Peat permafrost microbial communities from Stordalen Mire near Abisko, Sweden - Bog_T0_3 | ecosystem: Environmental > Terrestrial > Soil > Wetlands > Peat | place: Sweden: Abisko, Stordalen Mire...
AAGCGCAAGATGAGTAATTTCCCGCTCCGTCCGCGGCATAGCAAGCCGCTGCCGAAGATCAATATCCATGAAGCCATAAGAATACTTAAGTGAACAGTATTAGGGCTAACTTGCTGAATTTGAAACAAAAGCTTCGCACTCCTGCCCGGCATATGTCTGGAAATATCGATCGCCTTCTCGATTCGTACGCTACCTAATTCACCGTCAAGGAGAAGGTGGCTGTATGCGACAACGCGCCGTAGGTTGCAGTAACGGTAACAGTCGTGGTGACGGGCTGAATTGGGGGCGGCCCGCTGGCCGAAGACCCACCACCGCACGCACTCACACAACCCAAACCAGCCGCACTCACAGCGAGCAAGACCAGCATCCGCCAGCGCCGCCGCTTCTTCCAACCGATGAAGCAGAACGCAATCGCCAACACCGAGCCTGGGAACAAGGTCCGTCCATTACGGCCGAGCGCGGCGGTTGTTGCAGCCGTGGTCACCGTCAACGTCGAGTACGTAACCCCCGCAGGCGTTGGAACCGTCAGCGTTGAAAAGCTGCAAGTATCTCCCGCCGGCAGCCCCGAGCAAGCCAACGCGATATTCCCATTGAACCCGCCCTCATCCTGCACCGTCATCGTGGTCGTGCCGCTCTGTCCAGCTTGAACCGAGATGGACGCCGGGTTGATAGCAACATTGAAGTCCGGCGGAATCGTGTACGTCGCGCTGGCCACGGCACTAGCTGCATACCCCCTAGCCGTCGCAATCGCTTGAATGGTTTCCGTCGATGAGACGATAACCGGTCCGCTGTACACCGTAGAATTCGTGGTCGGCGTGCTCCCGTCGGTGGTGTAGTAGATGGTTGCTCCAGTGGTGGAGTCGGAGATCGATACCGATTGTGACGATGTGTAGGTTCCAGCGGGCAAGCTGAAGGTTGGGGTCGCGACCAGTTGAGAAGAGCCTATGACGTAGTTCGCGCTGGCGACTGCGCTGGCCCCGGCACTGTTGCTGCTGTAGCCGTAAGCCACGGCGATAGCTAGCAGGGTTTCGCTCGTCGCGATCGTGATTGGCGGCGTCGTGGATCCGGCAAATCCGGGAGAATTCGTTGTTGGGGTGGTCCCGTCCGTAGTGTAATAGATATTTACGCCTGTGGCCGCGTCGCTGATCGTGACTGCCTGCGCCGCGGTGTAGGTTCCTGCTGGAACACTAAACGTCGGCGTGGCGACGTGCGTCGACAACGTGTATGTTGCAGTTGCGATGGCACTGTTATAACAGCCACTGGCCACCGCGATCGCCTTCAACGTTTCGCTGTATGGGACGCTGATTTGTCCGCCGGAGGACGAACTTATAGTTGGCGTGGTTCCGTCGGTGGTGTAGTAAATGATCGACCCGTTCGTACTATCGCTAATCGTAACGGTCTGGGTTCCGGAATAAGCCCCGGCAGGCACACTGAAGGTTGGCGGGGTGGTTGTAGGCAAGGCGGCGGTTGACGGAGTGATATTCCCAAAGAGTATTGTAGTAGATGAACCCTCCCTCGTCGGCAGGCGTTGGGTCGCCCCCGAAGATCCAGAAATTGCCGTTGTTATCAGTCCAGCCCGCAGGTGCGAATTGTGTTCCGGGGTGGTCTCCGGGGGCAGGTGTTCCCAACGCGCCGTACACTGCTCCTGGGTTTGAACTGCAATAGACACCGCATACCGATTGAATATTTCCGCCCATCAATGCCCATTCATTGGTAGAAGGATTGAATTCCCAAAGATCGTTGAGAATTCCGTTTGCACCGTTGGCATCAGCGCCATAGCCCCCAAAGAGCCATAGATTGCCTTCGTTGTCGGTCCACCCGGAAGCGTCTTCACGGCCTCCTGGAACATTTTCGGCAGAAGGTATTCCAAGTGTGCCGTAAACTCCTGATTGACTGCCGGTATTGCTCCCCGCCATCCAGGCCCACTCGTTCGTTGAAGGATTGAACTCCCAGAGGTCGTTGTATTTCAAACCGTCGTCATCCACAGTGCTGCCGACGCCTCCAAAGAGCCAGAAATTGCCTTTGTCGTCGATCCAACTTACGGAGGCCCATCGACCGTTCGGGATGTTTCCAGGTGCAAACACGCCCAGCGTACCGTACACCCCGGGTTGGCCACCTGGAGGGCCGGCAGTCCTGCTGCTTCCGCCCATCCATGTCCACTCGTTCGGTGCGGTTGTCTGCGCTCCGGCGGACAATGCGATGACGGCAAACGCGACAAGGCAGCCACTCAAACACCCTAGCCGCATACGACGCTTTCCCATTCGCACAGAAATGTCCTCATTGAGCTGATTTGCCGGAAACAATTCTCCTGATTGGCTGGGTTCGATTGTGATTGCGGATACTTCGTCTCGTCAACCAGAGCAATCGCATCAAGAAACCCGCGGCCAAAATAAGTCGCCGATTTCTTCCCGGAGTTTGCAGTTTAATTCGCTTGAAACGCGCACAATCGATTCATGGCCTCCAGAACCCCGATATTTCTCTGCTTCCAGTTCGTCGGTTCAACCAGTCCGGGGCCACTCAAACTACCCCACCCCTCGCCCACTTTCCTCCCGTGCGTATGAAAACAATAATGTTATGCCGAAAAAAGCCTAAACCACCTGCCAAAACAAACAACTTACGTCCTGGAGCCTGTCTGATTGGCTGCGAACGCCCGAACATCCACTTTCCCAATTTAACTCTGGTTCTGAAATAAAGGTCCGACACGGAATTCCCAAACCAAACTCACCGATGTCCAAAGATAGGAACTCCCCCAACGCCAGGATATTGACCATTGCGGCACGTCCCCCGTTTGCAGCATTGACGCTGATAGCTGCTCAATCCATGCTGTAGATGGAGTTACTCGGAATTACCTCTCGGAGGTTACTAACTATGAACACTTATCCTCCACCAGGACCCAGCGGCGTAGGACAGCGGATTGAAGAGGCCATCGAACTCATCGAGATGGAAATGCGCCATGCTGCCGCGTACATAAACGCTGCGGTGATTCCGCAGGTACGCGCCGAATCCATTCTAGCGCTGCGCAACGTGGCTAATTCGCTGCGCAGTTTTGCGGATCGGCTGGACCGCCAGGAAACTCCACCGCCTCCCAACCTACCCAAGGACCCCCAGCCCTGATGAGCCAACCCAACCATATGGGCAACAACCAGCCGGGTTATCCCTCGCGCACGATGAAGGAATACAAGCTTCCGATCGTGCCGGCGCTGGTATCGCTCGCGATGGTCTTCGCCAGCGGCTGCGCGCATCACCGCAACACCGTACAGCCAACCGCGCAGCAGACTGCCCCCGCTCCAGGCGTGCCGCCGCAGCCTCAGGCCCCCAGTCCGAGCCAGTCCGCCGAATCGCAACAACCGGCGCGTATTCCTATTACGCCTGTGCCGCCGGGAGGTGTCAACACCGAGGACCTTGAATATGTTCGCACCCACAAGCCGATCGAGTCAGAAGAAGGGCTGGCCACCTGGTACACCGCCCCCTACAAAGGACGCAAGGCCGCCAACGGCCAGGTCTTCAGTGACCGCGCCCTCACGTTGGCTCACCGCACCCTGCCCATGGGCTCGCTAGTCACCGTCACAAACATCAAGACGGGCCAGTCGGCCGCAATGCGCGTCACGGATCGCGGGCCGTTTGTGGATGGACGGATTGTGGACCTGACGATTGCCTCCGCGAAAGCTACGGGCGTCTACCGCGTGGGAACAGCGCCGGTGCGGCTGGACGTTTACCAGACTCCCAAACCGATCGATCGGGGCGGGAGATGGTGCGTGCAGATTGGCGCGTTCAAGTCAGAGCGCAAGGCGGTAAAGCTCAAAAAGGATCTGCTGCACAAGTATCCCAACTCAACGGTCATCGAGTTTCCGGGACAGGATAGTTACTGGGTGCGGATTCGTCCCCAGGGGGATAACCGGGAGCAAGCTGAGTCGATTGCGCGGCACCTGCGGCCGGGCGAGTCTGAGGCAGAGGCGTTTCTTACGCGGCTGGACTAATTCCTGACGGCAAAAAGAGAGTTAGTCCGCAGGGCGCCGGGCGGCGAGCAGGCCGAGCCAGCAGCTTACCGGCCAGGTAAGCAGCCAGGACAACCAGTACCAGTGCGGCCAGCCCTTGCCCCAGTTGGGAATGATTGAAACAATCCCCATCACTTCACCAATAATGAAGAACCAGAGCACATGGCGCGCGGCGCGCCGCGAGGCGAAGCGCGCGCAGAGCCAGGCACACAGGATCGAGATGACGACGAAAAGCGCTGTGCTGGTGATCAGGGCTGGGTTGGAGGGGACACGGTCCTTGACGAAATCGCCAGGGAAAATCCGTGAGAGCAAGGGGTCGGTGCCCAGTACGAGAACAATTGAGAGCACGTAGCTGCCTACGACGACGGCTATCGATTTGAACATCGGTTACACCTCCATGCAGGGAATGAAACCAGGATTTCCATTTGGCCTTCGAATTTCATATCAGCTTACACGCTCGCGAGGCGAATGAGCGATGCAGATCTGAAGCCAGATTCTCAATGCTTCTCCGGATTGATTTGGGCGGGCATGGCTCGGCTCAGAATTCGAGCATCGGCGAACTTGGCACAATCGTTAGCGAATGAAGGAAGAGGCAAATCAGAGCGGCATCAAGCGGCTGCACCTGGCGCCGGAAGTGGGGGGAACTCCGCAGACCCTGGTTCCAGCAAGCCAAGGCGCACGGACTCGTCACGCACAATCTTGTAACACTCGCACGCGGCATCCTGGAGGCCGGCGTGGTCGCGGATAACTACATGACCGCGCCTATAGGTGATAAGTCCAGCTTTCTGCAAGGTCCCCGCAGCAACGGTAACCGAGCTACGACGCGTGCCTAACAAGATGGCCAAAAGCTCTTGCGTGACTGGAATCTGATCGGTCTGGATTCTGTCACGGCATGCCAGGAGCCAGCGGGCGAGGCGTTCGGGAAGGTCGTGTACACGATTGCACGCGGATGCCTGGGCGGTCTGTACCAGCATGCTGTATACGCTGCGCAGCAGGCATAACCGCAAAGAGGCCGATGCATCGCATAACTCGGTCAAGGTTTGCGCTTTCACGCGAAATCCATGACCGGCTATCTGCATGAAGGCCCGGTTCGGAGAGTGACCGGCGCCCAGGATGACGGGAATTCCCACAAAACCATCGCGCCCAATCATGCCCACTTCGACGCTCATCCCGCTTTCCATTGTGGTGACGATAGAGCAAATGCCCTCTTCAAGGAAATAAGCAAAATTTGCTGCCTGGCTTGGCTCACGGAGAGTCAGGTTCAAGGGCAAATTGACGGGGAACAAATGGGGAGAGAGTAATTCGATCGCAGCGTCGGGCAATGAGGCCAGCACGCGATTTTTATAGGATTTCTGAACCGAAGAATGTGGCACGTGTATTCCTCTGGTACGGAGGGGACAGAGGAGTCCCACCCGAGTATGCAAGGAAGTTGAAACCAGGCCGGTAAGATCGAAGACGCATCGGGGTGCCAATCCGAATGCATTTCAACAATACACTGCTATAGCGTGTGCTGCACAGCGAGTTATGGATTGACTGGAGAGCTTTGAGTAGGCCGAAGTCATAAAATTGTTTTACTTTTTTTCTCAATGCGTACGACAAACGACAGACGCATCCGATAACACAAGTTAACCTGACTAAAGTGTTTTGCTGCTTTTGCTCCTAAGAACTGCCCAGGATAGAGGTGCGCCACTGTTACGCGCCCCGGCTGGAGCAATTCTCCTATCTTCCCCCCGAAAAATGGCTAGAAGTCGCATCGCGTGAGTTGTCGCACGTGTCTGCTGTGGTCCCGAATTGGGACGTAAGCATTCGCGCGTTCGAAACCTGCACTTGTGTTAGAAACAATCGACTGTGATCTGACGATTCTCACCCTTTGGCGATCAAGAACCGGCTATTCTCGTAGAACACACGTATCATCGGCGGTTTACATCTGTGGGCGCAACCCGCGCCAGACAAGGCGGTAACTATGTCCCTGACTGTCGTCCTGGCGGTTGGCTTGGACTCTTGGCTTTTAGCGACTCGTAGCATAAGTTGGAGGTCCGCTGGATACTTCGTTGTATCGGCAGGGACGATCCGCGAAGCCATCGAGCAGTTCAAGGCCGGCGACTTCGATTTGGTATTGCTGGGTGACTCCATCTCCAGGGAAAACAAAGAGAAACTCACCTCTCTCATTCGCGGATCGAATTCGCGAACTCCGGTGGTGAGTATCGCGAATGCACCGGATGATTTCGATTCATTTGCAGATGCAACGCTGAAGAACGATTCAGGTTTGCTCCTCCGAGTCATGGGGGAGTTAGTGGCAGATCGCGCGAAAATGCGCCGAGCGCCGACACCCCTCTACGGCGCGGTGCGCTAGTTACCTGTATGACCGGGGCGAGTAAGGAAGCAGGACATGGGATCTTTGAATGGGCGTCATAAAGCAGAAGCTCATGCTTGTAACACTGGAACAAATTGCTTCCAGGGGAAACCTAAAACCGAAGCGACGAGCGATTTATGCTCGATACCGAGGCTCGCTCTTTCTAGAACAAAGTGTAAGGACGTCCGGGCAATCTGGAGATCCGGGGAGTTCTACAAATGTCTGCCCCCCCAGGCCATGAGCGAGTTTGAATCGCTTGCCGCGCTGCTTCAGTGCAACGGAAATGCGGTTCTGCTATCGGAAGAGAAACAGCCCGGCAGGGTGTTGTTCCTGCTTGACGGGCAGGTAAAGCTCTCAATCAATTCCACCAGTGGCAGGCGCCTTGTGCTCGGAATCGCCGAGCCGGGAGATATTCTCGGGCTCGCGGCCGCCGTTTCCGGTACCCCCTCCGAGATAACCGCGGAAGCTCTGACGCCTTGCTGCATCGCCTCAATTCCGCGGGAGAGATTTCTCGACTTGCTGTCTCGTTACCCCATCGCCTGCAACAGCGTTGGGCGCCATTTGGGACTCGAGTTCAAGCAGGCGTGTAACGGGTTGCGTCTGGCTGGCTTTCCGGCGATTGCGTCAATCAAACTAGCCCGGTTGCTGGTAGAGTGGTGCGCGGGCGGGATCGAGACCGAAGGCGGCGTGCGCATCGAGTGTTCACTTACCCACGAAGAGATCGGGGAGTTTATCGGCGTTGGGCGCGAGACTGTGTCACGTACGCTGACTGACTTCAAGAACCGCGACCTGGTACAACAGCGAGACTCGAATTTGTTTGTACCGAGCTTGCGCACCCTGGAGCTCTATGCCGGGCAAGTTGGTTTCTGAAGGAGATTGAATGAGGACAGATGAACTTCAAGTCCAGGTGGGAGATCGAGTCATTATCTCCAGACCACGCTCAAACAGCCCGTTCGCAGGGAGCATTGAGCGGCTCTCGACGGTGACGGCGGTCCGGCCCAAGTCATTCGACGCAGGAGGACTTTGCTTCCGGAATGACGGCAGAGAATGGGGTGGACACAACCGGGTTCGCCTGATTCCTCCAGATGGAGAGGACGATCCAGTGGAAGCACGCGCCAGGGCCGATGAGGCAAACCGCCTTGAGCGCTCGGAGCACGCGAGAGAGGATGCCGTGCTGGCTTTTCTGCTGAGTTCCCGGCCCGAAAAGGAATGGCTCAAGCTGGGCATCATTGAGTTACGGCGGATCGCCGCCTTGCACGGGATCATGGCCAGGAGGACGCAGCCGGCAGAAGTCTTTGAGCTCGATGGCGGTAAATGAGGAGACCCTATTTACGAACGAGCGCCGACACCGCCGGCTCCGGCGACGGATTCGTCGTTGGGCTACAATTCATTGCACGCAAACGAGCGTCGGGCCTTAACCTCGCTGAGTGGGGTTGGGCAGAGGTCATCACATCGTAATCTGGGTCAATATTTCAGACGGACCTTCGACTGCAGTTTTGTTTTCATGCGAAGCATGTGCGCGGGTTACGCGGGACAGCACGCCTTCGAGCAGCGGTGTAACTCGTGTGAGTTGGCGGGCCCGGATCATGATATCCCAGAGCGGCTCAAACTTCTTCCAACCCGATGCATAGAAAAAGTGCTTCGCCTGATGTTTCAGCGTGCCATGATGCAGCGCCGCGCTCGCGATAGATCCCCAGCGATAAAACTCGCGATACGCCCATTCGTACCCGGCTTTTAATGCTTCGGGTGTGAGATTCGCTGGGCAATAGACAACGTGTCGCGTGTCGTAAAGGTTCCAGTCGCGCGTCAGCATGCGGCCTTCCCGTACCATGCGGGCATGCAGTCGCGTTCCGGGATACGGCGTTTGAATGTGAAACGTCGCCGTAGTGATGCCTTGGTCGATGGCCCAATCTACAGTGCGGCGGAAGACGTCTTCGCCGTCGTCATCCATGCCGAACACAAAGCTGCCGTTAATCATGATACCGAGGGAGTGGAGCCGGTCGGCGACGGCTTTGTAACTTCGGCCGAGATTCTGCCGCTTGTTGCTTCGCTTCAGGTTCTCCTGTGTCAAGGTTTCAAATCCGACAAAGATGCTGCGCAGTCCAGCCCCCGCTGCGCGCTCAACCAGGTCGCCGCGCAAAATGGAATCCACGGTCGCGGCGCCCTGAAAGAGGCGCCGCATGCCTTTCATGCCCTCGAATAACTCTTCGGCGAAACGACGGTCGCCGAGCAGGTGATCGTCAAGGAAATAGAGGTGGCGTCCCGGCAATCGGTCAATCTCGGCGAGGGCATCGTCGACGCGCTGCGTGTAGAATCCGTTGCCCCCTTGAAAGAATGCATCCTTGTAACAGAAGTCGCAATGTTGCGGGCATCCGCGCGTAACGACGATAGAGTTAGGGACGAGGTAATAGTTTCGGCGTATAAGGTCACGACGAATGGGTGGAACACGATCCAGTGTGCGGCCTGCTGCCGATGTGTAAACGCGCTGCGGCTCGCCGGCGAGAAAATCTTTGAGGAATTGCGGGAAGGTCTGCTCGCCGGGGCCAAGAAAGATCGCGTCCGCATGAACGGCAGCTTCGTCGGGAAGCGCGGTCACATGCAGCCCTCCCAGGCAGACGAATACATTCTTGCTGCGATAGTGGTCTGCGATTTTGTAGGCGCGGTAGGCGTTGGTGATGTAAACCTGGATCACGACGAGGTCGGGCTCATCACCGAGACCCAGCTGCTCGACATGTTCGTCCACAATCACCGCATGGTCATCGGGAGACAGATATGCGGCGAGCGTGGCAAGGCCCAGGGGCGGAAAGAGTGAGTACTTTATCGGTCTCCAATATGGGCTGGTAGCCTCAGTTAGCGCAGGCAGGATGAACTTTGCCGTGATTGGGCGTGAGTGGAGAAGTGGACCGGAAGCTGGACCGATCATTGGCCAGCCCCTTTCAACGATGCTCCGGTCGCTGCGACTGGCGCGGGAACTCCGCCAAATCGGCGCTCTCGACGGTTGAATTCTTCGAGCGCAGTATCGAGATCGTCGGCGTCAAAGTCCGGCCACATGCGGTCGCTAAAGAGCAACTCGGCGTAGGCGCATTCCCACAGTAGAAAATCGGACAAGCGCTTTTCACCGCCGGTGCGAATCAGCAAATCCACGTCTGTGCATTGAGAAGTCAAAGCCTGCATCAGCATGGGTCCGAGAAGATCGGGCGATGGTGGTCCACCGGCGGACAAAGCAGCTGCGGCTTCAGCGGCTGCGCGCGTAATGGCATCGCGCGAAGAGTAGTCAATTGCTACGCGCAATTGGAGACCGCGTCCGGCGGCAGTGACCCATTCGGCTCTGTCAATTTCGCGCAATACCTTCGTCGCCAGCCGGTCGCGGCGGCCAACGATCTGGAGCCTCGCACCGCGCTGTCGAAGCCGCTCCGCCTCAAGGCGCAGAAAGGCGCGCAACAACCAGAAGATCGCCTGCACTTCCGCGGGCGGCCTGCGCCAGTTGTCGGATGAGAACGCGTAAACGGTGAGGCGGCTGATTCCGAGTTCGTCCGCGCGCTCTACCGCGCGCCGGAGCGCGGCGACTCCGGCGCGATGGCCTGCCACGCGGGGCAAACCGCGTTGGGTTGCCCAGCGGCCATTGCCGTCCATGATGATGGCCACGTGCAGTCCCCTATAGTGCTTGCTTTGCATTGCAAAGTTACCTCGCAAAAAAACATCGTTGAACCATGCGCCGCGTTAGTCCGAGAAGAAGATTCGGGAACTTTGCAGTGCAAAGTTAATACTCAAAAAAAATGGTTATGCCTGCGATGGCGTGAAAACGTGTGCGCGATTGGACAAAGGCGATTCTTTGGTTCCTTTGGCGGCATCGCGAACTACCTGCTCGAGAGTGGAGAGATACTCCATGTAGCGTGCGCGGCCGGAAACTGTGATGCGGCAGACGGTGAGGGGGCGATTGCGATCCTGCTTCTTGATAATCTCGACCATTTTCCCCTCTTCAAGCACGCGGAGATGACGGTTCAAATTGCCGTCGGTAAGGGCGCAAAGTTGCTTGAGATCGCCGAACGCCAAACCCTTGGGATGCGTGACCAGAGAGGTCAGCACGCTGAGCCGCGCGCGCTCGTGAATCACGCGGTCAAGGCCTTCATACGCGAAGCGGGCTTCGGGGTTTGAAGCTTTAGCTTTCATCGCTGCCCTCCGTGGCGGTGAAAAGAAGAATTCCGGCCACCATCGCTTGGCCGGCTCCATACGAAATGCCCATGGCCCAGGGAGAAAGAGCACGATTATCCGCGAGCGAGATGCAGGTGAGGCCTGTCAGCAGGTACCAGGCTCCGACAACGGCCACCGGGCGCGGCAGGAACCGGCAGGACGAAAACACACCAAGACTGAAAATCACCTGCCACATTCCGGGAATCATCCAAAGAGCACCTGGGACAAAACGGACCAGCACAAATGTAAGAAGCACGCCGACACCGACCGATGGCAGAAACTGCTCGACCGCCATGCGGATCATTTCGTCCGCCATGCCGGAATGAATGCGGCGGGTGCGGGCATACATCTCTGTTCCGATCAGGGCGGCCGACAGCGCGGCGGTCCAGATCCAGATAAGCAGGTAGGCTGCAACGTGATTCGCCGGATCGGGCACCCAAAGCGCCTGCGCCCAGGCCGCCGCAATCGCAAGCGCACCTGTGCTGGCCAGGGTTGCGGGACCATACCCGCGAAACTCCGTACTGTGGGCTACCTGCCTGCGGATGCTGCTGATGTCGCCAAGGGCTTTGTTGAGGTCATTCATGCGGCCTTCACTTTGTATTGCAAAGTACCCTAATTGGAACCAGCTTGTCAACTCCAGTGAAAGACGGCTTTCCGAAAACCCGCGCGACGATACACCGCCGATGGCCTTTAATCCGGCGGCGGATAGAACGGGAGCTTTTCGTTCTTCTCGTAGGCGCGGCGCACTGTTACATCGTTGAGCAACAGCGCGGGCGCCAGCACTGTTTCCGGCACATCGCCAAAAAAGTTGGCGGTGAACAAATCCTTGCCCGCATCTTCCACGCTCGACCGGAGAGCGCGCTGATCCAGATCGTCCAGTTCCGCGCCGCGCACCAGTTCGCGCTTGCCATCGGGAGCGATCTGGTAAAGCAGCCGAGGCGCATCTCCGCCCAGCGTCTCAACAAAATAGACGCTCTTGAGGCCGCGGACCTTGCCCAAATCCTGCAGCTTCTTGTTCAGTTCGTCGTCGGATAGGCCATTCTTCGCCGTCACTTTCAGCACGCCGATCGCCGGGCGCGGAGAACCGGTGATTCCCGCGCGGCCGTGGCCGTTCGACTGCGGAAAATTGCGCACTGGTTCGCGGCCAATCAAGTAGCTGACCAGCTTGCCGGCGGTCACAAGCTTCACCGCCTGCGCGGGCACACCTTCGTCGTCCACTTCGTACGCGCCTACGAGGTTCTTGCCGTCAAAGCTCTTCATGCTGGGGTCGTCGACTACATCCAGAAAATCAGGCAGCACGCGCGCATGAAAGCTCGACGCAAACGGGCCGTTGGTGCGGGCCTCGGTGCCGAGCTTAGGGCGCGTCGCTGTTACGCCGTTCGCTAACAACGACCGCATCGTGTCGGCACTTGCGTCGGAACTCAAAAGAACCGGCCCGTGATACTCCTCTTCCACCAGCGGGGCCTTGCGCAAATCGCTGAGCGACGCAATCTGTCCCACCGCGCGTTTCTCAAAGACTTCTTGTGAATCAAGATCCTTGAGCGACACACCCACCGACGCAAACGAGCGATCGAGGCGCATTCCATCGGCGGCTTGCGTACCTACGCCAAAGCCTTCCTGATACTCTGACGCGGACTTGCGCACGATGGCGCCCTCGCTGGTCACAAGCCACGTGGTCGTCACGCGCGCATGAAAATTCGCCGAAGAATACTGCACATCGTGCTCGTTTGCCTTGACCGTGGAGTCAGTCCGGTAGAGCCCGCTCGCCCTGGCGACGCGCTCCGTCCATGCTGTCTCGTCCAGCGTCAGTTTCTCGGTGTCTGCGAGCGAAATAACCGGAGTCTCCCTGCTGAAGTCGTCTGCCTGCGGCGGCGTCTGCACCTGCTTGAGTTCCGCCTGCTTCTGCGCATACGCCGCGAGCGCACTCTTGTATGCCTGATCCGTCGCGGCCCAGAGAGCGCTGCGCACAGCGATAGGATCGTCGTCGAGGCCGGCGAGTTGCAACGCGCCGTCACCGCGGCCACCGGAACTGTCGGTTTTGTAGTCGCCCACACGCACAGTGACGCGGGCCACGCGCTGATGCGTGTGCGAACCGCCTTCCGTAGCGCCGAATTCGGCCTTGGTTTCGTAGTCGTCCACGTCTTCAATACGGTATTGGATGAAGAAAGGCTTTTCGAATCCTTTCAACTGGAGCTCGCTCTTGCTGCGATCAAGCTCGGTGAGCATGGCCCTGAAGAGTGGGTCTTTTTCGGCATCGGCTCGGGTGGCTTGCGCGGCGGCCAACATTGGCGCAATCATGCAGCTCGCTAGGAAACCTAGACCCGCCAATATTGCTAATGGACAAATCGACTTCACTGTGCCTCCATAGTTCCATTCGCTGAAAGCTGTCATCTATCATCTATCATCTGTAATCTGTAATCTGTCATCTGCTCACTTGTCCGTTCCGGGGATCGCCAATATTGGCGGCCTGGCTGTTCCTTGCGCCTGCTTCTGCGTTTCCATTTCGCTCAGCAGCATGGCGGGGGCTACTGCACTCACTGGAACTGTGCCCGACTCCGCGCCACATTCACCATTGAAGACTTCGCTCTTGTCGCCTGTTGCAAGAATGCGCTTCATCGCGGCCAGGGGCGTGCCCACAATGCTTACGCCACGCACCAGTTCATCTGGACGGCCATTCACATAAACGCGATAAACGACCAGCGGAATCACTTGAAACGCCTGTGGCGAGCTACGCGTAGTCACGGCAAACCCCGATGAAATGTCTTCGAAGAAAAGACCGTAGGGCTTGCCTTGCTTCTTTGCTTCGTCAATCAGTTGCTTGCGCAGTTCGGCTTCCGGCTCGGTCTTAGTGGAAGTGACGATCAGGTTACCCTGACGTCCTGTGGGCACGCGGCCCGATTGCGCGCGGCCGTGGCCATTCGATTCGGAAAAATTCGCGATAGGCAGGCGCGACATGAGAAATGTCTTCAGCACCCCATCGTCGATCAGGTCGACACGCTTGGCCTTCTGTCCTTCGTCGTCGTACTCGTAGCTGCCGCTCAGCCATGTCGCGCCGAAGGTGGTGCGCGTGGGGTCGTCGGCTACGGAAAGGAATGGGGGAAGCACCTCCTGGCCCACTTCCTTGGTAAAGGTTTGTCCCTCTTCGTCGCCGCGCTGCCGCTGGCCTTCAAGCCGGTGGCCCAGCACCTCGTGGAAGAAGACTGCTGCCGCACGCCCGCTCAAAATCACCGGCCCATCGAACGGCTCGGTCAACGGGGCCTTGCGCAGCGCCTCGAGGCTCTTGCCGAGTTCGCGGATGGCCGCTTCAAGCTCGGGCTGCGCAGGCAAACCCTCCGCTGTCTCCGCCTCAAATGTCTGTGCGCGAAACAGGTCCATTCCATCGTCGGCGCGGGTTACGGCGAATACAACCAGGCGCGCTGCCAGGTGGGGCGTGACCAACTGCGAACCTTCCGACGAAGCAAAGTAGTCGGTCTCGTTCTGTACTGTGAACATCACCGCGTTCTGGTAGACGTCAGGATAGTCGCGGAAGATCTTCGAGAGATCCGCCACGCGCCGCGCCCAGGCTGCGCGGTCGACCACTACCAGCGGGGCCGGCTTGCCAATGAAAGTCTGCGGCGTTTGCTGGCTGAAGTCGGGTGAGGAGTCTTCTTCCTTGGCTCGCACCTGCGCCTCGGTCTCGACGCGCAGATAGTTGTCCAGCGCCGTGCTGTAGCCCGTGTTCGTTGCAAGCCAGAGAGTCCGCTGCAGCGCCTCACGGTCGTCCGTCAAAGGCAGTTCCGCGCTATTGACCGCGGAGCCCCTGTGCGTGCCATGCGTGTTGTCCAGCTTGGCGTCGCCCAGGCGCACCTGCACGTCTGCCTCGCGAACATGGTTGGTCGAGTTGTCGACCACCGCGCCGTATTGCGCGCGAATTCCCAAATAGCTGGTATCACTGACGGAGTAGCTGAGGAAGTAGGGCGGAAGCTGCTTGTCATCTCCGCTTTTCCCCAGCGATGCAAAGGCTCTGTGCAACTCAGCGGTCATCGCATCCAGCAGAACCGGCGTCGCCGGCTTCTGGG
>Ga0302320_10017393_pt1 | contig 14596 bp, 11 predicted proteins | sample Bog_T0_3_FD_202130 | JGI IMG/M metagenome (GOLD analysis project Ga0302320, IMG submission 202130) | Peat permafrost microbial communities from Stordalen Mire near Abisko, Sweden - Bog_T0_3 | ecosystem: Environmental > Terrestrial > Soil > Wetlands > Peat | place: Sweden: Abisko, Stordalen Mire...
TGGAAATACCTTCAGTCGCGGTTGTGTTACCAAAGCTGTCATACACGTACGTTGCAACTGTCTGTGCGCTGGCATTAGTAAAAGAGGTGACGGAGCCAAGAGCATCAGCGTGATAATAGACCGCATTGCCTCCGCGCTGCATGGCCAGCGGCTCATCTATTCCAGCGCCTTGCGCGTAGCTGGCCATCACTGACCCCGTTGAGCTTATTTCCGCTGCGATTTTCTGGCCATCGTACAGGTAGATCGTAACACCATTTGGAGATGTCTTCTGAATACGGCGCCCGAAGGGATCGTAGCGGAAGCCGATTGTTCCCGTGTTGCTGGGAAGCGCGATAGAAGAGAGCCGGCTCTCCCAATCCCAGACGTAACTGGTTACGCTGCCAGCGTTCGTCTTGCTGAGCATGTTGCCATTCTTATCGTATGCATAGCTGTTGGACGCAAATGCCGTGAGCTCGTTCGAGGTGTTATAGGCATACTGGCCAAGCAGAGATGACAATCGATTGCCTGCCGGATCGTAGCTATAACTCTCGGTAGTATTTACCGCTTGCGTCACCTGCGTAAGCTCGTAGATCAAATCGTAAGTGTAAGTTTCTGAGATGCCGGTCAGCACGTTCTGCTTCGAAATGCGGTTGCCCGCCAGATCGTAGCTATAAGTTGCTCCGTCGTTTGCGCCATTATGCAGAACGCTAAGCAATCGCGACAGGGTATCGTATTGATAAGAGGTAGAGATGCCATTTGGACGCCTGATCCTAACGGTTTGAGGCCTGGAAACCACGGGCAAAACTTAAAAATCCGAGGTGGTTCGTCGGCGGAAGGGTAGGTCATCCGGCGGCTGATTGAAATGTCCCGGAGGCCGCGCTTGATATTTGAGCGGTTCGTGGATCCTTCACTTCGTTCAGGATGACCCCTCAAAAACAGGCGAGGCAGGCGGGGCTTCTGTCAACGGAGCTTCGCGGCCGGGTACGCGGCAAAGGACGCCACTCCGGCTGCGGGCGCTCGGGCAGAAATGGGGCATCAGAAGCAGCCCTATCTCAGTCGGCGGCGCTTTCGGGGGGTGTGATGCCGAGGGATTGCGTTACGGTGGGCAGGGCGAGAAGAAAGAGCAAGGGGTAGAGTTCGAAGTAGACGCGCAGTTCCTCTACATATCCGTAGAGAAGCGATCCGGCAAACAAGGGAATGAAGAGGAGAATGAGGCTCCAGCGCAGGGGCTGCGGCTTGGTGCGCCAATTTGTCAGGCAGAAGATGGCGACAATAAGCGCGATGAACAATGACCAGGATGCGGCGAGGGGGGCGAGAGCGAAGAGCCGGAGGTTGTGGTCGAGGAGATGGAAGTCGAGGACGCCTCCGCGATTGTGGAGGTAACGCTGGTTGATCTGGAATCGGATGGCATACCAGGCGGCGGCCAAGGCTATGGAGTAGAGCATCGGAAAGGCGATGCGGCGAAGGGCGGCGATTGTGCTGCCGGCGCGCAGGCGTAGGCGCAAGGATTGGAATGCGAGGTAGACGGGCAGGAAGAGGATTGCGGTTTCGCGATTGACGCAGGCGGGGAGAAAGAGCAAGGCGAATCCGATATTGCTGCCGGAGGTGCAGGCCATGAGCATGGCGGCGGAAAAGAAGATGGTTGGCGGATCGTAGAGGTGGCTGTAGTAGGTGAAGAGCAAGGGGATGAATGCGAGTGAGGCGAGTCCGGCGAACCAGGCGGCGGTTTCGCTGAGTGCGTAGTAGCGGCGGGCCAGGGAGCGCATGATGAGCGCGGTGGCGAGATAAAAGAGCCAGGTCAGGGCGAGCAGGATGGCTTTTTCAAGGCTGTATCCGTGAACGTAGAACTCGGTGGCGAAGCCGTGGCTGGTGGCGGCCATCATGATTTGATACTGGAGGAAATCCGAGGTGTGAGCGGTGATCCATCGGATGAGGATGGGGACGAGAGCGCGCGAGACAAATGGGCGCACTGCGGTTCCGGTGACCATGGCCTGAAGCGACATGGTGGGATAAGCGGTGAAGCTGGAGAAGTCCGCAAAGAGGCGGGTGAGCAGGTAGCTTGCCCAGAAGTAGAGCAGCAGCCACAGGGAGCGCGGGTTGGTGTTCGGCGTTGAATTGCGAATCATTGGATTGCATTGGAAAGCAAAGTGGATGGAAAGACAAGAGAGAAGGGTTGGGTGAGTTATCAGGCTGGGGAGATCAAAGGCAAGATCAAGGTCAACAGACCCACTTCTGCTAACTGCGGGAGAAATGGGTCACCAGAGAGACAGACCCATGCCTGGTACGCGGCAACTGATGCCGCTCCGGCTGCGGGCGCTCGGCGAACATGGGACACCAGAATCCTAGAGGGCGCGGCGGATGGCGAGGAGGGATTGGAGGGTTGCTTTGAGGCTGGTTAGCGGGAGGGCGTTGGCTCCGTCACTTTTGGCGGCGGCGGGGTTGTCATGGACTTCCATGAAGATTCCGTCAATGCCGGCGGCTACGGCGGCGCGGCTGAGCACGGGGATGAACTGGGGCTGTCCTCCGGACTGAACGCCCTGGCTGGGAAGTTGGACGGAGTGAGTGGCGTCGAAAATGACGGGTGCGAATTCACGCATAATGGCCAGCGAGCGCATGTCGACGACGAGATTGTGATAGCCGAAGCTGGAGCCTCGTTCGGTGAGAGAGACGTTGAGGTTGCCGCTCTCCTTGATTTTGGTGACGGCGTGGAGCATGTCCTGGGGGGCGACGAACTGGCCTTTCTTGACGTTGACGGCGCGTCCGGTGCGGGCGGCGGCGGCGAGCAGATCGGTCTGGCGGCAGAGGAATGCGGGAATCTGGAGGACGTCGACGACTTCTCCGGCGGCGGTGGCCTGCGCGGCTTCATGAACGTCAGTGAGGACGGGAACCTTCACCTGGTCGCGGACGAGGGCGAGAATGCGGAGTCCTTCGGTGATTCCGGGGCCGCGATAGCTGGAGATGGAGGTACGGTTGGCCTTGTCATAGCTGGCCTTGAAGATGTAAGGGACTCCGAGTTCGCGGCAGATGGCAGCGATGGAAGTGGCCATGAAGAGCGCGTGCTCCTCACTTTCAATGACGCAGGGGCCGGCGATGAGAAAAAGCTCGGGACCGCCGATGGTGACGTTCTGGACGGAGAAGGGCATGGGGGAATTATAAGGTTTCAGAAGATCAAAAGCCTCACATTCGCCAACTGCGGGCGGATGTGGGGCACCTGTTCGGCGCTGCATCCGGCGCTGCACACGGCAAAGGAAAGGCGGATGGTTTAAGCTATTCAGTACCGCAGAATGACGTACCCGGAGGAGACAAGACGATGAAGGGAAATGCGAAGGTGATTGCCGCGCTGAACGAGGCACTGCAGGAAGAGCTGCTGGCCATCAACCAATATTTTCTACACGCAGAGATGTGCGAGAACTGGAAGTATGAGGCGCTCGCCAAATTCATCAAGAAACAGTCGATTGACGAGATGAAACATGCGGAAAAGATCATTGAGCGGATTCTGTTTCTGGATGGGACGCCATCGGTTACCGGGCCAGGGCAGTTGAAGGTTGGCAAGAACGTGAAAGAGCAGCTTGCCAACGATCTGGAGTTGGAGCTGGGAGCAGTGCAGCTTTATAACCGGGCGGTGAAGTTGGCGCGCGATGAATCCGATAATGCCACCGCTGAATTCTTCCAGGTAATCCTGAAGGATGAGGAAGAACACGTGGACTGGCTGGAAGCGCAAGCGCATCTGATTCAAGACCTGGGGTATGAGCGATATCTGACCCAGCAGTTGAAAAAAGACTAGGGAAGTTAGAAGGCAAACATCGAAGAGGCTCGGCGACGGGCCTCTTTTCATGCCCGCGCGGGTAGGCGGCAAGTACGGCTTGGGCGCTTGGAGGGAGTTATGTCTTCAACCATTGTGGAGATCAACGGCGGAGTCGGGACCATTACGCTCGACCGTCCGAAGGTGAATGCGCTGAGCGGGGAGATGATTGGGGAGATCACGGCCGCACTGGATTCCATGAGGGCGCAGAACCTTCGGGTGGTGCTGCTGAGAGCCAAGCGCGGAGTGAAAATATTTTCAGCGGGATACGAGGTCAAGGAACTGCCGACGACCGGGCGCGATCCGCTGACGTATAACGATCCGCTGCGCAAGGTTGTGCGCACGATTCAACTGCATCCCTGTCCGGTAATTGCCATGATCGAGGGCTCGGTGTGGGGCGGGGCGTGCGAACTGGTGATGAGCTGCGACATGATTGTTGCGGGCGAGGACACGACGCTGGCGATCACTCCGGCGAAGCTGGGAGTTCCGTATAACCTCTCAGGCATTTTGAACCTGATGAAGGTTGCCGACATGCCGTTCATCAAGGAGATGCTGTTTACCGCGCAACCGGTGACCGCGGGACGGTTGCGAGAGTGCGGGGTCATCAATCACGTTGTGCCACGGGAAGAGCTGGAGAGCTTCACGATGACGATGGCGAATCAGATTGTGGAGACTTCTCCGCTGGTGCTGCGCATTCTGAAGGAAGAGCTAAGGGTGTTGGCGGCGGAGCATCCGATTGCGCCCGAAGCATATGAGCGCATCCAAGCACTGCGCCACGAGGTGTACGACAGCGAAGATTACCAGGAAGGCATTCGTGCATTTCTGGAAAAGCGCAAGCCGCAGTTCAAGGGCAAGTAGGGAGCAGGCGCGCGCACAAATCGATTTCTGGTTGAGAAGCCACTGAAGCGGCACAGGAGCAGCCATCAGTACGTGGATTCTTCGCAACGCTCAGAATGACCCCTCAAGTCAAATCCCTTCAAACTAGTGGTCATTGCGAAGACTTATTTACGGAAGGTGAGGCAGTAGATGCGGTTGCGATTGGCACTGGTGAGGTGAAGGTCTTGTGTGCCGGATGGGAGCAGGCGATCGGGTGAGATCACGTGTGCGGTGCGGTTGCGATAGAAGCGGTTGATGAAAGGGATTCGCCGATAAAGTCCGGCAACGACCTTTTCGGTTTCATCGCTGACGATGACTTTGGTTCCGGGACGGGCGACGCGGAGCATTTCGGCGAGAGCGCGACGGCGGTCGCTGAAGAAGTTGATTCCGCCGACGTGGAAGACGAGGTCAAAGGAATTGTCTCGAAAGGGAAGGCGCTCGGCTTCTCCCTGGTAGAGCGTGGCGTCGCGATGTTGGCGGCGGAGATTGCGGCGGCAGGCGCGCAACATTCCCATGGAAAGATCAATGCCGTGGATCTCAGCGTCGAGGGGCAGGAGGCGGAGGTTGGCTCCGGTGCCGATGGAGACTTCGAGGATTCTCATGTGGGGGCGGAGCTCGAATTCGGCGGCGAGGAAGGCTCGAATGTCACGCTTGACGATTCGCTTGTAGGCTTTCTCGGCGAAATCATAGAGCGGAGCGATGCGGTCATACATTCGCTGATACTTGCGGTTGAGAGGCTCAGGAGCGGGCGCAAAGATGGGGATGCCTTCCTGAATGGCGTAGCTGGATTGGGCGGAATGGAGTGACTGCGCGCGCTGCTCGAGCGTTGCGTGAGTGACGGGGTCGCAGAGGACAGCGAGATCGAGCGGCGCCAAGCGGACTCCTGGGGCAGGTTTCAAAAGTTCACAGGTTTCAAGGTTTCAAAGTTTCACAGGTTAAGAGCAAAGGCAAGGGCTGGAGACAAAATCCAGAACAAAGTCAAAGACCCCACCCTAACCGAAAAACGCGGTTAGGATGGGGCACCCTATCACTTTCCTTAGTGGCGGCCGGCGCTTTCGGGGCGGAGGTACTGGTTAGTTTCCGCGGGTTCCGCTTGGGCGAGGCGCTTGGCACGGTACTGGTAGCTGGCATGGATGAAGCTGAGGAACAGGGGATGCGGCTCCAGTGGCTTCGACTTGAACTCGGGATGGAACTGGCATCCGAGGAAGTAAGGATGATCGGGAAGCTCGACGATTTCAACGTAGGTTCCGTCGGGTGAGTTTCCGGTGATGCGGAGTCCGGCGGCGGTCAAGAGCTGCTCGTACTCGCGATTGAACTCATAGCGATGACGGTGACGCTCGCTGATATCAGTGGTGCCATAGGCTTTGAATGCGTTGGAGCCTTCGTCGAGCTTGCAATCCCAGGCACCGAGTCGCATGGTGCCTCCGAGCTCCTCCACACCGCGCAGTTCACGCAATTTGTAGATGACGCGGTGAGGCGTGGCGGGATCGAACTCGCTGGAGTTGGCGTCGTCGAGTCCGCAGACGTTCTGGGCGAACTCGATGCAGGCGGTCTGCATGCCGAGGCAGATGCCGAAGTACGGGACATTGTGTTCACGGGCGAAGCGGATGCCGTTGAGCATTCCGGCGATGCCACGCTTGCCGAAGCCGCCGGGGACGAGGATTCCATCGAATCCGGTGAGCTGGTGCTCGTAGCTGCGGTCGTCCTTGTCCTTGGTCTCAAGGCCTTCGGCTTCAACCCACTGCAGGTTGAGCTTGAGGTTGTAATTGAGTGCGGCGTGGACGAGAGCTTCCTTGAGCGATTTGTAGGAGTCTTCGTATTCGACGTACTTGCCGACGACGCCGATGAGGACTTCGTCCTGGGGATTGTAGGCGCGGTGGACGAGTGACTCCCACTGGCTCATGTCCGCGTCTCTAGCGTCGATATGCAGATACTTGAGGACTAGTTTGTCCACGCCTTCATGGGCGAATGCGAGCGGACACTCGTAGATGCTGGCGACGTCACGGGCGGTGATGACGGCGCGCTCCTCGACGTTGCAGAAGAGAGCGATCTTGCTCTTCATCTCCTGCGGGAGGAAGCGGTCTGTGCGGCAGAGAAGAATATCCGGCTGGATTCCGATGGAGAGCAGTTCTTTGACGGAGTGCTGGGTGGGCTTGGTCTTGAGCTCTCCGGCGGCGGCGATGAAGGGCACAAGGGTGACGTGGACGAAGAGAGTGTTCTCGCGTCCGTGCTCCTGGCGCATCTGGCGAATAGCTTCGAGGAAGGGAAGCGACTCGATATCGCCGACGGTGCCGCCGATTTCGCAGATGACGACATCGACATCATGCGAGACCTTCTTCATAGCGGCCTTGATCTCATTGGTGACGTGGGGAATGACCTGCACGGTTTTGCCGAGATAGTCGCCACGGCGCTCTTTGGCGATGATCTGCTCGTAGATTCGGCCGGTGGTGAGGTTGTTATCGCGGGTGAGCTTGGAGTGGGTGAAGCGCTCGTAATGTCCGAGGTCGAGATCGGTTTCGGCGCCATCATCGGTGACGAAGACCTCTCCATGCTGGAATGGCGACATGGTTCCGGGGTCAACGTTGAGGTAGGGATCAAACTTTTGCAGGTTGACCCGCAGACCGCGACTCTCCAAGAGGCAGCCGATGCTTGCAGCGGCAAGGCCCTTGCCGAGAGAAGACACAACTCCGCCCGTTACAAAGATGTACTTTGCCGACATGTCGTCCTCTTAGCCAGATTGAATTTTGGTTGGTGATTTTCGCAGGGATGCACAATCAATTTTCTACGAAAACCGGGCTGCGGGCAAGACGCAGAGGGCGAGAATTTTGCAAAACATTTGGAAACGGCGGCGGAGACGGGCATCCAGAGACACGAGCGGTGATATCTTTTGAGGTTATGAAGCGGACTATGTTGCGCGCGATAAAGGGTTTGACGGCGATGGCCGCAGTGTGGCTGCTGCTGGGAACGGCTGGGCCAGCACAGACTGTCAGGCGATTGATTCTGACAGATGGCAGCTACCAGACGGCGACGGAGTGGACGGAGACGGGCGACCGGGTGCGCTACTTCAGCGCGGAGCGGGGCGAGTGGGAAGAGATTCCGGTGGCGCTGGTGGACTGGAAGGCGACCGATGAGTGGAATGCACAGCTCGCGAAGAGCGACATCGAAGAGTTGAAGCAGGTGACTCCGGAACAGATAGCGGAACGCAAGGAGGAGATGCTGAATACTCCTCTGGCGGCTCCAGGGCTGCGGCTGCCCGCGGCGGGAGGGGTGTTTGTGCTGGATGAGCAGGCAGGGAAGCCTTCGCTGAACAAGGTGGAGGCAAACAAGATACAGGTGAACGACAACGTGGGGACAAACATGCTGAAGCGGTCGATCAACCCGGTTTCAAGCCAGACGCAGACCATTGAGTTGAAGGGCGCGACGGCCAAGCTGCGGGTTCATACGGCGGTTCCGTCAATCTTTGTGGACATGGAAAACGACCAGGGATTGATTCCCGCGGACAGCTTTCGAATTGTGCGGCTGGAGCGGAAAAAGGACTTGCGGGTGCTCGCGAAGAACAAAGTCGCGGTCACCGGAGACCAGAGCATGACGGAACGCTTCCTGCGTTCGCGGGTGGAGAAGTTTAGCGGTGACTGGTGGAAGGTGATTCCGCTGGAAGATCTGACTCCCGGGGAGTACGCGATTGTGATTTCCAAGGCGGAAAATGATGAGAGCGTGGTGTGGGACTTTAGGGTGGAGAAGTAGAAGAGCAGGGTTCAAAGGTTCAAGGTTTCAAGGTTAAGTTCAACAGCGTCTGGTTCAGCGCCTTGGATTCGGGGATGGAGTTTGCAATCCCGTTTTAGGATACTGAGTGCCTTGGGCTGTATTATTCAACAATTTTCGCGTACTGCGTTTATCTTGAAGAATCGGAAATGGTTAGCTACTCTCGTCTACTGGAGGGGAGATGAAACAAAGGAGCGTCTCGGCAGTCATATATGCAATTACGACTCTCTCGATAGCATGCTTCTTTGACGGCCTCTACGGAGCCGGGCCTGTTAAGCACCACCTTGAGCTCATTCATGTGGCACTCGTGGGGGCGAGTCTGTTCGCATGTGCATGTGTGCTGTCAATATTCGCTGTTCGGTTCGGAGTCGCTTGCGGGCTCGTCGCTTGTATTTTGTCGTGGCCCTATTTTGGTTTCCTACTCTTTGCGACTCGCTGGAGCGGGCTAACCTTGCTCGTGCTGCGCCTCCCTCAGTGGCAGGACCTATTTGCGGCGCTCCTTTTGCTGTTTATCGCGAGCGCATATACGGCATATGGAGTGTTTCAAACGCGATAGTGGACGCAAAATCGCCATGTCACTCACTATCTGGTGACCTCAGGCTCGTTGGCGAGAGGTCTCTGGCGGAAGCGACCTTGACGCAGCACAGGTAATTTGGGATGCGTAGGGGTCTTTCGCTTCGCTCAAGATGACACTTCAATTCAAAGGCGCGGTAGCTGATGCAAAATCGCCAAGGCACTCACTATCATTGCCATGTCACTCACGATCTGGTGAGGCTCGTTGGCGAGGGATCACAGGCGGAAGACCTTGACGCCGCACAGCTTATTAGGGATGAGTAGGGGTCTTTCGCTTCGCTCAAGATGACACTTCAATTCAAAAGCGCGGTAGTTGACGCAAAATCGCCAGGTCGCTCACTATCCCAAGACAGAACCCTGAGCGCCACAACTCATCTTCGCCACGCGAGAGTCTTACCTTGCACGAGCGGATCTGCGTAGACGGGCAGTTTTAGGTCATGGGGCCGTGGCCGCAGAGGGCGATGCCGTCTCGGGTGGTGTTCTTGACGGTGTACATCATTTCATCGGCGCAGCGGATGAGGTCGTGGGCGTTCTTGGCGTCATCGGGGAATCCGGCTACGCCCATGGAGGCGCGGACGTTGAGCTCGAGATTGTCTCCGACGTGGAACATGGTGGTACGCATGATCTCAAGCAGGCGGCGGGCGACGACCATGGCGGACTGTTTGGCAGTCTGCGGGAGCAGCACTACGAACTCGTCGCCGCCGTAACGGAAGGCGTAATCGATGAGGCGGAGGCGGCTCTTGATGGTTGCGCCGATTTCGTAGAGAAGACGGCTGCCGACGAGGTGTCCGTGCGTGTCATTGACGAGTTTGAAGCGGTCGAGGTCGAGAAAGAGGACGCTGAACTCATAGCTGAAGCGGTTGGAGCGGTAGACCTCGGCTTCGATGGTGTTGTAGAGATGACGGGCGTTGTAGAGTCCGGTGCAGTCGTCGGTGATGGTGAGTTCCTGGATCTTTTCGACGGCGCGGGCGTTATCAATGGCGATGGCGGCGTAATCAGCCAGGGCCTGCAGGAGCATGAACTGATCTTTGCCAAAGCTGCTCATATCGACGTTGATGAGCTGAATGACTCCGAGAATGCGATTCTTGGAGGCAAGGGGAACGCAGAGGATGGACTTGGTCTTCCACTGGGTCAGCTCGTCGATGCGGGGAGCGAAACGCTCGTCTTTGGAGACATCTGGAACGACCAGAGGCTCGCCGTACTTTGCGACCCATCCGGCGATGCCTTCGCCGATGCGGAGGCGCACGGATTTGAGAGACTCGCTGGCGTCGCCGACGGCGATGGCGAAGTAGAGTTCGCGATGCTCATCGTCGGTCATGAGCAGGCTCCATGTATCAGGACGGAAATAGGCGGCGACCTTCTCCATGATGGTTTGGAGAATGGAATCGAGGTTGAGCGAAGAGGTGAGCGCCTTCGCGACATCGTGAAGAATTCCGAGTTCTGACTTGGACGGGAGTTCTGCCGTCTCGTTCGGTCGAGTCATGATTTCGGCCCTGAAATACTTATATCCGTGAGTGAAAATGAAGCTTCATTATACCTGCTTGCGCTGTTGGAGTCATAGAGAAGTTGGCTGGGCGACACGGAAGTAACTAAAAGGGACGATGCGACACATGCGACGCCATCGTTCGCAATCCATCGTTAGCAATACAACCATGGTTCATGAATTGCGAGACAACGGAAGGAATGTGTTTGACTTTGCGTTTGCAGCGTTTCTATGATGACCGCAGACCTGCAATTAGCTTTATTGGACAAGTGGCGCGCAGAGAGCGGCATTGCAGTTCCGAGACCGGGGATTAGACGAGGGCGGACGTGGCATCGTTCGGGCAAAAACTGCGCCAAGCACGGGAAGCGCGCAACATCACACTGCAGGAGATTGCAGACACCACGAAGATTGGGACCAGGGCGTTGCAGGCACTGGAGTGGGAGCGCTTTGACCAGTTGCCGGGCGGCATCTTCAACAAGGGATTCGTAAGGTCTTACGCACGCTGCGTAGGGTTGGACGAGGAGGAGACGGTTGCGGCCTACATGGAAGCAGCCAAGGTTCCCCCACCGGAAACCGACATGCAGACGCTGGCGGTGCAGGTAGAGGCGGCAAGGGCGGCCAGGCGCGGACCATGGTCTCCGAACGCGGCGTCGGTGGTGGGTGTTGTAGCCGTGATCGTGGCGCTGATTCTGGGCGCGGTGTGGATGCGAGAACGGCGCAAGGAATCTCGGGAACTGATCGAGGCGCAGCAGAGAGAGTCCAGCGCAGCGGCAAGCGCGCAGGTTGCGCAGGCTCCGGCGGTGCAGAGCGTACCGGAGAATGTGGCGCAAAACGCAGTTGACCCGAACGCGAACCAGAGCGCAGCGCCGAACACAGCGCAGAGCGCACCGCAGAGTTCGACACCGAATACAAATCAGAACGCGGTGAGTGCCGCCACGACTTCTCCGGGCCAGATCGCGGGAGTGAAGGGCGTGGCGGCGGGAGCGGTTACGGAGAGTCCGGCCCCGGTGGAGGTTTCGATTTCAGCCAATGCGCGGGCGTGGATCAGCGTGCTGCGAGACGACAAACCGGCGGAGACCTTGACGCTGGACCCGAAGAATCCGGAGTTGAGCACCCGCAGCTACAAGGCGAAGGACAAATTGAAGCTGATCCTGGGAAATCCAGCGGGTGTGAGTGTGACCTACAACGGCAAACCGGCTGGAACACTGGGCAAAGAAGGTCAACGGGCGGTGGTTACGTTTACGGCTGAGGGGATCGAGAAGCAGTAACAAAGAGCGAGGATTCAAAGTTTCAATGTTTCACAGGTTTCAGGGGTTAAGAACAAGAGCGAAAGAGCAAAGCGAAGGTCAAAAGAAGGGCTGCGAGGAGATCGCGGCCTTTTCGTTTGCGCGAACCAGCCGGGGCACTATCGAATGCCTCTGGAGCATTAACCCAGGGCGAGCCCCGCCACTCCGGCGACGATGAGAGCCGATCCGAAGACTCGGCGAACGACGTGGCCTTCTCCTAGAAATCTGGCTCCAAAATACGCGCCGAGAATCATCGACATCTCGCGCACGGGAGCCACGTGGCTGATTGGAGCGAGCTTCATGGCAAAGAGCACTAATATGTATCCGGCAGGAGTGAGGACCGCGATGCCGGACGCCTGTTTCCAGTACTTGAAATATTCGGCAGAGAACGAAGCGCGCTGGCGGTGGGCTGCAATGGAAAGCACCGCTGCACGAAACAGGTTCCCCATGTATTCGACCAGAAAAGGGGAGATCAGGAGAATTTTGACCGAGTATCCGTCAACCAAGGTATAGCACGCGATTGTGCATCCGGTGGCTGCGCCCCAGAAGAGTCCGGCGTGATTCGATCGCAGACGGATGGCGGAAAGGCCGCCCGAGGAAAGAAGGATTCCGGTGGTGATCAGGATCGCTCCTGCGGTGGCAAGTATTGACAGGTGTTCATGCAACAGAAGGATTGCGCCGAAGAAAGACAGGAGCGGTCCGGTGCCGCGCGCAATCGGATAGACCACGGAAAAATCGCCGGCACGATAGCCGCGTAACAGGCTCTCCGTATAGAGCAGGTGCAGGATACCGGTCGCGATCAGGAATATGGCAGATTTCAGGCCGAGGCTCGACCATCCCTTGTTTAGAAGCCAGATTGCAATTGGGGCAAAGAGCAACGCCTCTGTGACCGACGAAAACCAGATGAGATGTTTGCTGTGGGCCGCCTGCTTGGCGAGAAAATTCCACGTGGAATGCGCTAGAGCCGCAAGGACAACGAGAAGAAGCGCACTAAGCGGCAAGGCCGGCTCCTGAGTACGCCGCGCGAATTAGAGGAGCCAACACTGCGAGTTCAGGACTCACCGTCATTTCTTCTGAAAAACAGTGTAGCGCAGAAGGGATAGAATCTGGGGTGCCGCGTTCGGGCGCGCTGGCACCCTTCTCTCCCACCAAAGGACGCGCGTCGAAGGTTGGGCACCCGGCGGGGCACGGGCGCGGAGGCTGGAGTAGGAATGAAAGAGATTGGGAATTGGGCGTTAGGGATGGCCTCGGCGAGGGGCGCGAGTCTGGCAGAGGCGCGGATTGTGCATGAACGCGTGCGCTCATTGGGAACGCGGAATGGACGGGTAGCGGTGGCGTCTGAGGGCGAGTCGTTGGGCGTGGGCGTGCGGGTGCTGGCCTCGGGCGGTTGGGGTTTTGCCGCCACCCAGGAACTGAGTCGCGAGGGCGTGGAGCGCTGCGCGGCACTGGCGGTGGAGATTGCAAAGGCATCGGCGGGAGTGCAGCGCGAGCCGGTGCGGTTGGTGGATGAACCGGCGGCGGTGGCGGAGTGGAGTTCGCCATGCGAGATCGATCCGTTTGCGGTGCCGATTGAAGAAAACTTCGAGCTGCTGCGCAAGATTGACGCGGCGCTGACAGCCGTAGAGGGCGTGACGCTGGCCGAGACCAGCATGATCTTCCGGCGTTATGAGCAGTGGTTCTACAGCACGGAAGGCGCGGCGATTCACCAGACTCGGACGACGACGGGCGCGGGATTTGCGGCGCACGCCTTCGAAGGCGACTCGATTCAGACGCGCTCGTATCCGAACTCGTTTGGAGGACAGTATCAGAACAAAGGTTATGAACTGGTGGGCGAACTGCGGCTGCTGGAGAACGCGGAACGGGTGGCGCGGGAGTGCGTGGCGCTGCTGAAGGCTCCGCAGTGTCCGGAGGGACGGCGCGACATTGTGCTGGATTCGTCGCAGCTCGGATTGCAGATTCATGAGTCGATTGGGCATCCGATCGAACTCGACCGGGTGCTGGGATATGAGGCGAACTTTGCGGGCACATCATTTCTAACTCTGGACAAGCTGCACACGCTACGTTATGGGAGCGAACTGGTGAACGTGGTGGCCGACGCGCGTCCTGAGCACGGGCCGGGACTGGGAACCTTTGCGTACGACGATGAGGGCGTGGCGGCGCAGTGCGTGCCGATCATCACGCGAGGACAGTTCGAGGGATATCTGTCATCGCGCGATACGGCGGCGATGATTGGGCGAAGCCGCTCGGGCGGACACATGAGGGCCGAAGGCTGGGCGCGGGTTCCGATTGTGCGCATGAGCAATGTGAGCATACTGCCGGGCGAAAAGCCGTTGAGCTTCGATGAACTGATCGGCTCAACCGATGACGGAATCTACATGGAGACGAACCGCTCGTGGTCGATTGACGACAAGCGATACAACTTCCAGTTTGGCTGTGAAGTGGGATGGGAGATCAAGGGTGGAAAGCTGGGACGGATGCTGCGCAATCCATCGTACTCGGGGATTACGACAGAGTTCTGGAACTCGATGGATGCGATCTGCGACCGGAGGCACTGGACGCTGTGGGGGACTCCGAACTGCGGTAAAGGGCAACCGGAGCAGGGGATGGGGACTGGGCATGGCGCGGCTCCGGCGCGGTTCAGGCTGGTGAAGGTGGGCGGAGCGTACGGGTAGGGGCGAGGTTTCAAGGTTTCGCAGGTTTCAAAGGTTTCAAAGTTAGGGGCAAAGGCAAGAGCAAAGGCAAGAGCAAAGGCAAGAGCAAAGGCAAGAGCAAAGGCAAGAGCAAAGGCAAGAGCAAAGGCAAGAGCAAAGGCAAGAGCAAAGGCAAGAGCAAAGG
>Ga0302320_10017394_pt1 | contig 14596 bp, 7 predicted proteins | sample Bog_T0_3_FD_202130 | JGI IMG/M metagenome (GOLD analysis project Ga0302320, IMG submission 202130) | Peat permafrost microbial communities from Stordalen Mire near Abisko, Sweden - Bog_T0_3 | ecosystem: Environmental > Terrestrial > Soil > Wetlands > Peat | place: Sweden: Abisko, Stordalen Mire...
AAGCGGGAGCTGGCAATCGACAATGCGCTCTTTCCCAATCCCTACGAGCTAACCCAATTTGCATGGTGGAAAGACTCGCGCGGTTTCACCTTTGACTATAACCAGCGCGGGCACCAAATCTATCGAGTGATCGAGGTGGACGCGGCCACCGGTAAGCTGCACACTCTGATTGAGGAGTCAAGCCAGACATTTATCAACTACGAACCGCTGACCCGTGGCCAGTATGACCACGGCAAACATTATTTTCAGGATTTGAACGACGGCAAAGAAATTGTTTGGGCTTCGGAGCGCGATGGCTGGGAGCACCTTTATCTGCTGGACGGGAAAACCGGAGCCGTCCAGCGGCAAATCACTCATGGCGATTGGGCGGTGCGAGCCGTGGATCGCGTCGATGAGGCCACGCGGACGATTTATTTTGAAGCCAGCGGCATGGACTCCGACGAAGATCCTTATTATGTGCATGGCTACAAAATAGGCTTGGACGGCGCGGGGTTGACGCCGCTGACTCCGGCCAAGGCTGACCACACGTTGAGCTACTCGCCGGACGGAAAGTTCTATGTGGATACTTATTCGCGGCTGGATTTGCCGCCGGTGATGGAACTGCACCGCGCTGCCGATGCCAGTTTGGCCCTGGCCGTCGATGCTGCCGACGATTCCAAGCTCAAAGCTGCTGGGTGGCAACCCGTCGAGCCCTTTCACGCTCTGGGTCGCGACGGAAAAACCCAAATATGGGGCATCATTCACCGCCCGCTCAACTTCGATCCGAGCAAGAAATATCCGGTTGTCGAGGACATTTATGCCGGTCCGCAGGGATCGTTTGTGCCCAAGAGCTTTGTCAGTTGGGGCGAGCCGCTGACCGCGTTGGGATTTGTTGTGGTGCAGATCGACGGCATGGGCACCAACAACCGCTCCCGTGCCTTCCACGACGTGGCGTGGCGCAATCTGAAGGACGGCGGCTTTGCGGATCGCATTCTATGGCACAAGGCTGTGGCCGCGAAGTACCCGTGGTACGACATTTCGCGTGTAGGCATTTTTGGCACTTCGGCGGGCGGACAAAACGCGATGGCAGCGTTGCTGTTTCATCCGGAGTTCTATCAGGCGGCGGTGGCCAACTCCGGTTCGCACGACAACCGCATGGACAAAATCTGGTGGAACGAGCAGTGGATGGGCTGGCCGGTGGGGCCCTGGTACGCCGAGTCGTCCAATATGGAGAACGCTTGGCGCTTGCAGGGCAAGCTGCTGCTGGTGATGGGCGAGATGGACAAGAACGTGGATCCGGCAACTACGCTGCAAGTGGCCGACCGGCTCATCAAAGCCAACAAAGACTTTGAACTCTTCTTTGTCCCAGGCGGTGGCCACGGCGCGGGGGGGCGCTACGGACAGCGCAAGTTGATGGACTTTTTTGTGCGCAACCTGCTGGGGGAGGCCACTCCGGACTGGAACCGGGAGCCGACACAGTTGCGGTCAGAATTTTCTAACAAGTGAAGAATCAATCAGATTGAGTGGGAACTATCAAGGAAACTTTCGCTCGTCTGGATGAAGGGCAGGGGGACAGTGGCACTGGGGGCGGTAGAAACGCTATCGCTAAAATATTTTTCAAAAGCCTATTGAAATAAATACAACAAAGTATGCATAATATTTTTCAAGATATTTGGGGAGTTTTCGGTCAATCGAGAAGGTTACAGAGGGTTGAAAGTAGTAAAGCTTTCAAACGATGAATTGATTTGTTTTCACTAAGGAAGGCCAGCAGTGAGGAGAAAAATATGACGACACACGGATTTAGTCGGATTTCGAAGTTTTTACGGGATCGGATTGGTCATCTGTCCGAGAGCGGGCAGATGATGAAGGGTGCCAAAAGAAACGCAGAGACGGCGCTCTCGGAAGTTTTCAAGAGCATTGCGGGTGCAGTAGTAACCTGTTGCCTGCTGATCTTTGTGTCGTCGTTTGCGTCGGCGCAGGACATGTCGACCGGCGCACTCAGCGTGACCGTGCTCGACCCGACTGGCGCGGTTGTCAATGGCGCCCAGTTGGTTCTAAAGGATACGCAAACCAATAACATTCACAAGGCAGTCAGCAGGGGAACAGGCGGGGCAGTCTTCTCCTTTCTGAATCCGGCGCCTTACAGTTTGACGGTGACCAAGGATGGTTTCAACGTTTCAGTCTTTCCCTCGGTCACGATTCAAACCAATCAGGTTACTAATCTCAAGGTTGTGCTTGAGGTAGGTAGCACCGCGCAAAGTGTCACGGTTTCAGCCGAATCCAGTCCACTGATGGACACCACGCAGAATGCACTTTCCACGACTCTGGATTTGAAACAAGTTGACGATTTGCCCCTCAGCGGTCGCGATGCATTTGGTCTGGCCTATCTTTCGGCTGGTTCGGTGGACGACAACTTCAACAACCTGCCGGGCGGCGCGGTCAACGTGAGTTCCAATGGTTTTTCGACGATGACCGACCGCTTCAAGAGCGCCGGTTTTGATTCCGACGGTTCTTCCATCTCACTTCGCCTGGAAGATGTGCAGGAAATGACGGTACAGACCGGGGAACTGGATGCTAGCAAGGGGGGTAGTTCTGCCATGGATATTGGTGTGCTGACCAAGCGCGGCACCAATGAATTCCACGGCCAGTTGTATGAGGATTATCGCAGCGGCGGCTTGAACGCCAATAGCTGGTATAACAAGGATTTCACTCCCATACAGCCTCGCTCATCGATGGTCAAGAATGACTTTGGCGGGAGCGTTGGTGGACCGATTTTGAAGAACAAGCTGTTTGTTTTCGCCAGTCTTTCGAATTACCGCACACCTGCCAGCTATACGGTTTCCACATGGGTGCCTACGGCAGACGTGCTCAATGGCATATATTCCTACTACCCGATGAATCCAGACGGCAGCCAGAGCACCACAGCGACAGCCGTCAATGTGTTGCAAGCTGGCGCCAGCGCGGGTTGCTCGACCTGCACCAGCACGATCAATACCCTGATAGCAGGGGATCTGGCCAAAATCACGTCCAGCTATGCAGATTTGACCAAGTACGGCGGCATTAGTTATACCAAAAACGAGGATCTTAACCATGATATGATCACTTTCCCTTATCATGGATCGACGGTCGATAAGTATCCTACCATGCGCGTGGACTACAACCTAAACCCGAAGTTCCGTCTCACCGGAGCTGTCAACGCGACTAATAATTACAACACCAATCAGAGTGGGCCTCCCTATCCCGGTTCGGATTTTTCTAACTTGGCGTATAGCACCTTCAGCAAGAATTACCAGGTTGTAGCTGGCTTTGATTGGGATATCAAGCCAAACCTTGTAAACGCCTTCCGTGCGGGTTACCTTTACACCGGCTTCACCTATAACTCGCAGGGCATGAACTCTCCGACCGCTGCCATGATGGAGCAGGGTGATTTGGCATTAGGTCTGAGCATCAATAGCGGCGTCAATGGTTTTGCGAGCCTCAAGGGTGGTTCGCTCTATCCGATTCTTCAAGTGAAGGACGACGTCACCTGGCAGCGCGGACGGCACACCATCTCCTTTGGTGTGCAGAGCGCTACCGAAATCGATCACTATTACAACAATCAGTTCGTGCCTTATATCGGCGCGAACTACATTGCCACAGGCGACCCGGTTCAGAATGCATTGGACAGCGCGATACCCTCGGCGCAAAGACCTACTTATGCGAACGGGGATATTGAAGGGCTGTACGCGACTCTGAATGGACGCATGACTTACTACAGCCTGGGCGAATTCATCAACGCCAAAACCAAGAAGTATGAACCGGGAATTTCTTTTAACCTGCACGAGAAGCTTAGCCAGACCGCTCTTTTTGTGGAAGATTCGTGGCGGATACGGCCAACGGTTACGCTAAACGTAGGTTTGCGCTGGGATTTTGCTGGTGCATCGAAGGACGAAACTGGTTTCTACACTCACCCCAATATTGCCAACATGTGGGGGCCGACGCCGGTGGGCGACATCTTCAAGCCAGGTTCGCTGGGTGGGGTTGCCAATCCTGTTGAGGGACCAGCGTCCGAGGCATATGCACCGACGTATGTTCATCCTCAACCGAATGTTGGCGTAGCGTGGAATCCTGGCAATGGGGCCACGGTATTTCGTGCCAGCTACACCTTCAAAAACTACACTGAAGGTGCACAGACTTTCTGGAATTTTGGATCAAACAACGGCGCGAACTTCAATAACTGGTACTATGCGGACCCACAGGTTCCCAGCGCCAGTACCCCAGCCGCTGGATATTACAATGCCGGTTCAGTGCTGCTGGGCGGTGCGCTGCCTACGCTTACCACCACCTCGCCTGACCCCTATCAGGCAACCATCACAGAGGTCTCGCAGGCCTTCAGCGGCACATCGTTCCTGACTTTTGATCCGCACATCAAGCAGCCTTATGTCGAATCGTGGCAAGTAGGTATGCAACGGCAGATCAACGCGAGCAACGTTGTGGAGTTACGCTATGTTGGTAATGTGGCCAAGAATCAGTGGATGGCTGTCAACTACAACGAAGTCAACATCTATGAGAATGGATTTTTGGATGACTTCAAGGCTGCGCAAACCAATCTTGCGGCTTCCAATGGAACTACGCTGAAAGGCGCCCAACCCACACCTATTTTGGATCTGGCCTTTGCTTCCTCTGGTGGGGCGGGCTATACGAATGGCGGGTTCATCAGTGACGTGCAACAAGGGCAGGCGGGTGCGTTTGCCAGCACTCTTGCAGGCAGCTCTACTTACCTGTGTTCTTTGGTAGCCAACTTCGACGGATGCGCGAACGCCGGCTTGACCGCTACCGGCAGCAAGCCGATGAACTTCTTCCAGGCAAATCCGTATGCGGCCGGGGCGGCCATCCAAGAGATGGAAAATGCCGGATTCTCCAACTACAACTCGTTGCAGGCAGAGTGGCGCCAGAGGCTGAGCCATGGAATGCAGTTCAATGCCAACTACACTTGGTCGCATTCGCTGGGTACCAGTGTGCAGGGCAGTATGACACCGGGTTACTACAGCGGGCGCGGCAATAGCGCCCCGAGCTTCTATACACTGCGCAACAAGCACTTGAACTATTTTCCGAGTTCGTTTGATGTGCGTCAGGTTTTCCACCTCTACGGAACCTACGATCTTCCTTTCGGCAAGGGACAGCCGTTTTTTGCGGGCAACCGCTTGGCGAATACGGTGATTGGTGGCTGGACGATCGGAACTATTCTCACCTATCAGACTGGAGAACCGTACCTCTTTAATGGTTCGACCTACACCGTGAACGGGAGCGATTCCGGCATCACGCTCAAGGGAGTAACGGCTGCGCAATTGGAGCACCAGATCAAGGTCCGTCGCGGTGTAGCGGGCAAGGGATATGTGACTCTGTTTGACCCCAAATACATCGCCACTTCTGGAAAGGCCAATACCCAATATATTGGCCCGAACTTCAATGCAGGTGAGTTCGGATCCTTGATGTGGCTACATGGCCCCAAATGGATCAACACCGATATGTCACTTTCGAAGGTGGTGCCGATCCATGGCACAATGAACTTCACCCTACAGAGCGAGTTCCTCAACGTCTTCAATCACACGGCATGGACGGGCATGGATACGGGCGTTCAGGACTCAACGTTCGGAACAACTTCGTCTACAGCCAACGCACCGAGAAAGATTGAACTGCGCGGCAACTTCCGTTTTTAAAGCGTCAACTCAACGCAAACCTTTCGCCGCGTTCCAGGATTCTGGGATGCGGCGATTTTTTTTTGGGGGGGGTCAAAAGGCTATATGCAAAATCAAATACAGTAAGGTGTGTAACTATTGCTAAAATTGACGGAGAGCTGCGGAAGTTCAGGCTGTATTTTGGGACGTTGGCTCGTGGCGCGGTTAGCAAGTGGAGAGAGTAAGAGTATGAGTCCTGCAGCGACGAAGGCAGTCAAGAAGTCTAAAAAACAATCTACAAAGGCCGAGCATGGCACCAGCGTAGGCATTGCTTTTCAGCAGATTCGCGAGTTGATCGTCCATGGGCGGCTGGCACCCGGAACCTGGATTGTAGAAGGCGATCTGTGTGAGCACCTGAACATGAGCCGAACTCCGGTGCGTGGCGCTCTTTATCTGTTGCAGCGCGAGGGGTATGTCATTGAGCATCGCAATGGCAGCAAGTCGCGGATGATTGTGGCGCCGTTGACCAAGGAAGATGCCAATGAACTCTATCCGATCATCGGGCGGATCGAGGGGCTGGCTGGGCGCCGCGCTGCCGAGTTGCCGCAGAGCGAACGCGAGGCGCTGGCGGCCAAGCTGCGGCCGGTCAACGACAAACTCGGCCAGATTGCTCATGATAGAGGCAATAATGGCCCGGATATTTTCGACCTGGACCATGAGTTTCATCGCCTGCTCGTGGATGCTGGATCGGGGCCACGGCTGCGCACTCTGCATCAGGCGATAGAGCCACAAACGGAGCGCTATTGGCGGCTCTATTCCAGCTCCATCATCAACGAGCTGCACGTCTCGGTAAGTGAGCACACAGAGATTATCGCGGCGCTGGTGGCGGGCGATGCGGATCGGCTAGAGCAGGCGCTTTCGGCCAATTGGGTCAAGGGATGTGAGCGGCTGGCTGCGGTGATTGACATCTTCGGCGAGCGCGGCAGTTGGTAGAAACAAGTTAGAGCGGTTCTCCTGTAGATATCCCCTTATCTTGTGTTTTCGATCTATACCAATTTCAAAAATGCTATCAATCAACGACGCGGGCAGCTTCCAAGGAAGCTGCCCGCGTCGTTTGAAGTGAGTTGATCTATTTTGGCAGCGGATCGCGGGTTGGCTGGCCATCGACGAGACGCAGAATTCCCAGCGGATTGGCGGCTTGCAACTCGGCAGGCACCAGGGCATCGGGGAAGTCCTGGAAGCAGACGGGGCGGGCAAAGCGATAGATGGAGCGGGTTCCGACCGAAGTGAAGCGGGGGTCGGAGGTGGAGGGATAGGGACCACCGTGCACCATGGCGTGAGAGACTTCGACGCCGGTCGGAAAGCCGTTGAAGAGCAGTCGACCAGCCTTTTCCGCGAGGACGGCGACGAGTTCGGGTTGAGAGGCAAGCTCTGCTTCGTTGCCGGTGATGGCTGCGGTGAGATGGCCGTCGAGAGACTGGGCGGCGCGCACAAAATCGGTCGAGGACGGGCAGCGAACTATCAGCGTGTCGGGGCCGAATATCTCTTCGGCCAGCGTCGGCTGACGGAGAAACTCATCGAGCGTTGCCGTGAAAAGCTGTGCGTTGGCAGGGCAGGCTGGCTCGGAGCCAGAGAGTGGCGCTTGAGCGGCGCGCGTGGCGTTCTTGGCGCGTGCCGCAGTGGAGCGGGCGTAGTCGCGGGCGATGCCTGCGGTGAGCAACGTATAAGGCTGCGCCTGTCCGACTTGCTCACAGAGCTTGGCGAGGAAGGTCGCGGTTTCCGGTTGCTCGGCGACAAAGACGATGCCCGGCTTGGTGCAGAACTGGCCAGCGCCCATGGTGAAGGAATTGAAGAGCGCCTGGGCCAGGGCTTCAGCTCCGCGGGTGAGTGCACCGGGGAGGATGAAGAAGGGATTGCCGCTGGACATCTCGGTGAAGCAGGGGATGGGCTGGGGGCGGGCAGCGGCCATGTCCATGATCTTGCGGCCAGCGCCAAGCGAACCGGTGAAGGTGACCGCTTGCACCTTCGGATGGCGGACCAGTAGACCGCCGATTTCGGCTCCTGAGCCGTAGAGTAGCGAGAAAACTCCCTCGGGAAGACCGGCGTCGGCTACCGCTTTTTGAATTACCGTCGCCACCAGTTCGCTGGTCCCGGGATGAGCGGAGTGAGCTTTGACGATCACTGGGCAGCCCGCCGCGAGCGCCGAGGCGGTGTCGCCGCCAGCGGCAGAAAAAGCCAAGGGAAAGTTGCTGGCGCCAAAGACCACTACGGGGCCCAGAGGGCGCAACATGGAGCGTAGACCGGGCCGCGCCATCGGCTTGCGTTCGGGCAGTGCGGGATCGATGCGCGCCTCTACCCACGAGCCTTCTTCGATGACCGAAGCGAAGAGACGCAGTTGGCCGCTGGTGCGGCTCACTTCGCCCATCAGACGGGGCATGGGCAGAGCGGTTTCGTGATGGGCGCGCTCGGCGAGCTGAGGCCGGATGGCGTCTAGCCCGTCGGCGATGCGGCGCAGAAATGCGCCTTTGACCTTACCGCTGGTTGTAGCAAAAATCGGAAAGGCCTCAGCGGCTAACTCCGCAGCGCGATTGGCCTCCTCGGTCGAAACCGAAGAGTAGACCGGGTCGAGTCGCTGGCCGGTGGAGGGGTTGAGCGCCTGAATCGGCGCGCCGCTGAGCGCGCCACGTTGACTGCCGAGGAAAGATTGTCCAGTAAGTGGCATTTTTTAGCTCCGGGGAAGGAAGTGATGGACCCTGCGGTCAGAAATTCAGGCTTCCCACCCCAGCCTCGACAACCACGCACGACGAGAGAGACAAGCCTGAAATTTCATTACAGCGTCAACAAAACATCTTACAGCTTGAACGGAGTGCTGGCCTTGGCGACGGTCGGACGGTGGGCCTGGGCGTAGGCATAAGCAGCGCGTGTTGCGGCCAGTTCTTCGCCGACCACTGCCATGCGCGGAGCCCGCACACGGGCGAGGCCTACGCCCGCTTCCTGCTCCACTTGCTTGATGAGCTGGATGAACTTGGGTACTGTGTCCATGCGCAGCAAGGGCAGGAACCAGCGATAGAGCTCGAAGGTTTCGGCAGATTTGCCAGCCTTGGCCAGGTTGAAGAGGTCCACAGACTCGCGGGGCAGGGCATTGACCAGTCCCGCGACCCAGCCGACGGCCCCGGCGTTGATGCCCTCGACAATGGCGTCATCGACACCGACGTAGAGCGCCAGCCGCTCGCCGATGAGGGCGCGAATCGCGGTGACGCGACGCACATCGGTCGAGGACTCTTTGATCGCGGCCAGATTGGGGAATTCGTTGGCCAGCTCGGCAACCTGTTCGGGCAGAAAATCGGTGCCATAGGCGACCGGGTTGTTATAGAGCAGACCGGAGAGTGGTGTGGCTTGGAGAATGGCCGCTACGTGTGCCTTGGTTTCGCGCCAGTCGCCCTTGTAGACGTAAGGAGGCAGAATCATCAGCCCCTCGCAGCCTACTTGGTAAGCGGCCTTGGCCAGCTCGACAGCTTCGGCAGTGGAGAGGGCGGAGATGGCCGCCACCGCAGGCGCTTTGCCGTCGAGTGCTCCGACAACAGTTCTGAGAATTGCGACCTTTTCCTGAAAGCTCAAAGTCGAGGCTTCGCCCAAGGAGCCCAGGCAGATGATGCCGGAGCATCCGTTCTCGATGAGCCAATTGGTGTGGCGGGCGACTAAAGCGTGATCAACATTGCCGTCTTTGTCGAAGGCGGTGGTCATGGCAGGCATTACGCCGGTCCAGTTCATAGTTTCTCCTCAGGGTTGGATGGGATGGGGCCCGGCGCAAAGCGTCCGGGCAGGTAAGGAAGCGGCGAAATAGCCTGCGTCTTACCGGTGAAAGAGGCGGCAATCAGTTCCGCAGTGGCGAGGGCTGTGGTGATGCCCAAGCCTTCGTGACCGGTGGCCAACCACAGAGTCTCATCGCCGATAGACGGGCCGATCAGCGGCAGCTTATCGGGAGTGGCGGCGCGGAAGCCGGTCCAAACGCGAAGCACGTTGAGCGTGGCGATGGCCGGCAAATAAAGCGTGGCGCGCTCAAGCATGGCGGTTAGCAGCGCCTGATCGACGGCCGGATCTTCATTACCGTATTGGCGCGAGGAGCCGATGAGCACCTGACCGGTCTGCCGCGGCTGGGCGTTGAAAGCTACCGAGTTGCTGGTCGTCGAATGGGCGCTCTTCAGGTAGCCGAGTTCGACCAATTGATGATTCACAAAGCCGGGATAACGGTCGGTGACTACCAAATGTCCCTTGCGCTTTTTGACCGGCAGGCCGGGAGTGCAGAAGGGGGATTCAGCGCCGGTGGCGTTGACCAGACGGGGGGCGCGCAGGCAGCTTCCGTCGTCGAGGCGGACCTCGCCGTTGGCCAAGTGGGTAACGGCATGACCGACCAGCTGCGTTGCGCCCAGCGCCTGGGCCTGCCGAGCCAGATGAAGCGCTACCACGGGCGGGTAGACAACTGCGTCCTCGGGTACCAGCAGCGCACCCGCCAGCCCCGGGCGCAGATTGGGCTCCATTGCGGCCAGTTCTTGGCTGGATAGCAGACGACTGGGGGTTTGCCGCTCACCAAGCCAGACGTGCTTGCGCGCGGCTTCGGCCATTTCTTCCTCGTCGGCGGCGATCCACAAGGTTCCTCGCGTGACGAACTCAGCGCCCGAAGGCAAGCTGGGAGCCAGCTTATGCCACAAGAGTTGGCTGCGGCGGGTCAACGCGAATTGCGCCTCGCTGTCGTCCATCACCACAACGTGGCCCATGCCGGCGGCAGTGGCTCCGCTGCCCAGTATCTCGCGCTCCACCAGCGCCACACGCAAGCCAGCCTGGGCACAGGCCAGCGTACAGGCCGCGCCCACAATGCCGCCGCCGGCAATGACTACGTCGTAGGAGACGGCGACGGGGCTCATTCCGGCACCCCTTGCCGAAATGGATCGTCAGGCTGGAAAAGCAGTTTGCTTTCGGCGGTGATGTAGGCCGACCCGGTGATGGTGGGAATGATTCTGCTTTCTCCCCGCGCATCGGAATCGATCTCGTAACTGCCCTCGAAGACGGTGCCCAGAATGCCCTCTTGACGCCAGGTTTCTCCGGGTTGAAGCAAACCGTCAGCGGCCAAACAGGCAATTTTAGCGCTGGTTCCGGTTCCGCAAGGGCTGCGATCATAGACCTTGCCGGGACAGAGCACGAAGTTACGGCTTTGATTGGCCGGGTCGTGCGCGTCGGTGAAGAGCTCAATGTGGTCGATCTCGGCGCCATCGGCTCCGGTAATGCCTGCTGCGGTCAGAGCGCGGCGAACCTCCCAAGTGAAGTCGGTGAGCGTTTTGACCTGCTCAATGTCGAGAGCAAAACCGTGCTTGCGCACCAGAAAAAACCAGTTGCCGCCCCAAGCTATGTCGCCTGTGATGGGTCCATAGCCGGGAATCTGAACGGTGACCGCTGCGCGATGGCGATAGGCGGGGACATTGCGGCAGGAGACGCGGTTGGCAGTGTGCAACTGAATCTCGACGGTGCCGACTGGAGTTTCGATGCGGTGTTTGCCGGGCGCTATTCGTCCCATATGGGCCAAGGTCACGGCGACACCAATCGTGCCATGGCCGCACATGCCCAGGTAGCCCGCGTTATTGAAGAAGACAACACCGGCTGCGCAAGCCGGATCGACCGGTTTAAGCAGATAGGCGCCAACTAAAACGTCGGAACCTCGCGGTTCACAGAGGATGGCGCGGCGATAGTGATCATTCCGTTGGCGCAGGATCTCCAGCCGATCAGCCATCGATCCTTGACCCAGGTCCAACCGGTCAGCCAAGACGCAACGGGTAGGTTCTCCCGCAGTGTGTGAGTCGACAATATCCAAACGTAGCGTAGTTCTCAGATTGAGCATGAGTGTCCAGAAATAGCGTTATGACAAAGTATACTAGTTTGAATACAATAAATTCCACCAGAGAGACCATTTTTTGCGGAACACTCGAAATAAACCTGTTTGCAACAAAATGGCTCAGTAACGGCGAAGTGACCATCGTCCGGGTGGCTTCGGATCAAGGGATGGGGCAGAGACGATGGTTTCTAGTTTACGTTTTCTCTGCTGCGCTTCAGAAATAACACTCGGCTTGCCCCTCCTACATCTCCACAACGAAGAATTATGAGGCTGAAACAAGAGTTCCATCCACGCGGCATACAGAGTGTCAGATCCTCTGCTAAGATTGCGCAGTGGCAAAGTATACGTTGGCGAATACAATCTTCCAAGTCCGGCAGTGTGGAATTTTGGGCTATGAATTTTCTTTTCATGTGCAGCCGGGTATACGATTTCCGAGCACCATGCGTGGAGGCTGCGAGATGCGCGTTTTGTGGCTATAGCGAAACCAGAGTTGATGTATCCCGAAACCACAGCGCTCAAGTTGACGCGACCATCAGGGAGCGGCAACCCTGCACAAAGTTCAACAGAACACAGTTACTCTGGTTTCGCTCTAACGCTGGACAGCGGCCAATTTGAAAAGGTAACTCTGGATCAAGTTACAAATCAGGTTGAAGTGAGGTTGGCGCCTGGGATCGATTCCCCGGGCAGCGAAATAAGGAGGAGCGATGAGCGTAACGCGCAGAGGATTTTTGCAGACTTCGGCAGTGGTTTCGGTGGGCGGAATCTTGCTGCCCCGTGCCTTGTGGGCGATGGGGCAGGATGCGGCTGTGGACGTGCCGCACTCCAATAACCAAACCGGCTATGAAAAGGTGACGTGGAAGGCGCAACCCTTTCCCATGGAACAGGTGCGTCTGAAGCCGGGGTTGCTCAAGGATATGCAGGAGCGCGACCGGGTCTATCTGTATATGCTGCCCAACGATCGGCTATTGCACAGCTTTCGTTTGACTGCCGGCAAGCCCTCGAAGGCTGAGCCCCTGGGCGGCTGGGAAGCGCCGGATTGTGATTTGCGTGGCCATTTGTCGGGCGGGCATTATCTTTCCGCTTGCGCCCTGATGTATGCCTCGACGGGCGATGAGTCACTGCGTCTGAAGGCTGAGGCGCTGGTGATGGGGCTGGCCGAATGCCAAAGTCCGGACGGCTATCTGGGCGCCTATCCCTCCAGCATGTACGACCGCATGAAAAAGGGTATTGAGACTCATCCAGAGCATGGATGGGATAACTATGCGGATCACGTTTGGGCGCCCTTCTATACCTATCACAAGATCATGGCTGGCCATCTGGACATGTATGTTCATTGCGGTAGCGAGGTCGCGCTGAATACCTGCAAAAGAATGGCCGACTGGGCGGTCAAGTGGATTCAGCCCATCGGCGATGAAGAGTGGGCCAGAATGCAAACCATCGAGCATGGCGGCATGAACGAAGTGTTGTTCAATCTTTACGCCATTACCGGCGAAAAGAAGTATTTGGACGGAGGTTTGCGCTTCGAGCATAAACACTTCTTCGAGCCGTTGGCCGCACATCAGGACAAGCTGGCGGGCAACCATTCCAATACCAATATTCCCAAGGTCATTGGCGCGGCACGCGGCTATGAGATGACTGGCGACGAGCGCTACAAGAGCATTGCCGAGTATTTTTGGCATACCGTGGTCGAGCATCACAGCTTTGCGACGGGCGGAACCGCGAATAGCAACGAGGGTTGGAGCGAGCCAGACACCGCAGGCAGCCATCTAGGGCCGGGCGGGCAAGAGTGCTGTTGTAGCTATAACATGCTGAAGCTGACGCGTCACCTATTCGGCTGGAAGCCTGAAGCGCGCTGGATGGACTATTACGAGCACCTATTGTGGAACGTGCGCGTGGGAACGCAGAACGAGAACGGTCGGCTGATGTATCACGTGCCCACCGCCGCTGGTGCCTGGAAGACCTTCGACGATCCCTGGCAGGGCAATCTCTGTTGCACTGGTTCGGGCATGGAAGAGTACGCCAAGCTGGTGGATACGATCTACTTTCACGACGAGAGCAGTATCTATTTGAATCAGTTTGTTTCTTCTGAGCTTCGTTGGCCAGAGAAGGGAATTCGCCTGGCGCAGCAAACCAGTTTTCCCGAGGAAGAGAGCACGGCGATTACCGTTTATGCCGACAAGCCGGTGAGTTTTGCGCTCAAGGTACGGGCTCCGCACTGGGCCGAGGGCGTCGCGGTCAAGATCAATGGCCAAGAGACGAAGGCAATTGCGGGTGGCGATGGCTATTTGCTGCTTGATCGTACTTGGCAGAGCGGAGACCGGGTTGAAGTGACCCTGCCGATGAAGCTGCGCCAAGAGTCGGTGCCCGGTTCGCCGGAGTTGGCAACGCTGGCCTATGGTCCTCTGGTGCTGGCGGCGCGCATGGGGCGTGATGGCCTGAGCCAGGAGATGATCGACGCCGGTCAGATGCCAGATTTGGATCGCTTGCCTTCTTTGCAGATACCAAAATTCGACGCATCTGCCGACAACGGATCTGAGCCCAAGTGGGTGAAGAAGACCGGCGAAGGCGAATTGCGCTTCAAGACCGTTGGCCAAGTGAAGGATTTCGAGTTGGAGCCCATCTATCTGGTGATGGACGTGCGTTTCTCGGTCTATTGGCAGAAGGCGAACAAGGTATAGGCAAGCTGGCATTCAAAGTCCAAGTGCAACATGCCCGAAAGGGAAAATGTTGCACTTGGAAATCATCGGTAGTTAAAGGTCAATGTTTGCTGCTACTATGAGCGCTCAACCAGTTGCGAATCGTAGCCGAGTCTTGCAAGGTGAGCGTTGGCGCTGCTTTATTCAACATCTGCATGAACCAATCAATCTCATAACTGGCGTCGGGGTAGCCTATGTTATCGCTGTTTCCGTGGCCAACAGGGCGCAGGGAGTTGGTGATAGGATTGCCGCTCGCGTTGAGCATGACGATGAATGGAACGCCAACGTTTTTGCCGCCCAGCAGCGTTTGAAGCTTTTCTGCACCAGGCGTATTGACGTGGTGTTTGTCGTCTTCGCGCTCACCCGAAGCAGATCAGCAA
>Ga0302320_10017399_pt1 | contig 14594 bp, 10 predicted proteins | sample Bog_T0_3_FD_202130 | JGI IMG/M metagenome (GOLD analysis project Ga0302320, IMG submission 202130) | Peat permafrost microbial communities from Stordalen Mire near Abisko, Sweden - Bog_T0_3 | ecosystem: Environmental > Terrestrial > Soil > Wetlands > Peat | place: Sweden: Abisko, Stordalen Mire...
GTTCTCGTCCTCTAAGCCACCGTCTCTTTCACCAGCGCCTCGATCTTCGCGTTCACTTCCTCCGGCTTCACAAAAAATGGCGTCCGCAAGCATTGAAAAGTCAGCTCAAGCGTTGCTGGAACATAATTCCACGCCACTTCCACGCCAAACTTCGTCGCCTTCCCGCTGTTACCGCTGAGTGAAATTCCATTCGCCTGCGCCTTCTGTTGCAGACTTGCATACTGCTCGGGTGTAATCCCCGAAAACACCTGTGCTGCGCTCTGAACCATCGTTGTCTCCTCAACGCAATCCAAGCACGCGGACGCGCTTTCACCTGCTGCCGCCGAAAAGTCCGCGCAGAAAACGATCCACACCACATTTTTCTGATTGCACTCGAATGCTACCAGCAAGCGCTGAAATGATATGCAAACTCGCAGACGCGCCGCCGCATCGCAATTCAAAATATCTAATCCGCCGCTTTAGCCTTCTCGCTCAACTCCCTCTTGACCGCCTTCACTGCGGTCTGTCCAGGGATCGCATCCAGTTCCACCTTACCTTCCGCCAACTTCATCAGAAAGTCCTGAGCACAGAAAACCGGCGCATCCTTCAGCACCTTGCTCGCGCGCAAATACGTTCCATCGGATTGCTGCAGCCGAGCCTTCACCGTATCGGCCATATAGGCGGGCAGAATCTCCCCATGGATGCGCGCCAGTGCCAGCGGGTCCTTGACCGGGAAAACCACCTCGCAGCGCTCGAACAGGTTACGAGGCATCCAATCCGCTGACCCGAGATACATCTCGCTGGCCCCGCCGTTGGCAAAGTGATAGATCCGCGAGTGTTCCAGAAACCGCCCCACAATCGAGCGCACGCGAATTCTCTCCGACAGTCCCTTCACCCCTGGCCGCAAAATCGAGAGCCCGCGAATAATCAGATCGATCTCCACGCCCGCCTGCGAAGCCTGGTACAGTGCCTCAATCACGCTCGGTTCCAGCAGCGCGTTCATCTTCGCCACAATGTGCGCCGGACGCCCAGCCTGCGCATGTTCCTGTTCCCGCCGAATCAACCCCAGAAAGCTCTCCGCCATCGTCAACGGCGCCACCAGCAGCGGGCGATAGTCGTCGATCTCCGCATGGGCAGTCAGATAATTGAACACCATGTGCACCCGCTCGGTAATCTGCGGGTCGCAGGTCAGCAAACTCAGGTCGGTGTAGAACCGCGCCGTCACCGGGTTATAGTTTCCCGTCCCCAGGTGGCAGTAGCGCCGCGTCACCCCATCCTCGTCTCTGCGCACCAGCATGGCCAGCTTGCAATGTGTCTTCAGCCCCACCACGCCGTGGAAGACCTGCACGCCCGCGTCCTCCATGCTGCGCGCCCAGCGAATGTTGGATGCCTCGTCGAACCGAGCCATCAGCTCCACCACCAGCGTGGCTTCCTTGGTCGCGGCCGCCTCGGTCAACGCTTCGAACATCGGCGAGTCGGTGCTCGTGCGGTAGAGCGTCTGCTTCATGCTCACCACGGCCGGGTCCCGCGCCCCCAGCTCAATAAACCCGACCACCGGATCGTACGAATCGTAGGGATGGTGCAGCAGAATGTCGTGCTGGCGCAGCTCGTCAAATATATTCGCCGACTTGCGGCTCAGGTGCAGAGCCTTCGGCGTGAACGGCGCGAACTTCAGATCCGGGCGCTGCACATCGCTATAGAAGAAGCTGAGCCGTGACAGGTTCACCGGCCCCTCGCAGCGAAAAACCTGTTCCTCGTCCAGTTCGAAGTTCACCCTCAGCCGCTCCACAATCTCGGCATGGGCCCGCGTTTCAATCTCCAGCCGCACCGCGTCGCCCTTGCGCCGATTGTGCAACTCAACCCGGATCGACTCCAGCAGCGATCGCGCCTCCTCTTCCTCGAAATAGAGGTTGGAGTTGCGCGTCACCCGAAACGCCGCATGGGCCAGCACCTCGTAGCCCCGGTACATGCTGCCCAGGTTCTGTGCAATCAGTTCCTGCAGCAGCAGGTAGTCAAAGTGCCCATCGGCAGCCGGCAGCCGGACAAACCGTGGCAGCGCGCGTGGCACCGTCACCACCCCCAGCACCTGCGGCCCCGAGCTCCGCCGCTTGGCCCGCAATAGCAGCGCCAGGCAAAGTGCCTTGTTCAGTACTCGCGGAAACGGATGCGCCGGGTCAATCGAAATCGGGGTCAGCAGCGGGTCCACCTCGCGCTGAAAATAGCTCTGCGCAAACGCCCGGGCATCCGCGCTCAGTTCCTTCCACTCCAGCAGCCGTATGCCCTGCTTGCGCAGCTCGGGCACAAGCTGGTGGTTCCAACAGCGATACTGCGCAGCAACAAAACTGTGAATCTCCGCAGTTAGCACCGCCAGTGACTCGTCGGGACGCAGACCATCGTACCCCGGTTCGCGGTACCCGTCCTCGATCCGCTGCATCAGTCCTGCCTGCCGCACCTCTACATATTCGTCCAGATTGTTTCCGGTAATCGACAGAAACTTCACCCGCTCCAGCAGCGGGTTGGCCGCGTCTTCGGCCTCTTCAAGCACACGCCTGTTGAATTGCATCCAGGAGTAGTCCCGGCCGTTAAATAGTTTTGGTTTCTTGGTGGTTCTGGCCATCAAATCCATCCCATGCGCGTGTTGGAAGTCTACAGCGTCTTCCCCCATTCCTGCTTCCATTTCTTCCACAACACGCCCTCCAACGCCGCCTTCAGCTTTCCCGTCAGCCAACTCATACAGCACCGAAGGCCTCAAAGATGTTAAAGCGATGCGAAAGACCACTTGATTTCGCCCCGTTTGACGCCTCGCCCGCATCCGTGCAGGATGATAAGAGACGAGAATGACAGTTGAGCAAGCCTGCCGGACCCGCGCAGAGAGGAGCCTTCCCATGGCCCAGCATTCAGAAACTCCCGATGACAACCTGATCCCCGCCCAGCCTCTACCCGCCGCGGCACCTGCATTCTCCAAGCGGCTGCAGAGCCTCCTCGACGGCCAGCCCAAAGATGATGCGACGGTAGTCAAGGCATTTGAGGGCATGGATGATATGTTCTACCTGATCGCCGCCGGCCTCTACACCATGGCCTCCATGCTCGTCGGCGAAGGCGAAGAAAGCGTTCGCCTCGTCGAAACAGCAGTTGCCAACGCCGATATCTCCGCCTGCCAGAACCCCGTCCAGGCCCGCAAGAGCAGTCGCCTCGCCCTCTGCAACGCCGCCCTCGACACCATCGCCGAGCGCAATCCTGGCAGCCTTGCCGCACCAGCCGGACTCAAGCCCGCCTCAACCTGCATCGAAGACGACGACCTCGACGCCGCCGGTGTTTCCACGGAAGAGCTCCTGAATATGCTCGCCGGCCCCGACCGCGACCGCGTCAGAAACTGGCTCGCCAGCCTGCCCACCCTCACCCGCACCATCTTTGTCCTGCGCGCCGTCGCCGGCTTTACTGCTGTGGAGATTGCTGGAATGCTGGTAGCCCACGGCGGCCCGCAAGCCGCTGGCTGGACCGTCGACGCCGTCCGCGAGTTCTGCCGCCAGGGTCTCTGCTCGCTTGCCTCCCAGCTGATTCAAGCCTCCACCACTCGCTGACAGCCCAGCTCAGCGCCCGAAACTCCTGCAACCCGAATCCCAATTCCGATTGCGGGCCCCGGATCGCTCGGATGAACCGGCGGCTTGAGCCGTCACATCCCTCTTGCCCCATCTCCGCTACACTAGATTTAAGAACCCGGGAGCCGTTGCTGTGCATCAAAAAAGCTGAAACCATCAACTGGCATAAGCGCCCGGCTGTGAGCTGATCAACCTTGATTTCTTCCGAGTCTCCAACACAAAGCACCATCCGCCTTTGCTCCCATGCTTTGGCGCTGGGCCTTGCCGTCCTGGCTCCGGCGTCGCTGGCTGCGCAGGGGTCGATCGGCCTCCAGCCCCCGCAGGCCTCAGGCCCCACCGCATCCAGCTATCAGGGCAGCATCGCCGGCGCCGAGGTCTCCTCGCAGACCATCGATCTCTCCCTCGACGACGCCATCCAGCGCGGCCTCAAGACCAATCTGGGAATCATCCTCAGCGGCACCCAATCCGCCTCCGCCCGTGGCCACGTGCTCAGCGAGCTCCAGTCCCTGCTGCCCTCGGTTGACGCGACAGGCAAAGAAACCATCATGCAGGTTGACCTGCCAGCGGAAGGCCTGCGCATTCCGGGCTTTCCCACCATCATCGGGCCATTTGGATTTACCGACGTCCGCGCCACCCTCAATTGGTCGCTGATTGACGTTGAATCGATGCGCAACTACCTGGCCGCGCGCCACAACTTTGCCGCCGCCCAGCTCTCCGCGCAAGACGCGCGGGACATGGTGATCCTGACCGTCGGCAACGCGTATCTGCTGGTCCTGGCCGATGAGTCTCAGGTGGCCAGCGTCCAGGCTCAGGTCTCCACCGCAAAAGTCTCGCTGAATCAGGCGATTTCAAATCACCAGGCCGGCACGGCCCCGCTGCTCGACGAGCTCCGCTCGCGCGTGGATTCGCAATCGCTCGATCAGCAGTTGATCGTCGCCCGCAACGCCCTTGAAAAAGACAAGCTCTCCCTGGCGCGCACCATCGGCCTGCCCCTCGCGCAAAGCTTTATCCTTACTGACAAGGCCCCCTATTCCGCATTCGATCAGTTGGACATCGATGCCACCATTCGCCAGGCCCACGCCAACCGCAAAGACCTCGCCGCCCTGGTGGAGCAAACCAAGGCCGCCGAGCAGCAGCGCAAGGCAGCCACCGCCGAACGCTTTCCCACCTTCAAGTTCGAAGGCGACTATGGAGACATCGGCACCACCCTTGCCCACTCGCATGGCACCGGCGATGCCACTGGCACCTTGACCGTCCCGCTCTTCAAGGAAGAAGAATTCCGTGGCGCGGCTCAGCAGGCTCAGGCCCAACTCGATACGGAACGCGCCCAGCTAAGCGACAAAAATGCCCAGATCGACTCCGATATCCGCGACGCCTTGCTCGACATCGCCTCCGCGCAGAAACAGGTCGAGGTGGCCCGCTCCAGCGTCGAGTTGGCCGGCGAGGCTCTCAGCGAGGCCCAACAGCGCTATGCCAACGGCGTCTCAGACAACCTTGCCGTCAGCCAGGCCGAGCAATCCGTGGCCCAGGCAAACGATCAATATGTAACCAGCCTCTACCGGCACAACGTGGCCAAGCTAAGCCTGGCCCGTGCCCTGGGAGTGGCAGACAACTATAAGAACTATCTGGGAGGAAAGTAAACGTGGCGGACTCAACACCAACACCACCCCAAACCACACCCGCGACTGAGACCGACAGCGAGAGCGCACAGCCCAAGTCGAGCCGCAGGCTGATCATAGTGCTCGTCGTCGTGGTCCTCATCGCGGTCGCGGTAGCAATCTGGTGGCACTCCACCTTTACTGAGGACACCGATGACGCGCAGGTCAACGGCCATCTCATTCAGGTCAGCTCGCGCATCAACGGCCAGGTGCTGAAAGTCGACGTGGAAGAGAACCAGCTCGTCAAGCAAGGCGACGTCATCGCCGAGCTAGACCCCGCCGACTACCAGGTGGCTGTTGAGAACGCTCAGGCCGCCCTGGCCAGCGCGCAGGCCAACGCCGCTGCCGCCAACGTCAATGTGCCCATCACCAGCATCAACACCGGCAGCAACCTGAGTTCCGCGGGCGCCGATGTCACTGGATCGGTAGCCGGCGTCGAGCAAGCCCAGCAGCAATTTGAAGCCGCGCACGCGCGGGTCGCACAGGCTCAGGCCAACTTGACCAGGGCGCAAGCTGACCTTGACCGCTATCGTCCCCTGGTCGAAAAAGACATCATCAGCAAGCAGCAGTGGGACGCCGCCGTGGCCGCGGTCGACGCCGACAAGGCCGACGTCGCCAACGCCATCGCCACCGAGCGCGCAGCCGGAGACGGAGTGGGCGTTGCCCGCCAGAAGCAGAACCAGGCGCAGGCATCGTTAAAATCAGCTCAGACCGGCCCGCAACAAGTGGCCGCGCAATCTGCCCACGCAAAGCAGGCGCTTGCCCAGGTAGCGCAAGCTCAGGCCCAGCTCGATCAGGCCAAACTCAACCTCAGCTACACCAAAATCATCGCGCCCGCAGCCGGCATCGTCACCCGCAAGAGCGTTGAAATCGACCAGAACGTCGCCCCAGGCCAAAATCTGCTCACCCTGGTCTCGCTGCAGGATCTCTGGGTCACGGCGAACTTCAAGGAAACCCAATTGCGCCACATGTCCGCCGGCCAGCCAGTCGAAATAGCAGTCGATGCCACCGGCAAGAAATATGACGCCAAGGTCACGCAGATCGGCGGCGCAACCGGCTCCGTGCTCTCCCTGTTCCCGCCGGAAAACGCCACCGGCAACTATGTCAAAGTCGTCCAGCGCGTCCCCGTCCGCATCGATTTCACCGACTTGAACAACCAGGACCCCGACCACCTGCTCCGCCCCGGCCTCTCCGTCGAGCCCAACGTACGGGTGAAGTAAGAACAGCTTCGAGCTGCTAGCCCGTAGCTAAGTGCCCCATCCATTCCGCGCCCCTTGCGGAATGGGTGAGCGGCAGACCCCGTGAAATCTAATGTGAGAGCCGAAGGCGGCTGCCCCACCGCAGGTGGCCGAAGGCGGCTGCCCCGCCGCAAAGATCACAGGTGTCCCATTCATCGAGCGTTTTCTGCTCGATGAGTGGGAATCCAACAAAGTTCGATCCAAGAGCCGAAGGCGTCTGCCCCACCGCAGGTGGTAGCTTTAAGCTAATCGCTAAAAGCTAGAGGCTGAACCCCGCCATGAAAGATTCCATCCACGTTTCGAAAGAGAATTACCTGAAAGCCATCCTCGAAGCCGAGGCGGAAGGGCACCAGGTCATTCCCGCCACCCTGGCTCACTGGCTTGAGGTCTCCGCTCCTGCGGTTACCATGGCCCTCAAGCGCCTCAAGCGCGATGGCTATGTGGAAGTCGGCTCGGACGGCATTGTCCGCCTCACAGCCCTTGGACGCGAAACCGCCTACCAGACCGCCCTCCGCCATCACCTCATCGAACGCATGTTGAGTGAGATCTTCGGCATGGAATGGTACGAGATCCACGAAGAGGCCGAGCGCCTCGAACACGCCGTCTCCCCAGCCTTTGAAGCCAAGCTCAAAGATAAATTGGGCGAAGCCGGCTCCTGCCCCCACGGCAACGCCGTCCTGCCCGTCAGCCCCTCCCAACGCAAAAAGCGCGGCGAAATCCCACTCTCAGAGGCCCTCGAAGGCCAGCGATACAGCGTCATCAGTCTCCAGGAGCGCGACCCCCGGCTGCTGCTCTTTCTCCACCACACCGGCATCGGTCCCGGCAAAGCGCTCCGCATTCTCAGTCAGAATTACGATCAAACCGTTTCAATTGAGCTATCTACAGGAAATTCGATCCTCGGCAGACCGGCCGCTGAAGCTGTCTGGCTCCTCCCTGAGATTTCATCGTAATTAAATGTAATATTTTTTGTTAACTTAGATTAACAAGTCGTGGCATACTTAAGTTGAGGAGAGAATTCCGTCTCTTCCCCAAGACCTCATGTCCACAGATTTCCAATTCCAGGTCGCGCTCCCTGAGCCCTCGCTACCAGAGGTGCATTCCACGGTCCGCGTCTCGCGCTCGCCCATCTATTGGCGCCGCCTGTTGGGATTTCTTGGTCCCGGCTTCCTCATCTCCGTCGGCTACATGGACCCCGGCAACTGGGCCACCGACATTGCCGGAGGCTCCCGCTTTGGCTATACACTGCTCTCCGTCATCATGGCCTCCAACCTCATGGCCATCTTGCTGCAAAGCCTTTCCCTCAAGCTGGGCATCGCCACCGAACGCGACCTCGCGCAAATGTGCAACGAGAGCTACAGCCGATGGGTCAGCGTCTGCCTCTGGGTCGGAGCGGAAATCGCCATCGCCGCCTGCGACCTCGCTGAAGTCATCGGGTCGGCGATCGCTCTCAACCTGCTCTTCCACATTCCCCTCTTCTACGGCGTCCTCATCACCGGCCTCGACGTTCTGCTCATCCTCATGCTCCAGCGCTGGGGATTCCGCAAGGTTGAGGCCCTCGTCATCGCCCTCATCGGAACGATCGTGGTACTGTTCGCCGTGCAGATGTTTTTCTCCAAGCCCGAGTATTGGCCCATCTTCAAAAATCTCTTCATCCCCTCCCTCTCCATCGCCACCAACCCCGACATGCTCTACATCGCCATCGGCATGTTGGGTGCAACCGTTATGCCCCACAACCTCTACCTGCATTCGTCCATCGTCCAGAGCCGCAATTACAAGCGCACGCCCGAGGGTAAACGCGAAGCCATCTTCATGGCCAATGTGGATTCGGCGCTGGCACTCACGGTGGCGCTCTTCGTAAATGCGGCCATCGTCGTCGTCGCCGCCGCTGTCTTCTTTCGCAGCGGACACTATGAAGTCGCAGCCATTGAAGACGCCTACAAGTTGCTCAGCCCGCTCGTCGGCGCAGCCGGCGCGAGCACCCTCTTCGCCATAGCTCTGCTCGCCTCCGGACAGAACTCCTCCATCACCGGCACGCTCGCCGGACAGGTCGTCATGGAGGGCTTCATCCACATCAAGCTTTCCCCCTGGCTGCGCCGCCTCATCACCCGCTCCCTCGCCATCATCCCCACCATCATCGTCGTCGCCTTCACCGGCGAACGCGGCACGGAAAAGCTGCTCCTCCTCAGCCAGGTCATCCTCTCCCTCCAGTTGAGCTTCGCCGTGATTCCGTTGGTCATCTTCACCGGCAGCCGCAAGAAGATGGGTGAATTCGTCAATGCCCCCTGGCTCCAGGCGCTCTCCTGGTTCGTCGCCGCCTTGATCGCCGGCCTCAATGCCTGGTTCATTGTGATCATGTTCCGCGGCAACTGATTCTTTCTTCCCCTCGGAGGTTGGGCATGATTCTCAGTCGTACGACTTCAAGCATCTTCGTCCTTTTTCTTTTCTTAACCATAGTTAATTCAGATTTATGCCTGGCACAAAGCGGCACATCGAGTGCTATCGCAGGTACGGTACTCGATGCGTCAGGCGCCACACTGGCTGACGCCGCCATCACGGCCACTGAAGTCGACACCAAAGCCGTGCGAATGGTGCAGACCAACCAGGATGGCCGTTTTCTCTTCTCGCAGGTCAATCCCGGCACCTATACCGTTTCCGTGCGCGCCACAGGCTTCGCGGAACAGATCTCGCAGGCTATCGCCGTCCAAGTCAGCCGCACAGCTTCGCTCAACTTCAATCTTTCCGTCTCCGCCACCTCGCAGACTGTCGAAGTCACCGCCCAGCAGACATTGCTTGCGCTTGAGAATCCCAACACAACCACGACCATCGAATCGAAGGCTATTGAAAGCCTGCCCAACGCCGGCTCAGACCTCACATTCGTGGCCCAGTTTGCCCCCGGTGCATTGATGAACACTGCCGGCTCCTCCAACGACAACAAGGGCTCCGGCGGCTACGGCAACGTGGAGTACAACGGTCTCCCCGCAACCTCGAACGGTTACATCCTCGATGGCTACGACACCAACGATCCCTGGCTTGGCCTGAACATCGGTCTTTCCACCAACCTGGTCCTCGGCCTCGATGCCGTCGACCAGGCCACCGTGAACACCAACTCCTACTCCGTCTATCAGGGCCGCTATGGCGCTTCGCAGGTGAACTACTTCACGAAATCCGGAACGAACAAGTTTCACGGCGACGCCTACGAGCTTTGGGATGGCTCGCTTTTCAGCGCAGAGGATTACTTTCTCCACGCCAACGACACGGCGGGCAACATGACCCCGAAGCCGCGCTCCAATGTGAACCACTTTGGCTATGCTTTGGGCGGACCCATCCGAAAAGACAAGCTATTCCTCTTTACAGCCTATGAGGGTGTTCGCATTGCACTACCGATCGTTTCGCAGGCCGTTGTGCCGTCGCCCGGGTACCAACAATACGTACTCAGCCAGCTCCGCGTCGGAGGAACGGATCCGATCACCGGAATCAATCTTCCCGCTGAGCCTGCCGAGGTGCCGTTCTACCAGTCGATGTTCGCTCTCTATACCAACACAGCAGGAACTCCCATCCCAGTGGATTCCTGCCCCCTTGCTAACGGCCTGGGCTGCGCTAACCGGCGCGAGGAGTCGCTGCAAAACAGCGACCACGAAACGGTGTTCGTGGTCAAAATCGACAACACCATCAATGCCGCCAACGCCGTCTGGTACCGCTTTCAATCGGACACCGGCCTCCAGGCCGCATTCACCGATCCCATCGACCCGATCTTCAACTCCTACTCTCCGCAGCCGCAGTACACTCTTGTCGCCGGCTACACGCACATCTTCCGCCCCAACCTCGTCAACCAATTCAATCCCGGCGCAAGCTGGTACAGCAGCATCTTTGAGCCCAACAGCTTCGCGCTGGTGCAGCATACGTTCCCGATCGTTCTCGCCGCGGGCACCAACCAGGCCCCCTTTACAACCATCGGCGGCGTTGACAACACCGTTCCCCAGGGCCGCAACGTCACGCAATGGCAGGTCAACGACAACCTGGACTGGATTCGCGGCAAGCAGGAGTTCCGCTTCGGCATCAACACACGCCGTGTCGACGTGAGCGACTACGATCTTGGCCAAGGGAGCGTTCCCACAGCGCTCTACAACGATCTGGCCGAGTTCACCTACGGTGCTGCTTACACAGAGAGCTGGACATTCCCCATCTCTTTTAAGGAGCGAGTCGCCGCGGGCAATATCGACCTCTACGCGATGGATACCTATAAGCCCACGCCCAAGGCAACGTTCATCATTGGCGTAAGGACGACCTGGAATACCAATCCCGTGAGCAAGCAAAACTTATTCGCGCGCCCCGCCGGATCGTTCCTCAATCTTTCGCATGGCATCAGCCAGCCGCTCGACCAGGCCATTCAGACCGGGGTGAGCACCCTGTTTCCCTCCACGACACTGCTGGTGTGGCAGCCCCGCGTCTCCCTTGCTTACCAAATCATTACGGGAACCGTGGTTCACCTTGGGTTCGGCGTCTTCAGTGACATCATTCCCGCCCAGATTGCCGATCTTGGAGCCATGAACGCTCCCTACTCGCCCACGTTTGTGGGTGGCATCGGCGGACAGGTGGGAGGCCTTGCCATCGCGCCCGGCGTCCCCAACAGTGCGGCCGAGGCGGCGTCCGCTGCGAACCACCAGTTCCAGTCGCTCTTCACCGCGGGCGGCCCGCCATGCGCCGGAATCGCTCCCGGCGCGCCAACGTGCCCTCTCGCAGTCAGCCTCAATACCTTTCCAACGGGCACGCTGAAAACGCCGTATTACTACCAGTACAACTTCGGCATCGAGCAGAAGCTGAACGCGCACGGCGCCATCCGAATCGGTTACGTCGGCACGCGGGGACTCCATGAGCCGTTTCAAGTAGGACTGAATGGCTACCAGACCGTCTGCCCCGGCTGCTTCGCTCCCTACCCCTACGCTCGGCCGCTCGACCAGCGCTTCGGCAATGTCAACGAGTTCCGGACCGACGCCGGCAGCAATTACAACGGCCTGCAGACTAACCTTACCGAGCAGTTCCACTCCCTCATACTCAATGCAAACTACACCCTTAGTCATTGCCTGGACGAGGTCTCAAACGGCGGATTGCTCCCCTTTTCCACGCAGGGAATTCTTACCCCGCTCCCCGGCGAGCTAAAAAACCAATACAGCAACTGCGACTACGATGTGCGTCACAACGTTTCCGCCTACGGCATTTACCAGGTCCCTTTTGCATCGAAGCGTCTCCTGTTGCGCGCCATGTTCAAAAACTGGTCATTTTCTGAGACTGCCTTCCTGCATTCCGGTCTTCCGTTCTCCGTTCTCAGCCAGCCCTATACGGCCAACGGCAATGGCGTCTTTCAGGCCAATGGACCGCAGTTTGCCAGCCGCGTTCCTGGCCAGCCGCTCTACCAGAAAACACCGGTCGCAGCCGTTACCATCGCCGGAACCAGGCAATGGCTCAACCCCAACGCATTCCTTTCTGTCGTCGATCCAACCACCGGCGACTGCACTGGAGTCGCCCCCGGCGCCCCCGACACAGCCGCCTTGTGCCAGTTCGGCGGGGCCGGCCGCAACAGCATGCGGGGCCCCCACTTTACTGACTCGGACATTTACATCTCGCGGAAGTTTCCCATTTGGGAAGAGATCTCTATGCGCTTCGATGTGCAGATGTTCAATGTCTTCAACCATCCAAACTTTGCATTGCCAGGCAACGTGCAAGCAGGCGTGCCCGGAAAGTATATCCCACCCGAATTTGGGACCTTGCAAAGCACCATCTCGCCCCCGACCGGCCTGCTCGGCGTAGGTCTCGGCGGCGACAGCTCCCCGCGCATGATCGCCTTTCAAGCAAGAGTCGAGTTCTGACATCCGTTACCATGGAGCCATGCACGTTCTCTCCGCGGCCGAAATGCAAGCCTGCGATCTTGCAACCACGGTCCAATTCGGCGTTCCGTCACTCGAACTGATGCGTGCCGCTTCGGCAGCCGTCGCGGCCTTTGCCCAGCAACAGTTTCCTCACGCGCGCCGCGTCACAGTCCTGTGCGGCACAGGCAATAACGGCGGCGACGGCATGATGGCCGCGCGCCTCCTCTCCGATGCAGGTCTCGATGTCACCACGCTGCTGCTCGGCGCGCCCAACAAGCTCGCCGGCGATGCAGCCGAGGCTTGGCTTGAGCTATCCAGTCACGTGCATGGCCTTATCCATGTCGTCAGCGCCCCTGAGGATCTGGCCTACCACCAGGCCACACTCGAAACCGATCTAATCCTTGACGCCCTCGTCGGTACAGGCTTCCAGCCGCCGCTCAGAGGCCTGGCGCTGGCCGCCCTCAACTGGCTCCATGCCAAACCCGCCCACGCGCCGATCCTCGCAATCGATCTTCCTTCCGGATGGCCGGCCGACTCCATCGCTGCCACCTTCGACGGCTCAGTGTTCCCCGCCGATGCTGTCATCACCTTCACCGCTCCCAAGCCCGCCCACGTCTTTGGCCAGCTAACGCGCCAATGGGACCAGCCCATCGTCGTCGCGCCGATCGGTTCTCCCGACACCGCCATCGTCTCCCAGCTCGATCTCCATTGGTCAGGCTCCGCGCTCTCGCTCACCCAGGCGCCCCGTCCAGCAGCATCGAACAAAGGCAACTTCGGTCACGTGCTTATCGTGGGCGGTTCGCTCGGCTCTGCCGGCGGAAAGTCGGGCGCACCCGCCATGGCCTCACTGGCCGCGCTTCGAGCCGGAGCGGGCCTCGTCACTGCCGCAATTCCAGCCCCCGCCCTGCCTCTGGTTGCTGCGGCCGCCCACGAGCTCATGACTCTACCGCTCACGGCCACGCCGGCCGGTCAAATCTCGGCAGAAAACCTCGACCCTGAGTTTCTAGCAACCCTCATGGCCGACAAGACCGTTCTCGCCATCGGACCTGGCCTCGGCCAGAGCGCCGACACCATCAAATTCACTGCCGTCCTGCTCTCCGGCACCAAGATTCCCGCAGTCATCGACGCCGATGCGCTCAACATTCTCGCTGCCAAGCCGGCTCTGCTCGCCCAATTGGCTCGAAACGGCCAGCGTACGCTCGTCCTCACACCCCATCCTGGTGAAATGGCGCGCCTCGCCAAAATCCCCATCGCTGAAGTGCAGGCCAACCGACTTGAAGTGGCGCGAACCTTTGCCCAGCGCAACGCCGTCACATTGGTCCTCAAGGGCGCGCGCACCCTCATCGCTCACCCCGACGGCCGCGTTGCCGTCAACACTACCGGCAATCCCGCCATGGCCAAAGGCGGCAGCGGCGACCTGCTCACCGGCCTCATCGCGGGCATTCTGGCTCAATACCCATCCGCGCCGGCACAAGCTGTCGAAGCCGCTGTCTACCTCCATGGCCTCGCCGCCGACATGGCCGTCGCTGCAGCGGATCAGCACACTCTGCTCGCGACTGACAGTCTTGCACAATTTTCTCGGGCTTTTCGCTTTCAATCACGCGGTCAGACCGGGTATGTTTGGTTGCAGGGGTTGCCGGCGGACTCATCGCCCACCGCGCCCACCCACGAGGCAGCAAAATGACCAGTGCCGCACCCGTTGCAGAAGGCCGCATTCATCTCTTCACCACTCAGAGCGGCGCGGACACAGTCGAGGTCGGTCGCAAGCTGGCTGGCCTGCTTCAGCCGCCCCAACTCCTCATCCTGCGCGGCGAACTCGGCACCGGCAAGACCACCCTTGTCAAGGGAATTGCGCAAGCCCTCGACGCCGCCGAAGCCGACGAAGTCACCAGCCCCACGTTCACCTTGATCCACGAATACGACGGCGTCAAAAGCGGCAAGCCCATCAAGCTCTTTCACCTCGATGTCTATCGCCTCGAAGGTGAGCGCCAGCTTGAAACCCTGGGCATCGATGAGCTGCTCACCCCCGACGCATTGGTCCTGGTCGAGTGGGGCGAAAAGTTCAAGAGCATCCGCAAAAAATCCACCGGCGAAATCTCCATCACCTCAGCCGGCGGCGACGCCCGCAAAATCACCGTCACGCTGAAAGAATAAGTGCCCGCAGCGAATTAGATGCCGGGTAGGAATCCAACAGAGTTTGATCCTGAGAGCCGAAGCCGCCCGCCCCACCGCAGGTGGCCGAAGGCGGCTATTCCC
>Ga0302320_10017400_pt1 | contig 14594 bp, 15 predicted proteins | sample Bog_T0_3_FD_202130 | JGI IMG/M metagenome (GOLD analysis project Ga0302320, IMG submission 202130) | Peat permafrost microbial communities from Stordalen Mire near Abisko, Sweden - Bog_T0_3 | ecosystem: Environmental > Terrestrial > Soil > Wetlands > Peat | place: Sweden: Abisko, Stordalen Mire...
TTTGCTTGTGCTGATTCTGGGCAGGCGGGGTGGCGGTGGAGGGTCTGGGTTTTGGATAGGGATGCTGCTAAGCAGTTTGCTGAACAGCGGAGGCCGTGGTGGACGAGGCGGCGGTTGGGGCGGCGGGGGAGGGTTTGGCGGTTCTGGCGGCGACTCCGGGGGGGGCGGTGGATTTGGCGGATTTGGCGGCGGCGACTTCGGGGGCGGGGGTGCGAGCAGTGACTGGTAAAACAAAACAACAAACGGAAGCTTTGCTGGCGGATTTGACGGGCCGTGTAAAGGCGGCCTTCGGCGATGCGCTGGTTTCGCTGATTCTCTATGGTTCGGCCTCCTCCATGAGCGACCAGTTGGATCACATTTCAGACTTGAATGTGCTGTGCGTGCTGGATCGGCTGACGACGGTGGAACTGGCAAAGTCGGAACCGATTTTCCGCTGGTGGCTGGAGCGCGGCAATCCCGCGCCGCTGTTGCTGACGGCGGAAGAAGTGGGGACATCGGCCGATTGCTTTCCGATGGAATATCACGATATGCGCGAGCAGCGACGGGTATTGCATGGCGACGACCTGATCGAAAGTTTGCCAATCGAGAATTCCGCTTACCGCATGCAGGTGGAGCATGAATTGCGCGCGAAACAGATTCGCCTGCGGCAAAAGTCGGCCGAGTTATTAAAGCAATCCGAGCGGCTGCTGAAGCTGCTGACGCATTCGATTTCGACGTTCTGCGTGCTGGCGAGGCACGCCCTGATCCTGAGCGGGCAGCAGCCGCGCTTCAAGAAGGCGGAGGTAGTGGCAGCGCTAGCCCAAGTTCGTCACCAAAGTTAGTGACGAACTTCGGCTAGAGTCTAGGCTCGGCCGGAAACTGGAATCATTCCAGGGGATTTTAGCGGCCCGGGAAACGGGCAAGTTGCCGGCGGGTCGAACAGCCGTAGCGTTGCTGGAAGGATATTTAGAGGAAATCGACGCCCTGGTGCGCTTGGTTGACCGGCTCGGCAAGTAAGTATGATTGAAAAGGAGAAAAATGAAAAACGTACTGGTGGGGTTTGGAGTTTTGATCGTACTCGTGTTGCTGATTGTCGCTCCGTTGATCAGTTCGCGTAATGAATTGGTTACCGAGAAGAACGACATTGACGGCAAGTGGGCGCAGGTCGACAACGATATGAAACGCCGCGCCGATTTGATACCGAATCTGGTTGAGACAGTGAAAGGCTACGCCAAGCAGGAGCAGACGGTGATTAGCGAGGTGGCGAATGCCCGTGCCGCCCTACTGGGCGCACGCGGCGCCGACCGGACGAGCGAGATCAAGGCGAACGACCAATTAACGGGCGCGCTGGGGCACTTGCTGGTGCTGACGGAAAATTATCCAGACTTGAAATCGAACGAAAACTTCTTGAGATTGCAAGATGAATTGACGGGAACGGAAAATCGTATCGCCGTTTCGCGCCGCGATTACAATGTGGCGATACAGAAGTACAACACCGACGTGGAGTTGTTTCCTAAGAATTTAGCGGCGTCGCTATTTGGCTTCAAACGCGACGACGCGTATTTCAAGACGACGGAAGAGGAAAAGAAGGTTCCACAAGTGAAGTTTTAGTCTTCTTCGGGCGGTTCTTCCCAATCGGCGGCGCGCTGGCCGTGACGTTTCAAAGCGGCTAACGTCGCTGAGGAACTGAAACCGGCGGTCCGCAAGCGGCGGTAAGCGGAGGCGACGTTCTTGTCCTGCTGGAGGAATTCGTGCAAAACCACCGAGCGGTATTTGCGGGCCAGATATGCGTCGATCAACTCTTTTTCGTCGGCGCCTTCGAAAACCTTGGTGACCGCCTGCTGGGCGACATTAGAGGAAACGCGCTTGGCCTGCAGATCGCGGAGGACGCGGAATTTACCGAAGCCCTCGTTCTGCAAGCGCGAGGAAGCGAAGGACTCAGAGTATTTCCGGTCGTCGGTGTAGCCGTATTCGCGCAGTTTCTGCATGACCGCAGTGACGGCGGCGGGCGATTCGGCGCGCAGGGATAGCTTGTTTTTCAGCTCGTTAGAGGAATGAGCGCGGCGGCTCAACTGCTTGAGCGCGTGATCCCAGAGGGCATCTTCGCCGAGCTTAGCGGGGCGCGTGCGATTCTTTCGAGGAAACGATTGTTTGATTGCCATGGTCTAAATAGTTGTAAACTGCAATTAAAGCTCTTACTAAAGAATGAATCAAGGAGAATGTGATGGAGGATAGAAGCAGTTTTGGGTATTTCCTCTTAGGACTCGGCATTGGAGTAGCGGCCGGGATTCTTTGGGCGCCGCGTTCGGGTGACGAAACGCGCGCCTTGATTGCCGATAAAGCCGGCGAAGGGGCTGAGTATCTCAGAAACCGGGCGCAGGATGGCACCGAGTACGTCAAGCAGCGCAGTGGCGAAGTTCGGCAGTCGGCGGCCGATTTGTACGAGAAAGGCCGCACTCAGGTTTCGAAGCACCGGGAAACCTTGAATGCCGCAGTGGAAGCCGGGAAGCAAGCCTACCGGGACGCGATGGGAGATGTGCGCGCGGCCGCAGGATCGGTGGGCGCTGGACATCCTGGGGATGGAGTTTAAACGATTCCTGTTTAGTTCAGATGAACCAGACAACTCTGCTGTCGATTCTGTCGGTGTTTGTGGCGATTTGCGCCATTGCCTTGCTTGGTCAAGCGGTGGCGCTTCTCGGCCTCTTCATCGTGGCTCGCGATTTACGAGCCAAAATATTTGCGGCATGGCCGCAGATCGAGAGTATTATTGGCGCTTCCAAACGTACTGTGGAACAGGCTGAACGCCACATCGCCAGAATAGGGGATTCGAGCGTCACTATTCTGGACGTGACCAAGCAACAAATTGTGCGAGTTGACGAGTTGCTGAATGACGCCGGTATTCGCGCCAAAGTTCAAATGGAACGCGCGGAGATGGTGCTGGACGATACGATGACGCGGGTGCAGCAAACGGTGGGCATCTTGCAGCGCGGCGTGCTGACGCCGGTTCGCGAAATATACGGGCTGGTGAGCGGGATACGGACGGCGTTGGCGCATTTAGGGCGGGGCAACCGCCCGACGGTGGAGCATGTCACGAGCGACGAAGAAATGTTTATTTGAGGCGCAGATATTCTAGGTCGGGATGCAGCGTGAAGGCAGAAGCCACCGACGCGATGGATTCGCCCGATTGTGTCACGGATTGCCAACTCCAGTTGGATTTTTCGGCAATTAGGGTTAAGTAACGGATTTTTTCGGGATCGATTTTCATGATTTGGCAGCAGGTGGCGTCTACGCTAGGTGGATGCGCGCCGGCGACGAGGACTCCAGCGTGCTTTGAAGTCCCCAAGATGGGCCCGTTTCCTTCCATCCCTTCGATGCCGTCAACGAGGGCAAATTGACGGGGAAATAAGCGATGAAGATCGACTATGCATTCGTCGATACCGCTCCAGTGCAGGATGTTCTTGGGCCAGCCGTAAACGCTGCCCGGCACCACACCAAAAAGGTTTTTCATGGAAAGGGTTGCCCCTGCCCAGTGATGCGTTTTCATTTTGGGCAGGCTGACCAGCAGATCGCAATCGAACACAGTGTTTGGCAGGTAGAGTTGTCTCAGCTTGGATACGGGGTGGGCCAGCGAGATGCGCTGAACGTCATCGGTATTCAAATCGACGAAGCGCTCTTCGAAACGCGGCACGGCGGAAAAAAAACCGGCGGCTTCCGCCATGTCGAGAGTCATGCGGCGATGGCCGGGACCTTCGGCGATGCGAACGCTTGCCGCGCCCAGCGAGCGAAAAGCTTCGAGCGCGGCCGAGACAAAGATTGGATTGGTATTGATGGGGGCTTGGGCGCTGAATTCGACCAGATTGGGCTTCAGGAGGATTTTTTTGCCGGCGACGGCCACGCGATGATCGAGCAGAATGCGGCGGATTATGCCCGTGAGATCGCTTGAGTATGAGGACGCCCGGATAATGGAAACTCGCGGCGAGGCGGGCGCGGCGAACTCGCGGCGTGAGCAGTCACTGGTCAAGGCGAGCGCGCCGACGACGCCCATCGATCCGAGGCAGAAGTGGCGGCGATTTAAACGGCGATCTAAAGAATGAGGCATAGCTTAGACCGCTGAGAGAAGAAACGGGTTGTGGCCGCGAAGGGCTGCGCACGCGATGAGTTGAAGCGCAATGTCGCGCGTGGTCTTGAGGGAAACCAGCGGCCGGATTTCAGCCGTGTCCTGGCCATGTGCGGCGAGACCCATGACAAGCCACGCCAAGCCTTCGGGCGAATCGGGATGCCGCAGGAATTCGCGGGCGAGACGAAGCGAACCGGCAAGGGCCGGAGACCGGCAGTGCGCTAGGGCGAGCAGAGCCAAGCCGGTAGTTTCGCCGTAAGATGGCGACGTCTCACTGCGCTGTAACGACCCACCGTGGTTCCAGCCGCCGTCTGGGCAGCGATGGGAAAGCAGGTAGTCTTGCGCGCGCACGGCGATTTCCGGCAAGCCATGATCGGGCAAGCGCTTCGCCCAACAGGAGAAAGCCAGAATGCTGAATGAGGTAGGAATAACCCAAGCCGATGTTCCCGGGAACCACGGGCTACCGCCAGGCGCGCGCGCTGGACTGATGCCGAGAAAGTGCTGGAGATAGCCTTGAAGAGTGCTTACGTCGGGACACATCTGACGCATCAGCCACTGCAATCCGCGGGGACAACCGCTCGAATATGCTTTTTCTCGCGCTAGGGAAAGAAGAGCTAAGCTCGAGACCCAGGTGCTGGTAGGGACGGCGGCGCAGGGCGGCCAGCCGCCGTCCGGCGATTGCTGGTTGGCAATCCAGGCGGCGGCACGGGAACGGATTTCAGTGGAATCGTTGTTGGCCTGGAGGGCGAGCAGTGCCAATGCCGTAGGCTCGGTCCAGGAGTGCCCATGGCGAAGGGGCCAGCCGCCATCCGCGTTGCGGGCGCTGAGGAGGGACATGCTGAGTTTTTCAGCATAGGTCATCTTTTGTATGGCTGTGGGCACTTGTATGGCTGTGGGCACTTGTATGGCTGTGGGCACCTGTATGGCTGTGGGCACTTGTATGGCTGTGGGCACTTGTATGGCTGTGGGCACTTGTATGGCTGGGTACGTGTATGGCTGTGGGCACTTTTTCTAGGGCGTGGGCACTTTTGTAGGGCTGGGGCGCTGTCCAAGCTTGGTCGCTCACGCTTTTCGGAACAAGGCTTTAGGCTCGCTTCCAAGTACTAAGGCAATAGCTTGCGGTTTCGGCGGCGTCTCATGATTTTGACCTCATTCCGTCAATAAATTCAGATTTTGCAGTTTGCATACTTACTTCTTCGGCACGAATGACAAGGAAGTTTAGGGCGGGTTGTACTAGTTCCGCCTAGTGCGCATTAATCGAGCCCAGGTTGTGGACGAGTTGTAAGATGCCGGAACCTGCGGTGACGACCAGGAGCGAAGGTAAGCAGAAAAAGAATATTGGGAAAACGAGTTTGACACCAACTTTCCCCGCTCTTTCCTCGGCTTCCTGACGCCGCTTGATGCGTAAGTAGTCAGATTGCGTGCGCAGTGCGTCGGCGACGCTGGTGCCAAAACGATCCGTCTGGATGAGCATGGCGACGAGCTTTTTGATTTCGTCTTCGCCCACGCGCTTGCCGAAGCTGCGCAGGGCCTCGGCGCGCGTCGTGCCCGCCATAATTTCCATGTTGACGATGGTCAATTCCTCGCTGACAGCCGGGTGAGCGGACTTTAGCTCGCGTGCGACGTTGACCAGAGCCTGATCCATGCCGCAACCGGCCTCGGTACAAATCACCAATAGGTCCAGTACGTCGGGGAGCGCCAGGCGGATATCGGTTTGGCGTTTTTCAATGCGGCGATTCAGCAAGAAGGACGGCAGCGAATAGCCTATGCCTGCGCCCGCAATCGGGCAGATGAGCCGGAGGATTGGGTTGGCGATCTCGGAGCGAAACACCAGCGCTATGCCCAGCAGCACCGCCCCTAGAAGAAGTTTTGAGCCGAACAGAATCGGGATCGCGGATTCGCTGCGAATCCCAGCGGCCAGGAGTTCGCGCCTGGCAAGCGAGGTATCTTGCGGGGACAGCGGTAGCAATGCCCCTATTGCCGCGAGAAGTTGAGTGATCAGCCCCGGCCGATCGGCCTTCGCTCCGCTACCCGAAGCGCTATAACGATCAGGCGAATTCGTCAATTGGTCGAGCATGCGCGAAGGTTTGGCGTAGAAATAGTAGCCAAAAACGCCTACTGCGGCGAGAATCAAGAGGAACAAGACGATGGCGATGGCGATTAGCATAGGAGTCAAACCTTAATATTTATAATTTTGCGGATGACGAAGTAGCCGATAATTTGTCCGCAGATGGCTCCGTCAATCATCATGCGCCCCAGCTTGTCGGCCGCCAGATCTATCAAGTATTGCGGCGAGGTAACCATCATGATGAGGGCGACGACGACCGGCATGAGCACGAGCACCAGTCCGGTGATACGGCCGTGCGCGCTTACCGCCTGCACTTGCCCTTTCAGGCGGAACCGCTCGCGAATGATGAGCGCGAGCTTGGCGAGGACCTCGCTAAGATTGCCGCCGGTTTCCTGTTGCAGCAGCACCGAGGAAGCGAAAAAGCGGACATCAAGCAGCGGCACTAAAGCGGTAAGCTTGGCGAGCGCGACGTCCAGGGCGGAGCCGAGTTGCATGTCGTTGGCTACCCCGCGGAAGGCGGATCCGAGGGGGTCGGGTGAATCGTTCGCCAGCAGTTCCATGGCAATGGAGAAGCCGTGACCGGCGCGCATGGAGCGCGAAAGAAAATCCAGCGCTTCGGGAAACTGTTTCTCGAATTCGGCGAGATTGCGGGTGCGCTTGCGCAGCAGCAGGAGCATAGGGAGAGATGCGCCGAGCGCGGCGCAAGCAACGCCGGTCAGCCCGGCGGGCAAGACCGAGAATCTTGAGCCGACAATGAAGCCGATCGCCATTTCGAGCAGAGACAGCATGAGGAGTTTGGTGCTGGTGGTCTTTTGACCCGATTGCCGAATGATGAGGTCCAGGCGGTCACCAATGGAAAAACGTTTGAGTAGGTCCGTGAAGCCATTGGTTTCGTCGGTATCCCGCAGAAGCTTGGTGGCGCGCTGCTCGGCCGGCGATGCTTCCGCGTTGCGGAGCATCGAGATGATCTGCTGCTTTTGCTTGGTTTTGAAATACGACGAGGCGAAGCCGACCACCACGAGGATGGAAGCGAAGGCGACCAGAAAAATGGGGATCAGAATCGCCACGGTTGTTCCTATTTCACTTCGACGATGTTCTGGAAAATGGCCGGCGGCAACTCGATGCCCGCAGCTTTGATCCGGTCACTGAATTTCGGACGGACACCTGTGGGCTTAAAGCGCCCCGTCACGCGGCCGTCAGCGCTCAGACCGGTACGCTCGAACACGAAAATGTCCTGGGTAGTAACGACGTCACCTTCCATTCCCAAGCACTCGGTAATGTAGGTGATTTTGCGCGAGCCATCGTTGAGCCGGGAAATCTGGACAAAAAGATCGATCGCGGAGGCGACCTGCTGGCGGATGGACTTGGTACCGAGGTTGGAGTTAGCCATGCCGATCATGACTTCAAGGCGGCTGATGGCGTCGCGCGGGGCATTGGCGTGGATGGTGGTGAGGGAACCATCGTGGCCGGTGTTCATGGCCTGAAGCATATCGAGCGCTTCTTCGCCTCGCACCTCGCCGACGACGATGCGATCCGGACGCATGCGCAGCGCATTGATCAGCAGGTGTCGCTGTAGGACGGCGCCTTTCCCTTCGATATTGGCGGGCCGGGTTTCGAGCCGGGCTACGTGCGTCTGGCGGAGCTGCAATTCGGCGGCGTCCTCAATGGTTACGATCCGTTCGGTGGCGGGGATAAAGCCCGAAAGCAGGTTCAGGAAGGTGGTCTTGCCGGCTCCGGTGCCACCCGAAATAATGATATTGAGGCGCGCGCGCACGCACGCCTTGACGAGTTCCAGCATGCCTTCGGTAAGCGAAAGATTGCGAAGCAAGTCGGCCGGCTGCAGTGGATCGCCGCCAAAACGGCGAATGGAAAGCAGCGGCCCATCTACCGCTAGAGGGGGAATGACCGCATTCACGCGCGAACCGTCGGGCAGGCGAGCGTCCACCATCGGCGAAGACTCGTCGATGCGCCGGCCCACGCGCGACACCACGCGCTCAATGATGCGCATCAGGTGGGCGTCGTCCTTGAACTCGATGGCGGTTCGTTCCAGCTTGCCGTTGCGCTCGACGTAGATCAGCCGCGGAGTCGTGACGAGTATGTCGGACACAGTGCGATCCCGCAGCAGCGGCTCGAGCGGACCCAAGCCGAAAATCTCATCCAGGACTTCTTCGATAAGCCGGTCTTTCTCGGCCAGGCTCAGCGGTGTCTTCTCCTCATTGACCAGCTTGGCGACGGACGGCCGGATCTCCTGCCGCACGCGATCGCCGGGGGTCGCGTAAACCGCCTCAAGATTAATGCGTTCCAATAGTTTTCGATGGATAGCGAACTTTAGGTCCTGGTAGTGGGCCGCCGACGTTTCTTTCGCGGTTGGTTTCAGCGGGTCGGCGAAGCGTGTATCGTTACGATTGAACTCGGATGTCAGCATGAAGTTTCCTTACCCAAAGAGGGTAAATCTCTTTTTCGCCTTGTTGGGAGGCAGGCCGGCGATTTTCGATGCCAGCAATCCAAAGTGCTGAGCCAGTCGGGTATTCGAATTCAGCAAATTACCGCTTGAATAAGATTGATACAACCCCATGTAATCATTGGGCAGAGCCGCGTAGAGCGAGCGGCCTAAAATTTTCTCAAGCTCCTGAGTGCTGATGTCCATTAGCTTGGGTGTGCGGTTCAGTATGAGCTGTAACTTTTCGCCTTGGTCGAAAAGACCGTGAACGATCGATTTGAGACCGTGCAGGGCGACGACCTCCAAGGTGGATACCAGAAATAGTTGATCGATTTCATCGAGCACAGCGGTAGCAATCGAATTCAGGCTGCGGCCGAGATCAAGGACGATCCAATCGTGTTGCGTGCGCATGAATTGCAACACTTGCTTCAATTGAGCTTCGTCCGGGTGATCCCAGCGAGAGTAGGAAGCGGGTGCCGGAATAACCGCCAGATTGGGGCGGTTTTCGACAATGAGCGCCTTCCACAAGCTTTCGTCGAGGCGCGCCAGATTCTTTACCGCGTCGAGGATCGAATACGAGCTGGGGGTTTTCATGAGAAAGCCGACCAGGCCGGAGGTTAGATCGAGATCGGCCAGCAGCACGCGCTTGCGCGTCTGATTTTGCAGCTCCCAAGCCAAATGGCAGGCGATAGTGGTCGCGCCGCAGCCGCCCTTCGCGGAAAGGAAGCCAATGATTTTACCTCGGCTGGCAGTCGCCGGGTCGTTTTCCGAGGAACTGAGGATGTGTTCCAAAGCCGCCGGCAGACTGTCCTCGAGTGGCGGGTGCAAGAACTCGTTGACGCCAGCTCGCATGGCAGACAGGATGATCTTGGGATCGTCTACCGCGTGCAAGGCGATTACTTTCGTGCGGGGCGCGTGAATTTTAATCTGGCGCATGGCCACCGACAAGTCGGTGGGTACGCTGCTGAGATCGAGCAGCAGCGCTTCCGGCTTCATTTTGCCCAAATGTTCGAGCAGGCTGGTCCAATCGGAATCGTGTTGTTCGAACGGTGCTTGTTGCGCCGACTCGCGCAACGCATCGACTGCTTCGCGGCGCAGATTTTCGTCTTTTATGTGCAGGAGAACTTTGACGGAACTCATTGTTGTTCTTTTGTTGGCTCGCTTCCTTTAATGGGGCTGACTGTTGCTTCGCGGGTCTGAAAGGCCGGCTCCGGGCGTTAACTGGCCGAGGGACGGCGGGGTAGCTACTTGCGGAGTGGGCGCGGGCGCGGAGTTCCCCTGCGGCGGTGTCGTCAGATCCTCGATCGGGACCACTTCGCGTTTGATCAGCAGAGGAACGTTGCCGGAACCCTGCTGGACCGGCTGCTGCGGCGCCGAAGTAGGCGCATCTCTCAGGTCTTTTCGGGGAAAGACTATTTCCGGAACTTTTTCTCCAGCAGGAATGGGATTCACCAGCTCGGGCGTAACCATGATCAGCAACTCGGAGCTGGATTTGGAAACATTACGGGATTGGAACAGCTTCCCTAGCAAGGGTATACTGGCGAGCCCCGGCATCTTAGAAAGTTGTTCGGTAACTTGGTTGTTCAGCAAACCGGCAATTACAAAGCTTTGCCCGTTTTGCAACTCGATTTCTGTTTGTACGCGGCGCGTGGCCAATCCAGGAATGGTATAGCCGCTGATTGACAGGCCATTGGCGTAGTCGAGCGAACTCACTTCCGGGGTAACGGTCAAACGGATCGTCCCGCGAGGCGTGACCACCGGCAAGAAACTAAGGCGCACGCCAAACTCTTTGAACTGAATGGTGATTTGACCGACGCCGGCACCGCCGCCTTGCAGGGTAGGGAAGGGGAATTCTCCGCCCGCCAGAAAGCTAGCTTGTTTGCCGCTCAACGTGAGCAGGTTCGGCTCGGCAAGAATTTGCAGCACGTTCCGGCTTTCGAGGTCCTGCAGCACCGCACCCAGATTAATATCCGGGCGGAAGTAAAAAATGTTGAGAAGGCTGCTGAGATTCCAAGTGACTTGATTCTGCGAGGTGGTAAAGGTGGGATTGTTGCCGAATTGCCCGGTAGTGGAAGTGCCAATGCCCGAGCTTGTGGGACTCATGGTGAACAAGTTGAAACCGAATTGGTTGGCGACCGTTCGATCAATGTCCGCGAAGCGAACTTTCAAAAGGATTTGCGCCTCCGCGGGCGGGGTGTTGACGCGCAGCAGGTTGACCACTTTGCCGAGCGTGGAAGCGATATTGAAGGCGCGCGTCGCGGCGGTCTCGTTAGCGACCGTACCGTTAAGGAATACCGTGCCTTCCTGCGCCTCGACCGTGACATCGGGACCGGCTTCTTTCAACAGTTCAGCGCGCACGGTGTCGATTTTCAGCGTGTTGGCGAGTACGTGCACGTCGATCAACGTGCGGTTGCCCTTAAGATCCCAAACAATTAAGGAAGTATCGCCTGCTGCCTTGCCGTTCACCACGATCTCGTTGGTGCTGACCGCCACCGCCTCGGCAATTTCAGGATTGGCGATGGAGATGCGGCGTATGCCGACGGCGTGATCGAGCACTTTCGATTCGTTTACGGAAACGGCGATAGCAGACGCGCTCTTGGATTCATCGGGGGTAAGGCCGGTAACCTCCGACGCGGCACAAGGCACCGCAGCCACGCTTAAAATTAGCAGGGAAAAGAGTGTGAGGCGCATTATTTCTTCACTGAAGGAAGATCGAATGTTTCTTCGGATTTCTTTACACCGCGGAACACTTCAATGCGCGCCACCGCACGCGCTTCAGGGAGAGAAGACGCCGAGGCTTGCACGGACGGTGCGGGAGCAATCGGAGGCAACGACGGGCCTTCCGGCGCGGCGAGCGGCATACCGCCGGGCATGCCAAAAAGACCGGCCAGCGAGGTGCCCGGCGTCTTCTCCGATTGCGTATCGAGCGGATTACGCAACACTAATTGCACTTTTGTCTCGCTCATGGCCAGGTTGAGGATCTCGGCTTGCGAGGGCGTGACGAGGAGGTTCACGACCTGTGCCGATTCGGGTTTGCCGTCGGTGGTTTTATCCAATTTTTGGCCCGCCGATAGAACTTCGATATTTTGCAGGATCGTGCGGCATAGAGTGCCAAAGCGGGCCTGCTGGGCGGACGGCGCGTTGCCGTCCATGAGCACGTCCACCCGCATGCCGGGAACGACGAAGCCGGCCAACCCAACCACTTCGTTGACCCGCAAAGCGACCGCGCGCATCCCTACTGGAATGGTGGCGGCAAGGCCGGCGCCGGCGCCTCTTGGAGCGAGCCGGTGAACCAAAATTGGTTCATTTTGATAGATCGTGGCAATTACCCCGCGACCGGTAATTTCCTGCGGGTTCTTCAGTGCATCTTCCGGAATGGGTGCACCCCAGGGTACTTCCTCCAGATCTGCGTCTTGAATCAAAACGCCCACTTGAATGTCATGCTTTGCCACGACTAATCGATTCGTGGCGACAGTACGCCCCTGGTCTTGCGTTTGCACGCGCGACAGAATCAAGCGGTAGAGAACGTAGCTCGTGAGGCTGGCCACCACTAAAGCGAATACTAAGACTGAAATTAATCGTCGGTTCATATGGAATCTCTCTTGGATCGGAAGGAAGCTGAAACGTTGAAAAAGAAAGGAATCGCCACCGAGCGCCCCGGTCTGACTGCGGCGATTCCCCTAAGACGCGCCGGCTAAGAGGCGGCGCTGGTGCTGCTCAATGTGCTGCTGATGCTGGACCAAAGTCCGCTGATCGTGGTCTTGATGCCGCTGAGCAGACCTACCGCGGCCAGGGCAATGAACGCGAGCAGGAGGGAATATTCGACCATATCTTGACCTTCTTCTCCGTTCCAAAACGCTTGCAGTGCTGGGTTAATCATGATGCTTTCTCCTTTCTAAAACTGAATGAATCGGGGATACCGTCTCTGCTCCGCTGGCTTCCGGCGGGATAGGGTGTTTAAGGCTTGCCGCCTCAAAAATCATAACCTTGCCGTCATCAAACCGTATCGTCCAATTTGGCGAGATCTTTAGGACTGCGCAAATAGGGGCGTCAGGTCTCACTAGAACCATGTCGATGGCATAATGGCGCAGTTGGGTATTCCAGTCATATTGCGCATTCAAGATGTGTTGCATATCTTCGAAAATCGGCATGCCAAAGAAATCGCTGCGGCCGTCCACAAATACGCGTTTCTTTGGATAAAGACGGTAGATCAAATAATCGCCCCATTGGTCGTAGGTGAAAATCCGTTTGGCCGCCGAGCGTTCGACGAGAGGAATCGCTTGCACCGGAAACGACTCAGGCTTGAATTGGGCCTCAAAACCTTTCGCGCCATTAGCGAACAGCCCAGCCAAGGCTAATGTCCCAAGGCCAGAAAGCAGGTAGGCGCGCGGGGCACGCTCCAAAGGCTTCAGTTCTTCGCAAATCTCAGAAACGGTAGTCAAGACCACGCCAAGGTAGCGTAAGGGCCGCAAGCCGGAGAGCAGATGCTGAAGCAAAGGCGCCACCACCGGCGCCGCAATAATCATAAACAGCGGTATATTCCGACCGGACAGGAGCGCTAGGTGAATCCACATGACCGTCAGCAGCGCGGGCGTGATGCGGCCTGCCTGAAGATGCCAAAACGCCGCCGCGGCGGCCAGGAATATCATTAATTCAAAGAAAATGGCAGGTGGGCAGTGAAAGCTGATGGATTGATACTCCTGAATAATGTCGAGCAGCTTCTTGTCGCTAAGAAACTCAAAGATATGGCGATGTAAGCGCCAGGTATAAGGATTGACGAAGGTGGCTGCCAGGCAACAGGCCGCGCAGCCCAGCAAAGGGCGGCAGCGTGAAAAAGCGGTGGCAAGGCTTTCGCCTCGCGGTAACAGGGCTTCGAGCGCTTCGCCACAGGCGGCGGCAAGCAGTAGCGCAATTCCTATAAAGAAGGCGCCGTGCATGTTCACCCAAAGCACCATCAAGACGGGCAGCGCGATGAAGGCCGCGGTGGAGCCCTTTTGAAGCGCGGGCATCAGGTGGAGAAACCCCAGGAAAAAGAGCCAGGAGAACAGATGGGGCCGCGCGAGCCAGTGAAGGGAAGAGCCACACAACGCCAAGGCTGTTACAAAGAAGCTCAGCACGTCATTGCCGCACGCTCGTAACACCAGTTTGTAGAGCAGCACGGCGATCACCCCCAACAGCATGACGGTTGCGAACGCAACGCCAGCCAAACCGAAGGTGCTATGAATAAGGGCGAACAGAACATCCCACAGCCATTCCCAGGCAAACCATGGCTGATCCGGTTTTGTGAATGAGAAAAGATCTTTGGTAGGCACGGTCCCATGCGCCAGAATCCATTCTCCGGTGCGAATATGCCAACCCGTATCGCCGTCCGCAAACAAGGTTTGGGTGCCGTCGAGTTTGGCGAAGAGGAAGGCCGCAGGCAGCAGAAAGGCCAGGTCCGTCAAACAGGGCATCAGCCGCCACGCCCAGCGTACAGAAGGTGCGCTGAGTACATCGACAGTAGTAGCGGCGGATTGCATCTTAAATACAAATCGGTTGGCGGCTGGGAAATATTTAGAGGCAATACGGCAGCCGGAGGCCAGCAAACTTATGTCTCACTTAGCGATATAAGAATGCGAGCCAAATCATTGCCGAAACCGCGATCACGGCAGCATGCGGCAAGCCAACTGCCCGTCGATCGTGGATATCCAAGCTAGGATCTTTGCGGAAAGGCATGCGTGCATGCAGCAATTCGGTGGTGATTGTCGATAAGTTCACGAGCGTGACGTGCAGCCTGCCGCGCACCACGACCAAACACAAAGACGCGATCCCGCCCAGGACCGCGGTGATCAGGAATACGGTCCACCAGTTCTCCGGTCCGATGATGGCGCCCATCGCCGCCATGAACTTGACGTCGCCCCCTCCCATCGCGCGAATTAAATACAGGGGAAAGTAGATAAGCAAGGCGAGCGCCAATCCGGTAAAAGCTAACTTGAACCCGGCACCCTGCT
>Ga0302320_10017402_pt1 | contig 14592 bp, 11 predicted proteins | sample Bog_T0_3_FD_202130 | JGI IMG/M metagenome (GOLD analysis project Ga0302320, IMG submission 202130) | Peat permafrost microbial communities from Stordalen Mire near Abisko, Sweden - Bog_T0_3 | ecosystem: Environmental > Terrestrial > Soil > Wetlands > Peat | place: Sweden: Abisko, Stordalen Mire...
AGCGAGCCGTGGAGATCGAGGCGTTTCTTGACGATGGCGACCAGCAGGTAGACCGAGACGGCGATCCAGATTTGTGTTTTGACTGCATTTTCGCTGGTCCCGTAGAAGGCCTTGATGCGCAGGTGCTGCTTGATCCATTTGAAGAACAGTTCGATCTGCCAGCGGCTTTTGTAGAGAGCGCAGATCGTGGTGGCGGGCAGGGTGAACTGGTTGGTGAGGAAGACAAGGTGTTTGCCAGTATCGGGGTCGCGGAAGCGAATGCGGCGCAAGTGGCTGGGATAATCCTTGCGGCTCCCATATCCGTTGAGGGCAATGGACTGATCAGCAAGGACGCCGGCTTGCTTGTCGGTCGGGCGGGAGTAAATGCGGCAGGCGTCGAGGTTGCTCTTGGCGCGAGTGACAAAGAAAGATCCGGCCAAGTGGATGCGGTAGAGCCGGGAGTAGTCGAGATAGCCGCGATCCATGACGTAGTACGCGCCGGGTTGCGGAACGATCTCGTCAAGGATGTTGACATCGTGTACATCGCCAGTGGTGACGCGGATAAACGTGGGGATGTTGCCACGAAGATCAAGCAGCGTGTGCATCTTGACGGCGGACTTGGTGGAGCGAAAATGCGCCCATGGAAACAAACTCAGGCACAGGTCGATGGTGGTCGAGTCCAGCGCATAGGCGGCCGCGTCGAGGTCCATGCCAAGGTCTTCGTTGGCATAGAGCTTGCGGGCCTGGAGCATCAGCCGTTGCGCCAGCTCGGCATAGATGCGCCAGTTGCGGCTCTCGTTGGCCTCGGCCAGGGTGGAACGCCGCACCGGAGAGCGGAACCCCATGGGATAAAGCTTGGCAGGCTGTGCGCTCAAACAAGCTTCGATGTCGCGCAGGCTCTCGCGATAGGTCAACTGGGCAAAGGCCATGGCGCGGAACTGTTCGGCGCAACTGAGGCTGCGCACTCGGCGGTCGCCGTCATAACGAGCAACGCTGCGGGCAAACGAAGTCCAGGGAAGGAAGTCCATCAACTGCGCAAACAGCAACTTGCCAGCGTTCACCGCCGCCTCCAGAGACAATCTCTGGAATCAGCATCGCGGCAATTTCAAATCGACACCACCTAAAAACGCCCGCAAACCTCCGCAGATCAAAAGGTTGCAGGGAGTGAGTTAGCCGTTAACCGGACAGTAGTGATGCAATGCTTTGAAAATAAATAGAGAGGGGTGGGAGTATTAATTAAGTCGCCACTAATATCCTGAGTCCGAAATACGCAACGTAAAACTGGCCGTCATTCTGAGCGAACGGGGCCCCGAACGTCTTTCAGTTCCGGGCTCCCCAAAGAGCGGTCTTTGATCTTTGGGGTGGAGTTCGGGGGTGGTGAGTCGAAGAATCTGCGGTTGCTCTTCGAGGAACTTGAGACTCACCACACGAGGAAAGAGCACGATCGGGCAGGTTCCTGAGAGGTTGATCCGGGGAACGCGGACGCAACTTCCCGCCCTACGGCGATTTCTTGCATGGGTTTCTCTATCCACATTGTGCTCCGGCGGGGAATTATCTTGTGAAAGGCACAGGGGGAGGGGTGTAGTTTCCGGGGCGCCAAATGCCGGACGCGGTCTACCCGGCTGATTTTCAGGACGCTACGTGAGCATCGAAGCGAATCACGTGCCAACCGGATTGATCTTGCACGGCATGGTAAACACCTCGCGCCATGCACATGCTCCCGCAGAGCCATCCGCCATCGATATCCGCCTCGGATTCACCATTCCACCGAATGTTTTCGAGGTCGAAAATGACAGAATCCTTATTCGTTTTCTTATCGACCACACTCATGTACCCCAATGACTTTCCAGTTTCTTTGCATGCGGACGCTTGCTGAACTCGCTCAAGCTCAAGTTGCTCTAAGAAATACTTATCCGCATCTCGGCCATTGATCTTAATGCAAAACGAGTCTGCCGATAGGTTCCAGGACTTGATTTGGAACCGGATCACAGCCTCGTACACTGCTGCTGATTTACTGGATGTCGACACGTTTGCAGATTGCGGGAATGCGAGCCTTCCGGTCGCCTGGACCAAGGTTAGGAATACAAGCCAGACAAGGGCGTTTTTCATACGAGTACTCTACGCCGGGTACCCCACCCTCGGCACGTTTTTGTTTTTGCGCCTAGAGCCTGCCGTGAGCGAAGTCGAAGGGCTGGGAACGCACGAACCCCAATCCAACCAAACTATCATCCCCAGCAACCCGGCGCGTAGCGGAGTTGAAAGCCAGCCTGAGCGAAGCCGAGTGCCCCCGGTCTCGATTCTGAGACCGGGGAGACATCGAAATCCACTTTGCAGATCATTTCGACACGGCGGCGCACAATCATGGGTAGAGGTCCAGCAAGGAAATACCACCGCTCGCTGCCATGAACTCACGAGCCCCAAAATAGACCGTAACTCCTTTGCTGTCTGTAATCTGCAAATAACTTCATTAGAATGAAGAATTTGCAGCGGACAACGCGCCGTATCCTGTTGAAAACAAGGAATTTCCTTGCAGAATAGGGTGGGGGCTAGAGGACCGCGCAGACAGCACGGTACACTCGAGATGTGACCGATATCTCCGCCTTTATCCGCCGCCTGCCCAAGGCGGAGTTGCACCTGCACCTCGAAGGCACCATTGTGCCCGCCACGCTGGTGGAGCTGAGCGCCCGCCACGATGCTGACCCGCTCACCCTGGCCCAGGCCGAAGCCCTCTACAAATTCTCGAACTTCACAGGATTCCTCGACGCCTTCAAAGCCGTCTGCCAGCGCCTGGTCACACCCGAGGACTACGAGCTTGCCGCCTGGCGCATGATCGAGCATCTGGCCGCGCAGGGCGTGGTCCACGCCGAGGTCTACGTCTCCGTCGGCGTCATCTACATGAGCCGCAATCACGACCCCGCAGCCTTTGAGCCCATCTTTGCAGGCCTCGAACGCGCCCGCGAACGCGGCCAGAGCGAACTGGGCCTCTCGCTCTATTGGATCTTCGACGCCGTGCGCCACTTCACCGTTGCCGAGGCCGAACGGGTCTTCCTCAAGGCCGCCGAGATGCGCACCCACTATCCTTCCATCGTCGCCATCGGCCTGGGCGGTGACGAGCGCCGCGCCGGCTCCGAGCCTTTCCGCGCCCACTTTGCCCAGGCAGCCCAGGCAGGCCTGCGCCTCACCAACCACGCCGGAGAAACCACCGGCCCCGAGGCCATCCGCGAGGCGCTGGCCATCGGTTCCGAGCGCATCGGCCACGCCGTCTCCGCCGTCAAGGACTTCTACCTGATGGAGGAGTTGAAGGCCCGCGCCATCCCCCTCGAACTGAACCCCACCTCCAACGTCCGCACCGGCGTCTGCACATCCTTCGCGGCCCACCCCCTACGCCGCTACTTCGATGCCGGGCTCTTGGTCACGCTCAACTCCGACGACCCGGCTTTCTTCGGCTCCGATCTGGTCAACGAATACCTGCTTGCCCACACCGAGCAGGGTTTTACCCGCAGCGAACTGCGCCTGCTGGCAGCGAACTCCATCCGCGCCAGTTTTCTTCCCGAACTGGAAAAGGTCGAGTGGCTTTTTCAAATCGAAGCGATTGTGTAAACAGCGCCCAGCCGCATTCCACCAACGTTGCAAGCGGAGCCAGCCAAATCTGCGGTATCATGAACGCATAGGAGACCGCCATGTCCGCCGAAACCGAACCCCTCACGATTGCCGAAGAGCCCGTTGCCGAAGAGAAGTGCGAAAAGAGAGCTCTGCGCGTGATCGGCTGGTTCTCCGTCGGGATGGCCGTCGCCGCGCTCAGCATCTATCTGGGCTATGAGGTGCGCAGCCGTCACAAGTTCAAGAAGCGCACCCCCTACGACTTCTACTCCAATGCAGGCGAGTGCCACACAGGCGAGTTCGGCGTGGGCATCTAACCCCGCGCCCACGTTCAGATCGCAAAATGCCGCCGCTAAGCGGCATTTTGCATTTGTGCCGGGTTTTCAACGGATCGCGAACACCCTCTGCTGCGCTACCCTAGAGCCTTATGGGCCTCATCCGCATTCTTCCCGACCAAGTTGCTAACCAGATCGCCGCTGGCGAGGTGGTGGACCGTCCCGCTTCTGTCGTGAAGGAACTGCTGGAGAACGCCATCGACGCCGGCGCCAACCGCATTCGGGTCGAGGTCGAGGCCGGCGGGCGGCGGCTCATCCGCATCGCGGACGACGGCCACGGCATGAACCGCGACGATGCCCTGCTGGCCTTCGAGCGCCATGCCACCTCCAAGCTCCGAACGGCGGACGACCTGCTCTCCATTGCCACGCTGGGTTTTCGCGGCGAAGCGCTCCCGTCCATCGCGTCGGTGGCCCGCGTCACCCTGGAGACGGCCACCGGCGAGGAAAGTTCCGGAACCCGCGTCGAGATTGCCGGCGGCAAGATTCTTCATGTGGACGACGCGGCCCTTCCTCGGGGAACCACCATCGCTGTGGCCGACCTCTTCTTCAATACCCCGGCACGGCGCAAATTCCTGCGCGCCGAGAGCACCGAGCTGGCCCACGTCACGGCTCTGGTCACCCACTATGCCCTGGCCCACCCCGAGAAGCACTTTGAGCTGGTTTCGGCCACCCACACCATCCTCTCCGCGCCGCCGGTCGCGCGTCCCGCCGAGCGCATTTACCAGATATTTGGCAAAGACACGTTGGCCCAGTTACTGCCCGTTGCTGCTGAAGCCCCACTCGCTCACGGCGGCCTGCCCGAGCTGCCGCCCTGGAAACGAGACCCCGAGGAGCCTGCGCACGATCCCGGCGCTCTGCGTCTAAGTGGCTTTTATTCAAAGCCGGAGCTGCAAAAGCTCAACCGCAACTCGATCTATATCTTTGTGAACAAGCGGCTTATTCGCGACCGCCTGCTCATGCACGCTATCACCGAGGCCTATCGTAACGTGATTCCGCCCACCAGCTTCCCGGTGGTGCTGTTGTTTCTTGAGATGCCGCCCGAGGAAGTGGATGTCAACGTCCACCCCGCCAAAACCGAAGTGCGCTTCCGCCAATCCAGCCGGGTCCATGACTTTGTTCGCGACAGCTTGCGCACCGCCCTGATCCAAGCGCGCCCCGCTGCTGGATTCCTTGCTTCGCACACCGCGCCGGGGGCCAGCCCGTCTCTTATGCCGCCGGCCGCATCGCCGCTGCCCGGTTCGCCAGATAGTGAGCCAGCCGCATTTCTTTCAGCCTCGGCAGAGTCCGAGCCCTTCCAGCTGACCCCGCGCCTGCCTTTGCCCGTCCCTGGCAAGCTGCCCTTTGGCGTAAATTCCATGAATCCAAATGGATGGGGCGATCAGGATCGACAGGCCTGGGGAGAGGCTGCTGCGGCGCTCTTCCAACCGCCAGGCATAGCGCCGTTAGAGGGCTGCTCTCCTGGCTCCGATGGCAGAAGCAGAATCGGCGAAGAAACGGCGGCAGCCACAGCCCTGGTAGAGGCTGAACAGGCCGCCGCAACCCTTAACCATCTTGGTTCCCTCAGGCCACTGGCGCAGTTGCGGGAGTCGTTTATTCTGGCCGCCGGAGACGACGGATTGTGGATCATCGACCAGCATGTGGCACATGAAAGAATACTTTTTGAAAAAATTTTGCGTGATCGCCAGGTGGAAAAAGTGCAGCGCCAGAGGTTACTAATGCCCATGCTGGTGGAACTGAAGCCTTGGCAGATGGTGGTGTTCGCGCGCATCGCAGAGGAGCTGGAAAGCAACGGTTTTGAGGTGGAACCCTTTGGACCACAAACACTTGCGGTCAAAGCTGCGCCAGTTGGGCTAGAAGGAGCTGCCTTGGAACGCATGCTGGCCGAGGTTATCGAGCAATCCAGTACGGATTCCGATGAACCCAAGCAGAATGAGGATCTTACGGCTCTGCGCACGCGGATTGCCGCCTCCATCGCCTGTCATTCCGCTATAAAGGTCAACATGCCTCTTGACCCGGTACGTATGGAATGGTTACTGTTGGAATTGGCGAAAACCAGCCACCCAACCAGTTGCCCGCATGGACGTCCAATAGCTTTGTTGTATTCTTGGAAGGAGATCCAGCGGGCCTTCCACCGGATTTAAACCATTTGGAAGGTGGCCACCCTCCTCTCAGGGGAGAGGGTAGCCCGGCGTCAACGCCAGCCTGGAAGCGAGGTTTTTCTTTGACAGCAGAGCAGTTGGAAGCATCGCGCGCCGAAAGAATGCGCCAGAACGGAAACGGGGCACTCACACTGGAAGACGCCCGGACCTGGATTGAAGAGACTGGCTTGTGTCTTTTTCTGCCCCGTCGGCAGTTTTCCTCCTCGATTGCGCCTTCATTTGTTGAGGCCGTTGCCGGCCATCAGAACTCGTCCCCCGATCCCAAACATGTTGCGCTGGCTGAAGAGCTGTTGGTGCGCCTTGAGATCGAGGGCGTAGCTGTCCGGCTCAACCTGTTGGGCCACCCCGGCGAGCAGCCGGATTACATTGTTGCAGCCTGGGTACTGCCCTACGTGTATGCTCTCCGGGGCGACCGCGACTGGCGGCGCAGCCCGCAACTGACCGGGTCGCGTCAGGTTTCGCAACTGGCTGTGCAGTCCTACAAGCAGTTGGAACTGGGCGACACCAACCTTGCCTCTCTCACGCATGCGCTGGGCCGGGAAGTGACCGAAGGCGCGGTTCTGCGCGCCATTACCGAGCTTTGGCAGCAACTTCGCATCATTCCCGTTGTCTCTGCTGTCGGGCAGCCCGCCCAGTGGCAACTGCTGCGCACCCGCTTCCAAAAGGCAATTGCCGAGGGCGCTTCCACCTCGCAGGTCACGGCCATTTCTGTTCTCGCGTCCATCTATCTCCAGGCCGTCATCGCGGCTAGCATGGAAGAGGTTGAGCTCTTCCTGGCCCCTCTCACCGCGCGCAGCAAGATTCGTGAAGTCCTGCGCGGCCTGGTGGCCACCCGCCAGGTACACACCATCTCCATGGGCCACGCACCGCACTTCTATGTTGCGGGTACACTACCCGAGTTTGCCGCTGCTCCGACCATTTACTCCAGCTCCTCCATGCCCGCCTCAGCCTACTTCCTGCGCTCCTGGGACCATGAAGAGGAGGCATTGGAGCTTGAACCGCCCATGCAGGTATCGCAGGTTTTGCCAGCTCCGGTGGAAGTACGCAAGATTGAAGAACCCCGTTCTGTTCGGCCCACCGTTGCACCGCGCAAGCCAGCCGCCAGCGGAAAAAACGCTGCCGCGCGGCCGCACTTCAGCCGCCCAGCTGCGAACTCCAGAGATCGCAAGCCGGCGCAATCGTCCACCAGCAGCCGTTCCAGTGCCAGGCCAGCCCGGCGCGCAAGCGGTGATGCGCGTCCATCAGCACCCCGGCCTTCTGGCACTCGCGCGGCCAGTGGCTCCCGGCCACCTTCTTCGGCCCGCTGGACTCCGAATGCTTCAAAGAGCGCCAGCGGGACTCACGCGGGTAACGGTTCGAGCAAAGGCGCTGGAAACGGTTCCGCCAAGAGCGCACGTCCTAATGGAAACGCTGCTCGTCCGGCTCGCGGAGCGTCCGCCGCGCGGACGGGGAAATCCTCAGCCCCGGCGGCATGGGGTCAGCGCAACGGCCACTCAAAGGGCGCCAAGCCAGCAGTCAAGCCCAACGCAGGCGGGCGCTCTAGTGCAAGGACCGAAAAACGGACAGATGCACGTACGGATTCGCGAAATGGGCGCGGTAGCCGAAAACCGGCGTTGACGGCCGGTGCCAAGGCTGGGAACAGCAGCCGGTTTGGTTTTACCGCCCGGCCTAAGTCACAGTCCAAACCGCAGTCCAAACTGGAGACGAAGAAGCGCGCATGAGTGCGGAAGAAGACCTCTCGCGCCGTGTTGCATCCGCCGGCAAGATCATCGTAGCCATTGACGGTCCTGCCGGCGCGGGCAAGAGTACAGTTGCCCGCCATCTGGCGCGGCATTTCGGCCTTCTGAACCTCGAGACCGGCGCAATGTACCGCGCCTTTGCCTTGAAGGCGCTTCGCGCTGGATTCCCTGCGGATGATAGCAAGAGCCTTGAAGCCCTTGCCGGCCAAACAGCCATCCGCCTGGAACCCACCGAACAAGACAATCGAGTCCTGCTCGACGGTGAAGACGTGACCGGCCTGATTCGCAATCAGGTTGTAACGGATGCAGCCTCGCGGGTAAGCGTCTTTCCAGCCATTCGAACCTGGATGGTCGGCCTGCAACAGCAGATGGCCGCGGCGGGCGGCGTGGTCATGGAAGGCCGTGACATTGGCACGGTCGTATTTCCCCATGCGGATGTGAAAATCTTCCTGGATGCGGCTCCTGAAGTGCGAGGTCTTCGCCGCTTCGACCAGGTTGCCCAGGTTGGCAAGCCAGGCCCTCAGCCTATCCAGCAACCTGAAGAGGTGATCTGCGATTTGCGCGCCCGCGACGAACGGGATCGCAATCGCGCCGATTCGCCGTTAAAGCCAGCGCCGGATGCGGTTCTTCTGGATTCGACGAGCATGACTCTCGATGAGACCGTGCAGGCGGCCGAAGCCATTGTGGCGGCGAAGCTCGATCAATCTCACTGAGGCTCCTGAATCAGTACGTGACGCGTACATGTCCGTTTTGAACAACAGGAAACTTTCTCAAATAATTGATTATAAATACCTTGTATGATTTTCCTCAGAGACCTTGAAATCCATGACCCCAACCGAAAGAACCCGCATCCAGCTGTGCAGAGAATTACCTCCTCGCGGCGCACAATTGAAATATTCGACGGAGCGGGCTTTGCAGACTACTGTCCACCATCGGCCTACCGTTTTTTTCCCGCTTTTCGCGTAACATACTGAAAATAATTCTCTTAGTTATCATATTTGGCGAAATAAAAGCGAATATTAATATCACCCCCCTTCATCGTTCTTACTGATTCTAAACAACTTATATAAACTTGCATGAAGGTAGCGCGATGCGCTGGCACACTCCACGGCCCAATGCGATAGGCTGTTAGAAGTATGGAGATCACCTGCACTCGTTGCCACGAGACTATTGTGGCCGGTAACCGCTACTGCCCCGCATGCGGGCTGCCGCAACTGGTCTACTCGGCGGAGATCATCCCTGGTCAGATGCAGCCTGCGCCATGGAACGAAGCCGTGCGGGATGCAAGCACCGTGGAATGGAAGCCAGCCTTGCGCCTTGCCCTGATGCTGGCGGTGCCGGCTGGAATTCTGTCCAGCGGCGCATCCGAGATGGGACACTTCGGGTTGCTATGGATGGCGGTGGCCGCTGCGTGGGCTGTGGTGCTCTATGTACGTGGCCAGCAAGCAGCCTGGATCACCATCGGCGCCGGCGCTCGGATCGGTTTGGTGACCGGGCTGTTGGCCGGCTGGCTGGCATTTGGCGTCAGCGGCGGCGCTCTGTTCACTGAGCGATTCCTTTTCCATGAGTCCAGCCAAATGGACGCCGAGTGGAAGACCTACATTACCACTGGAGACCAGATGGCCCTGCAATGGGCAGAGGGAGTTGGACCGGCGTTCGCGGCTCAGATGCAGGCGGCACAGGCTCAAAATCAACCTTGGAGGCTTTCTCCCGAGGGTCATGCAGGCTGGGAGGCTTTCGATCTGGCCGGCAATTCGGTCTTCCTGATCCTTTTTGCTGCCGCAGGCGGCGCAATGGGGGCGCGATGGATGGCCCGCAGCCGCCGGCCCGAGGTCTAGACATTCTTTTGTCTTGCGGGTAGACGGCCCCAGAGCGGGAGCGATCCCATTTATCGCCCACTCAAAAGCCCCATTTCCAGTTCCACTTCTCCACAACTTGCCCCGGAGCGGTACCCGCCCGTATCATCCTGCGAGAGAGAAACCATGAACGAAGAAGAAAACATTACGAGTCTGCGGATTAAGGGCAGGCTGATGTCAGCCTCTGAGATTGAGCGCACCTTGGTGCGTCTTGCCCACGAGATTGTTGAAAAGAGCAATGGCAGCGATGGCCTTGCGCTGGTTGGCATCAAACGCCGCGGCGTTCCCCTGGCTGAACGGCTGGGCAAACTGATTGCCGGCATCGAGAAGCACCCTGTGGATACGGGCGTGCTGGACATTCAGTTCTATCGCGACGATCTCACCACTGCGGGGCCGCGCCCCGTGGTCACGCCAGGAGCTATCGGCTTCAATGTGGAGGGCCGCGACGTGGTGCTGTGTGACGATGTGCTCTACACCGGCCGTACCATCAGGGCCGCCCTCGATGCGCTCTTCGCCCATGGCAGGCCGCGCCGCGTGCAACTGGCGGTGCTCATTGATCGTGGCCATCGCGAACTGCCCGTTGAGGCCACCTACATTGGCCGGCGCGTGCCCACCAGCAGCCGCGAGATTATTGAAGTAAAGTTCCGCGAGGTAGACAACGACGAGCAGGTGCTGCTGGTGGAGCGCGTGGACTAACGAAGAAAGGTGGCTTTCAGCTAAAAGCTGATAGCTGAAAGCTAAACCGTATGAACCCGACCGCCACACCAGCCCGCCGCCATCTTCAACCGCCGCCCGTACCTGCCTCCCCGTTCCCTTACCATCCAGGATCGCTGCTCTCGGCCCAGGATCTGACTCTCGCCGGCATCAGCCACATTCTCACCCGCGCCACAGCGCTTGAGAATGAAGACCCGCTGGTCCGCAGTCGCATTCTCGCCAAGAGGCGCGTGGCGCTGCTCTTCTACGAGTCCTCCACCCGTACCCGCACCAGCTTTGAGCTGGCCGCCAAGGGGCTGGGCGCGGATACCACGCTTGTTTCCAGCCTTTCTTCGAGCATCGAAAAGGGCGAAACGCTGAAAGACACCGGCCTGACGCTGCGGGCCCTGGGTGCAGAGGCCATCATTCTGCGCAGTAACTTTTCAGGTGCGGCCTGGCTGCTGGAAGCCGAGACCCGACTGCCGGTGCTCAACGCCGGCGACGGCATGCACGAGCATCCTACCCAGGCGCTGCTTGACCTGCGCACCATGCTGGCGCACCTGCGACCCGGTGTAGAGACTGTCACTGCCGAAACCCTGGCCGGCGTCATAGTGGCCATCGTGGGCGACATTCTGCACAGCCGCGTGGCCCGCTCCAACATGCTGCTGCTGCCCCGGCTGGGCGCGCGCGTACTGCTCTGCGGACCGAAAGAACTATTGCCGGAACTGGCAGCCCAGGCAGGGCCGGGGATTTTCATCGAGCGCGATTTCGACGCCGCGCTGCGCCAGTCTCAGGCCGTCATGATGCTGCGCATTCAAGCCGAGCGCCTGGCCGGGCTGCAACTCGATCTTGCGGAGTACAAGGCCAACTACCAGCTCACGGGCCCAAGGCTGGCCGCGCACGCGCCGGAAGCGATTGTGCTGCATCCGGGACCCATCATCCGCGGCCTTGAGATAACCGCCGGCGTGGCAGATGGTCCGCAGTCGGTGATTCTGGAGCAGGTCAAGAACGGCGTTGCCATTCGCATGGCGGTGGTGGAGCGGGCGTTGACGGCGAAGGGATGAAGAATTCTGTTTAGGGGTGAATAGTCGTCACACATCCCGGAGGGATGTGGCGAGAATAGCCCAGGGCAAGCACAGCGCAGCCCTGGGTACGATGCAGAAAGAGGAGAGTTCGCCCCGGAGGGGCGAATCGAATGTTCCGTTGAATGTCGCCTCTCGCACCGCCCCTCCAGGGCGGGTATCGTCTTTCTGATCGCTTTCCCAGGGTTTTACCCTGGGCTATTCTCGCATACTCCCCCGGGAGGAACGGAAACCGCACAACGGTGTGTTGCTATCCACCGGGAATTGTGCGATGCGGTTAGGAGTAGTTGTTCTTAGCGGATGCCAACGGGCCAGCCCGCATCGGAGTCGGAGAGAAAGATGAAGCTGCCGTCCATTGATAAAGTTCGCATCCCGATCCTGCTGGCGCTGTTTATCGGCGAGGCCGTCGGCTTACTCTATTTCCGCGGACAACCAACGTTTTATCGATTTGTAGTTCGTTCTGTATTGGTGTTCCTGTACATAATTCCGGCTCTTTGGCTCGACTTCATGCGAAGAATTAAGGTTAAGTATCTCGAATTCCTTTTAATCCCCTTGGGATTCTCATCTGTCGCTGTCTCATGGAAAGATGGAGATTTTGGAGCTGCGGTGACGTTCGGAGTCATTCTCGCTTTTTTTATAGGCCTTTTCATGCGTAGGCTCCACATCGCATTTCGAAAACCACGAGCAACCCAAGGAGGCCGCGCATGACGGCACTATTGATTCGAGGCGGCCATCTGATCGATCCGGCGGCGGGAGTCGACGCCCTCAAGGACGTGCTGCTCAAGGACGGGCGCGTCGCTGACATCTCCACGCCGGGAAAGATGAAATCGGCCAACGGCGCAGAGGTTTTAGACGCTACAGGTCTCATCCTCGCGCCGGGGTTGATCGACATGCACGTCCACCTGCGCGAACCTGGCCAGAGCCATAAGGAGACCATCGCCAGCGGCACGGCGGCAGCGGCGGCGGGCGGCTTTACGGCTGTGGCTGCCATGCCCAACACCATCCCCGTCAACGATTCGCCAGAGACCACCCGCTGGATGCTGGCCCCGGAACGCGGCGCGGTGATTCGCGTCTTTCCCATTGCCGCGGCCACCCGCGGATCCAAGGGCGAGGCCATCAACGACTTTGCCTCGCTCAAGTCCGCAGGCGCGGTAGCCGTCTCGGACGATGGCCTGCCCATTCTGAAAGACAACATCATGCGGGAGACCCTTGCCGCCGCGGCGCGCGTGGGCCTGAGCGTCATCCAGCACGCTGAGGACACGCGGCTCACGCAAGTGGGCGGCAAGAGCGCGAGCATGAATCTGGGGCCAACCTCATTCAGGCTCGGTCTGCGCGGCTGGCCCAACGAGGCTGAGTCCAGCATCGTGGAGCGCGACATCCGCCTGGTCAGCGAGTTGCGCGACGCCCGCGCTCACCTGCATGTGGCCCATACCTCGACGGCCGCCGCGCTCAATGCCGTGCGCCAGGCCCGCCGCAACGGGCTGCGCGTCACCTGCGAGGTTGCGCCGCACCACTTCCTGCTGACCGACGAGCATGTGGGCTTTTACAACACCAACGCCAAGATGTGCCCGCCGCTGCGCTCGGCCGCCGACCGCGACGCCATGATCGAGGCCATCCTCGACGGCGTTGTGGACGCCATCGCTACCGATCACGCGCCCCACGCAGTTCACGAGAAGGAAGTGGAGTTTGAGAACGCTCCCAACGGCATTACCGGCCTGGAGACAGCGCTGGGCCTCAGCCTGCGCTGGCTCCACAAGGAGTGGAAGATGCCGCTAGGCCGCGTACTCAGCCTGCTCAGCGCCCAGCCGGCCGCCCTCCTGAACCTGAAGGGCCGCGGCACACTCATCGTGGGCAGCTTTGCGGACGTGGTGGTCTTCGACCCCAAAGCCGAGTGGACCTACAACGCCCGCGAGACCAAATCCAAGTCCCGCAACACCCCCTTCGATGGCTGGAAGATGCAAGGCAGAGTTCGCTGGACGATCAGCGAAGGGCGCATCGCGTATTCAAGCCTGGCATAATCCTTCTCCCGGAGATCCCCCTGGGGGTTAAGGGGCATTGATTTTCAAGGGTGTACCGATTTCTTTTGGAAAGATCGTCAACTGGCGATCATGCCCAAACCACGAACAGCTCCCTAGTACTAGAGTTGCACTTGCGGTCTGTTCCAGAAAGTGACAAGAGCCCGGGCCTGAAGGCCCCATTGTTTTGCCCTTTTTCAGGGGGTTGAAACCCCCTGCTCCCTCCAGAATCTCTGATCTACAACGGCAGTACTCGACCTGCCTGCAACTGCGACGGCCTTCACCCCATCAGCGCGTGTCCGATGCGCTTGCCTGATGCCTGCCAGCGGCGGACTATCTCGTAGACGATCACGGTGGCATAGGTCACGGCGATCCATACGAAGACCTCTTCGATGGGCAGATCGCTCCATGCGGGGATGCGCACGCCCACCATGGCCGCATCCTGGAAGTTCCACCAGCCGTAGGGCAAGGCCAGCGTGACCTCCCACAGCAGGCTGGTGAGCAGGATGATGAACAGCGTGAGGCTCAAGGCGCGCCAGTTGATCACCGGCATGGCCGAGGGTAGCAGGGCCGCCGAGGGGCCGAGAGCGCCCAGCACAATAAAAGTGAAGTAGCCGGGAAAGCCCGGCTCCACGACGAAGATCCGCCTGTAAAGGATGGCCGCCGCAACGAGCACGACGGCCCAGACCAGCGACTGCGGGTGAAAGCGGAGCAGCCTGTCAAACTGCGCTCTTTCGCTGGCATCGGACGGTGTGCTGTAGGCGGCCAGCCAGTACTCGTCCAGCCAGATATAGAGCAGCAGAACCACAGCGAAGCCGGTGAAGTAGAAGAGATACTCCTCGACGGGCACGCCGCCGCCCACGGCCGGCGCGGTGATGCCGAGGGTTGCGCCGGGATTGGGGAATGTGAAGAACCTTCGGGCAAAGAAGAAATCCAGACCCGCTCCCAGCGGAAAGAGGATGCCAATGGTCAGCCCGAAGGCTCGTTTCGAGATCCTGACGCCCTCGCGCGGCGCGAGCCAAAGGCCGATGACAAGGATGGGGACGATGAACAACAGCAGGCTGACCGTGTATCCGTAAGGGGAGGCGTTGGGCGCTGTTGTGTTGGCGCCGGCAGGCGCGCGCACCGTATGCA
>Ga0302320_10017403_pt1 | contig 14592 bp, 17 predicted proteins | sample Bog_T0_3_FD_202130 | JGI IMG/M metagenome (GOLD analysis project Ga0302320, IMG submission 202130) | Peat permafrost microbial communities from Stordalen Mire near Abisko, Sweden - Bog_T0_3 | ecosystem: Environmental > Terrestrial > Soil > Wetlands > Peat | place: Sweden: Abisko, Stordalen Mire...
ACTTGTAGAGCGCCTCTAGGACGCCATCGAAAGACTCAGCCAATGCTTGCCGCATGAACCCGACGTGTTTGGTGATGAGTACACCCTGTTTTTTGTCTGGCTCGTGGCCTGTGTGTATCCATCCGTATTCAAGCCAGCGAGCGATGAAGCCCATCTTGCCGAATCCAATCTCCGCATAACCGCCTCGTAGTCTGGCATCCACAACCACGTTGTTCATGATGCTGGCAACAAGAGGCCTTAAGTTGATCTTTACGATCCCTCCGCGATGCCGAACGTTTAGATTTACTGGGGTCTTTCTGACGACCTCCCGCATTACGACCACAGAGGCATTCTCTAGCGCATCCTGGAAGGCCCCCGCGACGATCTTGTCAGGGAACGCGGATAGGTTGGCCACGACGTTGGATATGCCGTCGATTTTAATTTCGAAATCGCCTGCCATTCCTATTCCTTCGGCGGTTCGGGCGGCGCCGCTGCTGGCGCTTCCGGCTCATCAGGCATGGACGCGTTATAGGCCGCGAGCAGCTTGCCGCGCAAATGAGCCAGCGTGTCGATGCGCATCAGCGCTCCGACTTCCGCGAGCGTGAGCCACTTGCCGTCGCGCTGCAGGGCGCCAAGTAGGAGTCCCCGGAACTGCTGGGCCGAAGGCTTGCGGTTCGAGCCCTCGATGAATTGCCCGACGAAGTCGGAAAGCGCATCGATCAGGTTGCAGCCCGCCTCCTGCTCGCAGTCGCAGATGCGGTTGAAGTCATAGCTCAGTTCGTACTCGACCCCGTCAATCGTTAGTTTTTGCTTGATCATCTTGCCCCTTCTGCCACCGTTCGTTGTCCTCCGTGCCGCGCTGGAATTGGGGGGACGGGGCTTGCATCTTATTCGCCTCGCATTCCAGTGTGTGGTCGCACATCAACGCCACGTAGGCATCGGTGCGACAGATGAACTCCGAGGGGATAAGTTCAAGTGTTACAACGGCGATCTTCCCTGCTTCAAGCCTGACGGTAACCGCCCGGCAGAGACTCGAAAGATCGTTCCCGTTTACTGTGATTTTAGACTGGAACCCATGGCCAGCTCCGGTAAGAATTACACTCGACTGCTTCTGCTCTGTTTTGTCCATCTCACTTTTTCCAGTTCCCGCGCATCTGCGCGAACCCAGCCATCAGATACTCGCCCGTGATCGGCGGCGCTTCCCGATCTTCCTTTTGATCCTCCCACGGGTGCACCATGAACTGCATCGCAGTGGCCCGCTCTTTCGGGTGACACATCGAAAAGTTGACAGTCGCCGCCGTCAGGCTCGCGAGCATCCACTCCCAGCCCTGTTGGTTCTCCACGCGCGCGCGGTGGAGCGCCTGCACCATCCGCGGCGTCATTGCCAGCCACTCCGCGTCAGTGACTCCCAGTCCCTGCCGCGCGCTGGCCCAGACCCGCATCCACGTGAGCGGCTCCCGATCTTCCGATCCCGTCTTCGGCCCCGGCTCGGGCATCGAATCGCGCCAGGCATCCCACAGTACGCTGCGGAACTTGCGCAGCTTGTCCAACCGCAACAGATCGCCAGCCTGCTTTTCTGTGATCGGCGCGCCGGCGTGCTTCAGAACCACATAGAGCATCGCCCGAAGCGTTTGCGCAGATAACCCAGCGGCAAAGTGAATCCCGCCTGCTAGGACGTCCACGCCCGCGATCTCCTCGATTTCTAGCAGGGCGCCGTGCGTGAACACGACGCCCCACTGTTTCCCGAACGCGGAGATCCGGTGAACGCGAGTCAGTCGCTGAGCCAGGCCCATCTGATGTCTACGCGACGCTCTCGACCGGCGGCCCGGTCAGGTCGACCGTGCAACTGAACTCGATGGCCTTGTCGATCTCCATTGGGCCGATCTTGCGATCCGTCACAATGCCCATGCCGGTTACGGTATAGGTCTTCGTGCCGTTCTGGACCGGAGCCGTGATCATCCAGGGCACGGCCACGCCGTTCATGATGGCTGTGAGGATAGCGAGCTGCGTCGCGTCGCCGATGAAGTTTCCGGACACCGTGATCGTGTTGCCGTCCTTGAAGCCTGTGATCTTCTCGCGAAAGCCCCCGGGCGAACTGAGATTCGAAACGTCGATGATGGCCACCTTGATGCCACCGAAGTCGATCGTCTTGAGTTCGGCCATGGGCGTGTAGGTGTACGGGGAAGAGACGCCCGTCCCGATTGAAAAAGTGGACTCGTATCCCTGCGTTGCCTGGCTGGCTGACATTGCGTGTTCTCCTGTGTGTGGTGTTGGGAAGGTTGGGTGTTGATACGGCCGGCCGCGCTTGAGCACGGACAGCGGAACGTTACTGAAATCGAAGGTCTAGCCGGGCACGTGCAGCTCGTACTCCAGCATCATGCGGAAGGAACGCGACAACGGATCCTCCGCCGGCGTCTCCATGTCGGTCTGAAAGCAGGTGTCGATATATGTTGAATCCGAATCCGTGAGCACGCCGCGGAATCCACTGAGAATCGCGTCAATGGCGTAGCCGAGGCCCAAAGCCGCGTCGCGCGCCCCGCCGCCGCAGTCCTCCTCGTTGGCATAACAGTCGATCTGTAGGCTGACCACGCGAGTCCGCTTCCCGTCCATTGTGTACTTCGGATGGTCGCTCACGATCATGTAAGTCCAAGCCGGCGTCACCGTCCCCTCCGGCAACTGCACAAGATAGTCTCTCGTGGCTGCCAGGCTGGCGACGGTCGGATCGGCTTCGAGCAAGAGAGAGAGTCCTTCTTCGAGCATGCGTGCTCCTAAGTCGTCTGAAACTTCATCCCGGGCCACTTTGCCACGAGCGCGCGCCGAAAACGCGCATACTCCTCAGCCCAGGCGCCGCGCGAGCCGATACCGTAGTGGCCGGCCTTGGCGCTTGGCACTACGACCGGGATCCCCGCCTTATGAGCCTGCAGGCAGAGATCCTCGGCGTGCATGTGGAACGACGTGCATAGCTTCTCGTCGAACCGCAGCCCCAGGTCTGCGCGCAGGAAGATCCCGCAGCAGTCGAGCGTCGAGACCGGACCCGGGTTCACGTTCGCCCAGCGGTAAACGCCATCGATGTCCCGGCCGACGATCCCGCAGACGGCGCCGGCCGCCGCAACGCGCTCGAACGTTTCGAGAGCGCCCGGGCCGAACCAGGTATCCGCGTGCACCAGGCCGACCACGTGTGCTCCCGCCATGTCGAGATACCGGTTCCCGATGACAGACAGCGGCTCATTGTGAACATTCGAAAGCAGCACCGATGTCGATACTCCTTCCAAGTGATTACCACTGAAACACGCCAGCGATTCATGGTCCCTGCCGACCGCCACCAACGTCATGCCCATTTGCGTCTCAGCTCCCCCAGCATCAGCCTCATGGAATACTCGCGCTGCTGGGGCGTCGTCGTTCGCAGCAGCGAAGCCGAATATGCGTCCTTGCCAAAGCCGTGCCGCATCGTCACGCTCGGCTCGATCAGAAGTTGCATGCCGGCCCGCTGCACCCGGATGCAGTAGTCGTCGTCCTCCGCGCCGTACCCGATGAAACGCTCGTCAAGCGTTCCGACCTGATCAATCGTGGCCCGTGGGATTAACACAGCAACGAATGCCAGACGCTCGATAGATACCAGCGGGCCGCACGCCCGCCCCGTAGACTGTTGCATCGGATTCCCGACGCCACCGTAGAATCGCGGTGATACCAGTCCGGCGCGCGGATTGGCTCTGGCAGAGGCCTGAAGCTTGCCGGCCGCGTCCGCATGCAACAGCACGACGTCGTCGTTCATCAGCAGGACGTCGTTGGCTGGATTCGCCGCTGCGATACCCAGATTGGAATTCCCTGAGAAGTTGAATAGTGTAACGCCCTGTACGCGCTTCCATCCCGCTGGCGGGTTCCAGTCGCCATCCACCACGACGATGCGCTCTGCGATGTCCTGGCCGAACTGTGCGACCGAGGCCGCGAGTTGCTCGAAAATATCCTGGTACTTAGATGGCACGACGAGGGAGACGTTGCGGGGTGGCTCTACTGGCGCCGGCACTGCAACGGTTGCTGGCATCTTGTCGTACTGAAAATGCCAGCCCCGCGCTCGTTCCGCCGCGTTCCATCGACCACGCCGGTCCGCGAGTTTTGCATCCGTCAGTGTCCGGCCACGCAAAGGATAGTGCTTCAGCAAGAGTTGTTCTGGCGCGACGCGCCGCCCGCGGAACTGGACGTCGTGGCCGCCCGCGCAAGCCAGGTCCACCCGTTGCCCGGTGTTCTTCCACGCCTTGACGTGGAGAGCGCCCCAACGATTCTGTTGCGTTGCGCTCTGTTCAGGTTCCGTGAAGAATGCTTCCGGATCCATGCCGTGCTGCCAACCCTCGCGCGAGCAAAAGTTCATCAGCGCGTGAGCGGCGGCGCTATATCCGTGTCGCTCGAAGCGCTCGAGTGCTCCGCACAGTGTCTCGTCCGGCCGCGTCGAACGCCGAATCTCATCGGCGTCGTAGTGCATGCACCAGGAGACCCCACTCGCCGCGGCGATCTCTTCCTTGCGCCGCATCTGCGCCGCCAGATCGAAGGTGCGGGAAGCGGCGAGTGCCGGGAAGCGCTCGCGGCCGACAACGTCCCAGCCGAACGAGGCTTCCCATGTGCCATCGGTGCTCCAGTCGTCCATGACGAAAACACCCACGGACTGGCTGCGCAGGTATCGAACCACCCACGGCAGGATGTCGATCTCGTTGCGAGCACAGATGATAGCAAGAACGGAAAAGCTCATCGGCACTCCCTCAGTAAATGCTCGAACCGTTCCCGATGTTCCGCCACATAAGGCGGCAACTCCTCAATCGGTGCCGGGAAGAATGTCCGCGGCTCGGGCGCGTTGAAGAATCCGACGCCGGCGTTCATGCGCGCTTCGATGTATTCCCGGTCCGTGTACGGCGGCACGCTGTATTCCGTGTGCGAGAAGCTCCGCAGTTTCTGCTGGATCGCCTCCACGCCGCCGGTGTACGTCAGGTGCCAACCGCTGTCTGGGATCGCATCGACGCCGGTCCGCATGTCGCGAGTGTGCGCCGGCGAAATCATATGTTTCCGTTGGAACACAACGGTTCCGCGGCTCTTATATGTCGCGAACCAGTTGAGCCAGCCCTGCGTGATCCGCATCTCCAGGACGCCCTCGCGCGGGTTCTGCAGGAATGCCGGCGCCGGGATCTCGTCGACGTCGCCAACCAGCACCCAATCCTCCGGCCCGGCGTGCTCGGCCAGGTAGGTCTCGGCCGCGTTGCGGAGATATGCTTCGCGGCCCCACGGACCAAGCTCATGCCTGCTCATATCACACGGCACATAGTGGATCTTCTCTGCAAATGGAAGTCCACCCAGCGCCGGGAAAGCGTACTCTCGCTGCTGACCGCGAAACGTGGTGTTCGATTCGCAGATCACGAACCGGTCGACAAACGGGCCGACCGTCGCGAGGTGCAGTTCGAGGAGTTCTCGCTCGTTGAAATATAAGAAGCAGTCGAAGATCAATTCCCCTCCAAGTAGCCGCAGCGATGGCAAAGCAGCGGCCCTTCACCCGAGGCCAACTTCTCGCGGATTTGCCGGAGTGTCGCGCCGTCCCTGATCTCGGCGTAGTCCTGGGCAAGCAGGTTGCCGAGCACATACTCAAGGCCGTAGTCCATGCAGCAGAGCACCACGGAACCATCCGGCAGCAGCACGTTGCAGTTCAGATCGGAAATGCCGCACTTCAGCCCACGCTCGCCGCTCCGTTCCGTCTTTGGCCCGATGTCCAGGTGGCCAGCCCGGTCGATCATCTGGTTGTCAAATGGGAACCCCGCGACCAGGTCGGCCAGCGCCGGGTGGATCGTTCCGTGGCAGGAGATCGAGAACCGGTTGCGCGTTCTGATCTTGGCCGCCAGGACCTGCCGCACGAGATCGACGTAGTGCTTTGTCGTCGGCATTGGCGAGTTGCCCTCGGCGTCCGGCAGATGCAGAACGAACTCGTTGTATTCGACCGCCGCGAGGTCCTCCAGGTCCTCTGCACCCACTCCGACGAGCGTCGTGTACATCGAGATCGGGTGGCCTTTTGCCGCCGCGAAGTTGAGCATGCCTCCGCAGTCCGGATTGACCCACGGCTCCGAAAACCCGGCGAAATCGATGCGCACGTCGGCTGGAACAGTCTCCATACACCTCTCGAACGTCACCATCGTCATGCGCCGCGGCCCGCGGTAAGCAGACGAAAGCGCCAACTGCGGGCAGTAGCGGCAGCGCATGGGGCACGGGATGTTTGTCGTGATCTCCAGTGGCATGTCAGTGCCGCGCCTTCTTCCTTTTCGTTCCCTGCGCGCTAGACGTACTTGAGGGCGGCGAAACAATCACGGTAGCATTCCCGTCCACGGCAGTCAGCAGCCCCCAGCCCACGTTCGTGCACGCGCCCGGCAGTGTGACGTACAGAACTGCCGGGCTGGTCGGCTGCGGGAAACTGACAGACAGCGTGTAAACCTGCGCTGGCGGAAAATTCAGCGTTTGATAGACGCCGCCCCAACAGGCGAGCCCATTCTGCATATCCTGGATTGCGTTCGCCGTCGTGCAGGGTAAACTCGGCCCAGGCACCGTCTGCCCCCACGCTTCCGCCTCCAGGCACAACCCCATGCACACGCAGAACAGGATCGCAGCCAGTGGCCAGACGAAAGAGGACAGATGAATACGCATGTTATTGAGCAATGGAAACCTACGTTTACGGTGCCTCACAGCCTGAGCGACGACGCGATGACGCGAGCCACTTCTTGGGCACCGATCCGAGCGCCTACGGCGGACCAATGCAGCCCCCCCACCTCGCCCAGGACGCGTCGGAGCGCCCCGGAAGGATCTACCCCAGCACCCGCCAGCCCGCGCCGCGCCCTGGCCGAAGCCTGGAGCAAAGCGCTGGCACCTAACGTCAGCCGCCTATACCTTCTGATCCCCCAGCAACAGGCAGTTCAAGACCAGAACGATATTCCGTTCCTGAATGTTTTCAACGCTCTGGATGACGTATGTCTTGCCGTTGCCAACCACCCGCATGCTCGCCAGAATTCCAGGCATCCACCAGATGGAGATCGTCACATAGAGTTGCGTCGTGTCCTGGCCGCCCTTGACGACATCGGTTCCACGCACCGGCACGATCTTGGCCCAGACGCCAGTGGACCAGTCGGTCCAGTTGAATGTGTTTCCGGTGCGCCCTACCGCCGGCACCATCCTCTGAATCGTGACCCGGTGGATCATCTCACCGGCGTTGAGTTTCGGCCAGGGGTCAGGCATTATCTCGCCCTCACCAGCGCGCCGTGCGAGAGGCAGGACGTCACCGCAAAAGGATATTCGCTCGAAGGACCAATGCCGCGCTCGAACGGCAGCCGGTTGTTGTACCAGGCGCTGATGAGCATCTTCATGCCCATTTTCACGCGCTGACCTGCGTCGTTCCAGAACCAGGACCCAGGCGCAAATCCGCTCGTGAATCGCACAAGGATCGCCGACGAGGGCCACGGCGCGAACGTCGGCCAGGTCTGGTTGTAAGGTGGAATTATCTTTCCCGGGTGCGATTGGGTGTCCACCACATACTGCATGTCGATGTCGTCCGTATTGTCCGGCGGCGAGGCGACGTTCTCACTCATCTGCCAGATCACGCCGTCCGAATCCTTGTACTGCACCAGGTCCACGGAAACGAGCGGATCGCGCATCTCGACCCGGTACGATGGCCAGTAGTCGAGCGCCATGTCCCATTGTTTCTGAACCAGGTCGCGGTTCTGGAAGATCTCCGCCTGCTCGCGCGCCGCGATGATGTAGCCCTGCAGGTCAGTGTCTTCGTCCGTATCCACCGGCGAACAGATCGGCAGACGCAGATAGCGCCGGACCTCATCTGTCGTCATTGGCTCCGTGAATGTTTGCGAGGGCGACGTCTCGGTGTAGTTGAGCGAGCCGTACGCGACCAGCGCTCCGAACAAACCGAGATTGCCGTAGACTCCGTATGGACCCAGGCCGCCGTAGGGTGGAAACATTAGACTCCCTCAGCTTTCAGCAACTGATACCCGGCCATGCTGTGCCGGCTCGTGTTCCCCGCGTGCAGGCTCGCCGCGATCATCTCCCGGCCATCTGCCGACGCCAGTTGTTTCTCGACGCCAGCGTCGGAAACGAAGTTGTTGTCCTCGCCAATCTGCAGGAACGGAAACTCGTGCGCCGCCCACCAGCTCTTCCGGTAGCAGAGTGACGTTCCGGTCGCGTAGTGCGGCACGCCGGGGTACAACCACCACCGCTTGCCATCGGTGAACTTGATGGTGTGATAGCCGGTGACGGCCTTCCCGCTCGCCTCGAGCCGCTCAATCTGGTCCAGCAACCGTCCCGGCGCGCTCCAGTCGTCGTCGTCCCAATGCGCGACCACCTCGCCGCGCGCGCGGGAGCAGCCGAAGTTTCGCTTCTCGCCGATCTCCGGCTTTCCCTCGAGGACCAGCAGCCGGATCCGCTCATCCGGAGGAACGAGATCGCGAACGTCGTCCCCATCGGCCAGGATGAGCAGTTCGCGGCTTGGGAACGTCTGATCTAGGAAGCACTGGATCGCCCGCGGGAGCCACTGGCGCCGATTCCTCGTCAGGCAAAGACTCGTCACGAAAGGGTGGCCGCGCGCTCACCCCGGGAGCCTCGGGCACGATCACCTTGGTCTCATACAACACGGTCGGCTCCTTCCACGGCCGCGCCAGGCCGCGCTCAACGAGACTGCGCGCGACTTCCGCGCTGGCTTCGAACGTCTGCCCTGCGTCGGCCCGGCCGTAATCTCCCGCGAGCTGTCTGTTGGCGATGAGTCGCATGCGCTACAGCTTCGCGGAGATGTACGTCGGCTCGCCCATGCCGGCGATGAGGCCGAGTTGGATCTCGAACCACCCGATGTGCTCCTGGTGCCACTTGACCAAGTGCTCGTAGAGATTCCTGGTCCCGTCGTCCAGGGACGCCGAGCAGATCGGGATGTTCTGCTCATACGTTTTGCAGATGGCCATCTCCAGACCGAGGGCTTCCGTGAGCAGCGCCGTCAGCGTCGCCGGATCCGACACCGGCGGGATCTCGTAGCCCCCGGTCCCACCCAGGATCAAAAAGCGTTCGTCGACCTCTTTGCGCCAGTCGTGGACGTCGCCCGCGTACTTACGCAGTTTGCGCGCCACCCTCTTGACGCCCATCCGGTACAGCAGCGCCGTGTCGTGCCGATACTGCTCGTTGATTCCGGCCTCGGCCGGGAGCGCGGCCTTCAATGTGGCCAGGACTGCGGGCTTGCCTTGCATGTCAGACCTCTCGTTCGATTCGAACGGCCATAAAAAGGCCAGGCCGCGCGGGCAGCCTGGCAAAGAAGGAGGAAAGGAGACAATTAAACAGACGGAAAGGGCCAGGCCGCCACGGGCGCGGCCTGGCATCGGACGGTGTGTGGTTAGTACGGGCTCTGCGTGAACGAGCCCGACACGAACGAGTGAACGCGCTTCACGAGAAGAGCAAGTCTCTTCTCAGCCCTGATGGCCAGCAAATTTTTAGTAAAAAAATCTGCGTGGCTGGTCGAGATTTCTACGACCATGGGCATTCTGTCTCGGATTTCGGCAGCGATGGGGTTGCCCGATCCGACGAGGAATGTGCCGCTGGAGATCGACGTTGTTACCACGACGTCAAGCCCAAACAGCGTGGGGCGAACCATCGCCTGGGGGTCGCCCAGGATGTAGCGCCCGAAACCGTCCTTCTGCAGTCGCATGCTCCACCAGTCTGTGGGATGGACCACTACAAACGTGGGCTCCAGTTCCTTGTTGGCCGTGATCTGCTCGATCACGCGACCGATGATGTCAATGCGGTTCCAGCCCGCAGCGCCCACAAGCAGCGACGTCAGGAAGGAATCGGCCTGGGTGATCAGACCGTGGAGGTTCTCGCCCGTGCCGTCGCCACTCAGGAGTTGGGTTTCCTCCTCGAGGTTGACGTAATACGGTAGCGCCGCCATGATGTATCCGGCGAGTTCGGTCATGTCGTCGAGCACCTGCTTGGTGGCCGGGATCCAGGTGGCGATGGTGCGGACCTTCTCGCTGACCGACTGGAAGGTCACGTTGTTCTGGTACTTGTCCGATGCTTCCACCTGAGGCGAAGCGGCGGTCATCGGCGTCAGGACCTTAACGAAGTCGATGACGGCCATGCTGGTGGGGCGCGCGGAGAGTACGTCCCGGACTCTCAGCGTCTGGCGAGCTTCCGGCGTGATTCCGGGCACGCGGTCGATGCCCAGGATGCCGGTCGTCGCATATCCGACAGCGCCTCCAGTCAAACCGATGTCGTAACTGGTGTCGACGGTATCCGTTCCCTTGCGGGACAGATCCTGCGGCGTGATTTCGATGACGGCGGAGCCGGACTTGTCATGCAGCAGGCGCTTGAGCCCTTCGTGCTCCTGCATCTTCTGGATGAGGGTCTTGGGCGGTTCGCCGCCAGCGTGGCGCTCGACCATTTTTGCGTCGATGGCGTCGAGCTGCTTTTGCAGGGCGACGATCTTGTCTTGCGTGTCCTTCGTCGCGGCACCGTTGAGTTTAGACTCCTCGGCCGCCTTGTCGAAGTGCGTTTTCAGTTCTTTTTGAAGCTCCTGCAGCTTCGTTTCTAAGATTTCCATGATGGAACTCCTTTAATGAAAATGGTTCGAACCGTTAATCCCGGTCAGGCGGGGATCATGGACCTGATTTCGTCGATCAGGCCCAGCTCTGCCGGATGAGAATCAACTGATCCGGGCTTCGATCCGTCTCCGGCTGCTGTAGCTAGAGCAGGGGCGGCCTTGGAGCCTGCGCTCGCGCCGTCGCCGCTTTCGTCGTCCAGGAGGGAGGACAGAATTTCGTGTGCTTCCTTCATGCACTTGTGGCACTTTTGCAACTTGCCGCGCGTGTCGGCACTGATCGTGCGGCCTTCCTTGCTCTCGCGTTCCTTGACGGCGGTCACGAGCGCCATCTCGTTCATTGGGAACGTCACGATGGACCCCTCAAAGAGCTTGATCTCCTTCAGGTGTCGCACGCCGTCGATAACCTCGTCGGCAACGGACTGGAAGCCGATCGACAGGCCCTTGACGATCTGGTTCTTGAGCAGCAGATAAGCCTTGCGGGCCGCCGGCAGTGCATCGTCGAACAGGAACTTGCCCTCGCACAGCAGGCCGGCCGGGCTATCTGTCAGCGTGAGCATCCCGACCGGCTCATCGTTCTTGTGTTGCCAGAGCATCGGCCGCGTCGGACCGTCTTCCTTCAGCGTGCGCGCGAAGGCGCCAGGGTCGACCACATCCCCGCCGTCGTCGACGTTGCCGTAGGGCGAGAGCACGCCGCGGAACGTCCCGGCGTCGCTGATCTCCTTGACCTCCAGGCGCAGTCTGCCTTTAGTTTCCAGGAATGCCGACTTGTCGTCGTCCGACACTTCGATGTCGTGCTCATTACACATTGCAACGAGCTTGCCCCAGGCCTTTTTCTTGTCGGCTTCGGAGACGCCGCGCGTCTCACCCAACTCGCTAAATCGCGCCAGCGCATTCCTCAAATGGGACTCTGTTTTCGCGTCGGTCGAGAAATCCCACGGGAGCTTCCATGTGGATATATCCTCTGGATCTCCGACGATGAGAAAGCAACCCGCGGTTAGGAATTCGCCGTCGACCTTCTTTGTCTTCGCTGCGGCCTTCGAATCGTTGAATCGCATGGAAATTCTCCTGTTAAACCGTTACGAGATTCGGTGAAGCCACGAAGGCATCGCCTTCGCGGAGGTCTGGTCTTCGGGCGCGCCTTCCGGATCCTCTCCGGCCGGCGGGGTCGGAAGCTGATCGCTCTCGCCGGGCAGCGTCTGCATGTTGAGTTGAATGTGATTGTGCGATCCGGCGCCATCCGGCAGCGGGTTGCGGTCCTCTTCGTCGCGCACCTCATCGATCGACATGTGGCCGTTCTGTAGAGCCGAGGCGTAGCCGGCCATGCGGGTCGCGAAGTCGCCGCGGAGCAGCGCGCGCACGTCGTGGTGGAAGAAGAGTCCTTGCTCTTTTTCGTCTGGCGTCAACACGCAGCGCCACAGCTCCTGCTCCCAGCGGGTGAGCCAGGAGTTCAGCGTCATCTTGATGAATTGCAGCGCCAGGTGCTCGATGTTGGCGAAGGTGGCGCGCGACAGGTCGCCGACCAGGTGGGGACTGACCAGGAACCAACGGCAGATCTCAGGGATGCTGAACTGGCGCGTCTCCAGCATCTGCGCGTCCCTCGCGTTGAGCCCGATCTGCTTGTATTCCAGGCCGCCCTCAAGGATCGGTGCACGATGCGGCTCTTGATATGTGCGTTCCCAATCGGTCCGAAACTTGTCAAACTCCTGATCGCTCTTGAACTTATTCGGCATCGTCAGGACGTAAGGCACGCGGCCGCCGTTCGCATAGAATCGGGCCAGGTTGCGCTCTGACGAGATAGCAGTTCCGATGGACTGTCGCGCCATCGTGACGACACCGAAGCCGCGGATGCCGTCCCAGCCAAGCCCGCGGATGTGCAGGATCTCGTGCGGCTTCCCGGGTTCGACTACGTATGTTTTTGATGGGTCCTGACCGACCTTGACCACGTAGACCAGGCGCCGCTTGCCGTGCAGCTCGCGGTCTGGGATTACCCAGGACGGCTGCAACGGCCAGAGCCCGATGGCCACGCCGGTTCCACTGCGCCGGATGATCTGCGCGAAGGCGTTGCCTTGTAGTAGCACGTGGCCGGTCAGCATCTCGGTGAATGCCTGCGACGTGATCTCATCGCTGGGCGCGTTGAGCATCACGTTGTACATCGGATGCTTCAGCGCTGGCTCTTTGCCTGTGGCCTTGCGCTGGAGCATTATGCACGGGATCAGGCCGATGGACTCGGAGATCAGCCGGTAGCAGGCCCAGACGACGGAGTGATTGAGCGCGGTCTCGGCGCTGACCGGCTCGCCTGACCAGGCCGGCATGCCGCCGCTCAGGATCGAATAGATGGACGGATAGCCGTTCCTGGCATACCATCCGACGTTGATCGCATCGAAGGCAATGCCGCCGGCGGTCTTCTGCTCGATGTCCAGGGAGGTGACGGCCTTGTTTTCCCCGACCAGCCACTCCCTGATGGCGCTTTGGATTCCTGGAAACATCAGCCCACGCTCCTTACAACGCCGGTGTAGACGTTCTGCTCGCCGAGCATGGCGCGCGCCATCGCGTTCGTGATGGCAGAGATGCCGTCGATGCGGCTGGTGCTCTTCTCGCGTTCCGGTTTGGCGAACATCAGGTTGTCATTGCGCTCGACCGTCGCCAGGCAACTCGCGTTCCAGCGCAGAACCGGGTGGGCGCCATGGTGCAGCTTGCCGCGGGCGACGGCCGCCAGAATCTTCTTCGACGGTTCCGACAGGCTCTGGTAGCCCTGCCGCACTTCGAAACACTTAAAACCGCTGTCCACCATCGCCACCGACACCTGGCGCGAGTTCCACGGATCCCAGCAGATCTCCTGCAGGTCGAACATCTGTGAGCCCCACTCCAGTCGGTCCTGCACGAAGCGATAGTCGATCACCTCGCCGGGCGTGGCCTCGAGGAAGCCGTCGCGGATCCACTGCGCCAGCGGCACGCCGAGCTTCAGTTCGAGCTTGCGGACGCGCGCCTCCGGCACCCAGAAGAACGGCAGCACATCGTAGGAGTCCTCGTCGCCCGGGAACAGGAATACCACTGACGTCAGATCCGTCGTCATCGAAAGGTCGACGCCGGCCCAGCACGTGCGCTGGAAGAACCGCGCCATGAAGTCGTGCGGCAGCGTCCGGACCTTGTCCTCTGGCAACTTCGGCATCAGCCCGGGCGTCTTCCACTCGCCAGCGCTGGCGTCCCACTTCGCTATCTCGAGGGCCCGGTTTTCCTTCTGGTCCCAGATGTTGAGGAAGTAGCGTTTGAACGATGTCAGATCGCCCTCCGACTCCGCGCTCTCGTACTCCTTCCGGATCTTGTCCTCGGTGATGAAGCCGTCTTCGACCTCGCCCTTGTCGTTGAGCCGCAGCAGCGACGGGTTCGCCTTGCGCCAGGTCGCCGGATCCGCCGGGTCGTCTTCTGCCGCGGCGCCGTAGATCTTGCCGTAGAACCGATGGTCCGTGACGATGCCCTCTTCGATGCGCCGCGTCTTTTCGTGCAGCTTCCATGCGAGCGGAGATTCGTTCTGGACGCCCGCCGTGGTGATGGCGATCGTCAAGGTCTGCCGCCGCGTGATGCCGCCCTTGCTCAGCACGTCCCAGTTCTCAATCTGCTTGCGCGTCTTCCACCTGTGGACCTCGTCCGCGACCACGAACGCCGGGTTCACGCCGTCGCCGAAGTCGCCGTCGGCCGCCACCGCCGCATAGAAACTGTCCGGATCTTTGCGCTTCAAAATGCGGTGCGTCCCGCGCATGATCCGCAGCCGCTTCCTCAGCCAGCCCGATTGCTCGACCATCTTGCAGGCCGCCCGGTAAACCTGCAGCGCCTGGCGCGTCGCCGCGGCCGCACCGTAGACCTGGCAGCCCGGCGTGTTCGTGCTGACCAGGGTTAAAAGCGCCAGCCCGGCGGCGAACTCCGTCTTGCCGGCCTTCTTCGGGACCTCGAGGTAGACCATCTCGATGATGCGATTGTCATGCTCGTCAAGGTTTCCGAAGATCTCGCTCAGC
>Ga0302320_10017404_pt1 | contig 14592 bp, 20 predicted proteins | sample Bog_T0_3_FD_202130 | JGI IMG/M metagenome (GOLD analysis project Ga0302320, IMG submission 202130) | Peat permafrost microbial communities from Stordalen Mire near Abisko, Sweden - Bog_T0_3 | ecosystem: Environmental > Terrestrial > Soil > Wetlands > Peat | place: Sweden: Abisko, Stordalen Mire...
CAAAGAAAATTGATAGAACTGAATCCTACACTGACTTCGTTAAGTCCATGAGCACCCCCGATTCTGATCCCAACCACCTCACATCGGCAGAATATGGGTTAGCCTTCAGAATTGAACCGTTGTTCAAGAAGGTGTTTGCCCTTTTCTCTAAGGAATATGACTGGGATGAGAAGTTTGCTCAGTTTAGAGCGGCTGTAAAAGAAGGAAGCGAGAAAGCGGTAAGTGAGGGCGAGGCTCTGGTAGGTTTGTTGAACAGCAAGTTTCCCTCATCCACCTATAGTTATAACAACGCTGATGGAAATGTGAGTGGGTTTACCGTGCAACTTATGGGTGAATATGGGGCTCACGGGATGCAGACTAGGGATTTCACAAGAAATACGGCGGTTCAGCCCTATATCAAAATGATAAAGAACATGTTCCGTCCCTTTGTGAACCAAGCCTGGGAGAAGGCGGTTGAGCGGGCAAAAGCAGAACCAGAATACGGCGTAGCATACAGACTATTGAAGGATGCAGGGGACATCTACAAACGTAGAGTTTCCGGAGATGGGGGTGCAGAGGAACGAGCTTCTGCCGCTATCGGACAGGCTCTGAAGGATATCCAAGCTCCAGCCAGAGAGAAGCTTGACGCAGCCCTAGCGGGATTCACTAAACTGAAGGAAGTGGCAGCCTATGGGAGAGAGAACTTCCTCAACGGTAGCCCCTTCAAAATTAGGAAAATCCCCACCTGGGCGCAGCCCTCTTTCGAAAAGAAGATCACTGAAATTGAACTCCTGACTGAAAGAGCGATGGAGGATAAGCTCCAAAAAGTGGATCGAGGAGAAACAAAAATTCGGACAACTCCAAAGCGGGAGTATGAGTTCTGGAAAGATAACCATCGGGATAAGGATCTCCCCGATCCCACTGATAAGGTTTTGGAGTGGGTCATCAACTCCCCCTCATTTGATGACCGTAACATCATGGATACATTGACTGAAATGAAAAATATTTCTGCGGTGGGTGAGGCATGGGTGCTTGAGAAGGCACGTTACCTCAGTAACTATAATCTCAATCAGTATATGATGAGGTTCCACCCTAAACGGTGGCCTGAGCTTGAGAGAGACTATCCGGCCATCCTGGATAACGAGGAATATATTGATCGAGTGTACGAAAAGAATGAGCGAATCCCTCGTCAGGAAGAGACCCTCATAGAGAGGGCGGGACGGAGAAGAGGGCTCACTAATGCGATTGAGTATATCAAGGAGCGGATGAATGGGAAGCCATGGCCCGAGCTTGAAGCAGCCACAGCTAAAGCATTTAATGAAAGAAAATGGGGAACCGATTATGACGATGGACCCGTAGATATAGCCAGCGGAATACTCCAATACATCGCTGAGATAAAGAAAAGTCGATGGAAAGAAATTGAAGACAAGATGTTTGAAAACCAGAATTGGGGCTACAAATATCTGTTCCAAGTGCTTGGTGCGGATGAGGCGTCTAAACGGCTCCGCAAACTCTTGGACGAAGAGAGTGATCAACTCCCACGGGGCGAGAAGCAGTCCAGACTGCATCAAGTCCTCTTTGCCAGAGTAATGAATTATAAGGAGAAAGCATGAAAAACAATGACAGAATGACCATCCCAGCAAAGGGCTATATTCGAGTGTTCGAAGAAGCTAACCCAAGCAACACAATATTTGCGGAGCATAACACTGTGTGCTTGAATACACAATATTTGTTCGCCAGAATGATGGCTAACATCAGTGATCCGGTTGCGGGTGTGTGGGGGCTGGCGATTGGAGCCGGTGCGCCTGATTGGCCGCTGAACAACCAGCCTGATGCGTTGCCTACCCAGCAGAACATCATCACCCCAATTCTTCGCAAGCCGTGCAGCTATATTCAGTTCGTGGATGAGAATCTGAATGTCATTCCAAACGAGGGCTATTCCAACATAGTTGATTTTCAGACAATTCTGAATGCTACGACCGATTCAATCAACACTCCGATCAGGGAGCTTGGGCTTATCGGTGGGGGAAGCACCGCCTCGTCTACCACCCTCGGGGCCGCCCCCTTCTTCAACAACGCCACTCAGGCCAGCATCAACGATACGAACACCGCTATTCTGATCAATTACAAGACTCTCCCACCCCTAGTTTTACCAGCGGGTATTAATTTTATTATGTCATGGGTCCTGCAATTCTGACTAAAAAACGAACTTTCCGAGTATTAATATACAAAGGAGTTCGTTATACCAAATTCAAACTATTTTAAATTTGTTGAGGTCACGGCTGAACAAGTGGGTAGCTGCTATCTGTGTGGCGGTGCTGGAAATTACTACCATGCTGCTAAAAGGTTGTACTGTTGTCATCAAAAGGCTAGGGAATGTCTAGGTTACAGACTTATGCAATCAAAAAATACTACAGCCCATGCAGTCTCTATTATGGATTTGGAAACCAGAGCGAAAATTCAAAAGGAAAGACATGCCAAAGGGCAGAAGGAGCGGCAAGCAAGGAGGAGTGCTGAGTTGCCCTCTGAGGGCCAACTATGCGAAAATGGCTGTGGATCTCTGGCTAAGTTTCATCTGATGAAATCGGTCAAGACAAATACGGGGCAGGTTCTTCATTGGTATTGGTGTTGTTCAGATCATTACAAGAAGTGTCCGGCTAAGTGTGCTCATTCTGAAGAAGAGAGAAGAAAAACTTCATTGGAACGGTACGGCGTGGAGCACCATACACAGGATCACTCTTTCATTGAGAAAAGAGAGCAAACCTGTCTTAACCGCTATGGAGTGGCTAATCCCATTAGTCTTCCTGAGTTTGTAGCTAAAAAACAGGAGACTGAAATTAGCAGGCATGGATCCTTAAAATCTGGGTATGAAAAAAGAAAAGCTGTGCTCCAAAAAATGTTTGGAGTGGACAACGTATTTCAAATTCCTGGGATGGGTAGGCGTATTCAGGAGACAATAAATGCTCGTTATGGGGGACACTACGCAAAAAATAAAAAATGGAAAGAAGGTCAGAGAATAAAGACGGGGTATGAACATCCCCGCCAAAATCCGGAATGCGAAGCTAAGCGAGCTTTGACTTGTGTGGCTCGTTATGGAGTTACCGCCCCTTATCAATCGGCAGAGATTCGTGCAAAAGGAGAGGTAACAAATATTAACAAGTATGGAGTGCCTTACCCGCTTCAGTCTCCCATATTCTTTCACTCCAGATTAAAGTTAGGTTATGCTCGTAAGACGTTCACTTTTCCTTCTGGAAAGACTATCCAAGTCCAAGGATACGAGCCTTTAGTTATTCAAGAGTTGTTAGATTCGGGCACTTCAGAAGCTGATATTTTAACCGGAATTGACTGCCCTAGTTTCTTCTATGAATTCAAAGGAAAATTACGTAGGTATTACCCTGACATTTTTATTAAATCCAAGAACCTAATCATTGAGGTAAAATCAGTGTACACTTATCAAAAAACTTTGGCTATGAACCACGCCAAAGCACAAGCAGTCAAACAGGCTGGCTATAATTTTGAGTTCCATATCAAGCATTCACAAAAACTGAGCGAAACCGCAATACTCAAGCCTTAAGTGAAGGAACTGGGATGCCATTCAAACTACTCTTCAAACATGCTTTCCTCCTCAGCGCAGCCGCTTCGGAAGCTAGGCAAAAGGCACTGGCGAGCAAGTATCATGCTACCCCAGAGGCTGTTAAGCAGCTTGCAGATATTGACCCCACCAACAATGGAACCTACACAGAGTTCCTGGTTAGGGAGTTTACAAAGGGTAGATTGGGTCTTAATCAGATGGCTTTAGAAGAGGCGCATGAATCACTGGTCAAGTTCAACCGATTAAAGAACTCCCAAAAGTTCAAGGCTATGCCCGACACCCACACAGATATCTTGGCGTATGATTGGTACACATTTACAGCCCAAATGGCTGAGATGGACCGGGGACAGCTATCTAAAAAAGAGCAAAAGAGGGAAGTAGAGCGGAGACGGCAAGAGTATCTGAATAACGGCTGTGAGCTTCTGACAGAGCAGAGGGGCTACGCTTTTTTTAAAGTAACTACTCCAGAGGCTGCAATGCTAATGGGCAAAGGCTCCCATTGGTGTACAAAAAATGAGAACTACGCCAGAACTTACCTAGCTAGAGGCCCACTTTATGTAATCGTGCAGGCAGAGGTGGGTGGGACTTACGGCTCAGATCGTTACGCTCAATTTTCTATTCCAACTAGTGCGGACGACATTGAACACTTTGAATGTCAGGATGTAGATGGGAATGACTTTGGAAAGAAAGAAGCGGAAGGGCATCTCTACTATTTTAACGATGGTAACTACTGGTGGCTCGTAGAAGTGTTGGTCAATTATGACAAGACCCTAGCTCACTGGGTAAACGAGGGCTTTGTATTCAACGATTGGGATGACGCGCATCCGTATGACCAATGTGCGTATTGCGAAAAATACATAGATGAGGATTCTCCTGACGCATATTACACAGATGACGGCCCCTTCTGTAGCAGGAGTTGCTTTGTATCTAACTACTCAGATATAATAGGGCAAGAGGTGGAACGCCTCTATCATCCTGATATGTCACAAAATGAAAAAATTGATGCGGAACTAGAATTTTATATCAATAGCCCTGAATCTCCTGAGCGTGATTACTTCCAACTTATAGAAAAAGCAAGAAAGATTAAACAGCCAGAGACAGCAGATGAGAAGTGGACATTTGATACTCAGTTAAACAACGCGCGAGGCGGAGCCCGCGCAACTCAAGCCGATATTGACAGAATCATTCCTGGCTTGAAAAAAGAGGATGCGGAGCGGGTCTACGCCTATTTAAACGCACTAATGGGACAACGGAAAGATTTGGACGCACTTAGAGCGGATGCGGTTGATCACGTGGAGAGGATGCTAAATCCTGACAATATGGATGTAGAAAAAATTCTTCGTGAGGGTGGGTATCTCGATTCACAACCAAAGGCTAGCTCCTTACTCAAGAAAAGGGCTAGAATGAAATTTTTGGCTAAGCCAACGGAGGAGCCCGAACTCTCAACCATTTCCTCTAATTACCCAATCCCCCCGGAGATCCGGACTGCCGCGATGGCGTTAAAATTGGAGTTTGAAAATATCAAACGAGGGCAAAAATGGCCATCGGAAAACGGACTTGTTGACTCTTTTTTGAAGGGGTCTGAAGTCTGGAAGAAGTTATCGAACGACCTTAACTCTCAAAACAGACGACTTGTCTTACAGGAACTAAGCCGCGAGGACATCCAAAGAGGACACGCCAATGTCAGACACAATTCGCAAATGGGTGATGGAGATTCAAGACGATGAGGACATGATCCGCATCCTGCTGGTCGGAGAGAAGCAAGCGGAGCTTAAGTACATAGCGATGTCTCAATTTGATGCGGCTGAATTGATTTCAGCCCTGGAGTGGGTTGATAGCTTCCGCAATGGCATGGTGGGGATCCCCAAACCAGCCAGAAAGAAGCGAGCACCAAAGCCAAAGCCTAAGATGGTGATTCTGGAACTTGAAGAGAGGAATCAGAAGCCGCAAGATTAGCCTTTTTCAATCGAGCCCTTAGTTTCGCCGTCTCTTTCCGATGGCAGCCCAGGCAGAGGGTGCGGAGGTTTTCTTCTCCACATTGATTTTTGTTCTCGGAAACGGGTATGATGTGATCAATATCATAGAAGGTGGACCTCCCATGGGTATTCACCCATTCCATATTGCGAAGGTCGAAGAACTCCATTTCCAGAGCCCTCTGAGCATGACGGTAATTCTGGTAGCCTGCATAGATGGGTTGCTGTTGAAGTTCCTGAATGTGTTCTCGAACATACCGCCTAAGTCTGCTTACGAATCCCTTACAGTCCAATCCACAAATCTGACAGATGTATTTATCACGTTTGGCAATATAGATTCGGATGTAACTAGCACTAGAGCGAATGTTGAACTCGTGTACACACTCATCCGAACAAAAAGTTCTCCGCTTTGCACTCAAGCGGTGAACGTCTAACCCACACCACCTACAAAGTTTAGCCTCTTTCGCCCTCTTGTAAGACTCAGCCTTTTGTTCCGGGGTAAGAAATCGAGCCATTTTTACTCAGGTTCAGTCGGGGTATCAAATGGAATGACTTCCAGATCACCCTGAACCTGCATCTCTCCCATGCATGAGTCAACGTAGTATCCAAAGTAACTGGTCTTCTGGAAACTACGACCATCCGGAGTGAGCCGGAAATACCCTTTTAGTGGAATGTCTTGAAATTTCATATGTCTACTCCTTCTTATTAATACTCATTTTTTCATTGACTCTAACCTGCCAGTCACAGAACCACTCCTGAAATCGCATCGAAGGACCATATCGTAGGAACCATATCGCGGCAAGCCAGAGGGGCCAAAAAATCCATTCGAAAATGCTCATACTGCTCCTGTTGGAATGAAAAAGGGGCCATGAGGCCCCTTTCAATATTGCCTACCCTACTTATTACTCAATCTGGCACCGAGTCAGAAGGGTCTGCTTGGTGCCTTTGTAGTCGGTGTGGTCTTTGACGGTGCCCTTGACGCTGTAGGTCTGGCCGATCGCCATGGAGGGGTTGGAGGTGGCCTTCCAGACGATGCAGTTGCCCTGCTCGTCGTTGAAGATGAACATGGTCGTGGTGCCGTAAGCCGTGTCGTAGGAGTAGATGTTCTTGACGGTGAGGGTCAGGACAATCCGCTCACCCTTGGCAGCCACGTAATTGCTGACGGTGCGAGCCTGGGGGGCCTGGGCAGCCTTCAGTTCGGCCTGAGCCTTCTTGACCGCATCGACCCACATCTTCGTCGCATAAGCGACCAAACCTTTGTAGCGGAGCGACTGCGCGAGGATGGCAACCCGGCAGTTGTGCTCGAACTCGGACAGGTTGTCCTTCTCCATCCAGAAGTCCACGACCGTCTCCTGAACACTCACGATACCGGTATGCTTCAGCCAAACGGAGCACTCTTCCTTGGCAGCGTAGTAAGCGGCCCGTTCCTTGGCATCAGCGAAGCTGCTGAGGGGGCTGGTCAGGTAATCCGCATAGTCGGCACTGCTCTGGCTCATGTTCTCATCAGCCTGCTTCTTGGTGACGAAGCCCTTGGTGGAGGCGATCCAAGCGATGGTGGAGATGAAGGAAGCGGTGTCATCATAGCTCTTGCGGCTCCCACCGTCCATGCCCCAGTCATCGCTGTCCAGGATGGAGTGAACGTGGTAGGAGGTGCTGAGGATCTTCGCAACGTCCACACCGAAGTAGAGATCGACACAGGTGTCACCGATCTGCTTCTGGGCACCAGTGGCTTGCCTGTTGGCATGATATACAGCAGGGAAACTGGTGCCCTGAGTGTTCTGTGTTTAAAGATGAGCGTGAGTGCCGGAAGCTGTTGGAGGCTTATTTTGGATTTCTTCTTCCAAAAACTCAATTTTCCTCAAATCGTAAGAGGTATGAATGGGATGGGTATAATCAAGAACATCATGTAGCTTTTGAGTATCAAGGTGAACAACACTATAAAACCCACAAGTTCTTTCATAAAAAACGAGGCTCCTTGGCTGATCAGCAAAAGAGGGATGGCGAGAAACGACAATATGCAAAAGAAAATGGGATCACTTTGATAGTGATCCCATACACTGAGCTACCTGAACTTATAGAACGATTGGCTCATAGCGAGGACCGTTCAAAACCTCCAGACATAATTCGATGGGTGTGCAAGCCTGAGCCTTGATCGCCTTTTCGAAGATGCTGGGGCTGCATCCGGAGACCAGATACGTGCCCTTCTCGTCCATCGTGACCGGGGTCTGGTCGTTGCGGGAACTCACGTTCCAGAAGATGATGGTCGGGAGCTTGAAGCCGGAGGCCGCGTACTTCGCCTTGATCACTTCCAGGTTGGTGTTGTTGCTCACGCAGGAGTCGAACTCCATGTCGGAGATGATGAAGATCTTGGTGGGCATCTCGGAGGCCGGGAGCTTCGCCTTGACCGCAGTTGCCAGAACCACGTTGAACACGGCCTGGAGGTCGGTGTTCATGCCCCAGGTGGCCCAGGTGGCCCGGGACAGGTTCTTGATCTTCTCATAGAGGGTCTGCCCCTTGAGAGCCTGGATGCTAGGAGTTCCACTGAAAGTGATGAACTTGTCGTGGAAGATCCCCTTGTTCCGCTCAGCCAGATAGATGGCGAGGGAGATGCACACGGTGATCGGAGCGACCGTTCCCATGCCACTGAACATGGAGCCCGAAACGTCCGCGACAACGAGAGCGTTGTCATCGGTGTCTGCGTAGTTCGGCAGGCACTTCCACATCGCCTCAGCGGTCTGGTCCTTCTCGTTCATGGACTTGGCGACCAGTTCGTAGGGGTAGAGGGTGCCGGAGTTGATCTTCTCCTCCCGGCGCACAACCGCAGCCAGGAACTCGTCGTAACGAGTGCCATCGTGACGCTTGAACGCATCCTTGTAGATCAGACCCGCACGGGATGGAATCTGGCCATAGGAGATGGTGTCCCACTGGTTCTGAGACATGAGGGTCTCGACCAGCTTGATCTTCCCACGCAGGGTGGACAGGTTCTTGCGGTACTGGACCGGAGTCCACCCCAGGGCCTTGACCCAGCGGTGTGCCAGGGAGACGGTCTCCTTGGAAGAAGTGTTGATGCTGGGCATCCACTTCGCCAGGAGGCTCACGCCATCCTCGGACCCAAGGTCCAGGTTAAGCTGCTCACGGATGACGGACACGACCTTGGGGTCGGACACGTACTCCACAATGTCATCCCAGCGTCCGTAGACCGGCACGTAGGACAGAATGTGATCGAACACCTCACGGAAGTTCTTGTACAGTTCACGGAGCCCCCGGCGGAAGGTCTCGCGCTCCCCCTGACCCCCACGGATGTCGCGGATGTAGAAGAGGCAGCGGATGGCCGTCAGACGGTCCTCACCGAATGCCTTCAGGAAGAGGGCAGTGTTGTCCTGGCCCCGACGAGCGGGGGCGTGGTAATAGAAGTCGAGCACACCGTCCAGCGTGGACTGATGCGTCAGCGCACCGTTCTCGGTACGGGTGTAGTTCTGGGACTTCTGGATGGCGTTAAGTAGGTTGGACACGTCGATCTCCTTGAAGGAAAAGTTGAAAAATCAAGACACCGTTGATGCTTCATCGGCGGGGAAGCTCGAAAACCGCTTGACGAGCTAGGGGGTAGTTAGCCACCATCACTCGTCCGCTCATATTTGAGGTTTGCTGCAAGTGTCTTACAGGAACAACAAAGTTACTAGACGCAGTTTCGTTCCATGACAGGGGAAGAAGTTGCTGTTAGCGTCTACCTAAAGATAATACCGCGAATTTTGTTTTTTGGATTACTTTTTTTTCGAAAAAGCTCAATCGGGGTTGTAAGAGGCGACGAAGGCAGCGATAAGAGCCATGATTTCAGTATTTGAATAAAGTCGCTGGCTAACTCCAAAGACTGGCGGAACCGTGTTGTCAATCTTCAAAACCAGTCCGTCTACGATCTTGTTCAGTGGAATGTAGACCGGATAGCCAATATCAAGGTTGCTGTCCGTCAGAACCATGATCGGGTCTGCCTCTAACAAATCGGCCCAACGTTGGACTGATTCAGGGAGCTTGGTGCTGATGCCGTCAGTGGCTCCAGGATCGGTGAAGATATAGAAGGTGCCAGTAGGGCCCAAAACCCAAGTTGGTTGATCCTGAATCGGCTGAGCGGAGAACGTGAGACGATACATTTCACACAAAACGCCTAATGGGTCGAACCCATTAGGCGTATGTAAATACTGATCAGTCCAGGGATAAGTGGTGGCTTCTAGGGTAGAGACCCACTCGGTTAAGATGGACATTATGGCTCCTCCCGTGTCATTAGCCTATTTTGTAGGTTCACACATTAGAAGCGGCTAGTCGCTGAGCTTACTTAGGATCTGCTGGGGGAACCGGAGGTGGGTTGAACGTCTGAACGTTAGGAACCCCAGCCGAAACACTGGTTGCTGCACTCGGATCCAGAATCATGGAATCAGCGCGATCCTGATTGGTGAAATCAGGGGCAGCGACCCCTCGGGCCGACATCCGATAAGCAGAACTGGATTTGGATATGGTTGTGAAAGTGTTGCCCACACTGGCTCCGTTGGCCGCATAGCTCATGCTCTTGCCAGCGGAGATGCCAATCTGACTCCCGGCCAGAACCGCATCCTGGTTGGCTCCTAGGAACAGGAACTCCCAGGAGTAAACTTCGGTTTGTTCGGTGATCATGGCCTTGATGGTCTGATAGGTGTATTCCTTGCTGCTGTTCTCCTCGCCATCAGTGAGAATCACAACCAGAACCTTCTCGGGACGGTCGGCTTCATCCATGGCTGCCAGCTTGGCTCCCAGGTTCTTGATGGTCACACCAATGGCATCCAGCATGGCAGTCATACCACGGGGCTGGAGGGTGAAGGCGGGGGCATCCTTGATGGCGATCATTCCGTATTCGAGTTCAATCCGGTCGTCAAATGTAGTGAGGCTGATCGTAGCCTCCCCTGGCAGTTCTTTCTGATCCTTCAGGAAGGTGTTATACCCGCCCTCGGTATCGGTTTTGATGCCGAACATCGAACCTGAACGGTCGATAATGGCAGAGATGTGAGTGTATCCTTCTTTCATTTGAACTACTCCTTTACTAGCTAATACTTGAAACGCCCCCGTTCGGAGGCGTTTCATTTCTTTTCTGTGTATCAGATCCACTTGAAGTGGTTGCAGACCAGCAGGATGAGGGTCAGGTCAACCATCCCGGCCACATACCAGACCAGGGGATTGCGAAGATTCCGCTGTGCGCGAAGGGCGAGACGAACGAGACGGTTCATATGTGACTCCTTTAGACTAGTATACCCACTTTCGGTCAGATTTGTATATAGAAATTAATTCGTTTGTTTCATGTTTGCTACAGTGGTGTGCCAAACCTTCCGGTAACCTTCGGCGGGTTTGATGTAGTTGACAAAGGGCATACCCAACTCCTCAGCAACCGCTTCGAGCCGGTGGCTGAAACAGTTTAACCACCAGTACAGCTTGCCATCAGTCTGAAGAGACTCAGGATCATACTCATACTCCACAACCTCCCCTTCATACTTACCCCATGCCTTAAGGTTAGCAGGCTTCTCCCTCCGGATCACGGTGATGTGAGCCTTGGCCCTCAGTCCATTCACTTGATACCACTTGGGGATGAGCCACCGGTAGAACATGGGAATACCGGGGCAGATTTCCAGCACGAGCCGATATCCGTACTCGGGAGTGTGGTCGTAATGAAGCTTGCCAGTGAGTTTTATCATCACATCCTCCCTTACAGCATATCAAATTTCAGGGAAGATGTCAAATGATGAATTTGCGAATCCGCTCCGCTGCCTCGCTCAATTGGTCGAAGGTTGGGCCACCCAACGTATTGGCCAGCCAGTATGAGTCCCATACGTCAAAGAAACCTTCACATTCTTTCTTCAATGGTGCCTGATAATATTTTCTAAACGAAGCATCAGAGCCCCAGGCGTTGAGGTCAAAGCCATGCTGTTTCACCACCTCACGAAGCTCTAGGAACATTTGGTCTCGTTCCTCTTGAGTCCGCTCCGCCGCAGTCTCATCGGATAGGGAGATAACCAAGTCCTCTCGGGGCATCCATGAAGTGGCGTAGTGATTGGGCATTATAATACATATTACTGTGTGATGGCCTCATTTGTTGAGGAGTTTTAGCTCCGCCTCGATTCCGACTGGGACACAAGTCTGGAACCCCTGCTGTTTGATAAGCTGGTTGGACTCGACCGGCTTATGCCCATCGGCCAGACTGAGGGTGATGTGGTAGCAGCCCCCATCGGGACGACGAGACGAACCGTTCACCTCCACCACCAGACACTCCACCCCGTCTCCGATCTGGAACCCTACGACCTGAAGGTTAGCGTTAGCCAGTTGCTCCTGGAGCAGCACAGCCGACTCCTCGGTCAGATTGAACTGGACGGTAATGTGCTGGCACATCACTTTCTTGAAGTGCGGCTTGAACTGCGTCCACAAAAAGACACGACTAGCCCCTGAAAGTTCGAACGCGAGATACTGGCTAGCTATGGACATGATGGCTCCAAAGAATGCCCCTCTTCAGAGGGGCGGGAATTACAGTTTCGGTTCCATGGGGATGGCTACCTTCACCGCCACCACAAACGTCCCACAGCAATTATAGACTTCGAATCCTTCCCAGCCTGGGGCTTCATAGCGACTAATACGGTCACGTGAACTTCCAACCAGCCAGACGCCCGCAATCCCTAAGGTGTTTTCAGGATAGGATGCGCCCTCTTTTGCCGGTTGAAAAGTCGCGTTGCTGTCGTATTCCACACAGTCCGTCATCCCGTCAAAACTAGCTCTTTTGCAGATGAACATAACGGGGAGGTTCTTTCTGACAAAGGACTTAAGCGTTGCGAGAGTGATTTTCTTGGCCATGCGATTCTCCTCAGTGGGATGGAAATTGCGTTCATGGAGGGCTACTGGTATTCAGGACAGTCCTTACGAGCTTCCTCGTTATACTGGCATTCCAGATCCTCATACTTGTCAAGGGTCTTCAGTTCCTGGGGCGTGAGTTCCACATCCTCATCTCGATTGGACATGAGGACTCCCTCACCCATCACACAGGTGTAGGTGGCCGAAGCCTTCCAGTCCTTGGTATGGACCAGGGCCGGGGTGTCCGAATCCTCCGGGTTGAGCAGAAGGTATATCCGGTTCGAGATACGGATGTCCTGACGTTCGAGAGCCATGCGATTCTCCTCAGTGGGGTTTCGGCCCCTTCCCAATTAGTATACCTCAGACCGGAGAGTTTGTATAGCTAATCTTCGTCCTCGGCCTGTTCGTAATCAGTGCAGGTTTCAGCGGCACAGATTTTCTCACGGTAACTGGTCAGGCCCCACTCAATTCCGGTCTTCCAGTGGCCCTTCTGACAGACCATATCGTTTCGGCCCTCATCTGCCCCATAGCCGCAGGTTTCACAGCCTCCGCCATGAGCATCCTCGTGATCGAACTCCATATGTTCACAAAAAACGCACAGTTTGCTCATTTGAACTCCTTATTAAGAACCATGTCCTTGGTCGTGTAGCGGACCCGGCACTCACGGCAGAAGAGAAACCTAACTCGTTTCTCTCCCAGAGGAGCCCAGCATCTTCGCTCCAAGATGGCCCCGCATTGGGGGCAGTTGTAATATTTCCATTTACTCATAGGAACGAGCCTTGATGAAAATGGAATTGGATGCTTCGGGCTGAACCAAGAGGCGCGAATCATAAAGGACTCCCCCAACCTTGCAGGTTGCGGAACTCCGGACTTCGATGGAGTGGCCATCCTCACCCAAGATGACTGCAAACATCACTCGGCCATCCTCGGCCACGACACTCACCGTATTGTCTTCCAGATCCTTAGCCTCTATGCCATAGTGACCACCAGTGGTGAACTTCATATAGCCCCCTCTACCACCAAAGCCCCTTTCGGGGCTATGCGTTGACGCTGGAGGGGCCAACCTACTACGTTCAGCCCATTCTGCCGGATCTACGTATCGGGGGTCTCTGACCTTCCTAAGCTCCCCGGCACTCCAGCCGGTTAGACCTCGGACATCTTCTTGCCTTCCTGCTGCCACCGCCACACGGTCTTGTGATGCTTGCCGATCAGGTCAGCGAAGTCCCGCTGGCTGTAGCCCTTGCGCTTGCAGTGCTCCAGGACCGTCTCGTTGGAGAAGTCGGGCTTGGGGGCGGCGGGAGCCTTGGGGGCGGTGTAGTGACCCTGCGGGGTGCCCTTGGGCTCATCGGGCAGAAGCTGGATGTCACGGGGCTCGAACAGTGCACCACTCAGGAGAGTCTTGAGGGCCTTGAGGGCTTCACCCAGGTTGTCGGGGATGCCGACATAGAGGCCCCCACCCAGATGGGTTGCCGTGACCTTGATTCCGTTGATGCTGAAACGCTTGCCTTCCATGTGTTTCTCCTTTGAAGGGCTCTTCGTCCCCTACCTAACTAGTATACCCTGTTTCGAAGGGGTTTGTATGGAAAAATTTTCAGAATCTGCAACTCTTTGTTGAGGCGACGATGTTCAGGTTCAAATTCAAGTTTGCAGCCAGATTGCTAAAAGAAGCATCCGCTAGGGATGTGGTCCTGATGGGTCATCGGGCTCATTGGCGAAGAATAAAAAATGGGAAATTAATAGAGATTAAGGCTGGTCCTGGAACCCCTCCGAAGCTAATAGAGACTCATGTGGGTGATCGGTTAACAATGGGTCAAGAAGCGATGAGCAAGTACTTGGAGACCGGACTCGATGTGCTTGGAGCCACCTACATAGGTAGCATTCCTGATTGGATAGATTTCATTAAGGGGGATGAGCGAATGGGGTTGCATCACACTGTGACTAAGAGGGATAGACTGAGGCAACTTTACGCTGAGGCGTTCCCAGGGGAGGAGAACCCACTCTCCTCCGGGGTTGATATGCTTCGCATGATACCCCTAGTGCTGTCTCATTGCAGCAAAGTTGAGGATTCTGGGGGTAAACGAATAGCCAGTTGGGATGGCTGGCGTGTGATTTTAGAGGCGCGAAACCCATCCAGTGTTGTGTCGGCGTTTAACGGAGGGCCTGTACAACACGCTGCCTACCTCAGATTAACAA
>Ga0302320_10017405_pt1 | contig 14591 bp, 4 predicted proteins | sample Bog_T0_3_FD_202130 | JGI IMG/M metagenome (GOLD analysis project Ga0302320, IMG submission 202130) | Peat permafrost microbial communities from Stordalen Mire near Abisko, Sweden - Bog_T0_3 | ecosystem: Environmental > Terrestrial > Soil > Wetlands > Peat | place: Sweden: Abisko, Stordalen Mire...
GTGCCCTTACTGGTGTCGGGCACATACGGTTCGATCATACAACATTTGGAACCCCATCAAATTGCTGGCCTGCCGGTACCCCGCCTAGGCGATATCCTCGAACACGAAATCCACATCCTTGTTGAACAGGCTGCTGCATTGCGTGTGAAGGCGAGTGCCGAGTTTCATAACGCAATTATCGGGGTGGAAGAAGCCGCCGGTTTGCCGTCATTCAAAGACCTTCAGAAATCACCGAAGAACCTTGCCATCGAAGTCCGGAGTTCCGATCTGGAAGGTCGTATGGACACCAATTTCCATCGCGGTTACCACCATGATGCAGTTCGGCCGTATAAATCCCACCAAGCGAAAGGGAAAACTGTGGCGAGTGTGGCTAGGGAGATAGTTGAGCCGGTCCGATTCAAGAGGCACGAGCACGACGCTGATCTTGGCGTTCCACTGTTTGGTACTGGAATGCTTGGTGATATTGACCCGCAGCCGTTGTACCGCATAGCACCGTTCGCCGGGATTGACGATTATTACGTGGATGAACGAAGCGTTCTTGTACCTCGCTCAGGACAAATTTACGGCATTATTGGCCGAGCCTTTCAACCTGTGGGCCTTGTTCTGAAATCGGTGGTAACCGAGGACGCGATTCGTGTCACATGTAAGACACCGACAGAAGCAGGTTATGTTTTCCTCGCACTTCGTTCGGAATGCGGGATGCGACAACTTAAGGCCCGCTGTTTCGGTGGCTCCATCCCTCACCTTGATGTGACAAATATCGGAAAAGTTCTCATCCCAGATCTTGGCCCCTCCAAAGAACGAGAGCTTGGCGGGCGCGCTTGCCGGGTCTTACAGCTCCGCACAGATGCGATCAACAAAGAAAACCGTGCTGTTGAACTTGTCGAAAACGCACTGAGAGAAAGTGTGGACTGAGGTATGGCTCAAGTAAATCCCATTGGCCAGCCCGCGAACGACCCTGAAAGGGAAGCGATAGCATACCTGCGTGATCATCTTCCGGGGGACTATCGCGTCCTGCACAACTTCGAGTTGCGCAGCGATAACGGCCAGTGGTTCGAGATCGATGTTGCGATCGTCGCTCCACACGCGGTTTACCTTGTGGACATCAAATCCACCTATGGCGAGATCCATGTGGCCGGCGGCAAGTGGCATCCCGAAGGACGCACGCCGTTCGCCTCACCCCTTGCCAAGCTGCGTCATCACACGCGACTGTTGCATGGCTTACTCTGCGCTGCCGCGAATGGTCCGCACGCCCCGCTTCGTCACGTCTGGGTCGAAGCCACGGTGCTGCTCACCGCGCCTGATTCGGTTCTGCGCGACCCTGATGGTCGCGACCGCGATCATGTAGTCAAGTTGCGTGGCTGCGAACGGTTCTTCACGGATGCCGCCTTATTACCCGAACGCACCCCACCGTCCGAGCCAACGGCACCGCACATCGGACACATCCTCTCGACTATCACCGGCAAGGCGCGCGCGCAACAAGGACTGCCACTCTTGGGCCGTTCCTGGCAATGCGAGGAGCGACTGACCGCGAATGATTTTTACACCGAATATCGGGCGCGAAATGCCTACGCGACCAGCCCGGAACGGGTCATTGTCCGCGTTTATCGTGCCGACCCATATTTACCTTCCGACGAACGAACCGCCCAACGGGAACGAATCGCCAACGCTTACACAGCCCTCAGCCGATTGGCAGCGCATCCGGCAATCCCGGCGGCGCGCGATTTCTTTCCAACCGAGCGAGATGATGCCTTCGTGCTGGTGCTGAACGATGTGTCTGGCAGTTCGTTGCGGGTGCATCTAACCAAGCCGGGTTTGCAGCTTACGATGGATCAGAAGTTGCGAGTCGCACGGGATCTGCTTTCGGCCCTCACGCATTGTCATCGGCAAGGCGTGTTGCACCGGGCCGTTTCACCCGCCACATTGGTGTTAGGATTGGACGGTCAGACGCGTCTGACAGATTTTGATTTCGCCCGTCCTGGTCCGCCTCGTGACCGAACGCTGGCGCATGAATTGCCGGAGGCCATCGAACCCGCTTATCTCGCCCCTGAGGTAAAAGAAAATCCGGTCAAAAGCAGCAAAGCATCAGATGTCTATGCCGCCGGGGCGACAATTTACGAACTTTTCACCGGCAAACCGACTTTCGACAATCTTGATGAGGCGGTGGCGGCAACCCAGGTGTTCCCGGAGAAAGTTTCCGCGCTCGCGTCTGGATTACCCCAGGGTTTCGACAACTGGCTTGAACAACTTTGCCGTTTCAATCCAACGGAACGTCCCGGAGCGGTGGATGCGCTGGCAGATTTCGACAAACTGTTTTCTCCGCCAGCCCCGGATTCGTCCTCGTCCGAATCCAATCCGACATCGGAGGCGACCGTCGATTACTCAAATCTTCAGCCCAACACGTTGCTCAAAAACAAGTACCAAGTGCAAGGTCCGTTGGGCAAAGGCGGTTTCGGCAGGGTTTACAAGGTCATTGATACGTTCGGCGACGTGACGCGGGCTTTGAAAATAATCACCACTGACCGGAGTTCAACCTTCGAACGGATGAAACAGGAATATCGGACGCTCGCAAATTTGCCCGAACATCCTGGCGTGGTGCGCGTTTATGACGGGGATTTCCTCGAAGGAGATCGCGTTCCGTTTCTGGTGATGGAGTACGTGGAAGGGGCAAACGTTGCCGACCTGATCACGGACAAAAAGCTTTCCGTAACTGAGGCGCATCAACTCGGCATCGGGGTCGCCGAAGGACTGGCCCATTTGCACCGTCATCGCGTGACGCACGGGGACATCAAGCCAGCCAATCTCATGTGGACGAGCAAGGCGGTGAAGATTGTGGATTTCAACGTCGCCATGCGCACGGGAGATTCGTTCGCTCGCGGTGGCGGCACACGGCGGTATCTCCCGCCAGACCTTGACGCGGAAATCCCGCAGACAGACGCCGACCGGACAGACCGCGACATCTACGCGCTGGGAGTGACTCTCTATGAAGCAGCGACGGGTGAATACCCCTGGCCGAATTCAAATACCCCTCCAAATGACAAGGCCGCCCGCGATCCGCGTGAATTGGCGGGATTTGAGGAACTGGCGCCGGCCTTTGTTTCCCTGTTGCTCAAGGCAACGGCACCGCGCCGGTCCGAAAGGTTTGCGAATGCCGATGACCTTGCCCAAGCCATCCGCGCCGTCCGTGTCTTGCGCCAGCCCAATGCGGCAAAGGAACAACAAATCACAACCCAAAGTCTTAAGGCCCTGGCCCCGGCGGGTGTGCCAAAGCCGAACACCAATCCTTTCGTTTCTTATCTGCTTACACTCTTCAGCCAAAGTCGCCGGACAAACGCGGGCACCCGTGGGTTGGATGCAATGGGCCGGATGATTTACGTCCAGACGGCACTCGACCGGGCCCTCCAACCAGCAACCCTCAGTGGCGAGTTTCGATTGGTTCTGATCAGCGGCAATGCTGGTGACGGCAAGACGGCGTTCATTCAGCAAGTCGAAGATGAAGCACGCAAGCAGAACGCCACGGTGACCCCTTACGGCACGGGCAACGGGACACGGTTCGAGTTGAATGGGCGGCGTTTTCAGACAAACTACGATGGCAGCCAGGACGAAGGCGAGAAGATCAATGATGATGTCCTGCGCCAGTTTTTCGCGCCTTTCGAAGGTGAGGATTCCTCAAAGTGGCCAAGTGATACAACACGGCTCATCGCCATTAACGAAGGGAGGCTGATTGATTTTCTGGAACAGTTTGGAACGGGATTTCCACTGCTGAAACAAATTATCCAGCGCGGCCTGCGCACGGGCGCGCCGGAAGAAGGTGTGGCGGTGGTGAATCTGAATCTGCGCAGCGTCGTGGCATCCTCGGGAGAGATCCCGTCCATTCTGGAACGGCTGGTAAAACGGCTGGTCGAGCCAAAGTTTTGGGCACCGTGCCGGAACTGCGATTTGCGAGACAAGTGTTACGTGCATCACAACGTTCAAACTTTCGCGAACCCCACTGCCGGGCCGCAAGTGCTGGAACGGCTTGCTTTATTGTACCGGTTGGTAACGCTGCGGGCAAAGTTGCACATCACGCTGCGTGATCTTCGTTCGGCGCTCGCGTTCACGATTGCTGGCACGCGGGACTGTGACGAAATCCATGCGCTACACGAGCGCGGGGAACGAGAAGAATTTGCGCGAGGATTCTATTTCAATAGTTGGGCGGGGGATGGAACAGTGCAGCATGACCGCTTGCTGCGGTTGCTGCGGGAAGTGGATGTGGGGCAGACCAGCGATCCCAAGCTCGACCGTTTATTCGACTTCCACGCTCCTGATCCTGCGCCAATCCTGATGGATTTTTCACCGCGCGGCCGTTATGACCGCGATTTGTTACTGGCCGCGTTCCAATCACTGCCGACGGATATTTCCAGCAAAAGCAATGGCCCTCGTTTCCGGCGTCACCGGGAATATGTGTCCATGCTGCGGCGCCAGCATTTTTTTGAGGCTCGTGATGATTCATGGCGCAACCTTATTCCCTACGGGGCAGCGAAGAAAATGATCGGACTGTTAACTGATCGTGTGGAGCCGCGCATAGCCGCTTTAGACATCATCCGTGCAATCAATCGCGGCGAGGGGATATTCGACAACCGGAGATTACGGGGCAAGCTGGCTTTGCAGGTGCGGCAGGTGGAATCCGGCACAGTGCGCAGCTACCGCGTTTTCCCAGCGGAGCGGTTCGAATTGGTGCCGCAAGAGCCTGCGCAAGCTTCACCTTATCTTGAACACGCACCGACAGCATTACTGTTGCGATTCGGCGACACCTCTGATTTGCAGGCGGAACTGGTTATCAACCTTGATGTGTTTGAAATGTTGGAACGTCTGAACCAAGGCTATCGCCCCACTGTGGATGAAAATCAGGGGTATTACCTGAGCTTGGCTGTTTTCAAGAACATTCTCGGCTCCGCCCCCTACCAGGAGGTTTTGCTGACGCCAAGTGGACACGAATTTTATTCCGTAACCCGATACCCAGAGGGGCAGCTTGCAATGCGCCTTTCCGAGGAACCAACCCCTTATGCCACTTAGGAGCAGAGACAAACATTTTCGATTGCCGAAAATCAGCTTGCTTGACTTCAAGTCGCTGGAGATGGACCGCGTTTTGACGGGGCTCTTTGCGCGGATTCACCACAAGGGGGAAGACAGCCGCCTTTACAAAAAGGACACAACTATTGAGACATTTGAGGAGCATTTTCTAAAAAACCCTGAGCGGTTCAAGGATTTCAACAAATATCCGGGCATCACGCGCGGTTGGTTGGAAACACATCTGCTCGATTTGGTAAATCGCGGCAAGGCTGGCAAAGAGGCGGTTGCATCGCCTCGCCCATTGCATGGATATACTTATCGGTTCCGCAATCCAAGGCACTGTCGCGATTACGGAGCTGCCCAGCACCTTTACGAGACGCTGTGGCACGCACGGAACGATCTTGGAAAGCGTGCAATCGCGCGATTGAGGTCGTTTTTCTTCGAAGGCATAGACCCAAATACCCAGCAAGAGGACTTGCTGGCCACGGTGGACGTGGAGACCCAAGCGTTGTTGAGCCTGAACGCTTCCGAAGAGGTGACGCAAGACGCCCCGGTCAGGGGCTCACGTGACACGACTCCGCCATTGTGCATCGGTGCGGCAGATATTTTGGCGGATGACATTGTTCGCCTGCTCCAGTATCGCAACAAGATTCCACGCTCGGTGATGGTGGAATACCTCAAAATCCTGCTGGCATTCCACCTCGCTCTATACCACCTTCGGCTTTTTAAATTGCTGCCGGAATTGGTGAAGCGGAAGGGCGTCGAGCCGATATGCCAGACCAGCAATTGTCCGGCCCGCCCCGGCGCGGATGAGAAACCGCAGGGGGATTGCCCCTACCAAATCGGTTTGTTCGTTGACGTCCAGAATCAGCCGGGCACGCACATCTGCCATCTCGCCGAAATCAGCGCCGAACTGCATTATCGCCGCATTCCAAAATTTGTTCGGGCGTACTTCCTGACCAAAAAAATGGACGAGTTTTCCCAGCATCTGCTTCAGTTTGGACGACTGCCCGGCGGAACTAACCGACCCATGAGCGTTTCGGATGTTCTGCGGCTACTGGATGACACTCACAGTGTTGATCGGGAGCAGTATTTTGGCTCACGCCTTTTGAGTCTCAAGGAGGACATGGCCGGCGAAGACGACACGCTCGACCCGGAGATTCAAGCCACACTTGGCTTGGGGCTCGATCAATTGAACACCTACACTGAGTGCTTGATGGCTTTGCGTGGTGACTTTCAGCGAAGCTTCATCGTGAAGGCAATCGATTCTTTGCTGCTCAAGAACCGGGCAGGCGCGTTGCTGGCTCAGGCGCGTTCCGCCCGAGCTCCCCGTCGATTTATTCTCGATAGCCGACTACTTGAAGTGCTCTTGCAACTCGCAGTGTTGCGCTACGACACCAACAGCGGGGTTTATTATTCCGAGGAAATCCAAATAGACCGCTTGTTGGCATTCTTACGCGAACGTTACGGAATTTACATTGATGTGTTGCCCCGCGGCGAGGGTTTTGGCGAGCCGTCCATAGCGGATCGTGAAGCGTTACGCCGAAATAAAACAGCATTTAAAAACAAGCTGCGGGAGATCGGTTTTTTCCAAGACCTCTCCGACGCCTATGTAACGCAACACGTTACACCACGCTATCGTATTGGAAAACAGGCAAATGCGCCTGCGGGAGGTGTCGCATGAGCCAGGAATTTCGGCGCGTAACGGCGGATGATGTGAACGAGCAACTGCGCCTTGTGGTTGAGGAACGTTTGAGGGAAATTATTGCAGGCCGCCACCCCGGACATTGCATGAGAGTCGGAGACCTTGACACCATTGTAATGCTGGAGGTTGCGCGCAAGCTTCGCGCAGGATTGGGGACCACTGCTCAAATTCATGTTCTTTCAAGGGAATCGCGCAATGATGATCCGCTACTCATTACCAGCAGCAAGCTCGTAGAGTTACGCAATCCGCCTGCCGAGGGAGAGCAGCGGCCCCCCCTTTTAGTCTTTGTACCCAATGATTTGCGGACGTCGGCCGAGGACTCGTTCGCGGAGGCGACTTTCGAGCAGATTTCAATTATTGATGCTTTCCCCAAATTGCGGGACCGATTGATTGCGCAATTGCCGGATGGTTTCCGAAGTGTTGCTCCGGAAATTCTGCGCCTTATTGAGGAACGCGAATGGCGATGGGCTGACGCGGTTGCCGCAGTAAGGTTTCTTTTGAGCGTTCGGCTGAATGGGGCGGAGGCAGAAATCATCGGTGCGTCGTTGTGTGAACTCGGCTTGGTGCCGGATTTTCATCTGCTTGATGATCCGGCTGCGCTCCCCTATCGGATTGCAAAGAATCTAGAATGCGTGGATAAGCTGACTTTCTCCACAAAATCCGAGCGCAGTCGCGTTCTCGACATAAAACTAAAGGACCGTACTTTCCGTGCAAAATTAAGCGATTTTCTCGCTGAAACCGGATTGGAAGACCCGCTGGCCTGGAATCGCCGAATCGTTACGGAGAAGCAGCTCTGGCAGTTTTCGTTTGATAAATGGGAATTCGAAGATGGAGCTGGTTTCACCCAACAATTGCGAGTGGAGGTCCTCGAACTTGGGTTGCCCATCATTCAGGAGGATGAAACGGATACACGCTTGAAGCAATTGGTGGGGCAGCAGGTCCTTTTGATTGGGTCTAACGGCCCAAAGAGTTTCAAAGTAAAGTTTCGGTGCGAACCCGCTCCGGATGGGGTTCCCGGGGTGGATCACTTTCGCCTTCAGGTCGTTGCAAGGGAAACAGGTCCGACCGCGTTCACCAAGAAAAGGAAAACATGGAGTGGCGCACGTCGCGACGCCTCGGTCAGTTTTAGTGGGCTTTCAAAAGTGGATTGGGAGGATGGCTGGCATTTCGTTCGCGTGTTGCCTTGCACAGTGGACGGCGACCCAATTCCCATTGTTGATGCGCAAGGCCAACCTGTTCCTTTGATTGGTGGGGCTGATGATGGCCAGTTGCCGAACGAGAGTGATTTATTCTACGTCGTAAAGGCAGAGGATGTGGAAGTGGAAGTTCCGCAGCGGGCCGTTCCCAAGTTTGCAAGTTTCGATCATGCTTTGGTCCACTTCTGGTTCCGGGCCGCTGGTGATGGCCATGACCCGAACGAAGTCGTCTGCACGCACCGCGCGTGGGTTGATGCGGAGGACCACAAGGGGAAGGGCGATTTACTGGAAATTAAGTTTGCTGGCGAAGGTTTGGTTCATGTGCCAGTATCCCGGGTTCTAAAGGTACTGGAACAAAACATCCTCAAATCGCCAGACGATCCGCTCACATGGCGTCTTGCTATCTTGCCTTCACAGTCAGCGGAGGTTTTTAGCCACTCATCGGGCTGGCCGGCACTGCCTGAAGTTGATGAATTTCGCTCCTTACGCCGCACCCTGTTTGCCAAGATTCGGGGCGAGGATGGGCTGCAAATTGTCGAGGGTGCGAACTTGTTTCCGCTTCGCGAGGAGATTGCCCGATACGCTGAACGGTATCTGGCGGTTCTTTCGCAGGGACTCCGGCTCGCGGAATCAGCGGCTCCAGATCAGCAACCGCAAGCCATGGCGCGGCTTCAGAAGATTTTGGTTTTGGACACGGCGTTGATTGATATTGCCGACCATCGTGGAGGCCATCGCTCCGCACTGCTTGTGGGGCCAACGCACCCTTTGCGGCTCCTGTGGTTGGCAACCTGGCTCACGCTCGCGAAGCATTGGTTGACTCAAGCTGTCAGCGCCCCGAAAGAATTCTTCACACCCACTCGTGACGCGTTGCTTGAGCGTTTGAGCATGGTGAATTTTCCTGCTGTATTCCCCTTGGGTTCCGGCCAATTATTATCCACGGTGGACAACTTGCATCCATTTTGGTCGGTTTATGCGTCTTCGACTGAGACCGACCCACGCGGGCTGATGGCTGAACTCTGCACGGCCTTGGGGTTGGCGGAACCCAATATCGGAAGCTTCAGCTTGAATGGGCAATTCCTTGCTGACCGGGTTCGGAGATATTTGGTGCAGCACCCCTATATTCAGACACTGGTGTTGAATTGCTTTAATGCAGGGCGCGGACGATTGCTGGCGGACATGCTTTTGGAACTGCAAAAAGAACCGGATTTCCGTGATCTCCGTTACAATCTGCGACTTTTTGTCCCCGATCCCGATGCGCCTGGTGCAGGCGGTGATTTGAGTGAACTCATCTCGCCAAGCAGCACACTGACGGTTTTTGAGGCCGATGCATTCGCCACGCCAACAGGCAATCACCTTGCTCCAAAACTCACGTTTTCTGTGCGTGATGTAACCGATTTCCGAAATGGTGCGGATTACTTTCCTGCGCATTTGAGCCTGCTCTTTGACGTATTCCCCGCCCAGAGCATCAGTGCCAAGCTCCCTCGGCGTGAGGATGAGAGTGCGGCCGTCCACGGCCTGTTGCAGGACTTCGCCGTCAATTACGTCGAGGACGCTGAACTTGTTGCCTGGCATCGCCGGCCACGCCATGGTTTTTCCAGCCCGATTCCCGACGCCAGCGAATTTTCAACGTTGTTGGCACGATTGGCGGAAACCCTATCGACTTGCGCTGCGGGTGTAGCGACGGGCCAAACGGGCCTGACGCTCCGGCCCGTTTCGACACTTGTTTTAGGGGCAGATCAAAAGGCGTTACTGCATCAAGTGCATGATGTCAGTGATTGGGTTTTCACCATCGACAAGAGTCTTGGAATAGAATTTTTCGACCATCATCCCGGCAGCCGACGGCCAGAATACCTGATTGACCATAGCCCTGACCTTTCAGCGAACAGTGGTCGTCGCGTGGTAATCACGTCCCGTTCACAAACTGAAATCCGTATCCTATTTGAGCGAGTTCTGGAAAACTACGACCTGGCCATCTTCCAAGATCGTGCGCACGCTCTATTGGGTGAGCTTCGCGCGCTCTCTGGCAGACTGGCACTGAAGCTTGTTTCCTCAACAACCCACCGTGCAGAAGCGCTTGGGCTGGCCTTGGCCAAGCTGTTCCTTGAATTTCAGGAAGCTTTTCGGGATCAAGCAGTAGTTCCACTTGATGCGCACCTTGATTTATTCAGGGCGCTTCAAAGGAACGCCGATGAATTGGAGGATGAGATCAGCCTGCGCAGAACAGACTTGGCGCTTTTTGATTTTGATGTCGCCACCCGTGTTTTGACGTGCAGCCTCGTCGAAGTTAAGTGCTATCGTGCGGCCGGAAGTCTTGACGGTTTAAGTCAGCTGAAGAATTCGATCGCCGAGCAAATTCATCAAAGCGAACGCACTCTTAAACATCACTTTGACCCGGATCACGCTGGGGCTGTGGATCGGCCGGACCGCGTCATGAAAACGCAGGAGTTTGTAAACCTCTTGGAGTTCTATATTGATCGGGCACATCGCCTTCATTTCCTGTCATTCGAGGCCTACGAGGAAGCTAAATTCTTCCTGCGCACTATGGAAGGTGGCTACAAGCTGCGTTTCACACGAAGTGCTTTGGTTTTTGACTTCGACAAGGTGGGGTCAGAGGAATTCGTGGATGAAAACGGCATTGAATTTCACCGCATCGGGGTGGACCTGATTCGAAAGTTGTTGGAAGCCTTGCCCGCCAAGTCAGCTGACGAAGAAACCCGATACGTTCCCCAAGCCCCGCCAAAGAGTGACGGCGCAAAGCCAGAAACTTCGGCTATCCAATTCCTCGCGAAAGAAATTTCCAAGCTCGGACATGCTGCGTTCTTGCGTGAAAAACGGGTGCGCACCGTCCAATGGGAAAAACTCAGTCGGTCATCGGACGAATATATTCAGCAAGAAACGGCTGATTTGCTGCGGGCACCAGTAGTACCACAAAATCCGAGGATGGAACCGATCATACCCGTTCCCTCCATTTCCAAGCGTCCCACAGAGAATGAGCCGCTGCAAACTGCACCATCAGTGGAAGTAGAACAGACAGTTCATGCTACTCGAACAGACTTGCCAAAGCAAGTCGAGGCAACCGCGCCAAACCCGGCTCCATCGCAAATAGCGCCTATTTATGATGCTTTGCTTGGGGTCACCGGACCATCGCCTCAGTTCGGCGTTCTCGGAAAGGTGATGGGGCGAACTATAGCTCTGGACCTGAACCAGACTCACACCATCAGCCTTTTTGGTGTTCAGGGCGGCGGCAAGAGCTACACATTAGGCTCCATCATTGAGATGGCCTCCCTCGCGTTGCCTGGCATCAACCAGCTACCTCAGCCCTTGGCAACTGTGGTATTTCACTACAGCCAGACTCAGGACTACAAGCCGGAGTTTACTTCCATGAACCGTCCGAATGAAGACGTTCGAGCGATTGAAATTTTGGCCGCTGAATACCATGCCCGCCCGGCGGCATTGCGGGACATGGTTCTTTTGGTGCCGGCAGGAAAACTTGAAGCCCGGCGGGCTGAATATCCCGACGTCGAAGTCTTACCGTTAAAATTTGCGTCCTGCGAACTCCAGGCGGGACATTGGCGTTTTCTTATGGGCGCTGTGGGCAATCAGGCGACTTACATTCGCAAATTGAATCAAGTAATGCGTTCAATGCGTGATGACCTGACCTTGGCCGGTTTACGTTCAGCAATTGAACACGCTGGTTTGCCTGACACGCTCAATGAACTGGCCAACCTGCGTCTCGACCTAGCCGCTGAATATATTGATGACTCTGTTCGATTGCGCGAGGTGATCCGACCCGGTCGATTGGTGATTGTTGATTTACGGGATGAATTCATCGAGAAGGATGAAGCATTGGGGCTTTTTGTCGTTTTGTTGCAAATTTTTGGGGACGCCACTTTTGAAGGAAGGCCGTTCAACAAACTCGTGGTCTTTGATGAGGCCCACAAATACATCGGCAATCCCGATCTTGTGGATGGACTCGTGGGTGTGGTTCGTGAAATGCGCCACAAAGGAACGAGCATTCTGGTGGCGAGCCAAGATCCGCCTTCGGTGCCTGTTTCGCTCATCGAACTATCTTCGCAGATAATTCTTCACCGTTTTAACTCGCCAGCTTGGCTTAAGCATATTCAAAAAGCGAATGCAGCCTTGCTGGGAATTACTGCTGAACAGCTTGCACGGCTCAAGCCCGGAGAAGCATTTATTTGGTCGAGCAAAGCTACTGATCAAAGTTTCTCGCGAGAAGCTGTCAAGGTGACTCTTCGCCCGCGTGCAACGCTTCATGGTGGAACTACGAAGACAGCAGTTTGAACTCCTAATACCATGAACCTTGAAATCGCGCAATTCGCTGAATCGGGCTTCGGTCGGCGGACGGCGGGCTGGAAAGTGGAGCGGAAGGCGGCGAAAAGCGCCTAGAGAAACGCCACCCTGACATGACAGAAACGTCGACCGCCGTCCCCAGACGGAAGCACACCGCTACTGCGGCTCTGCCCATTACCCGTCCGTGACGCGCGCTAGGGGGAGTGGAACGGGTTTGGTTGAGAGAGCGACGCAGGCAATCACCCGGCATTGGCAGAAGAAAAATGCAACCCACTAACGTCAGCCGTCGGCCAACGTTCCGGAAATTAGTTGAATTTACCTTTCGGATGACGCGCTTGAGAGGCTGATCTCGTTGGCGGACTTTTCAACCACCCGGCGGTACGACTCCCGGTTTAACTGAAATATTTTCGCCCCGCTTGTTATTGATTATGTTTTTGGCCGATTTTCGTTTGCCATTTTCGTTCTTAAATTGTTTTGTGCAATTAGGAGCAGCACATTTAAAAGCAGAGCCAGGGGGGAACGAAGGGTTTGTTACAACGGTGAATTTTTTGGCTTCGCCAAGTAAGATTTTATTGACCTGACGATGCATAGAGCGTTTGTCCATCGCATACATGCCACCCCGAGCTCCTTCAAATCGACAATTCCACGCCGCTATTGCTTGTCCAAATAGCAGCGCGTCGCACAAGGCCTTTGATTGAGCTTTCATAAAGCCAACCAAGCCATTAGCGCCCAGCATCCTTAATACTCCGGCAGAACACCAGTCGCCAGCTCCCGCGGCATCAATCACGGTTGTTGCATTAAATGAGCGAAGGGAATGCCAGTCAGATGTCCGGCAATAGGGAAGGTCACTTCGATATCGCAAACCTTCGCCACCCATTGTTTCAATCACAAGTAATGGTGATTGTGCGTAATGAAGACCGCTCATTTCATTCAGACGTTCATTGGCATATTTGAGGATATGTACATGAGGCAGAACTTCACGAAAAAGCTTGGGATCACCCAATCCGGAAGGCTCAAACATGACCAACACACCATTTTCAGCATAATGTTTGGCGAGGTTCACAGCCGCCCGTGACAACCGGTCAAAGAAAAACACATTGGGGCGAGACACCTTTCCTAAAACGATTTCAACTGCCGGTATCGTCACCGGCTTAAACCCTGGCAACCAAGCCCCACAAGTGGGACAGGTAAACGAAAAACGATGATAATTGTGCCCATCTTTGTCTCGACGAATATTCTGGATAATGATCGGCGTTTCTCCTGACGGCAGACAATTGCACAAATCTGTCCGAACCCCCCACTTTTTGAAATCCGCAAGAACCAGCTTGGCTGCTTCGTCGTCTTTTTCATTCATTCTGGCAACGGGATAAGCCAGCCATCCCAGATAACTGAGGATTGTCAAAACGTTTCCACAGGTGCCACCTGCAAATACCTTTTGCGAGGCGTCAGTTGTGTGGTTAATGACAACATCAAGGGCAACCAATCCGGTTCCCACCACAACAGGGACATCCGATAAATCAAAATTGTTCATTTTATTCATAGCATTCTCCAGCAAGCCACATGCCGAAAAGTTCGACATTCATTTTGACCGAAACAGATTTTGGCGCACCGTCAATCACATAACCATGACATGCCACATGGGCCACGCCAACGCCAATTCTTTCAGATTTTAATTCGTAAGCAACTAGCAACGCACCAACGGACATGAGCTTCGACGAAAGGGCTGAAACTACAAATTTGGACCCGCCCAATGGCATCAAGGCACGATTGTAATCTGTGATGGAATTTCTCAATTGCCGGTATACTTCGTACGGGTTGCGCTCAGCGCCGTAAATGAAATTGCGAGGCTCAACGCGCAGACGGTCAAACAGCAATTCCCGATATTCCATCACGAGATTATCAGCTCGGCGAGGATTTTGGGCCGGCGAAGGCAGTACCGGGCAAATTTCATCGGGCGTAATGAGATCGTGAATTTTCTGGAATTGAATGCATTGGCCTTCACCCAGAAGTGGAAGCCATATTTTGGGCTGGTGCGCCGAAGACTCGCGGTCCAAGCCGCCGGTAAACGGGTGAACGTAGCTCGCATCGTCTTCAACCCCCTCTTCACGAATTGAAGCATCCAATTCAGGGGATTCGGCCACGAGCAAATGAAAGTTCGGTGCTGGTGTTGAAACCTCAGCCCGGCGTCCCATATCGACAAAATGGGCTCTGTAGCACAATTTGTTGGTGATTTTGACCTGATTATGGGTTTGGTCAAGGTTTTTGATGAGGTTTGCGGGAAGTCGCTGGTGTTCGACCGCCGGGGGGCGCGAGCTAAGGCTCGCAGG
>Ga0302320_10017406_pt1 | contig 14590 bp, 15 predicted proteins | sample Bog_T0_3_FD_202130 | JGI IMG/M metagenome (GOLD analysis project Ga0302320, IMG submission 202130) | Peat permafrost microbial communities from Stordalen Mire near Abisko, Sweden - Bog_T0_3 | ecosystem: Environmental > Terrestrial > Soil > Wetlands > Peat | place: Sweden: Abisko, Stordalen Mire...
TCTTGGCCCAGCGATTCATGCGCGTATAGATGCTGTGCCAATTGCCAAACTGGGGCGGAAGGCCACGCCATTTGCAGCCGTGTTCGGCCACAAACAGAATTGCGTTGACTACAGTGAGGTTCTGAAGTTTTACATTCCCGCGCTGAATCGGCAGGCTGTCCCTGATCTTTTCGAACTGCTTCTCGGTGATCTCTATTGGTTTCAATTATAACAGGATTAGTGTTAACACGCCCTAATTCACTTGACATCCGGCTGCAATCGGTCATACTGGATGCAGACTCACTCACATATCCAATCTGGATGTTGGCCATCATCACCACACCGTCATCCCATGGAAAGGATTCGTACCCATGCGCAAGCTCTTGGGCAAATTGGGGGGGGGCAATTGCGGGGCCATTCCTCTTCGCTGTTCCGCTTTTCTTGCTGATTTTCGCGGCTTTCTGTCAGGCGCAATGCCCCGGAGCAACGACCCCGCCCACATCCCCAACCACCTGGTATGCGGGGCAAAGCAACAACTTCAACTTTCCGGGGTCGCCCGCTGCATCCATCTGCTCAGCGCCTGCCGTGGCTTGCGAGATTGACGCCGGTTTGACCACGGCTTCAGGAAAAGACGTGCAGGGTGTCTTTATCTGCGTCAACCCCGACTCGGTCTCAGGCACAGTAACGCTCCCCGCCGATACCCCTACCGAGAACGCCACCTTCACGCTGCAATACAGTTGCGATCCAAACGTCGACCAGCCCTGCCCCAACAATGCCGCCGCCTACACCATCTGGCAAGGTTCGATCAATGTGCAGATCATCGGCTGCGGGCCCAAAATAACCTCGGTTTCTCCGGCAGGCTGGTGGGCTGGACAAAAGCAGGACATCACCATCACCGGAAACTGCTTTTTGACACCGACAGACACCGGCGGTCCGTCCAAAGTGACAGTGTCCGACGGCGCCAACGCTGTTACGCTGAGCAACGTGAGCGTGATCAGTTCCACCCAGATCACGGCCACCGTACACGTAACCAAGGACGCGCCAGCGGACCCAGCGGAAACCGCCAATTTGACGGTCACCAACACGTCCAGCAGCGGCGCGCCTCAGTCCGCCACTGCAAACCCCGCTCCCGTAGTGCTGCCGGTGCCCGTCATCAAATGGAGGGGCAAAAAGATCAGTGGCAACGGGGCAAAGAACCAATCCGTCATCGTCGGACAGCCGGTCGAGCTGACCACGCTTCCTGCTTCCCTCCCCGGCGGCTTCACCATCAGTAAGAGCACCTGGGATATGGACGGAACGACAATCAAGCAATACCATGAGGACGACGATACCGGAATATCGGTGGACGAGACTGATCTCGATACCCAAGACACAACCTTCTACTGGCTCTATCCCGACACTGGGCTCAATGTAACCTACGAATACTGCGCGACGGACCCAAGCAACATTCAGATGTGCACCTCGCCGCAAGCTAAGACCACCTTCAAGGCAACAGAGCCAAATATTTCGCTAACAACAACCGAACCCTATGACAAAGGCAAAGTAAACGAACTCGCTGTCTGCGGCCAGAAGGCAAAGCGAGCCGTCATGTTCTACGGCAACCTTAACTACCCGCCGGGGCAATGCTCTGGAGCATACGTCGGCCCCCCGGGCATAAACCTAGCCGCTTCCGGGGCATCGGCGGGTAATTATGTGTTTGTACAAGTCGTCCAAATGGACACGCTCACATGGCACGGTCCTGCACCCTATTCCTGCGGGCCGTATCAAGTGGTGCTCGACGGACATTATCCATTTCGTGGTGTATATCCCAATGCACCGTCAGTCGCCTACGATGGACCGGCCATGACCCTCCCCAGCAAATACACTTCCGGGGAAAGGGATTTCGATGCCACAATGTATTTGCTATGGAAGCCAGATCAACTTTCAGGGACAGGCACAGCATCCATCCCGGTTCCAATTGGCTACCAGGAATGGTATTTCGTAGCCACAACGGACCAGAAGCTGCCCATCGGAAATGGAAAATGGACGAAGCCAAACACAACCGCTCACGGAGACATCGGCGGATATCAAGCATCGCAAGCAACAGATAATGCGGTTTACGGATATCCAGAGTGGAACGGTGTCTCTGACATTGCATCTTGCACACCATAAAAGGAGCCGAATTATGCTGAAGAAGAATTTTCGTAGAACGCTTTTGATCGTCATGCTAACCTTTGCGTTCCATATGTTGCGCGCTCAGGGTGACTTGCAGTACACACCGCATCCGAACGATACTTACCCCACGTTTTCATTAACGCTGAAAGCTAAAGCACCGGAATTTCGTGTGGGATCGCTGGTACGCATCACGATCACGCAGACCAACCTTACCAAACATGAGATCGACTGCACTGAAGAATGGACGGGGATTGACAGTTCCTACCAATACGAAGCTACAGACGAGGATGGAAAGCCGGCGGAGGAAAAACCGAGAGGCACTGGAGCTTTTGACGTCCATAATTGTAGTATTCCTCCGGGAGGGAGCAGCGATAATTCAGTTCTGGTCGACCGAATCTTCAAGTTCGACCGTCCCGGCAAATATGTTATTCGGGTTTCCCGTCGAGAAGTGGATTTGAAGGACGAAAAGGGCGAACCTTTGGTCGTTTGGTCCAATCCGATTACCATCACCATCACCGGCTAGCCATAGGTCATTCCGCCCCGGAGACAGATATCACCTCCGGGACGAAATCTCTGCTTGCTGGAAGGACACGATGAAGGTCTATCAAACAGTCTTCCGAAATTTCCATTTAACCGCGACAATGGCTTTCGTTGGGCTGCTGTTTTGCGCCGCACAGGCGATGAGACGAAGACGGGAAGCCCGTCAAGCGGTATCACCGTGGCGTGGAATCAAAACACTTATGATTGCGGCATAGGGGCAGGAGGGAGTATCCCGAATGAGATCCTCATCAATAGAGTTTTCAAACTTGATCGTCCCGGCAAATACATCATTCGAGTGTCGCGGCGGGAACCCTTTGTAAAGGACGAGAAGGGCGAACCGCCCGTCATATGGTCCAATCCCATCACCATCACGATTACTGGCTAGGCATCGGCAGACCGTCCCCGTCGAAAAGGAAATCTATCTGATCTGCGATAACTACTCGACCCACAAACATGAACGAGTCCAACGCTGGCTGGAGACGCACAAGCGGTTTCATGTCCGCTTTACGCCGACCTCGGCTTCATGGCTCAACATGGTGGAACGCTTCTTCCGCGACATCACGCATAACCGCATCCGGCGCGGCGCCTTCCAGGACCTCGAACAGTTAATCATGGCCATCGGAGACTACATCGACGGCCACAACAAGAGTCCAAAGCCCTTCATCTGGACCGTCAAAGCCACAGACATCCAGGAAAAGGTCACCCGTGCTCAGACCGCTCTGAATAAAAGACGATCAGCGTGAGACACTACACTTCCAAGGTCCGTTGCAGAACAAGAGGCGGCCGGATCTAGCTAAGATGGAAACCTGGCTATGCACAACACAGCAAGAGCCTTCAATCTCGCATGTGGCTATCCATTGCCAGATTTTGCGCGAGAGAATGCCGGAAATGACGCCACTTGAGGAAGCGTGTAAGAGTGGATATGTTGGCGCGACCGTGAGCAGCAAAGCGGGAGAAAACATAGGCGGTGTATTGCCACCACAGCGGACGATCGCGGGACTGGACGATCCGTCGATTGCGCACTTGAACGGAGGGAGAGTGAATGGATCCGACGTGCGCCGGAATCAAGCGTTGCTTGAGTATCATCCACTTTTCCCTCCGTGAAGAGAGGAAGGCAAGGTGCAACCACAGGGAGTCCTTGTTGTGTTGGAACATTAACTCAAGGGCAGACACGTAAAAATAGTTCAGCAAACTCCGGCGAGTTGCTGAGAGCCTGTCGATCTCATCTGCGGCCAGAGGATGGAGACGGCAAGCGAACCAGGCGCGGGCGTAGTAGAAGGCGATTGCTTCTAAGGATCGAAGCGACGGAGAGTGGCTCTCGTTCCATGCCTGCCAAAAGGTCTCGTTGTCTGCGTGAGAATGAAGGAAGACGGCCAGTTCGCGAACATGATGAACGATCCAGTCCCCAAGAAAGAGATTGCGCACGATGTGAAGCGCGAGATAACCGAGGTGGTCGACGGGACTCAGGCAAGAAAACGAGAGCCCGTCGACGGTTCGCTTGGTGCGCCGCTCCCAGAAGAGACGAGTCTCTGGGATGCGGATTTGCAAAACGCGTTCGTTCCAGAGGCAAAAGTGCAGTTCGATCCCAAGCGGCATCTCTGGATCGAAGGGATTCCCTTTCCACCGCCAGTCGCCGAGCCGAACCAGAGTTTCGACATGGTCAGCGCGGGCGTAACTGATTCCTATGCCAGATGGCCCATAGCCAATGGCCTGCAAGATGCTGTTGGCGGCGTCGATGTCCTTGGGGAGGCAGAAGATGTCGATATCGGACTGCGCGCGGAATCTCGGTTCCGGAACATAGTCGGGCAACTGGGTGAAGCCCTTGATAACCAGGTGCTCGATACCCGCCTGTTCGATTGCTTCAGCCGCTTCTCGATAGGTGGCCTTGACGCGCTCGAAGCGCAGGGTATTGTCGGCGAGATTGGTTCTAAGCCGTTCGACTGTCCAATCCGGGAATCCCTCCATAGAGAGCCGAGCAACCGGCAACGTGAGATGAGCGATGTCGCAGAAGGCGAGCAGCCTGGTCCACTCCTCATCGGATAGCTTTCGCAATGGCGCAGCGTCGGGCTTGCTCAACTGAAGTGCAGAGAGCAATGCTCTGACTTCAAATGGAATTTGCGGCACTCTTCTTCCCGATTCGAGTATGGATGCGTTCATGAGGGGTTATGCTCCTGTACAGGCCAGAGTTTCGAGCTTTTCGTTGGTCCAGTTCAGATCTTTGTGGAAAACTTCGGAGATTTAAACATTGATCGGATGTGGTATGAAGGTACATAAAACGTATACACCGGCCTCTAAGCGATCACAGAAGAGCAAGAAGACAGCCTCGCGCACTTGCAAAGTGCAGCTCAGTGAGTTGCCGTTCGAATTTGTGTGCAGCGAATGCATGGCTCAGTGGGTATACATCTCGGGTTCGCCCAAGCTGCCTGCTTGCGGCAAGTGGCGAAGATAAAGCACGATCGACCATATCTCGTCTTCGCTCAGTGTGTTCTTCGAGCCTGGCATGCCGGAAGGCCAGATCCCGTAGTCGATGATCCACTTCAACTGCCCGTCGGTATAGGCCTGTATGTCTTTTCCAGCCAGCGACGGTACCGGTGGCGACATGCGATCAGCGAATGGAACGCCGGTGTTCTGCCCATCGAGTCCGTGACATGCGATGCAGTAGTGCGAAAACGCCTCTTTACCGTCAGCAACTCCTTTGGCGCTATCCATAAGCGGGTTCCTTTGCGCCTTGTTATGCACCAATATTCTATGCTTGGCCCAGCTCATGACCGCGGTCTCGCCCTTGCCCGGCTGACCGGCCTTGCAGCCCGCGAGCTGGATGGCAAGCACTAACGCGCCGGCGATTGAAAAGAAGGTTCGTAACATGCGCTTACTCCACAACGTGCAGGGTAAGTGTCATGCCGCCATGGCCGGATCCACAGAAGACAAAGCAGTGGCCTACAAAGGTACCGGTTTTGTCAGGAGTGAAAGCGAGCTCGCTGGCTTGACCCTTGTCAATCTTGGTTTCAATGCCGAGCTCCTTGAAGCGGATGCCGTGGGGCACATCGACGCTCGTCAGCACCAGAACGACCGGCTCACCCTTTTTCAATGTGATCTCTCCTGGTGTGAATTCGAATCGCTTCGCGGTCACCTGGATACGGCGCGGGGCGCCCTCGGCAGGAGTTGCAAGAGCCAACAACTGCACCGCAACCACCATTGCGGCAAAGACTGTGAGCAACGCGGACTTCAGCTTCATTCGTAGGCCCTCGACAAAAATCTCATGTGGCAAAGTAACTTGTCACTTCACTCATTTCCCTGCTGTCTTCATGCGCGCAAGATTCCGATCCGCATTCTACCCATCGGCGCAAGCATAGAGGCAGGGCTCTAATCTGTTCCGACTCTAACCATGTATCGGCAATTGGATGTCAGGTGGCTGTAAACCGAATGTCACGGTATTGTTGCAGTATTCGTTTCTTGGGATGCTGTCATGGAAACGTCGAAACATTGGTTGGGGGCCGCCATTTAGAGGCGTGACAATGCCCAACTTAGGCGCTCTGAGCGAAATGACATTCAACTGATAACTAATTGACGATTGAGCGACACATGCCTCCGCGGCATTCGCTACGGTTGTTCGTATGCCGCTTCCGACTCCTGAACCTAAGACCCGTGCATCGGCACACTCAAGCCGCATCTTCTTATTCGTGCTGACCGCCCTCGCGATTGCACATCAAGGTTCCGCGCAGGACACACCTCTCATCTCCGGAGGCGCCGGCTTCCTAACGAGCACGAATGCCGGCAGCACCACGTATCTTCCCATCATCGAGCCGCTGCTCGCAGCTCCCCTCGGCAAGCGCGTTCTCGTCGAGTCGCGCGCGGCCTTACTGGAGTTCTTCTCGCCTAAAGGCGGCGACCAGTCCGGCTACGGCCACAGCCACTTCATTGGCATCACCTACCTACAGGGTGACTATGTTGGCTCGCGCCACTTCACTGTCGTGGCCGGCGACTATCTCATTCCCTTCAACACCTACAATGACCGTCTCTCACCGGTTTGGATTGGCAACTTTCAGGACGGTCCGCTCATCGCCAATCTCAACTTCTCTTCAAGCGGCAGTGGCCTCGGCGGCATGCTTCGCGGCAACGCCATTCAACGCAGCAAATACTCCATCGACTACAACTATTACTATTCGACCCGCAGCGCCAACGAACAATTCAGTGCGTCTCGTGGCTCAGGGGGGCGCGCCGCTGTGTACTTGCCCGAGCAGCGCCTTGAAGTGGGACTCTCCTACGATCGTCTGCTGCAAGGGAGACATGAAAACTTCTACGGCGCGCACGTGTGGTGGGAGCCCAAGGACACTTCGTTCCGCCTGCGCTCCGAATTCGCGAGCGGTCAACATGCCCAGGGTTACTGGGTAGAAGCCGATTACCGCACGCATGGGTTCGGCGGCCTTGACAGCGCGATTGGCCGTATCGAGCCGGTCTTCCGAATTCAGCAGACCTTCCGGCGCGACACCACCGCCAGCGACGGCCTTCCGACTGCGAATACGCAACGCGCCGACTTTGGCCTCGATTACAACCTGCCGCACAACACCAGGATTCTCACCAGCTATGCGCGGCAGTTCTCGGTAGCGGGCAATCGCAATGTCTGGGAAACAGGAATTGTTTACCGCTTTCTGTTTCCCGCCTGGAAAGGAAAGCAGCCATGAATTTGAAGCATTATTTATCCGGTTTCCTGGTTCTGGCATCGGCATCCGTATTCGCAGTTGCCGCGCAACAGGGGGGAACGCCGGGAGCTGCGCCCGCGAAAAAGCCTGCCGCTCCAAAGCGAACTGTTCAGCCGCAGGATCATGGTGAGCGCCTATTCCAGCAGCACTGCTCTCGCTGCCACGCGGCCCCGGAAGGGTTCCCGCCCAGCATAACCGGCACCATTGTGCGCCACATGCGTGTGCGCGCCGGGCTTAGCCAACATGATGAAGAAGCGCTGCTTCACTTCTTTAGCCCCTAGAATGAAACCGGAGCAGGCGCGTCTTGGCGAGTTTCGTGCGGGGTCGCCGCTCCGGGGTGGTCGCTTCGACTTGAATCCTGCGGTTTCTGGATATAGTCACTCTGGTATCGCAATAAGCTGGCGTTCCTTCTTTGGCGGGGGCGAGTTTGAGTCCGCTCTCGGGATCGGTGAAGCCGTGTTGTCAATAGATGGGGTGAGTATCGGGCTCGTAAGGCCGGCCGAACTTGTTCAGGTGCTGTTGCTGTTCCGGACGTTCGGCGCGGATCTCACCGAGATCGGCGGCATCTCCGGCAACATGGACCCGGCGCGTGAGTTGGTCGAGGAAACTCTGTTTCTGCCCTTCGATCCAAACGTGCAGGTCGTAGTCTCCAACGGGAACGTCCTTCAGGTGAAAGACGTCCTGCGGGTCGGCGACGCTGTAATACGGCGTCGCCAGTGCGATCACAACCGCACTCATCTCCGAATGAATGTTGCAGAAAATGTAGGAGACGCCCTCCCGCGAGAAAACCACTCTGCGTGTCGAACCCGCCTCATACAGCCCGAGGTCGAAACGCCGTCCATCGAAGAGCGAAAAGACGTTGTGAAAAAAAGGATCGGCATTTGGAAACGCGACGCTGCTGCCCACAGGTACTACCAGCAGATGCGGAGTGAACATTTTGTTCTTCTGCAGCAGGGTGAAGCTGCCGGGTGTTGTGCTTTGCACAGCGCCGGGATGCAAAGGGTTCAGCCAAATCACCGCAGGCGGAGTCTTCTCCCTCTTGTGCGCTGCATCGCGCTGCGCCGGCACAAGCGTGGCAATCACCTCAGCTTGCCGCTCCGGCGCGACCGGCGTCTGCGCGTCTATCCGGCTGACGCAGCCAAACAGCAGCGCCAACCCTAGCAGTCGCCCTAACCTTGCGCGCACCATCAAAATCTGTACCCCGCGCCAATGCCGATAACGTCACTGAAATTCGTTGAACCGGCGCTGTAGCTGGTCCAAAGCCGCCTGTACTCAAGCGAAAAGATGAGGTATGCGCTGGGGCTGAAGATCGCATTTGAGAAAAATGAACGGTTTCGCGCCAGCCCTGCATAGAACGGCGTGCCGGGAAACAATATGGCCTCATGAACCTCTTTGGCAAACGGGTTGTCAATGCCGTAACCCGCGTTCATTTCCAGCCGTTGACCCTCTCTGACCTTCAGTTGCGCCCACCCGCCAACATCCTCCAGCGCTCGCACTCTCACATTCGATCCTTCGCGATAAAGATAGTAGTTCACATATCCACCACCGCCAAGCCCGGCCAGCGATTGCCCACGATAAGCGTTGGCCGTCATCTCAATGAACTTGGCCAGGGGCATTCGTAAGTCCACTGTGGCTGCCCATGCATCAAAACCTTTGCCGTAGCCAGTGCGATGCGGGCTGAAATATCCTCCTGCGCCAATCTCCGGTCCAATGCCGCTCTCTTTGTGCAGGAATGCAATTCGCCCCTCCGTTCCCGGCCAGCGGCTAAGTTCTGTTTGTGTTACCGGCGTGGTGCTTGAAGTTGACCCCGGCGCCTGCGGGTCGAAGGTATCAATCAGGGCTGCCTGCATCTCGATGCGCGAGGAATCCGTAAGCGCAAACCGATGGGTCGCGCCAATCTGCGGATTCCAGGTCCAAAGGTTTCCCGTCCACGCCAACTCCGGCTGCGCAACGGCGACCAGAGAGGATGGCTCGTTCGGCTCAAGAATGCTGCGATCCAACTCGACAAAAGCCTCCGTATTCTGCCAATTCAGTGAGGCATGCGCAGTACGCAGCCGTAGCAGGCCGCTGGCTGCATAGCTCGACTGCGCGCCGTTGGCAAAGAAGTCCGCTCGAAGGTCCGCATGACTGGTGGCCGCGAATAAGTGCGGCCCGCGCGCATTGAGTCCCAGCACGGTCTGCTGTAACGAAAGCCCGCTACTTCCAGAACCTGGCATTGCATAAGCTGGTGACGCGGGGATGTCCACCTGATGCGTGTTCACGAAGCCATTGAACAGAACCAATCCAGTCACAGTGAGTGGATACTTCGACTGGGTTTCCACCTTGGTAGCGTCATGGGTTGCTATCTGCGACTCCTCGGCTGCCTGGCGCTCTTGAATCTCCTCAAGCATTGCAGGTACTTTTGCCGCATCCTCGGCACCGCCGGCATTCGCAGCCGCCGTTTGTGCCGCGGGCCGGGACGCCTGTTCCGCCGCTACCTGCTGCTGCAACGCAACGAGTTGATGGCGCAGTTCAAGCAGTTCCTTCCGATAAGCCTCCATCTGTGCTTGAGCCTGCCCCACCGCCGTCGTCAAACGATCGATTTTCTGTTCTGTCGTCTCCGGCGCGGTCACCTGCCCGGACCCGGTTTGCGCGCGCAAAGAAACACTCTGGCAGCCGAAAAACAGGAGCATGACGGCAAGCACAAGTTGCTTGCCTGGCGAAACACTTGGGAAAACACACTCTCCTGCACTGATCTCTGAAGTGACTCTCATTCTCATGGCGTCAGCACCCCGCTCCGTGGAGGTTTGGCATTGTTGGCCGATTCCGACAAGTGCCTCGCCACGGTCAGACGAAACATGGTCTCTCCTGCGCGGCTGCTCACCAGCTTTACGCCGCCATCGTGCTCTCGCGCCACGCTCCAGACTAAAGTAAGACCCAGCCCTGTGCCCTTTTGTCTCCCTTCGCTCACAAATGGGTCGAACAGACTCTCGCGAATCCCCTCCGGCACACCCGGTCCACTATCGACTACGGTCACACTCACGGTCTTGTTTTCAGCGCTCAGTGAAACTCTCACCTCGTGCAGACCCACGCTTTCTCGCGACGACTGGCAAGCATTCAGCAACAGGTTAAAGACGGCTCGTTCCACCTGCCTGGTATCCACCGACGCCGTTGTATCGGCGTCGCTTTTCTCCAGCAAGAGCGTAACTCGCTCTGCGTCCGGATGCGTCCTCACCAGCGTAATTGCCCGGTCAACGAGCGCAGACATGTCGGTAGGCACTCTCTGAAGCGCGGCTCCCGTGCGGCTGAATATGAGCAAGGAGTCCAGCATGTCGGCTGTCCCATTCACCGCCAGCCGGATCTCCTCAAATAGCTCCGCACGCTCGCTCGATGGGAGTTTGGGCGATGCCAGAAACTCTGCATTCGCATAGACCGCGGCGAGATAGTGGCGCAGATCGTGAGAAACCGAACTCGCCATGCGTCCGATTGTCGCCAGACGCTCCGACTCCAGCAATGCCCGATTCGTTTTCTCAATCTCGTCGCGCATCTGCGCAAAGACACGGCTCAGGTAGCGCACCTCCAGCGGGCCATCCGCGGGGAGCGAGTACTGCCGGTCACCTTCGCCAAAAGCCAGAACCCCAGCCGCAAGCAGTTCCAGAGGCCGTGTCACCATCCGCGCCAGAAACAGCATAAGCGCCGAACCCGCAGCCATGGCCAGCAGGCCCACCCAGAAGATCGTCCGATTAATATCCCGTTCCGCGCGATCTGCCTCATCAATGGATTTCAAGACCACAAGCTGTAGCGGAGTGCCCGCTCCGGCGTTCAGGTTCTTGCTTGAGGTCAAATACCGCTCCTGCCCGACCATCGCGATCTTCGAACTTCCGTCGCTTTGCGGCGAAGATGCAATCCCGCGCAGGTCCGCCTGCCTTTCCTTCGGGAAAGTGCTCACCATGACAGTACCGCGCTCGAGGAAGGCCGCGTCGGCGCCTGCGCCGCGGCCTACTTCGCGAAGAAATCCCTGGTCGATGGCGAACCCACTGATCACGTATCCGAGGAGCGTCCCGCCCGCCGGGCTGCCAAAATAGAGCGGCTGCACCGAATATTCAAAGAGTTGCCCGTCGCTCACAAGATAGTGTTTGGATGGGTCCGCGATCACCGCCTGGAGGTCGCGCCTCACAGCATCGGTATTTCCCGCGCCGTGCGCGTATGCAGCCTGCACCTGGTGGTCGCTGTCCGCCAGGGCAAAGAGATCGTTGCCGCCGATCTTCCCAAAATCTGCGGCATCGTCCGCAATTGTCCGCGGATCGTTGGTTGTCATCAGCGCTTTCAGGCTCGGAAGAGCGGCCATCAGGGCATTCTCACGCTCCAGCGCAGCCAAGTGACCTGCTTCGAGGTCCTGGAAAGTCTCCACGGAGTGCTCCAGGTCCGCTTCGACGTTTGCACGCACTTGGCGGCGCAACTGGCTGCTGATGATATATAGGCTTGAAGCCGTGGTGCCGACAAGAATCAGCGCCAGAGAGACCACCAACAGCATTCGTGTCCGAATTCCCGGCGCGTGATTCCCGTTCGGCACAGAGTCCTTTCTCTTATGGAACAAACCGGTATCCCGCTCCATAAACGGTCTGTAGATGGTGAGGATTCGCCGCATCCTCTTCCAGTTTCTGCCGCAGCTTGAGTATCTGATTATCGACGGTTCGTGTCGTCGGATAGGAGTTATATCCCCATACCTCGTTCAACAATTCCTCTCGGCTCAGAACCCTTTCCGCGTTTTCAACAAAATATTTCAGCAGCTTGAACTCATGTGCCGTGAGTGTCACTGGCTGACCGGCGCGCCGCGCGATCATCTTGGCAAAATCGATCACGCAATCGCCAATGCTGCAAGTTACGGCCGCGGTCGCCTGCTTGTGCGGCCTGCGCAAAGCGGCCTGCACCCGCGCCGTCAGTTCGCGCGGACTGAACGGCTTGGTCATATAGTCGTCCGCGCCCAATTCAAGCAGCAATACCTTGTCTGCCACGTCGCTGATCGCGCTGACCACGATCACCGGTACACCCGGCTGCTCGCCCTTCATGATCTTGCACAAGTCCCGCCCATAGTAATTTGGCAGCACCAGATCCAGGATCACCGCCGACGGACGGCTCGAGCGGAATGCATCCAGCCCTGCCTGGCCGTCGCCGCAGACGGTCACGCCGTAGCCTTGCTCGCGAAAAGTCCGGTGCAGAATCTTCTGCATCTGCGGATCGTCTTCAATGACAAGAATCCGCACTTGCGCGGCGTTTCTCTGCGCATCTGAAACCCCGAATTCCATCTCTGCTTTCTCGCTATGCATCATCCCATAATTGTCACCTATTATTTTGATTGCCGGCACACTAAACTTTTGAAAAAGACAATCCTATGACAACATTTTGACAAGATTCGATATGGAGAATTGCGATTCTCGATATCGTTCTCTACCTGAAGGGCTTTTGAAACCCATCTTTTGCCGGGGCTACGCTCTATTCGGCATCAAATAAACTCACCGCGCTTCAAGATGGAGCGTCCGCTTCCACATCCAACTGCGCCAGCTTTCGGCGATCGGCCGGAGCAAACATCGACCTGAAAAGCAGCGCCGCGATGAACGCAAGAGCCGCAATACCCACGAGCACGCGAGGGTATCCAAATCGGGTAAACAAAATCCCCGCACCCGCTATTGCACAGGACTGAAGCAGCGCATTGCAGAACATTGTCATTGCCGCCGCAGAGCTGCGTTCTTCATCTGGAACCCTGCTCATCAGCAAATTGTACAATCCCGGCGAGCTCATCCATTGCGTTGCCGAGAGACTGAGGTAGAGTGCTATCGCCAGCCCTTGGTGGCGGGTTCCGGCCAGGCAGCCCATGGCCGCTGCCGTGGCAACCTGGGTTGCCACGATTCCATCCACCAGGCCTAGCCAGCGAAAAACCAGAGGCGTTAACAGTCCCACACACAACTGAATTACCTGCGCCGCGGAAAAGATCATGCCAATCTGATGCAGTGGAACGCCAAGATCGCGCGATAGATACACATTGGCAAATGGCGTGAAGGATGCCAGCACGGCTGTCCACAGAGCCATCGACGGCAAAAATCGCAATAGAAAGGGACTCAACCTCCAAGGCTGCTTAGCAATCTCGCCCTGGCTTTGGTCTTTGCTCTCTGGCTCCGGCACCCGCAGGCGCAACAAAGGAATCAACCCTGCCATTGCTATGCAACACGACGCCAACAGGATGATCCGCTTAACCTCCACAGCCTGCATCGGGTAGCCGGCCATTTTTAGCCATTGGGGAAGATAGCCGCACACTGCTCCACCCAGCGCGCTGGTGCCAATGCTCACCGAAAAGATCAGGCTGAATGCGGATGACCGGTTCTCCTCCGTGGTAAGCCGCGCCACGGTGGGCAAAAAGGAGACACCCCATATGCACATGGCCAGACCGGCCAAAAACGCCAAGCCAATTTGCGCCCACTCCAGCATCCATATCGTGCGCACGATCCCCAAAAGCGGAGCAGCTATCATGCAAAAAATCAGCAGCAGACGCGGTCCGGATCGGCGCGCAAGCCAGCCAACCGGGAGGGTTCCAACAACCGATCCCAATGTTAGCGCCCCACCGATCAATCCGATAGCCCGCTCGTTGAACTGAAAGTCCAGCAGGAACAAGTTGAACAGAAAAAAGTAGACCGAGAACCCGAAGTCGAAAAAGAAGGCGGCGGCAAAGAACACCCAGAAGTTGCGGCTCAGCTTCTTCTCCGTCAGCCACGCAACCGGATTCCTCCAAAAGGATATGTGTTTTTGGCCGCCGGCTTGGGCAGGTTCAATCTCAAGAAACCCTTCCACTAGCGCCCCTCTCGCGTCAGCGTTTCCAATCGTTCGATCGCCCAGTCCAGATCGCTGTATCGCAGTTCGAAGATCTCCGCTGTCAGCAATCGCTCGATCGCCGCATACTGCGTCGCAAGCGATTCCGCCGATCCGTACAACACCTGCCGCATCGAATGGCGCGCCGCATCCTTGCTATGGCGCGTCAGCATCGGCGGCTCTGGAACGCGCCGGTTGAGGAATACCAGATAGTCCACCTGCGCAGTCGGCACACAGGCTATTTCCGGCATCATCGCAGTAGGCAGTTCGATCGATGGCTTGCCCGCTGCTCGCGGCGTAATCTCCCGTCCATCAACCTCGGGGAACAACTTGCCCGCGGAGGGGCGAAAACGAACCTGATGACAATTCCCAGTAAC